>Ga0247766_1000245_pt1 | contig 11741 bp, 7 predicted proteins | sample UWRJL223509R6_FD_179946 | JGI IMG/M metagenome (GOLD analysis project Ga0247766, IMG submission 179946) | Plant litter microbial communities from Arlington Agricultural Research Station in Wisconsin, United States - UWRJ-L223-509R-6 | ecosystem: Environmental > Terrestrial > Plant litter >...
CCAGCGCAATTGATGCAGGCGTTTGCGCAAATCGGGCTTCTTGGTCTCGCGCACGAGTTGGCGTGCGAACCGGTCGTAGCCGCCGGCGATGAATGCGGCCGCGGCTTCGACGTCGAGATCCTGGCGATACACGCCCGAGGCGATGCCTTGGCGAAGCAGCGACTCGGTATCGCGCTGCGCGTTCGAAGCAAAATGCTCGATGAGGTGCTGATAGTCCGCGGAGCGCCCGCCCTCGAGCGTGATCCGCATCAGCGCGCGGTTCTTCCAGATGAACTCGAACATCTCGACGTCGCGCGCCAGCGATTCCTCGAGTGACTGCTCGAGGGTCGGACCGAGCGTCGGCAGGCAAACGGACTTGGCCGCATCCATACGCGTTTGCAAGTGCGAGATGACCTCCGACAACAGCTCTTTGAAGGCGTCGCCCTTGCTGTTGAAGTGCAGGTAGAAAGCGCCCTTCGAGAGGCCGGCTTGGGTCGTGATGTCTTCGACCTTGGCGCGATCCAAGCCCTTCTCTGAAAAGACGCGCTCGGCCGCCTCGAGCAGGCGGCTTTTGGCATGTGGATCGCTTGGTCTCGGCATACTGACCTCAAGGTCACTGACCTGTGAGTCAGTGACCGCGCGGTCAATATTGCGCGCAGCGCCGGATCGTCAAGCGCAAAACTGACACAACCAATAACTCGCTAACCTGATGAAATCACTCAGTCATCGGTCAAGGCGTTGCAGCTCTGCTGGAAAGCCGCCCAGATCCACCACCTGATAGCGAGTGACTTTTAGGCCCAGGCGGCGTGCGGTCGCTGCGGTCCGGTCAGGAAATGGAGAGAGCCAAACCACACGGCCGCCCGGTGCTAGGCAGGCGGCCGCGTTCGCCAAAAAAGCGTCCAACAGAGGACCGAGATTGCCGTCGCGGGTCACTCGCCGACCCATCGGTGGGTTGCAGATGATCAGCGACACGTGCCGCACGCGGTGACTGCGCGCGTCGGCCTGCACCAGTTGCAGCTCGAGTCGCGCACGCTCGGCATTCGCGCGAGCGGCGTCGAGCGCACGGGGCTCCAGATCAGTGCCGTGAAGTTCTCGAAACGGGCCGAGCAAGCCGCGCTCGATCAGTTCGAGCCCGCTGCCCACGAACGGATCCCACACGATGTCGTCCGCGCGGGCGCCGGCGACGCGCGCCAGCGCGGCGGCGAGTGTGGGATGCGACGCCGCAGGTACGTCGTCACTGCGATAGCCGAAGCGCGAATCCTCGAAGCGGCGCGGACAGAGCTCGAGCGTCGCTCGGCGCGTATCGATCGCGACCTCCCACAGCGATTCATGGGGGTCATTGTGAAACCAGGGGATGCGTTCGCCGATGGCCGCTGCGAGTCGCCAGACCTTCTGCCGTTGATGTCCACCCTCGGAGAAGGCCAAGCGAAAACGCGCGCGCCCGCTGGTCCACGCGTGGACCGCACGCGCCGCATCCGGATGCTCGAGCGCGGCCACCACGCGCTCGCTCAAGTTGTCGTTCGTTGCGCCTGGAAGCGGGATTTCGAGGCCGAAACCAAGCGCAACACGCAGTCGCAAGAGCTCTTGCAAAGTCCCACGATGGCTGAGTCGAACCCGGTCGTCGGCGATCACGGCGGCCGTGGCCCAGCCCGAATGCGAGCGCGCTTCTTCCGAAAGCACCCAGGCCAAGCCCGAACGACAGTGCGCGATTACCGATTGCGACGCGCCCAGCGGCTGGTCGAGCGCGATCGACGAAGCCAGTCCGCGCCCGAGATCGCGTTCGAGCATCAAGCGCGCCCGTTCGACGATTCGGGACAGTTCGGGATCCGAAGCCTGTTCACTGCGCAGCAAAGTCAGCGCTTGGGCGCTTCCGCTCTTGCCCAGCGCCTCGGCCAAACTGCGGCGTTCCAGGGTGCTCGCGGCGGGCCAGCGCTCGAGCAAGCGCGCCGCCGTGTCGGGCAGCGCGAGCTTGCCGAGTGAGCTGCTCGCCACACGCCGCACTCGCTCGTCGTCGTCTTCGAGGCCGGCCAGCAATGCATTGCGAAACTCGGGCGTGCTGCTGCCCGGCGCAACGCGCCCCAGAACCGCGTACAAACGCGCGCGCTCACGGTTATCGGCCGCCTGTAGTCGAGCGAGTGCGAGGCGCCCCGCCGCCTCGCCTGCGCGTCCGAGCACGCGCTCGAGCCGGCGCGCGTCGTCGCGCTCGGCGCTGGCGAGGGCCGAGAACAGCTTGGCTAAATGCTTGGCACCGGGGGTAAACCCGGGATCGGCGAGCCAGTCGCTGATTTCGGCGGGAAGAGCACTTGCGGTCGGCACGGCTGCTGACTTAGCACTGCGCACGACCGCCCATGAGAGATTTTGCGCCTCTAGCTGCTTGGCAAGTTCTCAGCGACACCGCGCTCATCTCGCAACGCTGGCTCGAGGTGCGCGAGCAACGCGTGCGTTTGGCCAACGGCCACGAGATCGATCGTTTTCACCTGATCCGCGGCCCGCATTGGGCGAGTGTGTTGTGTCTGACCCGGGAGCGGGAAGTGGTGTTGGTTCGGCAATACCGCCATGGTTTCGGCGCGCCGAGCCTCGAATTGCCGGCGGGCGTGCTAGAGGCCGATGAAGCGCCGATCGAGGGGGCGCGTCGCGAGCTGCGTGAAGAGACCGGCTTCGACGTGGAGAGCATCGAACCGCTGATCTCGGTCGCGCCCGAACCTGCGCGGAATTCGACGCGCGCACACTTCTTTTTTGCACGAGCCGCGTCGAGCGTCGCGGCTCTCTCGCTCGACCAGAGTGAAGAACTGGAGGTCTTGCTCGTGCCGGTCGCCGAGTTGCTGGAGTTGATCGACCGCGGCGAAATCGTGCACGCGGCGCACGTTGGAGCCATCCTGCTAGCTTGGCGTCGCGGTCTGCTCGGCTAAGCTGTCGAGGACCGCTTTCAGCTCGCCGGGCAACGGCGCTTCGCACGTGATGTGGCTGCTGGCGCTCACGAGCGTGACGGCCGAGCAATGGATGAAACTGCGGTCTAGGCCATGACGATGCTCGAAAAACGTGTTCGAAGCGGCGTCGCCGGAGCGCGTATCTCCGAGTAGCGGGTGTCCGACTCCGAGCAAGAGTTGTCGCAGCTGCGCTGGGCTCGCCTGTTCAGGCCAGATGGTGAGCAAACTGTGCCCGCCCCTGACGCTCTCTCGCAGGTAGCGCGCGCTCGCCGAAATCACCCGGCCGCCGTCGCGCACCGGACGACGAATGCGCCCGCGCTTGTGAGTCACGCCGCGGGCTAGGGCCACGAAGCTCTGAGTGCCTTCGCGAAACGCCTGCTCCAACGCAGGCAACGCCGCTTCGCTGCGGGCGAACAGGCAAACCCCGCTACTTTCTAGATCGAGCCGTTGTCCGGAGAGAGGGACGGCGCTTGCGGCGCCGGTCAGCCTTCGCACTCGGTCGAGCAGGCTGCCTTCGAAACCCGCCTCGGGGCTCACTGGTTCGTAGCCGGACTTCAAAACCGCAAGCCATTGTTCCTGCTCGTACAGCACCTTCGGTGCTCGAGGTAGGCTGCGACGCAAGACGACCAGGCTCTCGACCGCCGTGCTGTGTGGGATCATGTCGAACGGCCAGACCTGCTCGGCGACGTAGCCGAGCTCGCCCAGGTGAGCCAAGTCACGAGCCAGCGTCGCGGGATCACACGACATGTACACGAGTGCGCTCGGTTGGAGCGCGCTGACGCGCCGTCGCACCTCTGCAGAAAGCCCTCGTCGGGGTGGATTGACGAGCAAGGCGTCGAAGCGCTCGCTCTTCGGATCGAAGCCGCGCAGCGCGCGTTCGGCCTGACCATTGACGGTTCGCAGTGAGAGCTTTTGTTCACGCGCAGCTCGTTCGACGTACGCGAGCGCGGGACCGAACGCTTCCACCGCGGTGACCTCGAAGCCGGCGGCCGCGAGTCGCAGGGCAAGCGCGCCGGAACCCGCATACAATTCCAGTACGCGCTTCGCTCCGAGCTCCCTGAGCGCCTGTTCGATTCGGGCATGGGCCGCATTGGCTTGCCCGAGGTGCGCCTGCGTGAACGCACCGTGGGCGGCGAGGTGGTACGGCCCATCTTCCTGCAAGTGGTGCGGGGTCACCTCATCGCCTGAAAGCAGCACGTGGCCGGTGCCGAGCACGGTGGCGGCGCCGGCTTCACGGAAGCTAGCGGCCACCGAAAGCACTTCACTCGATGCTGCGCGCAGCGCTTGCGCCAGGCGCTGTAGATCCGCAAGCGGCGTTCCTTGCCGTGCGATCAACGTCGCCAGCACGCCGCCATCCACCAGACGGACGTCCAAGCCGTCGAGGGCGGGCGTCGCGGGGGACAAAACCTGTCGCGCTGCCGCTACGACTCGCGTCAACATCGGAGACAGCACGCGGCACTCGGGGATATCGACCACCGTGTGCGAGTCACGTTCGAACAGGCCGAGCTCGCCGTCTTTACCGAACACGAGCTTGGCGCGTGCGCGATAGGCCTGGGTCGGGTGAGCGCCCGCGACGGCCGCGAGCTTCAATGTTGCGAGCTGCGGGTAACGCGCAATCCCCCTCACCAGGAAAGCGTGTTTGCGTGCCAGCTGTTCCGCATAGGGGACGCCCAGAAATGCACAACCTCCGCATCTGCTGCCATGCGGGCAGTCCAAAGTCTCGCTCTCGGTCATCGCGTTCGTCGCTAGGATTGTCGCTTGGAGGGTACCGCGCTAGCTCTGGTATTACCTAGTCAGTTTTGGCACGATCAGATCGCGATCGGCGCGAGTAGCCACAGGCCACGAGAGAAAACCGGCGGGACCGGCACCTGCTGCGTCGCTTCGTGAGTGAGTCGCAGGGTGGCTGCAACCGCCTGCTCGTCGATTGCTCCCAGAAAACCAACACTTTTCAGGCCTCAAAATCCAACCGATCAAGTAGTACTAAGCCCGTGCGAACGATTCTTTTGTTACTCGGTAGCAACTTGTTCATGACGGCCGCGTGGTACGGGCACCTCAAATATCGCAGCGTCGCTCTGTGGAAGGTGGTGCTGATCAGCTGGGGCATTGCGTTCTTCGAGTATTGCCTACAGGTGCCCGCGAACCGTTGGGGCTACGGACAATTTTCCGCCTTCCAGCTGAAAATCATCCAAGAAGTGATAACGCTCCTGGTTTTCCTGGGCTTTGCCACATTGTGGCTGGGTGAGCGCGTGCGTTGGAATTACGGCGTCGCCCTGGTCCTGATTCTGGCGGCAGTGTACTTCGCGTTTCTGCCCGGCAGCGTGCCAGGCTAAGCGTTTGGGGCCGAAGGGCTCTAACCGTAGACGCGCGGCACGAACATCTCCGGTGCGAGCGCGTGGCGCTCGTAGTTCGGGCTGAACCGGCGCTCCGGTAGCTCGACCGTCTCCTGGGGTACCTCTTCGTACGGGATTTGCTCGAGCAGGTGCGCCATGCAATTGAGGCGCGCGCGGCGCTTGTCGTTGCCCTCGACGATATACCAGCGCGCCTCCGGCCGATTCGTCCGCGCAAGCATCTCTTCTTTGGCAGCGGTGTAGTCTTCCCAGCGCACGCGCGATTGCAGGTCCATGGGACTGAGCTTCCACTGCTTCATCGGGTCGTGGATGCGCGTGAGGAAGCGCAGTTGCTGTTCTTGGTCCGAGATCGAAAACCAGTACTTGAGCAGAGTGATCCCGGAGCTGACCAGCGAGCGCTCGAAATCCGGCACGTCTTTGAAGAATTGCTCGACTTGGGCGGGCGAGGCAAAGCCCATCACGCGCTCGACGCCTGCGCGGTTGTACCAAGAGCGATCGAACAGAACGATCTCGCCGGCTGCCGGCAAATGCGGCACATAGCGCTGAAAGTACCACTGTGTTCGCTCACGTTCGGTCGGCGCAGGCAGCGCGACCACCCGGCACACGCGCGGATTGAGCCTTTGCGTGATGCGCTTGATCGCACCGCCCTTACCCGCGGAGTCGCGCCCCTCGAACAGCACGACTACTTTCGCGCCCGTATGCGCGACCCAGGTTTGGAGCTTGATCAATTCACGCTGCAAATCGAGCAGGTGGCGAAAATACAGACCGCGATCGATGGTTGGTGCGTGGTCTTTGTCGGCGATCTTGCCGATCGCCTCGGACAGCGTCGCGTCGCCGAGCTCGAGCTCATAGTCCTCGTCGAAGCTGTCCTCCAGTTCCGCTCTCAACCAGTCGTTGCCGGCTTGTTCCATCTTGTCCGTCATCAGGGCTCTCCAGCTAGCATTTCGTATGCCCAAAAGCGCCGCGGTGGCGGGCGCTCGGCCGAGCGCGATGGTCGATTCGGCGTTGCGCACGGTCAAGCAACATGCACGTGGCGGAGCGCACGCACGAAACCGGTCGCTTGGCGGTGCCGATGTTGGGTGCTAGCGCGATGAGCATGAAACTGTTTCGCTTCGGTCCGGTTGGGGCAGAAAGGCCTGGTTTGGTCGTCGACGGCGTGGGCCGCGTGGATGTTTCGGCGTTTGGCGAAGACTACGGCGAGGCCTTTTTCGGCTCGAACGGACCGGCGCGGCTGGCGCAGTTTTACGCCGAGCAGCCGCGGCAATGCCCGCACGTCCCGGCCGACGTGCGGATCGCCCCGGCACTGACGCGCCCCAGCAAGATCGTCTGCGTCGGCTTGAACTACCGCGACCACGCGCTCGAAACCGGCGCTCCAGTCCCCACCGAGCCGGTGTTGTTCATGAAGGCGAGCTCCGCGATCTGTGGCCCTTACGACGACCTGCGCTTGCCGCGCGGCGCGCTCAAGACCGATTGGGAGGTCGAACTCGGCGTGGTGATCGGCAAGCCCGCTCGCTACGTCGAGCAGTCGGCCGCGCTCGAGCACGTGGCAGGCTACGTCTTGTTGAATGACTATTCCGAGCGCGCCTTCCAGAAAGAGCGCGGCGGCCAATTCACCAAAGGCAAGAGCGCAGACACCTTCGCGCCGATGGGTCCCTTCGTGGTTACGCCGGACGCCATCGACGCCTCCGACTTGCGCCTTTGGTTGAACGTCAACGGCGAGCCGTGCCAAGACAGCCGCACGAGCAGCATGTTGTTCTCGGTGCCCGAGCTGATCGCGTACATTAGTTCGTTCATGACGTTGTTGCCTGGCGACGTGCTGAGCACCGGCACGCCTGCCGGCGTCGGTGCGGGGCGAAAGCCAGCGCGTTTCCTGCGCGAAGGCGATATCGTCGAGTTTGGTATCGACGGACTCGGTGAAGCGCGGCAGGTCGTGATCGACCCGCTTCGCGACAGCCGAAGCGGTGCGCAAGGCTGAGCATGCTAAAGAGCCCTCGCCCATGAAATTCGTGCACGCTGCGGATCTGCATTTGGACAGCCCTCTCGCGGGCCTCTCCAAATACGAGGGTGCACCGGTCGAGCAGATCCGCGGCGCCACCCGGCGTGCGCTGGAGAACCTGGTCAAGCTGTGCCTGTCCGAGCAAGTACAGCTGCTGCTGATCGCCGGCGACCTGTACGACGGTGATTGGCGCGACTACTCGACGGGCCTCTTTTTCGCCAAGCAGATGGCCGCGCTGCGCGCGGGGAACGTTCGTGTGGTTTGGATCCGCGGTAACCACGACGCGGCCAGCAAACTCACCGCGCATTTGAACCTGCCCGAAAACGTGTATGAACTGTCGCACAAAAAGCCGGACACGTTCTTGCTCGAAGACTTGGGCGTGGCCGTGCATGGTCAAGGCTTCGACACGCGCGAAGTGACGACCGATCTCAGCTCGCGTTATCCGGAGCCGAAACCCGGGTTGTTCAACATCGGCCTCTTGCATACGGCGCTCGAGGGCAGGGCAGGGCACGCGCCGTACGCGCCCTGCCGGCTCGGCGCGCTCATCGATCGCGGCTACGACTATTTTGCGCTCGGGCACGTACACACGCGCGAGGTGCTGAGCGAAAGCCCGTGGATCGTGTTTCCGGGGAATTTGCAGGGTCGCCACGCACGCGAAACGGGGTCGAAGGGCGCCAGCTTGGTGACCCTCGAGGGTCAGCGAGTGCGCTCGGTCGAACACCGCGCGCTAGATGCCGTGCGCTGGCGCTTGGCTGAAGCCGAGGTCAGCGGCGAGAGCTCACTCGACGGCGTGCTCGAGCGCGTGCGCGAATCGCTCGGGGCGGCCGTTGCCGCGAGTGACGGCCGGCTGTGCGCGGTGCGCGTTCGCATCCACGGCGCAACTGCGGCCCACGAGCAGCTCGCCGCGCGTCTCGATCGAGTGACCGAAGAAATCCGCGCCCTTTCGCTGGATTTGTCGGCAGAAGCTTGGCTCGAAAAGGTCGAGCTGGCGACGCGCCCGAGCGCCGAGCGCGCCGTGCTGCGCGAACGCGAAGACGCTATCGGTGAGTTGCTGAAAGGTCTCGGTCGCTTGGCGCAAGACGAGACCGCGCTCGGCGAGCTCGCCGCAGAGCTACTCGAGCTCAAACGCAAGTTGCCGCCCGAGCTGCGTGAGGGGCCGGACGCGATCGACTTGGAGAGCCCGGAGGCGATGCGCCGCTTGCTGGCCGAGGTCGAGCAAACGCTGCTGCCCGCAGTGCGCGGCACCGAGGACGCTGCACCTTGAGGTTCCAACGCCTGGATTTTACGGCATTCGGTCCGTTTTCAGGGCTGAGTTTGGACCTCTCGGGCGGCGCGCCGGGCGGCTTTCACATCGTGTTCGGGCCGAACGAGGCCGGCAAGAGTAGCGCGCTGCGTGGCGTTCACGATCTGCTGTTCGGCTTTCCGGAGCGGACGCCCGACGCACACGTTCATCCGACGTCCGACTTGCGGATCGTGGCAGCCCTGAGCTCCGAAGCGGGCCAAGTCATCGAATTGCAACGACTCAAGCGCCGCAAGGATGCGCTGCGCGATGCCGCGGACGTGCCCATCGACGAAGGCGTGATGAGGACGCTCTTGGGGGGCGTGGACGCACAGTTGTTCGAACGGCTCTTTGGGCTCGACCACGAACGGCTGCGGCGCGCCGGGGAGGCTCTGCTCGAGGACCGCGGTGACGTGGGCGAAAGCCTGTTCGACGCGGGCTCTAGCGGGCGCGGGATTCGCAGTGTGCTCGCGGCCATCGAGCAAAACGCAGACGAAATTTTCAAACCTCGCTCCAGCAAGGCCAGCCTGAACGTGCTGATCGAGGCTTACAAAGAAGCCCGCTCGGCCACGCGTGACGCGCTGGTTTCACCTGAAAAATGGCTCGCTCAGAAGGAGCAGCTGGAGGCGGCGCGCAGCCGACTCGAAGAGCTCGGCGACCGTCGCAAGAAGCTGCGTGAAGAGTCGAACGCTCAGAGCCGCTTGGACGCCGTGCTCGGTCCGATCGCCCAGCGCAACGCGTTGCGCGAGAAGTTGGACGCGCTCGGCGCTCTGCCGCGCCTGGCCGAAGATGCCAGCGAGCGCCGCGTGCGAGCGCAGCGCACGCTCGACGAAGCGCAGCACGAGCGCACTCGTCTGGAGCGCGAAATCGCCAAAAAGCGAGAGCGCTTGGCGGAACTCGTCGTGCCGGAGAACCTGCTCGGGGTCAGCGTCGAGGCGATCGAGAAGCTGCGCGATCGTGTCGGGAAATTCCGCGCCGCGGAGGAGGATCTTCCGCGCCGTCGCGACGACGCGCGCCGCCACGAAGTCGAGCTGCAACGCTTGGTGAGCCTGCTCTATCCAGGCCAATCGCTGGACGCGCTGGAGGCGCTCCGCCCGAGCCAAACCGAGCTTTCACGGGTACGTAAGCTGCCGCAGCGACAAGCTGCGTTGCTCGAACGCGTCGCCAACGTGCAGAAGTCCGTGCGTAGCTTGGCCGCGCAGCGCGCTCAGGCCGCGGCGAGCTTGGCGGAACTGCCGGCGCCGGCCGGGCTCGGCGTGCAGCGCCGCGTGCTGGCCGCCGCGCGTGCCAACGGGGACATCGAGCGTCGCGCGCGGTCCGCGCAAACACTGGTCGAAAAGCTCGAACTCGATGCCAACTCCAAACTCTCGGGGCTGGGCTTTTGGCGCGGCAGCTTGGAGGCCCTGCCGGGTCTGGAGGTTCCTTCGGAAGAGACGATTGATCGCTTCCAAGCGGAACTCAGCGGGCGAGCCGCGCGAGCAGCAGAGCTTTCGCGGGATCACGCGGCACTGTCACAGCGCCTCGCGCACACCGCGCAGAAAATCAAGGCCATCGAAGGTGCGGGGAGTGTGCCGAGTGAAGCTGCACTCGCTGTGGCGCGTGCTCACCGCGATGAGGGGTTACGACGCGTACTCGGCGCCTGGGCACGGGGCGACTCCGTTGACGTGACCGATCGCGAATACAGCGCGGAGCAGTCGCTCGCCGACGGCGTCGGACAGGCCGTCCAGGCCGCCGACGAACAGGCGGATCGCTTGCGCCGCGAAGCCGAGCGCGTGTCGACTCTAGCTGCTTTGGCAGCGGAACGAGAGCAACTCGAAAGCGAACTCGTGGAGCTGGAAGCGCACGGGCAGCTGCTCGCGACCGAGCGGGCAGCCCTCGATGAGTCGTGGCATCATGCCTTCCGCGCAGCGGGGATCACGCCCGCGACTCCGCTCGAGATGCGCGCTTGGCTCGCGCGTCAGCGCATTCTCTCGGAGCTCGTGGCGCGACTCAGAGAAGCGCGTCTAGATGCGGCGAGTGTGGCTGATGAACGCGACGCGCTAGCAGCGGAACTGCGCGGCGCGCTCGGTCTCGAGGCAGCGCTCGGTCACACCTTCGGGGCGATGCTCGCAATCTGTGAGGACGCGGTCGAAGCTGGCACGCGCGCCGCCGATCGACGAAGCGAACTCGTCGAAACAGTGCGCGACATCGATCGAAAGCAGGCCGAGCGTGAGCTGGAGCTGGCAACGGAACGCGAGTCGTTCGAAGGCTGGCAGGTCGAGTGGCGGGAAGCCACAGCGAAGCTGGGTTTCCCTGCGGATCTCTCGCCGGACGAGGTCGTCACGCGCTTGGACTCGCTGTCGGGGCTGTTCGACGGCTTGGTGCAACTTTCCGAGCAGCGACGGCGCGCTCTACGCATCGAAGAGGACCGTGCCAAGTTCCAGGACCACGTTTCGGATTGGATCGAGACGTACGCGCCGGATCTCGCTTCGCGCGCGCCGGACGTCGCTGCCGAGGAGCTCGTGCGCCGCTTCCAAACGGCCGAGCACCAGCGCGTGGAACACGCCCAAATTCAGGCTGATTTGGCGGAATTGACCCGTCTCGAGTCAGAGCTTTCGGTGCGCACCGAGCAGACCCAGAGCGAACTCGACGGGCTGCGCGCGGCCGCCGACGCACCGGATCTCGTGTCGTTGGCCGGGATCGAGGCGCGTGTCGCGGAAGCTCGGGCGCTGCAGCGGCAACTCGACGCCGTCGAGGGCTCACTGCTCAAGGACGAAGGCGTGCCCTTGGAGGCCTTGCTGACCGCCGCGAGCGGTGTCGAGCGCGCGGCACTACAAGTTCGCCTGCGCGAGCTGGAAGAAGACCTCGAACGATTGGACGAGGAACATCAGAATTTGAGCGCTCGAGTTCGCGACTTGGAGCATGGCTTGCAGCGCTACGCCGAGACCGACGCCGCCGATTACGCCCAAAGCCTGAGCGTGCAGGCGGCCGAGATCCGCGAGCAAGCGCTGCGCTACGCACGTCTCAGGCTGTCAGCGGTGGTGCTCGACCGTGAGGTCGAACGCTACCGCGAACAGCACCAGGGCCCGGTGCTTTCTCGCGCATCCGCGCTTTTCCCGAGGCTGACGCTGGGCAGTTTTCGCGGCTTGCGCGTGGGTGTCGAAGAACGTCAGATTGTCGCGCTCCGTGAAGACGGCAAAGAAGTTTCAGTCGAAGCAATGAGAGAGGGGACG
>Ga0247766_1000247_pt1 | contig 11704 bp, 5 predicted proteins | sample UWRJL223509R6_FD_179946 | JGI IMG/M metagenome (GOLD analysis project Ga0247766, IMG submission 179946) | Plant litter microbial communities from Arlington Agricultural Research Station in Wisconsin, United States - UWRJ-L223-509R-6 | ecosystem: Environmental > Terrestrial > Plant litter >...
GCGAAGCTCCACGACGATCCGGCATCCGCTGGGAGCGCATGCCTTGTTCAGACTCGCGATGACTGCCGGCTCGGCTCTTGGGTCACCGGGCTCGAAGGGGCCAAAGTTCGTGACAGCGGGCCCGGCGCTGACGCTCCAAAGCTGAGTTGCGCGATTGGCATGCCACGAAAAGATCGATGCAGGAATCGGTTGTCCAAACTCGCTCGTGGCGGAGTGATGCTCGGACACCTCCACCCTGACGTCTTGCCAACTCAGGAGCCGTCGAGCAACGTGAGGCCCTGCGTCCACGGTCAAGGCGGCGAGTACTAGGGCGGCAGGCGCATCGGATGTCGCCTGGACATCGATGACCACGCTGCCGGCTTGCACCAACGCAGCCTTCAAGGCGGCCTGGTCTGAGTCGACCCTTCCACCATCGACCGCGACGCCCGCTGCGGACACCTCGACGCGCACCCGCCGACCGCTCACCGCCTCATCGGAGGAAGGCGATGGGGTCGCGGTTGTGGGCGTCGCCGGGGGGGCCGCGAAGCAACTCGCAAGGCTAAAGACGCTCCCCACAATGCCCGCAGCGCGACATCCACTCCGCATGAAGCGGCTTGTAGCATTGACCCGTTTCTGGGCGGCGCGGGAACGTTTGCCCTGTTTGCTTTGGCCCGGTGCCAAGCGCGCCGAGTCCAATGATTCGAGCAATGTGGAATGGCTCAATAGTCTGGCCCAACGCGAGCGCGGCGCGCGACGTGCCCATCCTAAATCAGGCGAACCACTCAGGAAGGGGGCACACAAATCGTGTAAGCGCGTCCGGATCTTCGTCTTCTTCGATCCCTTCGAGCAAAATTTTGCTGGCTTCGGATGACTCGCCGTCTGGACCTTTACGAGGCCCCGGAAAGCGAAGGGCCGCGAGACCGAACACGTACTCGCTATCCGATTGCACCGCGCTGAGTAACAGTCCGCCGCGGTAGACTCCGCGCGGATCGCCGTTCAGCCAGGGTGCAGAGCTCGTCGGAGCGCCCTCGTAGGTCGGATGCCAATCGTCTTCCATCCACTCCTCAAAATGGAGATTCTTGATGCCGAAGCGTGAGCGTGGCTCGCGCCGAGCGCGAACGGACGTCACGCAGTCGAGTGTGAAGGCCAGTTGCTGTCCATCGCGAGCCAGCCATTCATGCTCCGCCTCGGACGGCAAACGGAAGCCAGCGGCGTGCGCTAGGTCTCGAGCGCCAACGCGGTCGAACGTATCTCTGCGATAGCGGCCGTGGCTGATCCGCCGTACGGCATCGTGTGGGATGGGCCACGGCGTCACTAGGAATGGGTCGACGGTAACGGTGCGAACTGGAAGCGAGATTCTTTCGAAGCGCTGAAGAAGCTTCTTCGTTGGCCCTGTACTTTCGATTGCAAGTTCGAACGCCGCCACATCATCCTCGGACAGCCCCATGCGGAAAACGCCGCCCGGAACCACGTGGAAGACAAGATCCGTTCTGTCATGCTTCAGAGGCAGGGCGTCGAGCGCTTCGGCCGCAGCAGCCGTTGGCTCAGTGACGGATCGCCAGCCATCACCAAGTGCTTGGGCGACCTCTGCAGCAAGTTGAACCCGCGCGCCTTCACTCAGCTGCACGAACGCTTCGAGCTCACGAAGCGCCTCAAAGTTCGCAGGCGTCGGCATTGCTGGCGGTAGCATAGCGGTGGCCCACCGGGCTCACCAAGACCTACCTCGAGTTCCCGTTCCGGCTGTGGTCTCGGTCGCTGGGCGGGATGGTGCGCTTCTCAACGGAACCGGGGCCGTGCTAACGTTTCAACCTAGGTTCGGCGAGGGCGGATGGCTGCTCCTTGTCCGGAAAAGACATGGCAAGAACAGCGCCTGTACCGAATATCCCGCCGATCCCCGGCATGAATCCTTGCACGTGGCTTGCTGGAGGCGGCGCAAATGCGGGCGGCAAAGGCGGCAAAGGCGGCAAAGGCGGAAAGGGCGACGCCAACGCCGCGGGTGAGGACGGCAAGGGCGATCCACAGAACGGCGACAAGAAGGCTGAAGGCTGTGGTGCCGGCGCCAATGGCGGTTGCACGAATTGCGGCACGAAGATCACAAAAGGTGATCCCGTCGATGTGGTGAGCGGCAACGTGTTCACCATCCCCACGAGCGATCTGTTTTTACCGGGCCCTTTCAACCTGGAGCTACTCCGGAGTTACTCGAGCGCCAGCCGCGATCGCGATGTCGGTCTCGGCTGGGGCTGGACACACAGCCTGGCCTGGGAACTCGAGGTACACCGCAGGCACGTTGTCGTGCGCAGCGGGGATGGCGCCCAGTTCGAATTTCCGAAGCTCGATGAAGTGGGGATGCAAGCCTTTGGCGGCGGCTGGGCGTTGCTGCGCACGGAGATTGGCTACCTGTTGCGTCCAGGCAATGAATTTTTCCATTCGTTCGCCCTGGTGGAGCCCGACTCCGACGTCTACCGCCTCGTGCGCATCAACTATCGAAACCGCAATCCGATCAAGCTCAGCTACGACCGCGGGCGCTTGGCTCAAGTCGAAGACTCCGCCGGGCGTACCGTCCTCTTTCACCCGGGGAATGGCGGGCGTATCGCCGCCATCAGCGTCCCCCAGCCTGGCGGAGCATCGATCACGTTTGCCCGCTTCGAGCATGACGCACGGGGAGATCTGATCGCGTCGATAGACGCTGACGGCGGCCGGTACAACTACCGATACGACGAAGACCATCGCCTAACGCAGCTTGTCTACCCGAGTGGGCTGCTCTTCACCTTCCGCTACGACAATAGCGGTCGTTGTATCGAAACCTGGGGCGAATACCCGGGCGTCCGCGACCCGGCTCTCGCTGCGGACGTCGCGGGCACGTTGGCGGATGGGAGTCCCGCCAAAGGGATCTATCACTGTCGCTTCGACTACTTGGACGATGGCTATTCCGAGGCGGTTGATTCGGTACGCATCCAGCGCTTCTTCGCCGATCATTCCGGTCAAATCGAGAAAGCAGTCAGTGCCCGCGGCGGTGTCACCACGCGCGAATTCGACGAGCGCGGACGTGTGATTGCACTGCAAGACCCGAACGACGCCGTCTGGCGTTGGGAATACGACGGCAACGACGCCGTTACGCGAGAAACCGATCCGGAAGGCAACGTCCTGACGCTCGATCGCGACGCTTCCGGCCGCGAGGTGAAGATCGTGGACGCCAACGGTGGCGTCACCACCATCGAGCGCGATCTCGAGGGCGATCCCATCCTCGTCACCGATCAACGCCATGGCGTTCGCGCTTTGGCAAGAAATGCACAGGGGTTCGTCACGCACGTCGACGATGCGCGGGGTGGCCGCACATTCTACGAATACGACAGCCACGCGAACTGCATCGCACTCACTTTCCCGAGCGGCTCCCGCTTCAGTTGGGAATATGACTATTGGGGGCGTCTCCTGCGAGAGACTGACCCACTAGCTGCCCAGGCCAGCTACGCCTACTCTGACGGCGGGCGGCTGATCCGCGTCACCGATCGTGAAGGTCGCACGAAGCACCTCAGCTACGATGTGATGGGCAACGTGGTCCGCGAGACGCTGCCCGATGGCACCTCGCAAGTGAACCACTATGGCGGCCTGAATTGGCTGATCCGCGTCGATCTACCGGACGGTTCGACCCAAGGCGCTGTCTACAATCGCGAAGGTTGGATCCTCGCATTCAGCAATGAGATCGGCGAGGAACACCGGTTGGAGTACGACTCGGATGGCAAGGTCATCCTGCGGCAAAGCTTCAACGGAGCGCAGGCGCGCTTCGATCACGATGCCTTCGGACACGTGAAGTGGTTCGACGAAGGCAGTGGTAAGTACGAAATCGCTCGAGACAAGAAGGGGGCCGTCCTCGAAGTAACCGCCGCCGACGGTTCTGTCCGGAAATACGCATACAATCCGCGCGGCGAGCTGGTGATGGCTCGCACAGACAACGTGGAGTTGCGCTTCGAACGCGATGGCGTCGGCGATTTGGTCCGCGAGGAGCAAATCATCGGCGAACGCAGCTACGTCGTCGAAACCACGAGAAGCCAAGCCGGCGATCGGCTCGCCATGAAGACCTCACTGGGTCATGAGCTCAGCGTCCGTCGTGACGTGACGGGTAGAGTCACGGAACTTCGCGCCGATGGCTCACTGGTTGAAAGCTATCAGCGCAACGCGCTGGGGATGACCGTGGAACGGCGTCTGGCGCAGGGCGGAGCGGTGGTCGATCGCTACGATGCAGGCAACCGCCTGCGCAGCCGTAACGTACTCGAGGCCGGGCAACTCACCAGCTCCGAGCCAACGTGGGTAGGACGACTTGCTGGCCCGCGCGAGCGCCTGTACGACTACACAGCCGTCGACGAAGTAGCCAGCGTCGTTCATGGCACCGCAGGGGTGACTGAGTTCGAATACGACTTGCGCCGCCACTTGACGGCCGCCAAGCGCACAGGAGGGGGCGGTGAAGAGTTCACGATCGACGCGGTGGAGAACTACCGTGAAAAAGGGCCGTTTGCGCCAGAGCGTCAGTACGCGAAGGGCGGTCAACTCGTCCGTCACGGAGAGACGACGTTCACCTACGATGCGCGGGGGTTTCTGATCGAAAAACAGACCCCGGGAGGCACCTGGAGGCACCATTGGAATGCCTGGAGCTTGCTCTCCGCGGTCGACCGGCCCGACGGTACCCGCGTCGAATTCGACTACGATGCCTTCGCGCGCCGAGTCGCCAAACGAGTGCTGCGTGATGGTCAGATCCTCGCGCACCAGCACTTCGTCTGGGATCGCATCACGATGGTCCACGAGGTGGACGCGGCCAACGAAAGCGGTGCACTCGCGACCCGAACCTACCTCTTCGAAGATCACGATCGCGACGAGCCGGTCGCGCATCGCGACGCTTCGAGCACGAGCTGGGTGCACTATGTGGGTGATCTGAACGACACCCCAGAAGAGCTCCTGGACTCGAGTGGTCGCATTGTCGGCCGCTTGGAACGCTCAGCATTCGGTCGCACACGGCCCGTCGCCGGCTCGAAGACCACCACGCCGATTCGCTTTCCCGGTCAATACGAAGACGAAGAAACGGGCCTGCACTACAACCGCTACCGCTACTACGACCCTGACACTGGCATTTATGCGAGCCCCGATCCCATGGGGTTGATGGGCGGCTTCGCGACGTATGTCTACGGGCCGAACCCGGTCGCCTGGTACGATCCAATGGGCTGGACGCATCGTATGACGGTGCAGTCCGACAACAGCGGCTTCAATGATTTCCTCACGGACAACGGGCACGGCACCGAAGCTGGCAAGAATGGCTTCGCATACGCCTCGGGCATGGAGAATTGCCCGAAGGATCTCCAGTCCCGTGCTCGCTGCCACACTGAGCAGAAGCTCGCGCACGACATGCTCGCTTACAACAAGCAGCATCCTGGAGCGCTCCAAGGCACTACGATCAAAGCGTCTGGCCAATATCCTCCTTGTCCCAATTGTCACCGCGCGCTGGCGATGGCGGCCAAGGAAACCGGTGCCAAGGTGGAGTACGAGTGGGATTCGCCAAACGGGCGCCAGAAAATGACGTACGACGGTAAGCCCGGTCCAGGCGGCGCCAAACAGGTTGCGATACACGGAGAAGGCACCGACGCGAAGAACCTCAACAAAGCCTACGCGATGAGCGAAGACAGCTCAAAACGGAACGGATTCGCGTTCGACAACTGGGCAAAGCCAGGCGGAGCTGCAGAGGAATACCGTACGCAGAAGGGCGAGCAGCCTGAGCTTGACGATTGATCGTGCGCCACGCTTCGAAGCGTCCCGCTCACGCGTCCGCGAGTGAGGTTTGCGCAATCTCGGGATAATCCTCCGTGCGATCGCTTGCGAAACATTCCTCCCAAGCTTCGAGCGCGCCGGTTACCTCGAAGGTGCCGCAGGACGCGGCGGGTAGTTCCTTGTTATGAAATGGATCGACATAGAAACGAAACCGGTCGGGTGATACTAGCCATGGCGCGCGCGCCCATGCATCTAGAGTGGCAAGCTCCCTGAATATGCCGTGGTCATATCCGATGACCCGCGTCCGTTCGTGACAGACGAACAATACGCGCTGTTCCATCAAGCTAAGACCTAGTGACCGAATTTCCAACGCATGATGGAGCTCGATCCCCTGCCCTACTCGTGCACCAAGCGCGACAACGCCAGAGTGCATAAGGATCTGGCCGTCTACCATGTAGGCTGCCCCAGACGGTGGATTTCGAACCGGCCAATGTTTGAATGAATGCTCGACCATCTCACCGGTCATCAGATCGGCCTCGATGAGGGCCTTGCGAGTCATGAAAAGGCCTTTGCCTTTAGCTGGATCGATGTCGAAGGCATAGGCCGGCCCCTTGAGTAGCTGCGGGGTCGAGACCAGCTTGTTCTCGTAAATCCAGCACACCCGCTCGGGGGTGCTGTCGTCCGATTCCTTGCCTTTGGGAGTTTCGTCCACGCGCGCGAAGACAAGATCGAATCGGAGTCGTTCGGCGCGAACTTCACTCGCCTTCGGCAACAGCGCCTTCTCAGCGGGTGACAAATGCGTCTTCTTGTCCTGGTCCGGCTCGACGTTGTCGTCGATCTTGTGGACCTGAATCTTCCCGAATCGCTGTCCATCCACGAAAGGCATCGGTGGTGTGCTCCGCTCCGAACACTACCACAAACCATGGTCACTGCGTGCGCGGCAAAGAGTCCGCTACGGCGGCCAACTACGCAGCAACGCGCGCACCCGGAGCTTGCGGAATGCGTCTGCTTCGTCGCCCTGAACCACTCGCAAGCCAGCAATCGCGAGCGCACGCGCGAAAATTGGTAGCGCCATACCTTCTGGCGGGATGAGCGCTTGTAGATCCCGAACCACGTCAGGCAGACACGCGGCGTCTCGCTCCGCCGCAAGAGTCAGGGCCAGCACGCCCGCGACACTGATCCAATCGTCGCTATTCGCCATTGCTACGAGCAACTGCTCTCGCTCAGTCCACTGCCCCGAGTGAGTCGCGATTGCGAATGCCGCCAATAGCTGCACACGGCATATCCACTCCACTGCGTCTGCCCCCGGGGGGACTGCCGGAGGATGCGCGACTAGGCGGAGGAACTCGAAGGGGCCTGTGGCAAGGACCGCCAGCTCTTGCCCGCTGGTCACGAAGGTCGTCCAAGAAAATGGCCGAAGTGCCGCCGCCGAGAAGCGGCTGTCGAGAGCTTCCGGCGCGGGCTGATGCAGTGGAACGAACTTTCCACCCGTCTTTTCCCAGAGCCCGGCCAAGCGCTGGCGCACAGGAGCATGCTCGACCTCGAGCTCTCCAACGCGCCCGATCGCAGCGAGTCCACGTTGGAACGCGAGCTCTGCGCTGGGCGACGAGGGTCGGTCAGCCTGCACACGCAGGCGAACGCGCTGGTCGACCGGCAAGGACTCCGCACCCTTGAGGGTGCCACGGACGACTCGAACCAAGTTGTCGAGTGGGTCGAGAATCACCTGGTCGTAGCCCAGAGCGTCCTCTTGCAGGCGTCTTCGGTGTGCGTCTGCTTCAGCGGCGCCTTGCCCCAAGAGGTCGAGATTACCGAAAAGGAGCCAGCGGATGTAGTCCCTCGTCGCCTGAGCCGGTTCAGATAGCCCTAGCGCGAGTCCCTGTTCAAATGACTTGAGCGCCTCCGGGAGCGCGCCCAGCTCAAGCTGAGCGTGGGCGAGGTCAAACCAAGCTGACTGCTGCTCTGGGCTCTTGTGCACCGCACGTTCCAACCAGCCAACGCGAACGGCGGATTGGCCTTCGTCGAAGGCCAACGCCGCCCGTTCAATGGCGTATTCGAACGAAGCTTGCTCCTCTGGGCCCAGCTCACTCAGCACGTGAGTCGCTTGCTCTGTTTCTCCGAGCGTACGCAAGATCCGGGAACGCGCGTACGCCAACAGCGGGTGGGCGGGCTGGACATGCGTAACACGCTCAGCGAGCGCTAGCGCCGCCTCCAAATTCTGTCTCGTCCCGCGGGCGTTGAGAAAGCGTGGTGCGGCAACCGAGAATTGCGTCAGCAAGAACGCGACCTCCTCGGGTTTCAAGCGTCTCATCGCCCGGGCGTCCTCGAGCCACCGAGTTGTCCAGACCAGAAACGGCGTGTCCGGGCGGAAGACCACGGCTTCGGTGAGCGCCTTCAGCGCCTCGGACCATTGTCCTGCCCGCGCTAGCGCGTAGCCCCTCACGGCAATTAGCCCGAAGAAAGTGTCCCCTCCGAGGCGCAGCAGCTCGAGTGGAGCACGAGACGCTTCTAGAATCGCTCCCAGCAACCGGAGGTGATCGGCATTCAAGGGCTCGAGCGCAACCGCAGCCGATACCTGCTCAATTGCGCGCGGCAAGCGCTTTCGGTCGAGCGCAAACCGCGCCGCGACGGCATAGTCTGCGGAAGTCGGATGCTCGACGACTCCATCGATCTCTGGCAGGTCGGGAAACAGCACGCGAGCGCGATGCTAGCTCGACAAGTGGCAAAACTGAATTGCGGCTCCCCATTTGCCCGTCCTTCAAGGTACAGGGGCTGGTCGGGGCCTTCGAGGCTCTAGATGCGTTACAGTGTGACCTCACGAGCAGTGCGGCAGCGAGCGTCCGGCGGACCAACTAAAAATGTCGTACCCCGCCTTGCTTCAGCAATCGCACCCAGCCTCAACGGTGAGTAATGCCCGACGAGCTCAGCCAAGCATCAGGCAAGCGCATTAGTGGAAATGACCGAGCGGCCCGGACCACGAATGGGGACAATCCGGTTTGGGTACGAACAGTCCACCCGAATACCAACCGCTACCACCCACTGGGCAGACAGTGGTGCCTCTGCGGGAGAATGATATGACGAATACCAAGTGGGTTCTGGTTGCAGGCGGATTTGAGAATCTGTCGAGCGAGCACGAGCGAGCTGCAACGGCTCTGGGCCGCATGCTGGCTCAGTCTGGGTACGGTCTCATCATCGGTCGATGGACTGGGGTTGACTACTTCGTGACGCGAGGCTTCCGCGATGGGGCAGGTCCGACGTTCGCCCGGCGCTTGATGCAGGTCGATACGACCGGCGGACCAGAGACCGAACCGAAGCCCGGCAGGATTGGGTTCCGGATCCTCGACCCGAGGGACGCCGATGGCTCGCACACCTACAGTCATGAAGCCGTTTCGCTCGCGGACGCTGGCGTGGTCGTGCCCGGATGTAGGTATAGCAAGCCAGCCATGGATGCCTTGATCCGGCAGGACAAGCCAGTGCTTCCAGTCGCGTCGCTCGGGGAAGACGCTTTTGACGTATTCATCGATATGCTGAAGGACTGGGACAACCTTTCGATCCGAGGAGCCCTTACACGACGGCAGTTCCTCGAGTTGGCAATGCCGTCAAATGACATTTCTGTCGTTCGTCGCCTTCTTTTTGCAGCACTGCAATCTCAGCCGGTCTTATTTGTCAGCTATCGACACGCGGATGTTCCTGACGCGGCCGCCCGCATTGCCGAACTACTGGTGCATCGGTATGGCAGCTCCTCGGTCTTCCTTGACGTGGAAGGTCTAATCCCCGGTAGAAACTTTGATGTGGAATTGGAACGAGCGATCGCGTCTTCCCGCGCATTGATTCCAATAGTCGGTCCAAGGTGGGAGGGAGATCAGAACCCGATGGGCGGGCACCGCATCGCGGATCCCGACGACTGGGTTGCAAGGGAACTTCTGCTCGCCCGATCCAGCGGTTGCTCTGTTTTACCGGTGCTTGTGCAGAGAACCGCTCTCAAGCCGGCAGCTCTTCCTGCGTCCCTTCAGTGGCTGGAGCCAATTCAGCACACCCAGGCAACCTACGCGGACCTTGAAAGCGACCTCCGTCGTCTTTTTCAGGCGCTTGATTCGCTGATCCTAAGCGCTGAGCACCCGGCGCCGGTCGCGCCAGTGCCAGGAGCCGCCTAAATCTTGAATCCTCGGGCCGCCGGTTCCAGGACGACTGAGTGGTACATCGAACGAATCGCCCCCGCGCAACTCATCGCTGAATACCGGCCTCCCAGATCCTCCTGGGGGGGCCGGTGGCGTGAGTAGGACCAGAGGGAGTATCTCGCTCCGCGCGATGTAGAAGCCGCCGGGTTGCGGCACGAGCGCGATGTGGCCCGTCGCGAAAGTTACGCCGCAATTCTTCGCGCCCGCTGGCAGGATCGGCGAGCAGCGGCTTTTTGAAGGTTGATCAGCGCTTGCTGGAAGGACCGAGGCGCTTCGCTTAGCCGCGCGAGCAGCGTGTGTGCGCAATTTGGGCTTTGCGACGCGCTATGGACGCTTTGCCCGCTTTCCCAAACTAAATGAAGCCGGAGTCGGGGGGCTTAGAAGGAATACCGCGAGATGTACACGCCACGAGTGCTGCTCGGCTTGTCTGTACCGCTACCCGGATTGAAATCGAAGGCCGACGAATAGTCACCGATGACGAACAGATCGGTTTGGCCGGCGGCGAGCACTTGCTGCGAGACGCTCGGTGGCAATGGCAATGTGCTCAGGAGCGCTCCGCTCGTTCCATCGAAGACTTGGACGCTGCTCGGATCGCTCGTTGCTCCGTTGTGCAATACGGCGATGCGCCCGCCGGGCGCAGCGATCAAGCTAGTCGGCGCCTGGGCGAGTGGCGTGCGCCAAAGAATCTGGCCGGTAGAGGTGGCGAGCCTGAACAACACGTTACCGGTCTGTGCCAGGAGCGACTGCCCACCGTTGAAGTTCATGTAGCCGTTCCCCTCGGCCGTGACTGCCAGGTCTCCGCCTGGGAGCGCCGCAAGAGCTAGCCGCGGCCCGTAGTCACCTTCGGTCATCCAGGCGCCGACGGAGGTCGATGCACCGCGAACGCCCAGAATGAAGGCGTCCTCGCCGCCGTATTGAAACGGATTCCCCGTGAACGCCCATTTCTCGGTCGTCAGCGGGTTCAGGGGCAGTGAGCCGGTGGTTCCCGGGGCTCCCCAAATCCACGCAGTGGTGCCGTCGGCGCTCGGAGCCACGGCGATGGCGTAGCTAGATCCTGAACAGGTCACGGAGCCCGCGGTTCCGCTGTCAGTCACGGCGCACGCTGGTCCAGCTCCTTCGCGAGACAGTGACGGATAGAGCGTGAGGAAGTCGCTCTGAGCGGGCCTCGGCACTACGAACAGACTGCGGCTGTTAGCGCTAATCTCATTTGGGTATTTCACATCCCATGCCGCATTGCCGGTGTTTCCGTTGATGCGCACCAGGTGGTAAAAGTACTTGGGGGTGGTGGGTCCAGTTGGCGACACGTACTGCACGTAGCTCAGCGCGAAGTCGGTAGGAGGAACCAACGCGAGCGCGGATTCACGGCTAACGTCCGTCGAGCCCGTCAAATTTTTACTAGTGCGAGACCAAGCCAGCGTGCCGTCAGCCGTGTAGCGCGCATAACCCGACCCGGCGAGATACGTCAGCATGCTCGCACCTGGGTCGGACAGCAGTAGTTCGCTCGATGATTCCGAGAATTGGACGATGACGTCGCCCTGTGGTTTGTTCGTCAAAACGACCGCACTGCTGATCTGGCCGTAGCCACTCGTCTGGTCGGTCGTTGGCAGCACGCGGGTGGACGCGTACGTCGGTAGGCACTTGTTGCTCGAGCAAAACTGATAGCTGGCGCAAGCGGTGGCACAGCCGCTCCCTCCGCCACTGCCTGCGGTGCCCGCACTTCCTGCGGTCCCTGCGTTTCCTGCGCTCCCCTTGCTTCCAGCCGTGCCGGTCGAACCGCCCATTCCCGCCGACGTGCCACC
>Ga0247766_1000248_pt1 | contig 11637 bp, 6 predicted proteins | sample UWRJL223509R6_FD_179946 | JGI IMG/M metagenome (GOLD analysis project Ga0247766, IMG submission 179946) | Plant litter microbial communities from Arlington Agricultural Research Station in Wisconsin, United States - UWRJ-L223-509R-6 | ecosystem: Environmental > Terrestrial > Plant litter >...
CTTCGATACCATCTATGCGGAAGGGCAGCGCCGTTACGTCGAAAGCTTGTCCAGCTATGCGCGCCAATTCCTCGGCCAGATGGACAAGCCGAAGTACGACACCATCCGCGGACTTTCGCCGACGATCTCGATCGAGCAAAAGACGGCTTCGAGCAATCCGCGTTCGACCGTCGGCACCGTGACGGAAGTTCATGACTACCTGCGCGTGTTGTACGCGAGCATCGGCGTGCAGTTCTGCAGCAAATGCGGGCGCAAAGCCGAAGGCCAATCGGCGCAGCAGATCGTATCTTCGATCTTGGAGTATCCCAAGGGCACCAAGCTCGTGCTGTATGCGCCACTCGAGCGGCAGCGCAAGGGCGAGCACCGCGAGCTCTTACTGGACGCGCGAACGCGCGGATTTACGCGCCTGCGCATCGACGGCACGGTCGTTGCGCTCGACGACAGCGTAGTCGCCCTGGACAAGAAAGCGAAGCACGACATCGACTTGGTCGTCGATCGCATCGTGGTCGATCCGAGCGCGCGCGCCCGCATCACGGATTCGGTGGAGCTTGGCCTGCGCGAAGGCAAGGGCGTGATCAGCGTAGAAACGCCCAGCGAAGAACGCGCATTCAGCGAGCGCGTGGCGTGTCCAGAGTGCGAACTTTCCTTCCCCGAGCTGTCCCCTCAGTCCTTTTCGTTCAATTCACCGCTCGGCTTCTGCGGTGATTGCAACGGCCTCGGCTCGCGCCCCGAAATGGATCCCGAGTTGGTCGTGCCGAACCCCGCACTGTCGATCAAGGACGGCGCGATCACCCCCTGGGCCGCAGCAGCTGCCCGCGGTGAAGGTTGGGTGGCGAACGAAATCGACTGGGTGCTGTCGATCTTCGGTATCGACAAGAAGAAGCCCTGGAACAAGCTGACTCAAGCTCAACGCGATGCGGTCATGTTCGGCGGCAAGAAGGGCGGCAACATCTGGGAGGGGTTGGTCAACCAGCTGATGCGGCGCATGAAGAGCACCAGCAGCGAGGACATGAAGCAGTACTACCTACGCTTCTTCTCCAGCAAGGTGTGCCCTGCGTGCCACGGCGCGCGCCTGCGTCCCGAGAGCCGAGCAGTGAAGATCGCGGGGGAGAGCTTGGATCAGCTCTCCCATCAGCGCATCGAGCAGGCTCGCGCCTGGATTGACGGCGTGCCACTCAAAGGGGCGGATGCCGAGATCGCAGCGGAATTGCGAAAAGAGATCGGTTCGCGCTTGGGTTTCTTGGTCAATGTCGGCCTCGGCTATCTCACTTTGGATCGCGCAGCCGCAACGCTCTCTGGCGGTGAGAGCCAGCGAATTCGTTTGGCCTCGCAGATTGGTTCCGAGCTCACGGGCGTGATTTACATTTTGGACGAGCCGTCGATTGGCCTCCATCAGCGTGACAACGGCAAGCTGCTCAAAACGTTGAAGGCGCTGCGCGACGTCGGGAACTCGGTGATCGTGGTCGAGCACGACGAGGAGACGATGCTGGAGGCCGATTACCTGATCGACTTCGGTCCAGGCGCAGGCGAGCTCGGCGGAGAAGTCGTCGCGGCTGGCACACCCGCGCAGGTGCTCAAGAATCCGAAGTCACTCACGGGTGCGTACCTCTCGGGCAAGCGCAAGATCCCAATCCCCAGCGAACGCCGCGCCGGAAACGGCAAGGCGCTCGAAATCAAAGGCGCTACCGAGCACAACCTGAAGAGTCTGGACGTGCGCTTTCCCTTGGGCACGTTCTTGGCCGTCACCGGCGTGAGCGGCGCCGGCAAATCCACGCTGATCAATGGCATCTTGTTCCCGGCGCTGTCACGAGCGCTGCACGATGCGCGCAGCCCGATCGGCGAACATCAGAAGATCTTGGGCATCGAGCACATCGACAAGGTGATTGGCATCGATCAAAAGCCGATCGGGCGCACCCCCCGCTCGAACCCGGCCACGTACACCAAGGTGTTCGACGCGATTCGCGAATTGTACGCCAGCACGCCCGAAGCGCGGGCCTACGGCTACGACGCGGGGCGCTTCTCGTTCAACGTCAAAGGCGGTCGCTGTGAAGCCTGTTCCGGTGACGGCGTGCGTCAGGTCGAGATGCACTTCTTGCCGGACGTGTACGTCACCTGCGAAGAGTGTGCGGGGCGGCGCTTCAACCAGGCAACTTTGCGAGTGTTGTACAAGGGCAAGAGCATTGCCGACACCTTGGAGATGAGCGTCCGGGAAGGCCTAGAGTTGTTCGGCGTGCACACGAACATCGCGCGAGGCCTACAAACCTTGGCCGACGTCGGGCTCGGCTACGTGAAGATTGGCCAACCCTCGCCCACGCTGTCGGGCGGCGAGGCGCAGCGCATCAAGCTGGCGCGCGAACTGTCCAGACCGGGCACCGGCCGCACCCTGTACATCCTCGACGAGCCCACGACGGGCCTGCACTTCGCCGACGTAGAAAAGCTGCTCGAGGTTTTGTCTCGCTTGGTCGAAGCAGGCAACACCGTGCTCGTGATCGAACACAATCTGGACGTGATCGCCCACGCGGATTGGGTGATCGATCTCGGCCCAGAGGGTGGCGGGGCTGGCGGGCAACTGGTGGCAGAAGGCACGCCGGAAGCGGTCGCGCGCGTCAAGAAGAGCCACACCGGACAATACTTGGCGCGCGTGCTCGAGCGCGGCGTCTCGAAACCGAAAGGCGAACGCGCTCCCGCGGGCAAATCGCTTGCCTCGCGACCTCGCGCTGCACGAGCATGAGCCGGATGCAGCTGTTCTTCGATCTAGACGGCACGTTGACCGATTCTCGCCCGGGAATTTTGGCCAGCATGCGACACGCATTGACGATCTTGGGCCGGGAAATTCCGCCGGATGACGCGCTCTCGCGCTTCATCGGTCCGCCCACGCACGACGCATTTCGTGAGCTGCTTCAGTCCAACGACCCCGAGTTGAACGCGCACACGATCGCCATTTACCGGGAGCGTTACGCCAAACTCGGTTTGTTCGAAAGCAGCGTGTATCCAGGTGTTTCCGAAGGTTTGAAAGCGCTGCGCGACGCGAACTACCATTTGTTCGTGGTCACCTCCAAGCCGCAAGTGTTCGCAAATACCATCATCGACCACTTCGAACTTCGCCAATATTTCAGCCAGGTGTACGGCTCGGAGCTGAGCGGAGAACGCAGCAACAAGGGCGAGCTCATCGCGCATGTACTGCAGACCGAGGGGATTTCGCCGCCCGAGGTATGGATGATCGGCGACCGTTTGCACGATGTCGCAGGGGCAAAGCAGAATGGCGTACGCGTGGCGGGCGTACTTTGGGGCTACGGTTCTCGGCAGGAGCTGAGCGAAGCAGGCGCGGACAGACTCTTCCAGACGATGCCCGAGCTAGTTCACGCATTCAGCACTTGAAGTCATCCGGCGTAGCTGCCGGATGCAGCGTCGTGCTATTTATCGGCGCCCAAGAAGTTCAGTATTGGTACCAGTACTAGGAGAAGCAACGATATGTCGGAACCGAGCTCAGACATTGCACTCATCGGCCTGGCCGTAATGGGTCAAAACCTGGTCATGAACATGAATGACCACGGGTTTACCGTGTCAGTCTACAACCGGACGGGCACCGTCACGGACGAGTTCATGAGGGGGCCGGCAAAAGGCTCCAAGGTCGTTCCGACCAAGACGGTCAAGGAGCTCGTTGCCACGCTCAAGTCTCCTCGCCGCGTGTTCATCCTGGTCAAAGCCGGTGCAGCCGTCGATGCGGTCATCGACGAACTGACGCCCCTGCTGGACAAAGGCGACATCGTCATCGACGGCGGGAATTCTCATTTTCCCGATAGCCAACGGCGCTTCGAACAATTGAAGCAGAAGGGTATTCGCTTCGTCGGAAGCGGCGTTTCTGGCGGCGAAGAGGGTGCCCGTCGCGGCCCGTCGATCATGCCCGGCGGCGATCCAGAAGCCTGGCCGTACATCAAGGACATCCTACAGAGTGTTTCTGCCAAGGTCGAAAGTGAGCCGTGCTGTGATTGGGTGGGCGAAGGCGGCGCTGGCCACTACGTGAAGATGGTGCACAACGGCATCGAATATGGCGACATGCAGTTGATCGCCGAAGCCTACGATCTGATGAAGAGCGCGCTCGGGCTGAGCGCGGACGAACTGAAGAGCGTGTTCGAAGGCTGGAACAAGGGTGTCCTCGACAGCTACCTGATCGAAATCACGGCTGAAATCTTCGGCCTAAAGGACGAAGACGGCTCGCCCCTGGTCGACAAGATTTTGGACGCGGCCGGCCAAAAAGGCACGGGCAAGTGGACCAGCAATTCGGCCCTCGATCTCGGCATGCCAGTCACTTTAATCGGGGAAGCGGTTTTTGCCCGCGCGCTCTCTTCGCTCAAGACGGAGCGCGAGCGCGCGAGCGGCGCGCTCGGCGGTCCGAAGTCGGCGTTCAGCGGCGAGAAGCAAGCGTTCATCGACGACGTCATGCTCGCACTGTACGCTTCCAAGATCGTCAGCTACGCGCAGGGCTACATGCTGCTGCGTGAAGCCAGCCAAGAGTACGGCTGGAAGCTGAACTTTGGCTCGATCGCGCTGATGTGGCGCGGCGGCTGTATCATTCGCAGCCGCTTCTTGGGCGACATCAAGAAAGCCTTCGACAAGAACCCCGGACTCGAAAATCTGCTGCTCGATGATTTCTTCCGCAAGGTTATCGATGAAAGTCAAAGCGGCTGGCGCAAGACCGTGGCCAACGCGGCCTTGCTGGGCATCCCCACGCCTTGCATGAGCTCGGCACTGGCCTTCTACGACGGCTACCGTCGCGATCGGCTGCCGGCAAACCTGCTGCAGGCACAGCGTGACTACTTTGGTGCCCACACCTACGAGCGAGTCGACCGCAAACGCGGTGAGTTCTTTCACACGAACTGGACCGGCCGCGGCGGCAACGTCAGCTCGCGTTCCTACAACGCCTGAGCGTCTTCTTTCGCCCGCGAAAAGCCGGTTTCCAGGAATGGAGCCGGCTTTTTTGTTTCCATCCGCGTGCGCGCGACGCGTTTCAAGGCCCAGGGACGAGTTCGACCAGCGCCCAGTCCTGCTCGTACTCGACGTGCTCTCGCCGAAAATTCGGGGCGAATGCGGCACAGATCTCGAGTTCTTTCGCGGCGAGAAATCCGGTCAGAATCAACCGCTGCGAGCCACGTGCGTAGCGCATCAGGTCAAGGGCCACAGATAGCAACGTGGGCGCTTCCAAGTTCGCGACGACCAAATCGAAAGCCCGCTCGGGCATCGAGGCCGGTAGGCAGAACTGACAGTGTTGCGATAGTCCGTTCAGCTTCGCGTTGCGCTCTGCCGCCTCGACCGACACTGGGTCGATGTCTACCCCCCAGCTGCCTTGGGCTCCAGACAGCTGCGCGACGAAGGCGAGTACACCGGTGCCCGAACCAAAATCCAGCACCGACGAGCCCGGGCGCATGCGGCATGCTCGCTCCAGCGCGACCGACGCGAGGCGTGTGGTCGGATGCGCGCCATCGCCGAACGACAGTTTGGGATCGAACAAAATGCGTCGAGTATTCGGGGGCGCCGGTGTTTCGTCCCATTCCGGCTGAATGACCAAGCTCGGCGTCAGCGTGATTTGCCCTAAATGCCGCGTCCAGGCGCTGGCCCAATCGGAGTTCTCGTCGACCTCGATGCTGAGCGCGATGCCGTTCACACCCGGCGCGACCTCGCGCAGCAATGCTCGGGCGCGGGTGGCAATCCCTTCCGCGGTCTCGCGGTCCGCGGCGTAAACCAAAAGCCGCGTCGCTCCCTCCCGTTCTTCGATCCCGCCGGCGCCCGCTTCGAATAGGACCGAGCTCACCATTTCTGCGAGCTTGCGCGGCGTGCGCACCACGAGCTTGACCAACATCGCGGCTCTTTCGCTCGTTTCCGAGCCGGGTTCAAGCCCCGTGAAAACGATCAAGTCACTCCACTAGTCATCTTCGACCAGCAATCGAAATCGGAGCCGGGACTGATTTCATGCTGCCTCGCGTTTGCTTCCGGGCAGGGTGAAGGACACCGTGGTGCCCTGCCCTGCGCCGGCCGATTCTATCCAAATGCGTCCGCCGTGGACGTCGATGATGCGTTTCACCAAGGCGAGGCCGATGCCGGTGCCTTCTACCTCGGGGTGCAATTTTTCGAATAAACCGAACAACTTGTGTTGGTAGCGCGGGTCGATGCCGATACCGTTATCGCGCACCCGAAACACGATTTCACCGTCGACCTGCTCGGCCAGTAGCTCGATGCGCGGCGCAGGTGCCGAGCGCGAGAACTTGACCGCGTTGTCGAGCAGGTTCTGGAACACCTCCACCAGGCGCGCTCGGTCACAATAAAGACTGACCGCTTCATCGCTGATGGTAAGGCTTGGCTTGTCGATCGCCATTCGTCCAGCGACCATGAGCAATGCGTCGTTCACGACCTGAGCGAGAGTCACGCGTTCCAACGCGTTCTGTTTGCGCTCTACCCGTGACAGCTGCAGGAGATCGGTGAGCAGCGCCGACATGCGGTCAGCTGCAGTCTTGATGAAAGACACGTCCCGCGCCACACGTTCCGCATCACCACGTTTCGCGTCTTCGACCAGGAAGCCCAAAAAGCTCTGGATAGTGACCAAAGGGCTCTTCAGGTCGTGAGAGACGGTGTAGGTGAAGCGTGTCAGTTCTTCATTTTTGTGACGCAGTTCTTCTTCACGCAGACGGCGCTCGGTCACGTCACGGCTGATGATCAACACCGAATCGATGTCTCCCGATTCGCCGCGCTCTGGCACGAGCTGAGCGTCCCAGGTCAGAGTGACACCGTCGGGCCCCTTGAAATCATCCTCGAGCCGCGCGGGCTCTTGGCTATCGAATACTTGCTGTATGGCCGCAGTCCAGCGCTCGAGCTTGTCCGGCGGCATGCCGAGTTCGCCATTGGACTTGCCCAAGGCCTCGTGCAAGGGAATTCCGGTGGCCGACTCGAACACCGGGTTTGCGTATACGTAGCGGTGATCGCGATCCAGGCGGACCACGTAGTCCGGCAGGTTGTTCGTCAGCGTGCGAAATTGCCGTTCGCGCTGGGCAACCGCCAAGCCCGCGCGATACCGCTCGGTCACGTTTTGAGACAGAATTAGCCCGCTGATCACCTCGCCAGTGCTGTCACGCAGCGGCACGTATTCGGCCAGATAGCGTAGCTCGCCATACGGGACTTCAGCCGAAAAGCGTTTGCCCGCGAGGACCGCGCGCATGTTGGGCTCGATGATGACAGCGAACTCGCGCGGCAGACACTCCGACGGAGTGAGACCTACGATGTCCGGGCGCGTGAAGCCGTTGGAGGCAATCTCGGGTCCATCCGCAAGCAAGAAGCGTAGCTCGCGGTCGAAGAGGAGGATCGCGCAACGCGGAAGATTCTCGACCAACAAACGATAGCGCTGCTCACTTTGACGCAGTTCCTCTTCGACACGCGCTCGTTCAGTCACGTCACGCGCAATGCCGACGTACAAATACGAGCCCCGGTTCGGCATGCGGGTGAGGGTCAACTCGACATCTACCCGCGCCCCGCTCTTGTGCAGGTGAGTCGTCTGGTAGGACAAATGAGACTCGGACTCCAGCTGAGTCACGATCGAACTGAACTGAAAATGAGCTCGACCGGTAAACTCGGAGACTGACGAGCCGATCACCTCCGACGGAGCGCGCCCCAGCTGCCGGCAAGCAGCAGCGTTCGCGTCGATCACGATGCCGTCGGCATCGAGGAAGAAGATCCCGTCTTTGACGTACTCGAGCGTGGCCCGAAGTCCCGCCTCACCCGTGTGTGACTCCCCGGTTCCTGCCATGTTGGCCAAATCCGCCATGCTGGAAGATCGAGGGTATCTGGGTGATGCGACAAGTCAACGCGGCATCATGTTCCATCCAGCGCTTCGCGCACTTTGCGCGCCAGCTCCTTGAGCGAAAACGGCTTCTGCACGAAATAGAAGCCCCCTTCGAGCACGCCATGCGGGGCGATGATGTTCTCGGTGTAGCCGGACATGAACAACACTCGCAACGTGGGCATGCTCTGGGCGAGTCGCTCGTAGATTTGACGGCCGTTCATGTTCGGCAAAATCACGTCACTCAGCAGCAGATCGATGCGTGAGCCGTGCTCTGCGGCCAATTGAATGGCATCACTGCCCCGGGCAGCGCTGAGCACGCGATAGCCTTGGCTATTCAAGAATTTACTGACCAGAGATCGGACCAACACTTCGTCTTCGACGAGTAGGATGGTCTCGGTGCCTTTGGGCAACTCCGGCTCGACGGCGGCCACGTGCGCGACCGGCTTGTCGAGTACCGCTGGCAAATAGATGTGGAAAGTAGAACCTCGGCCGACGTCCGACTCGACCAACAGGAAGCCGCCACCTTGCTGGATGATTCCGTAAATGATCGACAAGCCGAGGCCGGTGCCACGCCCGGGCCCTTTGGTCGTGAAGAATGGCTCGAACAGGCGCGAAAGCACCCCCTCGGACATGCCCACCCCGGTATCTTTGACCGACAGCAACAGGTGTCGCCCAGGGCGCGCATCTAGATGATTGCGACACATCTCGGCATCCACTTCGACCTCGGAGGTCTCGATACGGAGCTGCCCACCTTGAGGCATCGCGTCACGCGCGTTGACCGCCAGGTTGATCAACACCTGTTCCATGCCGCTGGGGTCGATTCGCACCGCGTGCAGGTTCGCACCCGGCCTGAACACGACTTGCACGTCTTCACCGATCAGCCGCTCCAAAATGCCCATGGCGCCGGACAGCAACTGATTCAGATCCACCACTACCGCTTCGACCATCTGCTTGCGACTGAATGCCAGTAGTTGTCCGGTCAGGGTGGCAGCACGCTGTGTGGCGCGCTGAATCTCGAGCAAATCGCCGTGCGCAGGGTCGCCCTCGGCGACGCCGCTGATCAAAATGTCGGTGAAGCCGCGGATGCCGGTCAGTAGATTGTTGAAGTCGTGAGCCACGCCGCCCGCGAGCCGACCGACCGCCTCCATCTTGGACGCCTGTCGCAGCTGCTCTTCGAGTCGACGCTGTGCACTTTCAGCCTGTTTTCTGGCGGAAATGTCGCGGAGCGCGGTCAGGATCCCAAGCCCGTCGCGGAAGCGAACTGCCACCGTGCGCGCTTCGACCACGAGCTGCCGCCCGGAGCGATGCACCACCGTCAACTCCGCCGGTGCACAGGGCACACGCTCCAGGCAGTCATTGGCCATCGAACGCGCGGTGGGCAAGGAGGCCTCGTGGTAGAGACCCAGCTCGGGCACGGTTTTGCCGACCACTTCGTCACGTCGGTAGCCGAACATCTCTTCGGCTGCGCGGTTGATATCGATGAAAATGCCGTCGCTGGTCACGAACTTGCAGGCATCCGGCGAAGATTCGAAGAATACGCGAAAGCGTTCCTCGCTCTCGCGCAGCGCCGCTTCAGTGGCACGTCGCGACTCGATTAAACGCCATTCGCGCAACGCGCGCTCGATGGCGTGCGGCAAGCCCGCAAATGCCTCCGGGGATTTCACCAAATAATCGAGCGCGCCCGCGCGCATGGCGCGCACCGCAGTCTGTTCGTCGCCGTGACTGGTCATCACCAACACGGGCAATCCCGGTTGGTCGGGGTAGGACAACAGCTCGAACGCTTTGCCATCCGCGAGATTCAGATCGGCGAGGATCAGCGCGGGCGTCTTCTCGGCAATCGCACGCTGCGCTTCGGCGAGCGAGACGGCGAAGCGCAGCCCGAAACCGCCATGGGCCGAGAGCACGCGCAAAACCACTTCAGAATGAGCGGGATCATCCTCGACGACCAGGATTTCCGGCTGATGGCCGCCCTCCTCGTTCATGCAGGGACTGTCCTGGCCATTGCGCTCACCAGCCATATCAGCAGAGATCCCACATTGCCTGCTACGACAAAACGCCGCGGCCCGCAGTGAATCCACACTGCGGGCCGAAGGCTGAGCCGAAAGCCTCGACTCAGTTGGTGATCGCAGAGGCCACGCCGCCACCTGCGGCAGGCGGCGGAGTGACGCAGAACGGCTTGAGGCCGCCAACGGTCAAGGGCGCGCACTGGCTGTCTTCATTGCAGTCCTGCGAGATGAGGGCGCAGAACCCGTCGGCACCACACACCCGCCCAGCGAAAGCACCGCTCACACCGGAAGGCGAGCAATCGCGATCCGTCGCGCAAGACTGCGCGCAAGTTCCGTCGTTGCACTTGAAGGCAACGTTGCGGTTGGCGATCGCACACTGGGAATCAGTGACGCAAGCCGCGTCCGGCATGCAGACCTTCTTGGAGTCGCAGATCTGCCCTGCGCCGCAATCGATATCGCGCGCGCACTTCCGATAGCACTGCTTGTTTCCGCTGTAGCAAGTGCACTCTCCCTCCGTGCACAGGTCGTCAGGCGTGCTGTCGACGACTTGCTCGCCCACACAAGATTTGTCATTGGTGCAGGTCTTCGACGCGGCTCCGACGCAGCTCTTGGTGTCCGGATTGCAGGTTCTCGCCGAGATGTCATAGAGGCGCGATTTGCTGGGACAGCCGCTGGGGCATCGAGCCCGGCAGCCGGGTCACAGTCGCCGTCATAGTGGCAGGCATGCGTGTCCTCGTCGCAGCTCCAGGTGTCCTTCCCCTTGCAGTCGCAATACGCCCATTGCTGGAAACAGAGCTTGCCAGCGGCGGCATCCGCCGGCGCGTCGCAGTCGATGCTGCCAGTACTAATGGCATCGGCGATGTCCTCGCACGAGCGGATGTTGGTGGTGTGCAATGCCATCGGCAACTGGCAACAATCTGACGCCTCGAGGCACTCGCCCGAGCAGGTCAGACCGGTTCCCTCGACGCCAAAGTGCGCGAGATCGCAAATGCCGGTACCGACGACTGCGGTCGCGATACAGACGAGATCTTTGTCGCAGTCACTGTTGACACGGCAGCTCTCACCGCGCGCACCGAGCTGCAACCCGCCGCTGCCAGTCGCTCCGGCGTCGCCGGAAGCCGGCGCAGTACAGCGGTTGTTGAAACAGTTGAGGCCGGTCTTGCAATCGAGGCGCGAGGTACAGCTCTGACCCTCAGTGCCGAGAGGAGGCGGGACTAGGTTGGCGCCGCCACCTGCCCCACCGCTCGCGGGAGGAGTCCCCTTGTAACAGACGTTTCCGATACAGCTCAGGCCAGGATCGCAATCTGCGGTCCGCGCACAAGATTGGCCCACCTGGCTGGTCACGGGCTTGTTGTCGTCGTCACCGCAACCGACGAGCAAGGCCAAAGCCATACTCGTCATACCGATCAAGGACATTACTAAAGAGCTACGCATCTGTTCCTCCGATAATTGCCAAGATGCCGGGGCCGACTCGCGCAGGGGCGCGAATCAGCGACGGAATCGATTCACGCCTGCGACAACCGGGTCGAGTCCGACCCGGGCTCGGACTTCACTTAGTCACCAATTTGAATTCGATACGCCGGTTCTGCTGACGGCCTTTGTCCGTCTTGTTGTCCGCGATCGGATTATCCGGCCCTGCGCCGTGAGTCTCGATGCGGCCCTCGTCGACGCCCTTCCCGGCCATATAGGCCTTGACGGAGTTTGCGCGCGCTTCCGACAAATCGATATTCGTCTGCCGCTCGCCGACGTCGTCGGTGTAGCCAGTGATGAGGACGCGCAGATCTTTGTACTCGGTGAGGACTT
>Ga0247766_1000249_pt1 | contig 11624 bp, 8 predicted proteins | sample UWRJL223509R6_FD_179946 | JGI IMG/M metagenome (GOLD analysis project Ga0247766, IMG submission 179946) | Plant litter microbial communities from Arlington Agricultural Research Station in Wisconsin, United States - UWRJ-L223-509R-6 | ecosystem: Environmental > Terrestrial > Plant litter >...
GACGCGGGTCGCCATCGGCAGCCCGAAATCGCGCATCGAGCTACAGCGCAGCACGGGCACGAATTTTTTGATTGCCGCAGAGCAGAAGCAAGTCTTGGCGAATCGGGAAACGCTGAAGGCCTTGTTCTTCCAGCTGAGTCGCTTGACCGCCAGCAAGTTCCTATCGGAGTCCGAGGCCGAGGCGGCGCTCGGCCCGACCCGCGCACATTTCGAAATCGAGCTCAAGGACAGCAAAGCCAGCGTCCGTTTCGACGTCGGCGGCACCTGCCCGGGCGACGCTTCGCAATTGGTCGTCGTTCGCCGCGCGCCAGACGTACAGCGGGCCTGCGCACCGCGCGAGCTCGAGGCCACGCTGGCTCTGACGCCGAGCGACTTCGTCGACGAGCGCGCGTTCTCCTTGCACGCCGACGAGGTCGAGGAGCTCGAAATCTCGGGCGGCAAGAGCAAGTTCTCCTTGGTGCGCAAAGGCAGCGGCTTCGTGCTGCGCGCCGTCGCCGAAACGCAGGTCGAACTCGAAGCGGGCAACCAACGAATCGTCGAGTTGCTCGAGGCCGAGGGCGAACGAGTGCCCTTCCAACCCGAAAAGCTGAGTGAATTCGGACTCGACCCGGCGCAGAGTTCGATCACCTTGCGTTCTTCCGCAGCGCGAGACGAAGACGTCGTGCAGCAGGTCGTTCGCGTGGGGAAGCGTGACGCGAACGGCAGTCTGCTCGTGTATCGTGAGCAAGACGGCGTAGTCTTGCGCATTGCTCGCGAACTTGCGCGCGGCTTCGCGGTCGATTCCACGCTGCTGTACTCGCGCAAGCTGACCGAATTCGGGCTATCTAGCTTTATTTCCGCGGAAATCGAGCACAAGCAATCCAAATCCGTGCTGCGACGCGTGGATGATGGGCTTCGCCTCGATGAGCCCAAGGGCTTCGAGGCGGACGGGGTGCTGGGCTCGGATCTCGTCCAGGCCTTGGGCGCACTCACTGCTGAGCGCTTCGTGGCAGACCGAGATGACGGCTCCTTCGGCCTGCAGCGGCCTTCGCTGCGCGTGCATTTTGCCTTCAAGAACAGCGAAGGCGTCAAGGTCGAGCACGCACTGCGCTTCGGCGATGAGACCCCACTGGGCGTGTTCGCGACGTTGCGCGATGACGGCCCGGTGTTCGTCTTGGCTCGCTCCGTGCGCGATACGTGTCAGCTCTCGCTGCTCAATCGCTCCGTGTTTCCCACGAGCAGCGACGCGTTCAACACCATCACGCTGGAAGCGCGTGGACGCACCGTACAGCTCGCACGCCAAGGTGAGCGGATGCTGGTCGCGAAGGCTGGTTCTTTTCCCCAAGATCGCGTGCCAGAGTTGCTCGAAGCTTTCGGCAACCTGCGTGCGGAAGCCGCGCTGCACAGCGGACCTGCGCTGCCGAATGAGGGGTTTTCCGAGCCTTTTCTGAGTGTGCGCTTGGTGCCGCGGCAAGGCATCCCCCAGACGCTGAGTTTCGGTGCGGGCGATTCTTGGCGCTCGACGAGCGTGTTCTACATGCGCGTCAGCAACGTCGACGCGACGTTCGTGATCGCGCAGAGCAAGGTCCGCGCGTTGAGCGAGGCGCTCTAGCGACCAAATTCGAGTGCGACCTTCAGTTGGTCAGCTTCGACTTGGCTTCGGAACGATTCCAAATCGCGTCCCAGTTGCGACGGTAGTCGTCGGTCGCCACCTGCGCGGGCCCCGTGCGCTGCACGACCGCAGGAGCAGCCGGCTCTTGCCGATCACTGCCTGCCTCGGCCGGCTTGAAGTGCGACTCGACGTCGCACAGCGCGGGGAAATTGGCGCGTGGCCTGAGGGTCACGACTTCACCGGTGATGGGCGCGCCCTCGCGCAGCGGACGCACCGCGCCGAGTTCGACGCGGTCACCGCGCGCGCGCAGAATCTTGAGGCCCTCTCCGTCGGGCGTTACGCCATGAATCAGGGCCACATCCGGAACCGCGGGCGAAGCAGGCAGAGCAACCGGAGGTCCTGCGCTCTGATCTTCGGCCGGCTTCTTGGACGTCACCCGTTCGATCTATCGCAGGCCGCAGGCGCTCGCCACTAAGTATGACTAATGCCGAGGCTTTTGCGGCCTGGCTACATGCCGATGGCCGTGCGGTAGACCCAGCCCACGCTGCCTTTGACGTCGTATTTGATTCGATACCAGTCTCCGCGACGTCCAGTGACCGAGATTCGCGTGCCCTGCAGCACGCGGGCCACCACCGCGCCATCACGACTGGCGGACGAGCGCACTAGAGCCACATCCCACGCCACGGTGGCATGACCGGATGCTTCGGTCACGTCGCCGGACGCGGCATCACCCGCTGGCACCGCCTCAGCTTTCTCGGCAACGGCTTTCGGGAACTCCACTTTGTAGAACACCGAATAGGCCTCGTGCTTGTGGGGGATGCCCACCAGAGACACGTTCGAAAACTCTTTCTTTTCGCAGTCGAGCAGCGCCTCGGTCTCGGCCTCGTTGAAGCTCGTGCTCTTGCCGCTCTTCACATTCTTGACGGACTGCGACGTAAAATCCAAATCAAAGCCCAGAGAGAGCACGCCGAGCAGCTTGTCCGCACCGGCGCAGGCGGCTAGCGCTTGAATGTGGGGGCGCGCCAAGCGATCGAACTCGATGTGATCGCACTCATCCTTGACCTTCTTGCCGTTGTCCTTGCAGGCCAAGAATTGCGGCTCGCTGATTTGCAGGCGATCGAGCTGCACGCCGGGGCCCGTCGCGGCTGGTGGCGGCTCGGCCTCAGCGGCGGGCGGAGCTGCTGGAGCCGGCCCTTTTGCCTCACCTGGAGCACCGGTCAGATCCGCGCTGCTGCTCTCGGCCGGCTGACTGGGAACGCTAGGCACGAGCTTGAAACCAGCAACGCGCGGCCAAATGATGCCGATCAGAAAGCCCGCCGTCACGATCAGACCCACCCGACCAAAGCGCAGGGTTTCCTGTTTTCGGTCGGGAACCTCGATCTTCAAGGGGTGTCGTCGCTCTGCCGGCAAGTGACCTCGCGCTCACGCTGGAAGCGCGGGTTCTACCACAAGCGATCGACTGCGACCGTCTGTAACCGTCTGTGATCGAAGAAAGCTGGATGATTTGGCATGGTTTGGGACGCCTTGCCGGGAATGGCTTTCCGGCGAGCGATCCAGAGAGGATGATGAGGGCCTTGTCATGAAGTCGTGTCCGCAGTGCAGGCTGAAGTACCCTGACGATGCTGCTGGGTGCTTCTTGTGTGGCGGGGCACTGGTCGCCATCCAAGATCCGCTGATCGGCACGACGATCGCCGGGCGCTACCAGATCGAGGAAGTCTTGGGCCAGGGTGGCATGGCCACGGTGTACGCTGCGCGCCATCGGCTCGTCGATCGTCCGTGTGCGGTCAAGGTGATGAACGCGCAATACATGCGCAACGACGTCATCCGCGAGCGATTTCGGCGCGAAGCCAGGCCGCGCAGAAGCTCGCCCACCCCAACATCATCGAGATCTTCGACCAGGGCGAAACGCCCGAGGGACAGGTCTTTCTGGTGATGGAGCTGCTGCGCGGCGAGACGCTGGCCGACGTGCTCGAGCACGGCAAGGTGCCGCTCGATCGAGGCTTGCCGATCATGATTCAGATCGCGCGAGCGCTCGCGCGCGCTCACGACTTAGAGGTCATTCATCGCGACCTGAAGCCCGAGAACATCTTCTTGGCGCGCCTGCCGAACGGCGCGGATCAAGTCAAACTGCTCGACTTTGGCATTGCGCGGTCGATGCAGGACTCGCGCCTGACGGGCGCGGGCGAAGTGTTCGGTACGCCTCAATACATGGCTCCCGAGCGCATCACCTCGATCGAAGCAGGGCCGGCCGCGGACCTGTATTCGCTGGGCGTCATCATCTACGAGATGGTGACCGGAACGTTCCCCTTCGAAGCCAGCGACGTCACCACTTATTTCATCAAACACTTGAAAGAAGCGCCGGTTTCGCCCAAGAAGCACGACCCTTCGATTCCCGTGGAATTGGAGCGCTTGGTGATGGAGTGCCTTGCCAAGGACGCCAAGGATCGCCCCGTCGACGCGCACCGCGTCCATTCGGACCTGATGCACATCGCGGGCGCGATCGGTCTTCGAATCCCAGCCGATGCTTTCGGCGACGAACTCGAATCACGAGGCCCGGCCAGGACACTGCCCCCGGTGGCGATCGACCACTGGCTGAAACGCACCGGGCTTTTCGAGCAGATGCTGGCGATCGCCTTCCCAGGCGATCGCCCGAGTCAGCTCGATCATCTGCTGTCGGAGGTCAAAGACCTGGTGCGGCAGATTAGCGAACTGCGAGCCAATGCCCTCACCGAACAGCGGGCTATCGAGGCCATCGAGGCGCGTGGTCGAGAGATCCGGCAGCGGCTCGGACACGCCGTCGATGCGCTCGGTATCGACGCCAGCAAGGCGCGCGACGAAACGAAAGCCGCTCTGGCCGGCGCAGCCGCGCTCACGCTCGATTTGGACCGACCCGCTCGAGAGCTACAGCGCAAAGTCGTCGACGTGATCCGCTGGGAAGGACGCTCGGCGTTCGTCGAGCCGTATCGAGAACTCGCCGCTGCCTATCGGGAATGTGCAGAAATCGTGGACAATTGGCTTTCGGCCAAACAGCGCCTCGCGGATGCCGAAGCGCGCGTAGCGGCTCGCCGTGGAGAGGTCGAAGATCTCGAATTTCAGATTCGAGAACTGCGCTCCGTGCTCGCCAAAAATGAAGAAGAGCTCGAGCGCGAAGAAGGTGACAGACGTAAGATCGTCAGCGAGCTTGGGCCGCGCGCGGATGATCTGGAGGCACTCTTGCTCGAGCGCGCAACGCGCTTCTGCATGCCGCTCCGCAGTCGGCGTGAACTTTCGCCGCTATTTCAAGAGCTGGAATCTGACGCTCTGACCTGAATCGGTGCGCGTAGCGTTTTGCTACGCGAACCTCGACGATTCGGCGCGGCAATCGTTCGGTTTGTTGCTGGACAGCGAGAGCGGCTCAGTCAAGGCTAGCGACACGCATGAACTCGGACGAGGGTGACGGGGGGGATCCGCGCGTACCGCGGCGCTTGGTGCTGAAGACTTTGGCTACCGGAGCGGTGCTGTGGGAGCCGGGCTGTGGCGCTCCTCCGTTGGAAGCGCCAGAAGTCGGCAAGCACCAGGTCGTCCCCACGAACCCGATCGAAACGCAGATCCGCATCGAAAATCGTCTGCCGGGCACGAGTGACTTCGAATTGCAGCGACCCGCACGTGACCACGAGGTCGAAGGCTACGCTTCCACCACCTCCGCCGGCCTGGGGGAAGCGATCGAAGTTCGCGTGAACGTCCGCCGCGCCCAGGGCGTGCGTTGGGACGTGTATCGCATTGGGCACTACCAGGGCCTCGGCGCGCGCTTGGTCGATGCGGGCGCGAAAGTACCCGTCGAGCCACAACCCGAGCCGAACATCAGCAAGAAAACGGGTCTGGTCGAGTGCTCTTGGGCGACAGCCATCACACTGACCGTCGACGCGAGCTGGCTGAGCGGCTACTACCTGATCAAACTCACCACTGACGATGGTTTCGAGAGCCACGTGCCGTTCGTGGTTCGCGAAACCGGGCGGCGCGCGCCGCTCTTGATGCAAGCCAACGTGACGTGCTGGCAGGCTTACAACCTCTGGGGTGGCATCAACCTGTACGTGAACCATCTACCCGGTGATCCCCAAGCGTTTACGGGACCGCGCGGCTATCAAGTCAGCTTCGATCGCCCCTACACCATCGATCCAGACGTCAGTGCCCTGGTCGAGCATTCGATGGTGCGCTGGTTGGAGAAGCAGGGTTATGACGTCGCCTACGTCACCAACATCGACATCGACAGCACGCCAGAGTTGCTGGAGGGTCGACAACTCTACCTGACCGCCGGGCATGACGAGTACTGGTCGCTGACGGAGCGAAACGCGCTCGAGGATGCGCGCGACCGCGGACTGTGCATGGCGTTTTTCTCTGGGAACAATGCGTATCGCCGCATTCGCCTGGATCCCTCCGGCGCTGGCCTCCCGCGGCGCATCGTCACTTGTTACAAGTCTCGATCGCTCGATCCGCAGCATGACGCGCCGGATTGCACTGCTGACTATCAAAGCGCGCCGCACGCGCGCCCTGAAAACGGCATGCTGGGCGTGATTTGGTCGGGTTGGGGAACCCTGGAGGGCTTTCCATTCATCGTCACGGCCCCCAATCACTGGATTTACGAAGGGACCGACGTGAAGGCCGGCGAGTCGCTCGGCAGCGTCGTCGGCTACGAGTGGGACGTGTCTTCGAACAACGGCTCTTCACCGGACGGTTTGGAGGTGGTCTCGAGGTCTCCCGCCCTGCACGAGTACGGCTACACCTCGCAGCACCAGGCGACCGTGTTCTACCCGACGCCGACGAGCTTCGTATTCGCGGCCGGGACCATTGGCTGGGCGAAAGGGCTTTCGGACGAGGGCATCGCCAACGCACGCGTGCAACGAGTCACGGAAAACGTGCTCGCTCGCGCCGGCCTGTTTCCACAAGCAAGCATCGCGAAGCCCGCGGCCTCCAACTACGAGCGCGGCATCGCCGTGCGTTCGCGCGTTCTCGCTGGCGGCAAGCAAGGCTTCGACGACGGTCACGCAGAGCAAGCTCGCTTCAGAAACCCCTCGGGTCTCGCACTCGGACCCGAGGGAGATCTGTATGTTTGCGACACCGGCAACAATTCGATTCGCAAGATTTCCGCGGACGGCGCTGTCTCGACCGTGTTCGACAAGACTGGCATCGACGGGTTGAAGCTGGAGACGCCCACTAGCCTCGCCTTCGACGCGACGGGAAATCTGTACATCTCCGACACCGGCAGCAGCCGCATCCTTTTTCTGGGCACCGATGGGCACGCGACGGTATTTGCCGGTCGCGCGCACCAGCAGCGGTTGACCGACGATCCGGATCGCAGTAACGCCCGCTTCAACCTGCAGCGCGGCATCACCGTCGACCCGAGCGGCGCACTGTACGTGGCTGATTTTCGCAACCACGCGATCCGGCGCATCGACCCCGATACGGGTGCCGTGACCACGGTCGTCTCTTCAGCGAACGGTCCAACCGCGGTTGCGGTCGCCGCGGATGGGACGATCTACTACCTCGCCACTTATCTCGGGGCAGTCGTCGCCGTAGCGCCCAGCGGCGAACGCACGGTGCTCGCAAACCAGAAGCAAATCTATGGCGATCGCGGGGGTTCCGGCGCAGATGCCGCGCTACGTCCTGCCGACGGCTTGATTCTCAGCGGCGACGGGCTGATCTTCACCGACACGGGCAACAACCGCGTGCGAGCGCTGATGCTGAGCGGCAAAAACAAGGTGGTCACGTTGCTTGGCAACGGCCACGGCGGTGATCGCGTCGGGATGGGTTTCGAGACGGAGCTCGCCATTCCGCGCTCGGTCGTGGCCGTATCGGACGGCTACGTCGTCGCCGACACCTCGAATCATCGGCTGGTGCATTTCAACAATGACCCAGCCTCCTTCATTCGCTAATAAACAGCTGTAATTACCATAGTTTAGCGCCCCCTTCAGTCCCCGATCTTGCTGGCCGTTGGTCTCCGCTCAGGGGTCAGCAAAAAGTGCTGGCCGCCCTTTTTTGGGACCGCCAATGCACAGCGAAATCGAAATCGCTCAAAGCCGTACGCCGAGTAGCGGGGTGCCCGCTGCCATTCGCAGCGAGCTCGAATCGAAATTGAACGCGGGCAGCCTGGAGCTTCCGCTCTTGCCCGGCGTAGCCATGGAGATCACCTCGGCTGCCGCCAAGGAAGACGTGGACACGCGAACCATCGCCGACATGCTCAAGCGTGACGCAGCGCTCTCGGCGCACGTGCTGCGCATCGTCAACTCGCCCGTATACAGCCCTCGTGCACAAATCGTGAGCCTACAGCAGGCGGTTTCGCGCGTTGGCGCGGTCAAGATCCGCGAGATTGCCTTGATCATTGCTTGCCGCACGGCTGTGTTCAAAGCCAAGGGCTACGAAAAGGAGCTCGATGGCGTGTTCAACCACTCGATCGGCACGGCGCTCTTCGCGCAAGAGATCGCCCGCCAAACGCGCAACAACGTCGAGGACGCATTCTTGTGCGGACTGCTCCACGATGTCGGGCGCCCGGTTTTGCTGCAAGCCTTGGTGACATCACTGCGCGACGCAAAGGTCGTCGTCGATCGCGAAAACGTCCTTTCGTTGGTCACGGAGCTACACGAAGCCGCCGGCTCGGCCCTGGCCAAAGCCTGGACTCTGCCGGAGACCGTGATTACCGCGCTCGCCAAACATCACGCAGTGCAACCCGAGCAGGAGAGCGTCCCGGTGCGCATCGTTTCGCTCGCGGACCGCTTCGCTCACTTGGCGCTCGAAAACGCCGCGCTCACCGCTGAAGCCGTGCTCGGACACCCGGCGTTGGCCGCGCTCGAAATCTACCCCGACGTGCTGGACAAGATCATCAAGCGCTCGAGCATCATCAAAGAAACGATCGGAGTCATGTCATGACCAATGCCTTCGATTTGATTGTCATCGGCGGCGGACCCGCTGGTCAAAAAGCGGCCATCCAGGGTGCAAAACTGGGACGCAGCGTGCTGCTCATCGAGCGCTCGCGATCGGTCGGGGGCGCGTGCGTTCGCTTCGGCACCATCCCGAGCAAGACTTTGCGCGAGACGGCGCTTGCGCTCGGTAAGTTCCGACGCCTCACCTCACAAGTGATGGACGTCAAGATGCCGGAACACACCCAGATCGAAAGCCTGATGACCCGCAAGGAAGAGGTAATCGCGTCCCACGAGAGCTACATGGGCGCCCAACTCGCACGCAACGGCATCGAGCAAGCGCAAGGTGTGGCCCGCTTTCTGTCGCCCCACGAGCTGGAACTCAGCGACATTGCCGGCAGCAAGCGCCGTGTCACGGCTCCTTTCTTCGTGATCGCCACGGGTTCCTCACCGCGCACGCCGGACGACGTACCCATCGACCATGAACACATCTTGGACAGCGATTCGATCCTGTCGGTTTCGTATCTGCCCGAGTCGCTGACGGTGCTCGGTTCAGGCGTGATCGCCTGCGAGTACGCCTCGATCTTCGCAGCGCTCGGTTCGAAGGTCACGATCATCGACCGCTCGCCGCGCCCGCTGGCTTTCCTCGACCCGGAAATCAGCGCGCACTTCACGCGGCAATTGCAGGTATTCGGTGGTGAGTACTTGGGCGGACGCAAATTGCTCGGCGTCGCCTGGGACGGCTTGTCCAGGGTCGAAACCAAGCTCGATGACGGTACGCTCGTGCAGAGCGAGAAGCTCTTCTGCGCGCTGGGCCGAATTGCCCAAGTCCAAGGCTTGGCCGTGGAAGCGGCTGGCATTGGGCTCACGGCCCGCGGACTGATCGCGGTCGACGAGCACGGACGCACGGCTGCCCAGCACATTTACGCAGCCGGCGACGTGATCGGCCCACCCGCCCTGGCCTCGACGTCCATGGATCAAGGTCGGCGCGCGGTGTGCCATGCGTTCGGTGCCGAAGTGGGCGCCGCGCGCGAAGCGACCCCGGCCGGGATCTACACCATCCCCGAGCTTGCCAGCGTGGGCTTGACCGAAGCCGAAGTGCTCGAGCGACATGGCACTGCGCTGGTCGGCCGCGCAAACTTCAAAGAGGTCGCCCGCGGCCAAATCTCCGCCGCAGAGGACGGTCTACTCAAAATCGTCGCGCATCCCGACACGGGCGTGATTCTCGGCGCCCATGCAGCTGGCGAAACCGCCGCCGATCTGGTGCACATCGGCCAAATGGCGATCCTCGGCGGCATGACGTATCACACGTTCATCGACGCCATCTTCAACTTCCCGACCTACGCCGAAGCCTATCGCATCGCCGCCCTCGACTTGTTCGGCAAGCGTGCCCAACGCATCGCCGCGGAGTAAAATCGACCGACTATCGCGTCCGCGCCTTTGGCTTTTTGTACGGCTCGCTGTGGACCAGCAATTCGGGGACGCTGCCGCGACGGCTGGCGTTGGAGTTGATGGCACGCGTGGCATGCACCGTGCGCGTGTCGAATTCCCGGTAAAGTTCGCGAGTTTCTGGCGTATCGGAGTTGGAGAGCAAAGCGCTGACGCCGCGCTTGCTCAGGCGCGCAAAGGTCTCCGCCAGCCGTGCGTGCTCGGCAGAGGTGAAAGCCACCGAATGGTATGCCGCAAAATTGGCCGTCTTCGACACGGGGACATAAGGCGGATCGAAATACACGAAGTCGCCGCGCTTGGCCTTCTTGCAAGACGATTCGAAATCCTCGACCAAAAGTTCGACGCCTTGCAGTGCTTGTGCGGCAGTCAGCAAACGCGGTTGGTCCAAGATGCGTGGATTCTTGTAGCTGCCGTAAGGCACGTTGAACTCGCCGCTGCTATTCACACGGTAGAGGCCGTTGTACCCGGTTCGGTTCAAGTAGATCAGGCGCGCCGCGCGCGCAGCATCCTTGCCGGGCCGTTTGGCGCGCACTTTCTCTCGCACCGAGTAGTAGGTCTCTTTGCTGAGCTCGAGCGCCGCCAGCTTCTGCAGTTCCGCGATCACCGACTCGGCGTCGTCGCGCAGCGCGGTGTACACGCGAATCAAGTCCGCGTTCATGTCACTGAGCCGCGCTTGCTCGAACTTGCTGCGCCCAGATAGCGCAAAGAACACCGCGGCACCGCCGGCAAACGGTTCGTAATACTTCTCGATGCGCTCGGGGAAGCAGCGCTCGATGACGGGCAAGATGTGCTCCAGAAGCTGGCGCTTGCCGCCGGCCCACTTCAGGACCGGTTTTACATCCGCGCGGGGTTGCATACGAACCCGAGCGTCTACCATGGGCGGAACGCCCTGTACCAGGGTCTCGGCTGCTCGACCGAAACCAAAACGGAATCGACCTGCAACACCAGCAACACAGGCTACGGCCGCCAATGGTGGCGATGAGCTCACGTGGCGACTTCGAACGCCTGCCGCTGGTCGACGTCTCGGGCTTGGCGAGCCCCGACCTAGCGACGCGCCGGGCCACGGCGCAGAAACTCGATCACGCGGCCCGTAGCGCGGGCTTCTTCTACGCGACCAACCACGGCCTTCCGGCGTCGCTGGTCGAAGGCTTGGTCGCCGCAGCTGCGGAATTTTTCGCGCTGCCGGACGCTCACAAGCAACGCTACTACATCGGGGACTCGACGAACCATCGCGGCTATGTGCCGCCCGGCGAAGAAGTCTTTTACGCGGGCTCCAAGGATACCAAGGAGGCCTTCGATCTCTCGCTCGATCTGCCCGAATCGGATCCCGATTACCGCGCGGGCAATCGCTTGCTCGGGCCCAATCGCTGGCCGAGCGAAGTCCTGGACTTTCGCGAGCGAGTCGACGCCTATTACGGCGCGGTGACCGCACTCGGTCGGCGCTTGCTGCGCGGCTTCTTGCTCGCGCTCGAGTTGCCCGAGAATCACTTCGACCGAGAGCTGCGGAAACCGCCTTCGCAATTGCGCCTGATCCACTATCCACACTCCGCGAGCACCCTGGATGCACCCGGGATCGGCGCGCACACCGACTACGAGTGCTTCACGATCTTGCACGCGACCTCGGCCGGTCTCGAGGTGCTGAATGCCAGAAACCATTGGGTGGACGCGCCCCCCCTGCCAGGCGCGTTCGTGAT
>Ga0247766_1000250_pt1 | contig 11614 bp, 8 predicted proteins | sample UWRJL223509R6_FD_179946 | JGI IMG/M metagenome (GOLD analysis project Ga0247766, IMG submission 179946) | Plant litter microbial communities from Arlington Agricultural Research Station in Wisconsin, United States - UWRJ-L223-509R-6 | ecosystem: Environmental > Terrestrial > Plant litter >...
GCGGATAAGTCGAAGCAGCGAGGGCCTGGGCGAGCACCGGGTCGGGGTAGAGCGCGATCGGTGCCACGAGCGAGTCGAGCTGCTCGGGAGGAAGCTTCACGGCCGCAGGCGCAGGCGCTGGAGCTGCGGGCGCCGGAGCTGCGGGCGCCGGAGCTGCGGGGCTCGGCACTTGGGCAAAAACTTGCGCGGGGCCTGCCAGCCACACGCAGGCGACCGCGAGCGGTCCGCGCCATGCGCCTCCCTTGAGTCGGAATCGGGTCGTGAATTGCGCCATGCGAAAATGCTTCTGTCCTTCCCGAGCCACATCGCAGATTTCGCGGTGGGGACGGGCTCGAAGATAGATAGCTCGCGCGTCCACTGCAATGGCGATCGCCGAGCGCGTGCCGACAATTCGAGTGCGAATTGACCTGAAAGCGTGAATTGTCTATCGTTTGGGGTTGGCGCCATCGGGCGCGTCGTCGCCAATGCCCGAGGGAAGGCCGAGATCAACAGCGGTGCTGGAAGCGATGCCTGTCGGTATCGTCGTCTGGCGAAAGACCGGGCAGCTCGAGTACTCGAATCAACACGCCGTGACGATTCTTGGTAGGTCACCTGCGCCGGGTGAGACGCCGGCGGTCGTGATGGGCAGGATGGTTCGCGCTGGAACGCGCACGAGTTATCCGCCGGAGCTCGTGCTCTCCGAGCGCATCTTCCACGGAGACACGCTGTCGTTTCGGGACGCCGAATTCGAGCACGCGAGCGGCGAGCGGCGGGCCGTCGAGGGTTGGACGAGATCGTTTTGCGACCACGAGGGCGGCGTGGATGGGGCGGTCACGACGTTCATCGACATCACCGAACTGCGCCGCACAGAAGCGCTTCGGGCCGGCGAGGCCCGAGTCCTGGAGCGGGTCGCGGCGGATGCTCCGCTGGAAGAGACGCTCGCGACGCTGGCGCGCGTGTTCGAGGACCAAGCCGACGGCATGCTCGCTTCAGTGCTGCTCGTGGAGGGAGGAGTCGTGCGTCACGCCGCGGCGCCGAGCTTACCCGAGCCGTGGACCCGACTCGTCGACGGGCAGCCGATCGGACCCGGCCGTGGCTCCTGCGGCACGGCGGCCTACTCGAGGCAGCCGGTGATCGTCACGGACATCGCGTCCGACCCACGCTGGGCGCGCTACCGCGAGCCGGCACTGGCTCTCGGATTCCGCGCCTGTTGGTCGACACCGATTCTGGACAATGCCGGCGAGGTGCTCGGCACGTTCGCGTTCTACTATTCGGAGCCGAGGGCGCCGACCGCACGCCAGCTCGAGCTCGCAGCTCATGCAGCCCGGTTGGCGACGGTCGCGATTCAGAGCTTTCGTCGCAAATCCGCCCTGCTCGGCTCGGTTCGGGACATCACGCACCAGCGAGAGGCGCTCTCGGATCGCCTGCGCATGGCGACGCGTAGCGCTCATATCGGCGTTTGGAGCTGGGACGTTCGCGAGGAGCACATTGCCTGGGACGAGCAGATGTACGTGCTTTACGGCCGCACGCCGGGGGGGCAAGGGCTGCGGTACGACGAATGGAAGCATGCCCTTCACGCCGACGATCGCGCGGGCGTCGAGGCGGCTCTGCAAGCTGCACTACGCGGAGAGGCCCCGTTCGATACCGAGTTTCGAGTGGCGTGGCCGGACGGCACCCTGCGACACGTCAAGGCCCACGCGGTCGTTGAGCGCGGCGCCGACGGAGCAGCGCTGCGCGTCATCGGCACGAACTGGGACATTACGTCCGCTAAATTGGCGGAGGAACAGTTGCGCCGTGCCAAGGACGCCGCGGAAGCCGCCACCCGGGCTAGGAGCGTGTTCATTGCGGGCATGAGCCACGAAATGCGCACGCCCATGAACGCGATCCTCGGGTATGCGCAGCTGCTGCAGAAAGCAAGCTCGCTCGACGAGGAGCAGCGCCGAACCGTCGAGGTGATTCTTTCGAGCGGGAAGAGCCTGTTGAAGCTGATCAACGACGTGATCGAGTCGGCCAGCACCGACGCCGAGCGCGCCACCCCTGCTGTCGAGCATGAGCGGCGCAGCGAACCTCCTGCGGCGGTGGACCGAGAGAGTTTGGCCGTGTTGGCGGTCAGCTTGCCAACCGAGCTCCGCGCGTCGCTCAGGGACGCCGCGTTGGACGCCCGCGCGGGGCGCCTGGCGGAGCTTGCCAAGTTGGCGCGCGAACACTCGGCCAGCGCTGCGGCGCAGCTCGAGAAGCTGGCAGAGAATTTTCAATACGAGATCATCGCCAAGGCGTTCGAATCAGGGAGGAATTCATGACCGCACCCCTCAGGCCGAAAGCCAACATTCTGGTGGTCGACGACACCATCGAGAACCTGCGTTTGCTTTCGAGCATGCTCAGCGAGTGCGGCTACGAGGTGAGGCCGGTGACCAACGGCCGGCAGGCACTCCAAGCGGTCGAGCGAGATCCGCCTGATCTGGTGTTGCTCGACATCAACATGCCGGAGATGAACGGCTACGAGGTCTGTTCACGGCTGAAGGCCAATCCCGCCGTCAAGGACGTGCCGGTCGTGTTCCTGACCGCGCTCGGCGACATCGCGGACAAGGTCAAGGCGTTCGACGTGGGCGGCATCGACTACATCACGAAGCCGTTCCAGCTGGAGGAGGTACAGGCCAGAGTGAAGACTCACGTCGCCCTGCGCCACGCCAGCGTCGAGCTTTCGCTGAGCTACGAGAAGCTCGCCTCACTCGAGAAGCTTCGCGACAACCTCGTGCACATGATCGTGCACGACATGCGTTCACCGCTGACCGTCCTGGCTGGGCATTTAGAGCTTCTGTGCGCGAGCACGGGGAGCTCGCTCGACGAGGACGCTCGAGCGGACCTGAACGCGGCGCGAAAGTCGGCTCGCGTGCTGACTGGCATGGCCAACGATCTATTGGACGTGAGCCGGCTCGAAGAACAGCGCTTGCCCATCCGGCTCGATGCACACGACGTGGGCGTGCTGGTCGCCGAGGTGACCGAGTCGTTGCGTCACCTCGAACGCGCCCGAACGATCGAACTGTGCGCGGCTCCGAGCCTGCTCGGCCGCTGCGACGCCGAGATCCTTCGGCGAATCGTCGAAAACCTGCTGAGTAACGCCATTAAGCACACGCCTGCCGGTGAGAGCATCCGCGTGTCGGTGGCCAGCGAAGAAAGCTGGATTCGCATCGAAGTCCGCGACAACGGCCGCGGGGTGCCGCCAGAAGCACGGGAACGCATCTTCGAAAGGTTCGGCGCACTCGAAACGCGAACCGCCGGTAAGTACCATTCCGCGGGTCTAGGCCTGTCATTTTGCAAGCTCGCCATCGAGGCTCTGGGCGGCGCAATCGGCGTCCGGGACGGCGACCCGCGGGGCAGCGTCTTCTGGTGCTCGGTTCCGAAAGTCTGACGCTTTCGCGCTCAGGATTTCTTCAGCATTCTCGAAAGTGCGTCCACCTCGAGGTTCTCGGCGAGGCTCGAAAGCCGGGCCACCGCTCGCTGGTGCTCGGGGCCTAGAGCGGCCAGGATCGTCGGAACGCGGCCGATGTAGCCGAGCTCGACGGCGTCGCCCAGAGCTTGCAGGGTCTCGGCGCCGAGCGCGGAAAGCTCTTCACTCGTCAGCTCGGACGCGCCGAACGCTCGAATCGACTCGGGCGCACGCCGCACCAGGACGAGCCCGAGGTGACGCTCGAGCGCGCTCCATATGGCATCTTCCGTGAAGGGCTTGCCGATGAACTCGTTACCGCCGGTTTCCAGCACGTCAGCGCGGTTCTCGCTGAGTACGGAAGCGCTGAGCATGATGATCGGGACACCGGCGCCGTGCTCGGTCGACCGAATCCTCTTCGTGGCGTCCATGCCGTCCATCACGGGCATTTTGACGTCCATGAACACGAGATCGGGTTTTCGCGCATCGTAGAGCGCCACGGCTTGGGCGCCGTCCACCGCTTCCAGGACGAGGATGTTCGCCTTCGCCAGCAGATCCTTGAGCAGAGCGCGATTGTTGTCCTCGTCGTCGACCACCAAAATGGTCGGAGCGCGCTGACCCTGAGCGAGTCCCTGGACGTAGCCGTCACTGGCCGCTTCTGGAACGTCGTCTTCCGAGCCCGGCAGCACGCGCAGCTCGCAGACGAACGTCGTACCCACCCCGACCTCGCTCATCACCGTGAGATCACCGCCCATGAGGCGCGCGAAATCGCGGCTGATCGAGGCGCCGAGACCCGTGCCCGCCGCGGACCCGAGACCGCTGCGCGTCTGTTCGAAGGGCTCGAAGACGCGCTCCAGCTCGTCCGCGGCGATCCCTACGCCGGTGTCTTGCACCTCGAAGCGGAGCACCATTGGGTCCGACCCGCTCGATCCCGCGCGCAGCGTCACCGTCCCCGATCGGGTGAACTTAGCGGCATTCCCCAGCAGGTTGAGCAGAATTTGGCGGACCTTGGCCGCGTCCGAGCGAATGTAACGGGGCAGCTGTTCGAGGCCCTGTATCTCGAAACGCAAACCCTTTTCCTCGATTGCCCTGCGGGCCATGGCATCGACGCTAGTCAACGTCTTGTGCAGGTCGAACGTGGCAGTGGAAACGACGGCTCGCCCCGCTTCGATCTTCGACATCTCGAGCACGTTGTTGATCAGCTCGAGCAGGTGGTATCCGCTCGTCACGATCTTCCCTACCCGATCGCGATTTCGCGTCGATAAATCGAAGTCGCGCTCGAGCAGCTGACCGAAGCCGAGGATCGCGTTCATCGGCGTGCGGATCTCGTGCGACATGTTGGCGAGGAACGCGCTCTTTGCCCGACTTGCCGCGTCTGCCTGGTCCTTGGCTTCGTGTAGCGCGAGCGTTCGCACGCGGACCAGCTCTTCTAACCTGGCTTCACTGGCTTGGAGGCCTGCGCGCGCTTCCTCGAGTTGAAGCTCGCGCTCCTTACGCGCCTCGACTTCGCTCATGAGCGCGCTGAACGAGCGCTTCAGCCGTTCGGCCATCTCGTTGAAAGACAGGCCGAGTGCGCCGAGCTCTTCGAGGCGGCTGGTCGGGACGCGGACGTCGAGATCGCCTCGAGCGAGGGCGCGCGTGGCGCTCGAGATGTCTCGCAACGGCGCGGTCACACTCGAGGCGAGCAACGCGGCGAGAGCCAACGCGAGCAGCAACGCAACGGCGAAGATCAGCGCCGAACGACTGTTGCCCTTGCGCACGCCCCCCAGGTAATCCGACTCCGGCATGAGGGTGGTGACGAGCCAGAGCTCTCCAGCGGCAGCGTGCTGATACGGTGCCGCTCGTGCGAACCAGGTCTCGTGCGAAAGGGGCTTTGCTGTGACGTGCGCGAAGCGAAAGGACAGATCGCTCCGCAGATCGGGGGCGGTCCGCAAGTCACGGCTAAGCTCCGTCAGCGCGGCGTCGATGACCGCGTCTCGCGCGTGAGAGGCGGCGATCAGCGCGCCCACATGGTCGGTGATGATCGTGCGTCCGTGCTCGGACGTCGGCATGTCAGCGAGTAACCGGCCTAGATCGATCGAAGCGATGGGCTTTTGGGACAGCTGTTGGTCGAGGCGGAGCCGAATATTGTCCGCAAGCTGGCCGTGAAGACGAGCGGCGAGCCGACCGGCGTCGTCCTCGGCGCTGCGCAAGGCGACGTAGGCAGTAGCGCCCACCATCACGAGCACCAGCGCGATGAACGGGGCCAAGATGAAGGCGCGAATCGGCAGGCCTGAGCGCGACGCCTTCGATGCTGCGCTCTGCGGGCTCGCCCCCGCCACCCACACCCATTCCGGGCTGCGCAGCGCCCGCTCGCGCACGTGTCCCTCGATCTCCGCCCAGAACAACCCCACGCGGCGCGACAACGGCAATGCAACGAGCATCGCGAAGGGCGCGAGCAGCCAGGTCACTCCGGTCGTAAAGAACAGCGCGGGCGTGATGCTGGCGTAGGAGATCTCGGCGCTGAACATGTCCGAGCAGATGTAACCCCACATCACCGGCTCCATGACCATGAACACGATCACGAACGTGAGGTAGGAGGCCCAGGTCTTGAGCTGCCGAAAATTCGGATTTTTTCCGAGTAGCTGGTGAGCGATCCAGAAGCAGGCGGGATTGATGAAGTAGCCCGCGGCCCAATCCCTCAAGAACGCCGGTGGAACGCCCTCGATCAGGTCCGAAAGCGCGTAGGCGAACGGCACGACGAGCAGCGCCGGATAGCCGAACAACACGATGCACAGGAAGACCGCCAGATCTTTGAGTGACTCCAGCGTCTGAGCGCCGGGCACGAGCACGATGAACGAGCCAAGGTAGCCACTGACCGTGACGAGCAAGAACGTGAGCGGCACGCTGAACACGGCCTTTGCGTCCCACGCTTGCCGCTCCCGCCCGAACCCCCACCCGCTACCGAGCCGGAACGTGAACCCGCCGAAGGCGCATACCGCCAGGGCGAGCCCGAGCAAGTAGCTGAGCCGACCCCAGACTTCGAGCAGCGGCAGCGGCATGGCGCCGAAGGTCGCCTCTAGCCAGGTGATGATCGCTTGCATGGTGACCGTGCGGCGTCCCACCGTGCAAGCGGGATGCTACCAGGTCGTGATCGGGAACGGCGGACCGGGTTTGGCCACGAGGTAGCCCTGCACCAGATCGCATCCGCACTCGACCACGGCATCACGCTCCGCGCGCGTCTCGACGCCTTCCGCCACGACCAGCAGTCCCAGCTCGCGGCACAGCGTGGCGACCGAACCGACCAGCTTGCGCTTGGTCGGGTGCTGATCGATGCCACGGATGAGCGTCATGTCGAGCTTCACTAGCTCCGGTTCCAAAGTGACGAAGCTGGTCAGGCCGGCGTAACCCGCTCCCAGGTCATCGACGGCAATGCGAAAGCCGCGCTCTCGAAGCTGGACCATGCGCGCGCGCGCGTCCTTCACCTCGTCGAGCGCAGCTCGCTCGGTGATTTCGAGCACGACGCGGTCGGCAATCGCCGACAGCGGCGCGTCTTTCGCCAGCAACGCCTCATCCAAAAGATCCTGGGAATGCAAGTTGACGAACAGCAAGGTGTCGGCGGGAGCCGCGGACATCGGAGCAGCCGCTGCGGCACGGACTGCGCGTCCCACATCGGGTAAGCGATGCAGCCGCTCCGCGGCGTCGAGCACCGCGCCGGGGTGCGGCAGGCTGGGCTCACGGCTGCGCAGCAGCGCCTCGTAGGCAAACAGGCTGCCATCACTGGCTCGAACGATCGGTTGATAGGCCATCCAAAGCGTGCTCAGCGCGCGCTCGAAGCTGGCCTCGAGGGCGAGTAGGTCGCCGCCGCCCAGAGCACCGTCGCTGAGCAGCGTGAACGCCTCTTGCTTGAGGCGCGCGATGCGGCCTAGGCGAACGGCGCGCTGCAGGATGCGCTTGAGTTCCTCCAGATTGACCGGCTTGGTCAAATACTGGAGCGCACCGAGCTGCACGGCCTGGATAGCGGTCTGCACGTCCGGCGAGCCGGTGACCAGAATCACGGGCACGTCCGGGTCACGATTGCGAATCGCACGTAGCATTTCGATGCCCGTGAGCTCCGGCATCGAAATATCGCTCACCACTGCGTCGACCGGTGTCTGCTCCAGCGTTTCGATCGCAGCACGTCCGTTGGCGACGGTGAGCACCTCGTAGCCTACCGCCGAGAGCGCTCGCACGATGAGGCCGCGCACGTCTTCGTCGTCATCAGCGACCAAGACGCGCGGCTTGGCAAAGCCCGCAGAGGGGCCGGTTCCCAACCCGGTTAAGTCGCTCACCGTCTTCAAAGCGAAAAAAGACCGTACCACGAGGAGGTCGCCCGGTGACAATCCCCGAACCCCGGGGGTGGCGGATACCGCCGGATCGGGGAATTCATGGGGCTAGGAACGGGCAAAGTCCGTGCCCAAGGCTCAATGACCCCGCATGTCGGACGGGCCCAGGGCCTCCCCCTCAAACAATTGCAGGCCGAGTTGCAGACCCGCTGGTTCAGCAACAAGACCCCAATCGCGATCGACAGGTAGGAGACGTCGAAGCAACTAGAATCCTGCTCGTCTTCTGGCGCAACTCGGAGAAATGGCCGATGTCGTTGCTGCGTTGAACGATCCCACGTCGGATGGCCGCTGCAGCATCGAGCTTCGCCGCAAGTCGCTCGTTGTCTTCGACCACACCGATAGAGCGTAACAAGCGCACGGCCTCATTGCGCACGAGCCGCCCGGGATCGCGAAATACCCTGCTGAGCTGATTGACTGCCGCAGCCGGCACCCGCGCGATCGCGCGTAGCGCAGCGATGCGCACGGCGACAGAGTCTGCCTCGTCGTGGATGACCTCGCAGAGCGCGCGCCATTCCGCGTGCAGCGACGCACCTCAGCTGGATTTTTTTGGTTCTACACGCCCGATCGTCGTTCAGCAAAAGCCAGTGCATTTTCAAGCCGCTTGCCAAGCCGAGCGCGGCAGGTTGTGCTGGTGGTGAAAGGGGTAGTGCTGTTCATGAGAGGATTCGCTTTGCTCGTCGCGGCCGTGCTCGTGTCAATCGTGACTTCCATCGCCACCGTGCTGAGCATGGAACGTCTGAAGCTGATTGCTGCCCCTCCACCCACGCACGAGCAGCCAGCGGCAAAGGTGGGCGTGCCGAGCTTGAAGGGGCTGAGCGAGGACGACGCGCGCCAAAACCTGAAGGCGCTGGGCTTGGTGTTCCTGGTGAGCGAGCGAAGAGCGGTGTCAGGAGCCAGGCCTGGAACGGTGGTGGAACAATCGCCCGCAGCGGGGCAACAACTCGAGTCACACGGGTCGATTAGCGTCTCGCTGGCACGTGAGCTGCCCAAAGTGCCAAGCGTTGTGAATCGAACGCTGAGCGAAGCCACGGCACTGCTGGCACCGCTTGGTTACAAGCTCGAACAAGCAGAGGCGCTCGCCGACCCTCAGGTCCCCAAAGGCAGCATCGTGTCGCAGCTGCCCGCAGCGGACGCGCCGCAAGAGACGGACAAGCCGGTGATCGTGCGTGTCTCTGCCGGCCCGGGCGAGATCGAGATGCCGAAGCTCCTGGGCCAAGGGCTTGAAAAGACCAAAGCCCAAGTCAAGGAGCTAGGCTTATCGTTGAAAATCCTATGGACCGAAATGGGCGAAACGCCGACGTTCGTGGTGCTGTCTCAGAATCCAGTTGCTGGGAAGAAGATCAAGCCAGGTGAGGCGGTAACGGTAACGATCAATCGTTGAGCGCCTGACGAAGTCCGCCGTGTGCACTCGGTCGATCGCGCAACTGACGAGTATCGACTGGCGTAAATCGTCGTCCTGCCGGCCAATCTCGCGCTGAGCTCACGCGTCAGTGATGCTGCGTGCGAAGGAGGTCGTATCTTGGACTCGTGAGCGAAGAAGCCAAGAAGCTGTTCCAAGCGATCGCAGCGCGGTACGGAGCCGCGGGGTATCCCGATCGCCAAACACATTATTTCGACGCCGGAGCAACCACCGACACTCATCGCGAACTCGAAGTCGCCGGCTTGATTCAGCGCGTCTTCGGTGTCCCTGGCGGCGTTTGTTGGCGTCTAACAGAAGCCGGAGTGCAAAACGCGAAAACGCCGCTGTGAATAGGGGTGTGGGAAGCCTAACTTCGAGTCTGCGACGAGTTCCGCCAGGTGGCACACGCTTCTCAGCGGGCATGCTGTTGCGTGCAAATCAGCTGTTGCACTAGCTTGCGCTGGGGCGGGACTGTGCCTGCCGATAACCCGGAGATGCGATGAAGAACTATCATTTGTTCATGCTCGGCCTCGTGGCGCTCATCGGCGCGCCCGCCGTCGCGCTCGCGGACGACAAACCGCCGTCGGCTGACAAGAAGGCGGAAACGAAGCCCGGCAAGCAAAAGGAAGGCTTGCCGGAGCACCCGGGCATGCCTGGGCACGGCGCGCCCGGGCACATGGGCAGGCCAGACGGTAGCGCTGATCACCGCGAGATGCGCGACGGCCGGCCCATGCCCGGCATGCACGGTGACGACCGCGACGGCGGAGCTCCGCGACACCCTGGCTACAAGAATGCCGTCCACGAGCTGTTTCAGGATTTGAAGGACGGGAAGGTCAAGAAAGAGGAGCTCACCGCAAAGCTCGCTCAGCTGAGCAGCACACGCGACGAACGGCGCAAGGAGCATCGGGCAGAGGTCGGTAGGCGGTGGGGTTCGGCGCTTGCGAGGCCACCGGCTCGCGACGAACTCAAGCTTCATGCTCGTCGGATCGCGTTTTTGGATCGCGCGCTCGTGCTGGCACAAGCTGACACCAAGCCCGACAAGGCCAAGACGATCGACCGCATTTCAAAGTTGATCGACAAAGAAAATGCGCGCCACGACAAGGCGATGGCACACATTCAGTCCCAGCCCGCGGCCGCTGCAACGGCTGCGCCGTCAGCTCCTGCCGCATCAGCCTCAGCAACCAGCGAAGCCTCCGGAGGCAGCAAATGAACCGCTCTTGTGCCCTAGCCTTGGTCTGCCTTGCGTTGGTTGCTTGCGACAAGAAGGAAGTGCCGGCTGGCGCCGACTCCACGAAACCGAGTGCCGCAGTCGAAGCAACTGCCCCGCCGCCGGCGGCGGTGGCGCCCGCGCCCCCCGTCGTCGATGTGAACACGCTTTCGGTGGCAGAGGATTTCGAAGCCGATGCCGAGAAAGAGCTCACTGTCGCCAACTTGAGCGCCAAGCTAGACGAGCTCGATAAGGAAATTAGCGCGCCCTAGCCACTAATTGAAAACGCAAACGCGCGGCGACGAACCCGTGTCGCAGCTGCTCCCTGGGCAGTCCTCGTCGCTGAGGCAGGTCATCGTGCAGCGGAAGCTGCTCGACGCTGGCACCTGTGCGCACTTGGCGTCTTTGGGCGGCGCAAAGCCGCAGGCGGCGTCACTCGCGGCGCTCGCCACGGTGCAGTCTTTGGCGCTGAACTGATTGTTGGCGATGCACGTGCTGGTACGAAGGCCGCAAATGTCGACGACGTCGCTGTCGATGCTGGTCACCGCGACTTGAGTGCCCGCGTAAGGCTTACCCGTGGAGAAGCAATCCGCAGGCGCGCCGTTGGCCACATCGCCTTTCTTCCAATGGCAAAAGTATCCGACGTCGACTGGTGGGGTGCCGAACTTGTCCAGCACGCATACTTGCCCGGGCTTGCACTGAGCGTCTGTCACACAGGCCACGCAGAGTCCGGCGCTGCGCTGTTTGATCGTCGTGCACGTCCGTTTACTGCTGTCACACACCAGTGGCGTCCCCGCGTCGGTGCCGCAGGCACCGAACTTCTTGCCCGTGCACTGCACGCACGTGCCCGCGTCGCACACGCCCTTACCGGCGATATCCGAGCAATCCGCGTCCGCAGTGCACGCCGTACACACCCCGGCGCTACAAGTCGACGCCACCGGATCCGTGCAGTCTGCCCGCTTCAAACACATCACGCATTTCCCCAGCGCCTGATCGCAAAAGCGCTTCGCGCCGTTCGTGCAGTCCGTCGCTGCGACGCATTCGACGCATTCGTTGATTGCCAAGTCGCAAACCGGTGTCGCACCGCCGCAGTCGCCGTCGCACGGCGGCGCGCCCGCGCTTCCCGCGGCGCCGCTCGTACCGCCGTCGTCGCTGCCGCCCGTGTCGCTGCCGGCGGTTTCACCACCCGCTTCGCCGGACGCTCCGCTCATCCCGCCGGGCCCCGCGTTGCCGCCCACTCC
>Ga0247766_1000251_pt1 | contig 11531 bp, 9 predicted proteins | sample UWRJL223509R6_FD_179946 | JGI IMG/M metagenome (GOLD analysis project Ga0247766, IMG submission 179946) | Plant litter microbial communities from Arlington Agricultural Research Station in Wisconsin, United States - UWRJ-L223-509R-6 | ecosystem: Environmental > Terrestrial > Plant litter >...
GCGCGGGTCGACGCGGCCCAAATCGAAGCCGGCAATCAATCCTTGCCCCTCGAGCTTTCGGCAGACGGCGGCGGCGCTACCGCCCCGCACCCGCACCGCAAACTCGTTGAAGAACGGGGCTTGTCCAAAGCCGTCGCTGTATCCGGGCAATTGGACGATCTTTTCCCGCACATAATGGGCTTTGGAAAGACAATGCTCGGCCGCTTGAATGAACCCGGATTTACCCAGGATGCTCATGCGGATGGCCAAGGACAGCGCGAGCAAGCCCTGGTTGGTGCAAATGTTGCTGGTCGCGCGTTCGCGGCGAATGTGTTGCTCACGCGTAGAGAGCGTGAGCACGAAGCCGCGCTCGCCGTTGCTGTCGACGGTCTCGCCGCAGATGCGACCGGGCATTTGCTGAAGGAATTGCCGATCACCCCGGCACGCGAACAAGCCGACGCCCGGGCCGCCGAATTGCGGCGGGCAGGCGATGGCTTGGCCTTCGCCCACGGCGATGTCGGCGCCCAGCGCGCCCGGCGACTCGGACAACGCGAGCGCATAGGGTTCGCTCGTGGCGGTGACCAACAGCGTGCCGCGATCGTGCAGCGATTGCGCGAACGGACGCAAATCCGCCAGCGGCCCGACGAAGCTCGGATAGCCGACGATCACGCCGGCCGTATCGGCGTCCACCGCGGCGGCGAGCGCGGCAAAGTCTGGCGCGCCATCGGCGCCGAACGGCACTTCCACACAGGACATGTCGTCACGGCCCGCGAGATAAGTCGCGGTGACGGCGCGATAGTCCGGATGCACCGAGTGACACAGCACGACCTTGCCGCGCTTGGTCAGGCGACACGCCATCAGCGCCGCCTCGGCGGTGGCGCTCGCGCCGTCGTACAGGCTGGCGTTGGAGAGTGGTAGCCCACAGAGCTCACTGACGATGGTCTGGTACTCCCAGATCGCCTGCAGCGTGCCCTGCGCCACCTCGGGCTGGTAGGGCGTGTACGAGGTGTAAAACTCGCTGCGCAGCAGCAGCTGATCCACGGCCGGGGGGATGTGGTGAGCGTACATGCCGGCGCCCAAGAAGCTGAGCAGCTCGGCGCCACTGTTCTTGCGCGCGAGCTCCTTCATGTGGCGCATCAACGCGGCCTCCCCGAGCGAAGGCTCTAGCGCGAGGCTGCCCTGGAAGCGCGCTGCTTCCGGGATGCTCTGGAACAGCTCATCGATCGACGGCTTGCCAATCACCTCGAGCATCGCCGTGATGTCTTCGGGCGTGTGCGGCAGGTAACGCATTCAGTGGTCCGAGTTCGAGAGATGGTCCGCGTAAGCCTTGGCATCCAGAAGCTCGCCCGCGCCGCCCTCGGGCGCGATCGCGATCATCCAGCCTTTGCCCCAAGGGTCCTCGTTGATGAGCTCGGGGTGGTCTTCCAGAGCGCCGTTGATGCGCGTAATTTTACCGTTGATCGGGGCGAACAGATCGCTCAGCGTCTTGACGCTTTCGATCGTGCCGAAGGTCTTGCCCGCGCTGACGGCATCACCCACTTTTACGTCGAGGCTGACCAGCGTGATGTCGCCCAGCGCATCGACCGCGAACGCAGTGATGCCGACCAGCAGCTCAGCGCCTTCGGTCTTTGCCCACTCGTGGTCCTTGGTGTACTTGCGGTCGTCTTTGACTTCTTTGGCGCTCGACATCGTTGAGTTCGTCTCCTCGGCGTTTGGGGCAGAACACTTATCGCTTGTAAAAGGGAGTTTTCACGATCCGTGCGGGGATCTTTTTGCCGCGGCAGTCGACCAGTAGCTCGCTGCCGATTGCACTCGACGCGACCGGGACATAGCCGAGACCGATGCTCTTGCCCAGCGTCGGGGAAGGGCCGCCGGACGTACACAGCCCGAACTCCTTGCCCGCAGCGTCGCACAGCGGGTAACCGTGGCGCGCGATGCCGCGGCCGGTCATTTCGAAACCGACCAAAATCCGTTGAAGTCCTCGCTCTTTGACCGCGACCAGCGCAGCCTTGCCGCGAAAATCCGGCTTGTCCAACTTGACCACCCAGCCGAGCCCGGCCTCGAGCGGGTTGGTCGTCTCGTCGATTTCGTTTCCGTACAGTGAGAGCCGAGCGTCGAGGCGCAGGGTGTCGCGAGCGCCGAGGCCGATCGGCTCGATACCCACGTCGCTGCCGGCGCTCAGCAGGGCGTCCCAGAGTGCGACCGCATCGCCCCAGGCGCAAAATAGCTCGACGCCGTCTTCCCCGGTGTAACCGGTGCGCGCGATCACACAGGGGATGCCGGCCACCTTGCCGGGTGCGAAGCGAAAGGTCTTGAGCGAGCCGAGGTCGAGGCTTACTCCAGCGCGACTCAGCACCGCGAGTGCCTGCGGGCCTTGCAGGGCCAGCAGCGCCGTCTGGTCGCTGATGTCCTCGAACTCGCACACTCCGTTTGCGGCAGCCGCAAAGTGCGCGGAGATTTTGTCGCGGTTCGATGCGTTGCAAACCACGAGCACGTCGTTGGTCGCGCGCCGATAGACGATCAGATCGTCGAGCACCGTTCCGGCGTCGTTGCAACAGCAGGTGTAGGTAGCCTGGCCATCCGCTGCGCGGGCGATGTCGTTCGTGATCAGCGAGTTGACCAACTCCAGCGCCCGCTCACCGCGCAGCTCGAGTTCACCCATGTGGGATACGTCGAACAACCCGGCGCGCTCGCGCACCGCCTGGTGTTCGCTCGAAATCCCCTTGTACTGAATGGGCATCTCCCAGCCCGCAAAGGGTACGAGGCGCGCCCCGAGGGCCTGATGCTTTTCGAACAGCGGCGTACGCTTCAATGCTTCGTCACTCACGTCGCCCGAGTAGCGCGACCCGGAGGGCGGGACAAGGGCGGGGGGACTCTTTTGCCGATAAAGCGGATAAGCCCACGGCCCAGCGAGCGCCGTAGGTTTTGGGGTTGGGGCCCCAAAACTCAGGGGCGGGGCCCCGCTGGATTCACTCCCGCGGGCGCGGGGGTGACACCCCCGATGACAGATTTTGGCGCGGGCATGCTAACTTTCGATGCGTGGCAAAAGGCCGAGTTTTGATCATCGAACAAGACGAGTGGGAATCGACCCTGCTCGCCAAGTTTCTCGGTGAGGCCGGCTACGAGGTCCACCTGGCAACGGAGGCCCGGGCCGGCTTCGACTCGGTTCGAACGCTCCAGCCCGATTGCATCTTGTGCGATGTCATGTTGCCCGACATCGACGGCTTTTGGGTCGCGCGCCGAGTGCGCACCGAATCCTCGCCGGTAGCCACGACGCCGTTCTTGTTCTTGACGAACGCGGAGGACACCGAGTCCCGTTTGCAGGGCTTGAACGTGGGCGCCGATCTTTACCTCACGCGCCCGTTCCGCGATGAAGAAGTGGTCGCACAGGTCGGCGCGCTGATCGAGATGGCGAACCGCCTGCGCAAACAACAAGAGTCGTTCACCTCGGAAGGCCCAGCCTCCGGTCCCGGAGCGGCGTTCAGCGGCGACCTCGCGCAAATGTCCGTGGCAACCGTGCTCACGCTGCTGGAGCTGGAACGCCGCAGCGGCCACCTCAAGCTCCGCGCCGATTCCGGCAAGATCGCGCTCTTGGAGCTCGAGCACGGCACCCTGGCCAATTCGCTGCTCGACGATCAGCCGAGCGAGGCGACGGCCGTGCTGCGCGAAGCTCTGCGCTGGAAAAAAGGCAGCTTCACATTTCGTGGCGCCGCGGTGGCGACGCTCAGTGCGCCACCCCGCCCGAGCATCGGCGGGCTCTTGCTCGAAGCGATGCGACTCGAAGACGAAGCGCGACGCTGAGGCAGCGGCCGGGCGCCAGGTTTACTCGAACGCTTTGGGATCGAGCGGGCGTCCCTCGGGCGTGAGCCCGGCTTGTCGCCAGCGCTCGGCGTCAGTCAAGCCAGGTTGGACTTTGGGCGGCGTGGTCTCGCGAATGATCAGGCGAGTGATGCCGGGTTCGGGGATCACATCCAACTCGTACACGCGATCGGGGGGACCGGCTTTGATGCGAGCATCTGGAAAAATCGTGCGTCCCGCACCGATTTCGACGTGCGAGACAATCACGCGTTCGCGCACGTAATTCGCGAGCGCGTCCGGTTTGACGGGCCCCACCAGGTGCGTGGCTTCCTTGTAGCGATGCTCCACTTGCATCTCACGAGGAACGACGAAGCCGAACACCTCGGCGTTGCCTGCAGCCAACTCGTCCGGCGCCAAGCGATCGATCGGTTTGCTGGCAGCGGGCTTGGCTCGTGCGGAGCTAGCCGGGCCGACGTCGGACTTCGTGTGGCAGCTCGCGCATAGCCAGCAGGCCAAAACAGCCAGCCGCGCTGCGGACGCTTGGGTGACGATGCGCGGGTTCATTCGACGATCGACGCCCAGGCTTCGACGCGAGTGGGGGTAGCGAGCTTCGGCAAGGTGATGCCTGCGGCACCTGGCGGCGTTGCGGCGTCCGCCTTCCCACCGGTGCTGACTGCCGCGGAACCGGTTTGGAAGACCAGCTGGAAATCACCCGGATTTGCGTCCGAAATACGGGTGTGCGAACCCAAAAAGGCGTCGGCGACGACGTCCTCGGCGTAGCAGGTGGGGACTTGAGCGACCGTCACGCCGAAGATCGCCGCTTGGTTTTTGGAGTCCGTGCCGAGCAGCGTCGTGTCCGCGACGAACTGGTCGGTGGGTGTGAACTTCTTGAGGAAGGGTGCGGCCTGCCCGCCCACGGTGCGATCGGGGGGGAGAGCACCGCCCTCGCCGTCGCGCGGGATCATGTAGTGCATGCCCCAAATGTATGCGCCGTCGGTGGTCTTGCAGTTCGAACCGGCCGGAGGCGGCCTCAAGCTCGAGAAGTACAAATAGGAATTGAACAGCGAGATCGGTCCGGTGACGCGCTCGCCGCCCACGAACTGTTGCACCCACAACATGTCGGGCAGCAGCTTGCGGTTCGCATCGGGCAAATCACGCAGGGCCCACAGGTAGTTCAGCATGCCGGTGGCGGCTCCGATCTCCCCTTGCTCACCGGTCGCCACCGCGAGCGTGAGGTTGCCTTTACTGTCGACCGAGAGCACCGGCGCGCTGGCGATCCGCTGTCCGCTGTCCCACTCGGCCTTCGGCTTGGTGCGGAGCGAGACTGCCGGGTAAGCGTCCCAAAACAGCGACATCGTCCACAGATCGGGTGATTTGTTCGATACGTCCACCTTCCACAACGCGCCGTCCTTGTCGCCGACGAAGATGCGATCGGCGACGGAGCCGACGTCCGCGGGGAACGCCACCGGTTCGCCCGTGATCGGTGAATCCAAAGGCGACTCGATCACGCGGGCTTGAATCCCGCTCGGCGCCTCGCTCTTCTTACGCCGGAAGCTGCGAATGATCTTGCCGTTGTCGAGCCGCACGACGGTCAGCGAGAGGGCGCCGAGGTCGTCCGTGTAGCAAGGCACGCGCGGACGGGGAGGGTAACTGCCGAACTTGGAGAAATCCGCGGTCAAACGCGCGCATCCAGGCGTGGCGGCGACGGGTCCCTCGCTACCCGTGACGCCTGCGCCGCCGGGCAAGATCGCGACCGGGATCTCGCGCGCGTCTTGCCCGTCGTCTTCGATCAGCAACGTGGTGATCACGGGCGTAGCGCCACCGTTTTTCGAGAACAGCGGCTTGCCGTCGGCGTCACTGGTGAGCTGCCACAGGAACTTGGGGCCGCCGGCCTCATCATTGAGGGTCATCGTCGGATCCGGATTCGTGATGTCGAGCGCGAAGTACCCAGGATAGGTGCCGCCGAAGCTTTGCACCAAAATCGTGCGCCAGGTGGTGTTCGCGCTGGCGCCAGCTTGAGCGTCGGTGAGCGTGCGTTCGAAGACGTACGGGTAGCTGCCGCTGCCCGTCTTTTTAGCCACCACGTCTTTCACGACCGACACGCCGTCGAGCAGCATTTGGTGAGTGTACGGGTACTCCCCAGAAACGTGCGGCAAAACCTGGGGTGGGATGAATGCCCAGAGCTCGTTGTTCTTGAGCACGTCGACTTTCTCGCTGTCGTCCTTCAGGTTGCTGGCGACCTTGAAGGCGTGCAGCATGCCGTCGTTGCTCGACGTGTAGAGCATCATCGGGCGGGTGGCGTAGTTGCCGATGAAGGCTTGGTAGGTGTCGTCGCGAGTCAACTCCCGCGGATTATTCACGACCCGGGGGGTGGCGTGGAAGATGTCGCCGAGCAGGTTGCAGGTGTCCTCGAGCTTGGAATCCGCGGGTGGCTGGCAACGGTCCGCGTAGGGAGCGTTTGGCGCGCCCACCAGCCATTTGAGGTACTTGTCGCGGCACTGCGCAGCGGTAAAAGTCACCGGCACGCCATTTACCATGTCCTTGCACGAGTCCTTGTCCAGGTTCATCGACTCTGGCGAGGTGCCGGCCACGAAGCTAGCGGCCGTGGCACCGTTGGTCGTGCCGCTGACCGCGCCCACGCCGTCCGGGTCGATTCCGCCGAGATTCGGCCGAATCGAGTATTCCGAATGCACCTTGCCGTCCGTGCTGACACCCGCTTGCATGGTGTAGAACGTGCGCGTGCGCCCGGATTGCGAGTTCAAGTTGCGCGCGAACAAGTCGCCCGCGGTTGCGCTCGGTGGAACGCGGACGGCCTTGTGAGTGTCGTCGCACTTCCAACGTTCGCGTTGGACGTTGCCCGCCCAAGTCTGCCCAGTCAAAGGCAAGAAGCCGCTGTAGAAGCGATACGACGCAGCGGGTGCCAATTCACTCGTGCTGGTACCCGCGACCCCGGAGAACGCAGCCTGGGTGCGGCTGGTGGGACTGTAGGTCGCGGCCAAAATGCTCGAGATCCCGGCGCGCAGTTGCTCACGATTGTTGGCGAAGTAGGCGTGGCGCGTGTCTGCGTCGTCACCGGCCATCGCAATTCTCGCCAAGTTGCAGCAGGCTTGGAGTGCGGCGTTGTCGGGGTTGGCGGCGCACAGAGCCGACGGCGTGGTGTCGAGATCGCTCGACGTGAGCGCGGAGCAATCGATGGTTTTCCCGCTGACGTCGAGGGTGTCGAGCGCGAAGCCGACGACGTAAGTCTTGACGGGCTGCGGAGAGAGCAACAAATCGTGGGCGATGTCCTCCGGCAGCTGGAACGGACAATCATTGCCCGAGCAATGACCGCGTAAATCCATGTTGGGCTGACCGTCGGACAGCAGCATGATCGCAGTCTTGCGGCACTCCTTGTACGGATCGTTGACCGGGCCGAAGTACTGACTCGGCTTGTTCGGGTCCAGCGACGTGTCGTTGCGCAGAAAGTCACGCGCATCCGCGAGCATCCCCGCGATCGGCGTCGCTCCGAACGGACGACTCCCGCGCAACACTTGTTGGATCTGCTCGTTCTTGGTCTTGTAATCGCCCTCGCCGGGCAACGGATCGCCGAACGGGACCAAGCGACCTTCCCAGGGCGGAGCCGAGGCGTTGCGTGCGCCGACCTCCATCGGGCTGGCGGTGCTGCAGCCGATGGGCTTGCCGGTGTGCGATGGGCCGATGACGTAGCTATAAGTTCCGCTCTCGCCCGTGTCGGGCGCGGGATCGGTGTCGAAGGTCATCAATCCGAAGCGGATCCCGGTCAGGTAGCTGTCCAGGATGCCATCCGACGCTTGCGTGAAAGAGCAGCTCTTCGTGCGGTCGTTGTACGCGTGATAGTTGAATGCGTTGGACAAAAACGCAGCGGGAGTCGAGCTAGAGATGCTGCCCGGACCGATCGCGCATTCGTCGCTCAGCGGCCGGTGATGGGGATTGGAGTACAAAAAGTCGTACGGCGAGTTGCTGGCGGCGACCTTGTATTCGTCCTTGAACGAGGCCGAGCCGCGGTCGAGCCTTTGGCATTCGTATTTGTTGATCGTGCCGGTGAGGACCTCCACCAAATCGATCCAGCGACTCTTTTCCGAGGTGGAGGGACCATTCGGGATCGTACCTGTCGAGTTGTATTTGCAGAGTGGGAATGCCGGCAACCCCTTGTCGCTCAACGTCTTGTATTCCATCGAGCCCGACGTATCGACCAACACCAGGACGTTGGGCATCGGCCGGCTGACGTCTGCGTCCTGCGCGCGAGCCGGCTCGGAAAGCGCCAGGGAACCGCAAACAGCGAGCAGCGCGCTGAACAGCGGACGCAAGCGCCGCCTAACTGCGTGCGTGGCGGGCTGCTGCGAGATGCTGGGCTTTTCCTGGCTGGGTTCGATCATAGGAGGGTACTTTTGGTAGCGATCATCGCGCGCATCACTTGCTGACCGGCGGTCGGTGCAGAGTTCGTCGCGGCGCAGGCCGCTGCGGGCCTGACTTGAGAGATGGCGGTCAGTGTCATCATGATTGTGGAGACCTTGGCGTCGTCACCCTCCGCGGGCACTCCGGTCTTGGAGGCGTCGGTCACCTCCACCACGAACGTGGCATTGGTCGTTTCGTTGATGTTCAGGCTGGAGGTGCTGCCACTCGGGCCGCCGGTCAAATTGGCCGGCGCGAACACGGTCTCGTTGCTCATTCTGCCGAAGCTGGTCTGGAGCTCGGCGAGCTCCAGGCGATAGCAGCCGGGCCGCGGTGCCGGCGAGGGGAAGGTCCCGGGCATCGCGTTGGATTGGCAGGGTTGAGGGGAGCGGTCGATCGACGCCTTGTAGCCGAGCAGCACGGTGCTCGGGTCATTGGCCAGGTAGGCCGCACTGGCGGTGATCGCGTACTCGGCAACCAACGCGGCCTGCGCGCCCTCACGGTCGTAGCCTGCGGCGAGATCGGCCAGGCTTGCCGAACGCACGGCAAACAGCCCGACAGCGGTGAGCAAGCTGAGCACCATCACCACGATGAATACGGCCGCGCCGCGCTCGCCTTGACGGCGGGGCGTGCGCAAAGCGGCGCGGCGGGCTCGCGGTTTCGGGGTTGGGAGTGCTGAGTTCACCATAGAATGTCCGACTGATTGTGAAGCGCGACGTCTGCTTGAAAGGTGCGAACGCGCGCGAATGTTTCGGCCGTGCCAGAGCCGATGTTGAAGCGAAACAGGCCTTGACCCGCGGGGTTGGCGATGGTCGCGGTGCGGTCGGCCTCGCGTGAGCGAACCCCGAGACGCACTCGGACGCTGCGGATCAGCTCTGGGGTGTTCAGGGAGTTGAATACTGGACCGGTGAACGTGGGGAACAGTGGGTCGCCCGGCGAGACGAGGGCCAGGTTCGGGTCGCAGCAGCCGGTGGTGCTGGTGACCGCGGTCAGCTGCAAGTTCAAGTCGACCGCGTATTCGGCCACGATCTCCTCCGTGCCGTCGATCACTTGTCCGTTGATGTTCAATTCCACGCGCGTCAGCTCGGTGCGACCTGCTTCACCGGGGCCGTCCACGCTGTTGGTGAACAGATTTTTGTAGCCCGCAATGCCGAGCGGCGTCTGCGGCGGACGAACCTCGTACTGGATGAAATTGACGACGTTGATCGTCGGCGTGCTGGCGCCGGAGCCCACCACGTCCGAAAGCCCGCAGCCGATCGCGCTGCCGGACCGAAACTGAATCGGGGGTTGCTGGTTGATGGTGACGGTGGGTTGCGCGCCGCCGCCCGTCGCGTCGATGATTTGCCCGTAATATTGCTTGCCGTTCTGCACGACGCGCAGCACCCGCCCTGCCGGAAAGGCGGCCTTCATGACGGCGTCGGTGGGAATGCCAGTGTTGCCCAGCCGACGCAGCGCGCCTGCCGCCTCTCTGGTCGAGAGCTCGAAGATCACCTTGTTGCCGGCGGGCACGACCTTCGCGCCGAAAACGTCTGACGACGAGTACGCACCGGCCAAGGTGATCACCGGGGGCGTCCGACCATTCGCGGTCAGGGCTGCGTAGCTGACTGCAGGGGTCGAGACTTGCACGCTCGCCAAGTTGGCCAGACCGACGGGCCAGGTTCCGTCCGGGACGGCGCACACGCGCGGATCTCTGGCGATGTTCGGCGAGGCCAAGAACCCCGCGCGTCCCAGATCGGCGCGCAGCCGTTCGAAGCCGATGAGACCGCTGACCGTGGCGTTCGCCAAGCGCGCTTCTCGCTGATAGAAGCGGCCGCTGTCGCGCGCCAGAGCGAACACTGCCAGTGAGATGAACAGCCCGCCGGTAAGCGCGACCATCAGCTCCACCAGCGTGAAGCCGGCGTTGCCCGGCGCGCGGTTCGCGCCGCGAGTCCCCAGTCGAACGTGCGCTCGCCTCACAGCGTATTCTCCCGAATCGCGGTGATCTTCTGCACGAAGTGAAAGGTTTGCGGCGCCGCGCCCACGTTGGCGACCTGCGCCGCGCTACACATGCTTTGTGCGAAGCCTTGCCCGTCACGCAACCAGAAGACGCGCACCTCGGCGCGAATCAGGCCGTTGCCGCTGACCGTCGGTTGATACAGCCAGGACAAGCGCAGGTGCGAGCAGAACGCGATGCTACCGTCGGCCGCAGTCGCCGGATTCAGCGGATTGCCGAGCGCGTCGAAGGCGGAACCGAAGGAAAGCACGGTGCTGTACTGCGGTAACACCCAGTCGTTGGCGGCGTTGGCGTTGGCCTTCACCGACTGTAGCCAGGTGGTCTGCCCGATGTCCGGTGCCGAGTTTCCGGGGGAGGGGTGATTCCACATCACCGCGTCGGTCGCCAACATGTCCAGCCAGGACTCGGCAATGTGCGTCGCGATGGCCAGATTCTTGGCGTGCTGGTTGGAGACCGTGGTCACCTTCTCCATCGCGATGATGCCGGTCACGCCGATGCCGAAAATGCCGATCGCCATCATCAGCTCGACCGCGGTATAGCCGCGCTGGCGTTTTCGCGTGCAGATCATAGCGATACCCGCGCCATGCCGTTGGGCAAGACATTGACGTGCCGTTGCAGCATCGGCGCGGCTTGGCCGACTTGAATGTCGATTACGCCAGTCATCGGCGCCAACGCGTCCGCGGCGAGTGTGCGGCTGAAAGTGCGTCCGCGGGGCGAGAAGCACAGGTCCAGGTTCGAGGCGGCCGAGCCGCTGGGTTGCGAGGTGACGCCAACCAACACGCCGGCATAGGCACCGGTCGACCCGCCCGGCTTGAAGGTTTCCACGACTCGCGTTTCGGCGGCCACCGCCCAATTCGTGTTGGTGCACGAGGGCGGGAGCATGGGCGCGCAATTCATCAACCCGCCGGCAGGCAGTGTCTCGAGCACGCGGAACCCACCGGTTGCGCTGTAGTTGACCAACACCGCGAAACCACGACCCATCGCCCGAAGCCGCGCGTTGCGATAAAGGAGCGCGATCTGTTGCGCTGCCTGATTGGCGCGGCGCTCGCGCATCCGAGCGGCGATCTGAGGCACCGCGATGGCTGCCAATAGACCGATGAGCACCACCACGACCATCAGCTCGACGAGGGTGAAGCCACGGTTGCCAGCCGAGCGGCGGGTTTCGACGGGGTAGGAGAAATCCACGGGTCCGCAACCCCTTCAGCAAGGGGTATGCCGGAATGGGCAATTCAAAGAGGCCGGTTTCATTGGTAATTTTCCGACGTCTCGGGGACGCGGGCGGCAAGGATTGCAACGCTCTGCAACCGTTGCGAGGTACGAGGATGTGTTTTTGCTTCGGGTCCGGGGGCCG
>Ga0247766_1000252_pt1 | contig 11524 bp, 9 predicted proteins | sample UWRJL223509R6_FD_179946 | JGI IMG/M metagenome (GOLD analysis project Ga0247766, IMG submission 179946) | Plant litter microbial communities from Arlington Agricultural Research Station in Wisconsin, United States - UWRJ-L223-509R-6 | ecosystem: Environmental > Terrestrial > Plant litter >...
AGTCGGCCAAGGTCTTCTGAAACAACGCGTGAATGCGCACCTTGGCAGCTGGTACGTCGTCCGCCTTCGGGTAGTTGGTTTGGAACTCGCGCAGTGCGGCGACGGTGCCGGCAGCGCTCGCTTTCTCGAAAGCGGCGTGCAGCGCGGCCTTGAGCTCCTGATCGGCCCGCGCGCGCACGGACGGCACCAGCTTGCCCGCTGCAATCTCTTGAATCGCTTTGATGCGCTCGGCCGGGTCGGTCTTCTGGGCCGCCTCTTTCAACTTTGCACGAGGCAGAAACTCTTCCGTCACTTCGTCGAGGTGACGCCAGCCTCCGTGCAGGTAAGCTTGGTATTCGTAGACGCTCTCCGCCACTTGAAAGGCGACCTCGTCGGATACCAGGTTGCGGATGCCGTAGGTCAGCGGCGCGAGCACCGCCGCCAGCCCTAGCGCGATCAGCGCTATTTTGCCTGTCCAACGGGGCAAATGCTTGGCGAGCGGACCGTGCGGATCGCTACTCGGCGTAAAGCCCGCGGTGCGCGCCTCGAACAGCGGATCGAGTGGATAGAGCAGGTTCGCGTCGCGTCGATTCATGGCTTCTGCGGCTAGGGCCCCTTCGTGTCGAAGCCGCTGCAGAGCGGCTTCGGCTTTCGGCTTGCCGAAGACGGAGAAATGCTGGCTCGTGCCGTCGCTGTAGCTCAGCGTAAATGCGGTGTGGGTATAGCCGCCATTGCGGTGGTGATGCACCGGTTGCACGTTGGTGAGTTCGCGCGCGGAGAGCAGCTTGATGTTGCGATCTCGCGCGACAATCGTGTCGGCCGCGAACACGTACACACCGGCCGAATAGGGCAGCGCCTTTTTGCGCAGCGAGGCGCGCACGAGGCCGAGCACACCCAGATAGAACAGGAAGAAGCCGAGCCCGTACGCCACGAGCGAGCCGACGTGCTGCGTCGCTGTGTACGGCTTTCCGAACCCAGCCAGTACGATGCCGAACGAGCCGAGACCGAACAGGATGGTCAAAAAAGCCCACGCGCAGCCGGCCCCCGAGACGCGTTGCTCGAAGATGGGTGCAGGCCCGGCCTTGTTTTGCGTGATCGCGACGAAGCGCTCTCGCGTCGCTCGCGGTAGCGTATTGAAATCAGTGTTGAGGATCTCCGCCATGTGCTCGCTCCGCTGGGACGAAACCGCACATGCTAGCCGAACCTCGTTCAGGCTCTAAATCCGCCCCCGTTGGGCGGGCGCGGTGGGAGCCGGCGCAGTGGAGAGCTTTGACGCCTTCTTGACTCGCCGCGAGGCCATTTCTGCGGACTACACCAGCGGCAAGCCAGAGCGCTGGCGCGGTTCCTGCTTGTAGCGGGTGCATGGCCCAGGACGACAATCCGCAATTTTCATGTGACTGCCCCGCATGCCGCCAAGACGGCTTGCATGAGCCGACCTGTGCCGTCCACCGGCAACCGCCCCGTGAATGCACCTGCGGGCGCGCAGAACAGAGCAAGGGCGCTTCCTGATTCACAGCTGACTCGTTGCAGGCGATGCGCCACCGCGATCGCCCGCTTCGTGGCCGAGTCGTGAGACACTTCGCCGCAAACGTTCATGCGCGCCGCAATCAGTGGTCTACTCAGTAGAGCTGGAGGTTGTGCATCAGCGCCCGCCCGAACAAGAACAACCCGATCAGCAAGCCAAGGCTCAAAAGCAAGACGATGATGAGCAGGCGTCTGAGGCAGCCACCAGCACCCGCGGCAATCGGCGGGCGCTCGCGATCGCGCGCCGCGGAGCGGGCACGGAGGACGGCATTCAGCACCGCCTGCCACGCTGGCACTTCCAGAGGGCGCGAGCCGAGCGATATCGGCGCGGGCGGCCGGACCGGCGCCGGCTTTCGCTCTGGCGCCGCGGCAGGGACTGGGTCAGGAGCCGATGCGGGGATCGGTACAGGTGCAGCTGTCGCTCGGCGCGCTAGAGGCGTCGCAGGCATGGTCCGGGTGGAGACTCGTGATGCGGCGCCGAATCGTGAACCGCACTTGCGGCACACTCCGTCGTCCAACCACAGGCCAGGCGTGTGGTTCGTGCAAAAGTAACGAACCTGCGCGTCGCGACAGGCTTCACACTCACCCGCGGTGGCGCGCGTGGTGCCGCAGTTCGGGCAGCGCAGGACGACGCTCATGACTGTCCGTCGCCGTTCGCTTCGGCCTCGATACTCGCTGCTTCGGGCGGCTGGGGAAATACTTCCTTGATGACGTGGGCCGGAATGTAGAGCTGGTAGACTTGCGGCAAGGTCGCTTGGATCACTCGGGCTAGGGTCGGCGCTCGTTCATAGGGACCAAACCGCTCGCGGGGTAACCGCCGCGAGAGCGCCACGGTCGTGAGCACCGGATGAGCCTGATACGCGGGCCAGATCGCGTAGCGCTCTTCAACGTGGTCATGACCACGCACGAAATGAGTTACCGCTCGCCCCAACCGCGCGCTGAGCGCACAAAAATCGGCAAAGTCTTCATAGCCAAACTGGCTTCCGTGGGAGAAGCGGTTCGGAAGCTTACGGCGCGCCTTGGGATGCATGCGAGCCCAGACGAAATCCGAGAGACACGCGGGATCGTTCCAATCGCCCGTTTTCTCGAGCGTGGAGTGCAAATCGAGCAGCGGGAATCCGCCGTGCGCGACCAACAGCCCGTCCGGAAAGAACAGCGCACGCGGTGCGTGCGCGGTCAGCCTCACGGCAAGCTTGCCGGCGCGTACGATCCACTCATGGGCCAGGTTCTGATTGAGAAAGTCGGCAAAGTCCGAGGGCGATACGCTGGAGGCGAAACGCCGTCCATCGTACGAAAGCGCTTCGTCATGGTTGCCTGCCAGCACGCACACCCGCTCGGGCGCTTCCGCAATGAGTTCGAAGAGGCGCACGAGAACCTCCAGCCCCATGCCTTCGTCGTCGCAGAAGTCGCCCAGGAAGATGATCCGAGGCGCCACGTCGCCTCCGGTCATCGCGTGGTCACGGATCTGCGCCAGCGCCGCCTCCAGCGCTAGCAGATCGCCGTGCAGGTCACCGATGATCCAAAGCGGTATGGCGTCGTCCAGAGCGGAGACGCGGATGGCACGATCGGCCGCGTCTGCCCGGTCAGAATCGAACAACATGCCGGGCCCGCCGACGCGATCCAGCAAGACTTCCAGCCCCTCCACCGCCGAACGCAGCCGAGCGCGCAGCGCGGGGGCGTCAACGGCTCGACGGATCGCCGCCCAATCCAGATCGCGGACTTCCACGACCGACGGCGCGGCGGAAACTGCTAAAGGCACCTGATCATTCACCGGAATTTCAGACATTGCCGAGCCGTGGTGCGTGAGCATCAACGCGGCCGCGCTATCAGTGGCAGCTTCAGCACGCCTTTTTCCTGCCGACCGACCGCGATCACGTCGTTCTGAAGTAGGGCACGCGGCGCGGTGAGGGTCTTGCCATTCACGAGCGTCTCGTTGACGGTCCCGGGGACTGGTGAAACGACCCATTGCCGTCCAGCACCGCGCTCCAGAACGCATTGGCGGTTGTCCCAGAACTCACCGTCTGGCCCGAACTGGCGGACCACGGCCTTACCCAGCTCGGTTCGCACCGAGATCCGCAGGGAGCGGCCGTCACTGCCCAGGAGTTCGATGGTATCGGACGCCAACGGGAGTCCACGCGGTCGAGCGGGCGCAACCGAAGTGGCAACCGCTGTGGCCTTCTTTGCTGGATCGACCTTCGCGCCGCGGCCGCTCAGAATGTCGCGTAGTTCGCCCGCAGTGGGTCGGGTCGCGGGATCTGGCGATAGGCAGCGATGCAAGGCGGCGCTCACCACGGCGTTGAGGGCCGGGCCGGGCAGCGCTCCAAGTAGAGCTGGCGGCTTGGCCGCATACGCCTTCACCAGCTGGCCGTACTCGGCTTGGTCGTCCCGAAAGTACGGGTGCTCGCCAGCGAGCAGCTCGTACAGGATGAGTCCGCACGTGAATACGTCCGAAGCCGGGCCGGGCACCTCGCCACGCGTCAAATGCTCCGGCGACCGGTAGTTGTCACTGCCGACATAGCCCTGAAAGCCGTGCCAAGGTGCCCGTTGATCGGCCAAGAGCGAGAAATCCATATCGATCAGCTTGAGCTGGTAACCGGAGCTCAGGCTCGAGTCCTCGACCAAATAGGCGTTGGCGGGCTTGAGATCGGCGTGCACGACGTTCGACTCATGCAGCGCCGCCACGCCCGCGGTGAGCACCTTGGCCCACGTTACGTGCCGCGCCCAGACCGTCGGTTCACGTGCGGGGGCCGCCTTCGTCAGGCGATGGTGCTCGCGTTCCATGTCCAACATTTGCTGCAAGTCACCACCGTGTTCGACGAACTCGTAAGCCTGAAAGTAGCAACGCCCGCCCCAGATTGCCTCGAAGGCGTCCAGCTGACGCACGGCGAAGTGCGCCGCCCGGCCGTTGCGCACGCGCGCATTCAGCTCTTTTTGATAGGAGACGTACGCGGCGTACCAAACCACGCTCGGCGCGGGCGACTTGTATTGCTTGAAGAATACCTTCTGCCCCGAGCTCGCCTGAGCGGCATAGGAGATGGCCATCATGCCCGGCCCGAACACTTTGCTGATTCGGTAGCCGTGAATGGTGTCGCCGACTTTGAGCTTTTTCGCCATGGCCTTCACCGAGCTCGCGCAACTGCGAGGCTCAGAGCGCCACGGTCTCGGCCGAGCGGGATACACTCGCCGCCAGCTGCTTCAATGTATTGCGGAAGTTCACCGGGTCGGAAGTGAACTTCTTGAGCGCTTCCTGGGGGGTCAAACCGTCGAACTCGATCGACTCCCATTCGGATTTGTCAATCTGACTGAGCCGGTCGTAGCCATCGAAGTTGGGCGCAAAAAGGCTCAAAATGATGCGGTTGGCCATGACCACGTTGGCCACGTCTTGCAGCGACCCGCCCTTCGCTTCCGGTAGGCTCATGGTCTCTTTGAACGAAGCGTCGGTGAACACGATCACCACGCGCGCCGCGTCGCTGCGATAGCGCCACTTGCCCGGTTCCTCGCTCTGCGCACCTTTCGGGGTCGCCGGCGTGGTCGCGACTTTGTACAAGGTATCGAGCAGCGATTCGGGCTCGTCCCCGCCGCCCTCGGCTTTGAGCGCGGCCAGTTGGGCTTTGAGGCCGGTTGCGTCCCGCACGAACCCGTTCTCCACGATCCAGGGCAAGCCTTCGCTCTCGGCGGATTCGATGTCTCGGTAGCCCACGACTTTGCCACGCCAGTCCCGCACCGCCGCCACGTTATTCCCGTCGCCGTGGCTGAGTGACTCGATGAAGGCTTCGATATTCTTGCGCAGCGCATCGATGCACGGCGCCATGCTGCCGCTGATGTCGACGACGAACACTATGTCGGCAACCCCCTTGGTTTTGGCTCGCGGTTGAGGGGCCGGGGCGGCCAGCGCAGGCTCTGCGACTCCAGTGAGCGGAGCCTCGGCATCCGGCACTTCGTCAACTGGTGCATCTGCGGTGTCGGGATACTTCGAGTCGATCATTGATGGGCTCCGGGGGGTGCGGGGAAGGTTGCCTGTCGCTTTACAACATTCGTGCCGTGCGTCCTCCGTTGCTACTTGCCCGGCTCATGGCTCGAATGGGCTGTCCCGTGTGACATTCGGCCCGCGCTGTTTGTCTCATGCGTGGCCAATTGGAAGGGGCCCTCGCGCCAAAGGGCGCAGCCTTTGTCTCGTTCGTCCTTGAACGAAAAGATTTCCGCGCGTGCTAGCAACGGATGTCGATGATTGAAGTCGCGCGAGTAGGCGCTTTCTTGAAGCTCGGCCGACCGCACTTTCTGATCGGCGGACTGCTGCTGTTTGCGCTTGGCTCCGCCTTGGCCCGGGTAGAAGGCATCACCATTGACTGGCAGCGCTACGTCTGGGGCCAAGTCACGATCACCGCCGCACAGTGGATGACGCACTACTCGAACGACTATTTCGACTTGGATGCCGACCGTGCGAACTCGACACCCACTCGTTGGTCGGGCGGCAGCCGCGTCCTGGTGCAGAACCTGGTCGCTCCGCGCGCCGCCCTCTGGGCGGCAGTCGTGCTCGGGATCTCGGCATTGATCGGCGCGGGTGTGCTGGCCACTCGACCCGATAGCCCGCGGCTGGTGTTGCCGCTTTCGCTGCTAATTATCGTGCTGTCGTGGTGCTACAGCTCCCCGCCGTTGCGGCTGCTGAGCCGCGGCCTCGGGGAAGCGACGACGGCCTTCGTCGTTACACTACTGACGCCGCTGCTAGGCTACTACGTGCAGAGCGGTGCTGTGCGCCCACTGCCGTTCTTGGCTTGCTTTCCGCTGTGTTGTTTACAATTCTCGATGCTGCTGACGATCGAGCTACCCGATGCCGCTGGCGACGGGGCGCAAGGCAAGCGGACGCTCGTGGTACGCCGCGGCGCCGAGTGGGCGGCGCGCTGCGCTGCGGCTGCGCTGATCTTGGCGTTCGGTTCATTGCCGATCCTCTTCGTGCTGGGATTGCCGTCGCGAATGGCTTTGCTGGCGTTTTTGCCAGCGCCGTTCGGCGTGTGGCAAGCCATGCGGCTTTTACGTGGCGCCTTTCGAGATCCAAAAAACTGGGAGAGACTCGCCCTGTGCAGCGTGGCGCTACTCGTCGCGAGCATGGTCACGGAGCTGGTCGGCGCCGTGCTGACGCCCGTGCGCTGAGCGACGACTCGGCGAATTTCGTCGTCGCCGCGAACGACAATCGACCGCAAAGCGCGTTCTGCTCTATGTCCGGTGCAACGGCGCGGGCCATTTTGCTAGGTGGCGCAGTAGACCGAACGACGAGGCGAGTGGCATGGCCCAGGGCGAAACACCACCCTGGTTGGCCGATAGGAAGTGCCGAAACAGCTCAGTGTCGTCGGCAAGCGCTGCGATGATTCGCTCCATCAACCAGGGCGAGCGGCGCAGCCACAGCAAGAGGCGGGTGAGCTCGACATGCGAACGATCCGCTTTGCGCGCTGCCTTCAAGAATGGGCCGAGTTCCGCGAGCGTGACTTGCGGAGCGGACCGACCCAAGGCCGATCGCAGTAGGCTGGCCATGGTTGACGCCTTGCCAATGGCGAGACCGACGCCTTCACCGGTGACGGCGTCGACATAGCCGGCGGCGTCGCCAACCAGCAGTAAGCCGTCGCGAGCGGGAATGGGCACTTGGACGTGCAGGGGCCCGCGCGCGCGGGCGTCGTCTGTTGGCTCAGCGTGTGCAAGGCGGTGCGCGAGCTCGGGAAAGCCGCGCAATAGGTGCCTGATCAAACTCGAGTCGCCAACTGGGTGGTGTTCGGCTCCTTGCCAGAGAAACGCGACGTTGAGCTCATGGTCGCCGGTCGGCGTCACGTACGCTTCGCCATGGGGACCCCAGTACACCTCGACGTGGTCGGTCCACGCTTCCACCTTGAAGTGTTGCCGCACGCCGTAGCGAAAAGGGGAGGGCCGGTGAGTTTGTAGACCTGCGGTTTTTCTGACTCGCGAAGCGATACCGTCGGCACCAATGACCAAGCGTGGGGTGATCAGTTCACCGTCGAACAGGACGCCGCACCCCCCCGAGGTCTCGAGCTGCAACCGCGCATCACCGTGACGGACCGAGACGCCGGGCGTGCGCTCCGCCAGCCCGCGTAGGAGGCGTTGGAGGGCGATACGCCGTAGCCCCAGGCCGGGGCCCTCGCGAAAGCGCGCCGAGGCACGCATTCCGGAGGCGGAGACGTAGCGGATGCCCTGCAGCAAATGGCCTTCAGCCAATAGCTCGCTGGGGCTCAGCCCCAGTGAGCAAAGCTCCTGGTAGGCGCGCGGGAGTAGGCCTTCACCGCAGGGCTTTAGGCCAGGTTCTGACGCCATTTCACAGACCAACACCGATGAGCCGATCCGGGCCAAGCTCACCGCTGCAGCGAGGCCCGCCGGCCCGCCACCGATCACCACCACGTCGAAACTCAAGTGCTGCCTCGCGTTCGAAGGCTCGGCCAAAAGCGCGGCAGCGGACCGAGCGCCTCGTCGTATCCACCATTTCCGGTCAACGCGCGCTCTTCCTCTCGAATGCGCACCGCGAGCAGCACGGCATTGGCAAGACTAAAGACGACGGCAGAGCGCCACGCCGAGTGCATCAACGGCAGCGCTGCTATTTCCAGCGCGACCCCCAGGTAGTTCGGGTGCCGAAAGTAGCGGTACACGCCTCGAGCAATGGGTGGAGCGCCAGGCAGAGTCAAGATACGCACGGTCCAGCGCCGGCCGAGCGCGCTGATAGCTGCGTAGCGCAGCCATTGCCCGAGCCCAAAGCAGAGCGCTGCTGGCGCGCTGACCCAAGGCTGAAACGCAGGCCGCAGCAACGTCACTTCTAGGACGATGCCGACGAGCCACAGCGTGTGGAGCAGTTGCATGGCGACGAAGTGTCCGGATGCATGCTCACGCGCGCCCAGTTTGCGAAGCTGCTTCTCGTTCCGTCGACTCAGCCTCAGCTCCGCCAAGCGCTGGAGCGTCACCAGAGCGACGAAAGCGAGGAAAAAAAGCTGGCTCGTCGTCATCGTAACAGCACCAGCTCCGCGCAAAACCCAGGCCCCATCGCCAAGAGCAGGGCGGGACCTCGACTCTGACTACGGGCCATCGACTCTTGAAGGATGACCAGTACGGAGGCCGAGGACAGATTGCCGATACGCGATAGGCAATCGCGACTGTGGTCGAGCGCCCCATCCGGCAGCTCGAGACCCCGCTCCATGGCGTCGATGACAGCGGGGCCCCCTGGGTGGGCGACCCAGCGCGTGATTTGCGAGGTCTGCAAGCGATTGGTCGACAAGAATGCGTGAATACTGCGGGCCAGGGCGGTGTGAGCCAGTTCTGGAACCTTGCCGCTGAGGATGATGCGAAAGCCGGTGTCGACGATGTCCCAGCCCATGACGGCTTCGGTATTCGGAAACAGCACCGAGCGTGTGGCTTCGATGCTCAGCTTGGCTTTGCTGGCGAGTGGATGGTCGTCGCCAACCATGAGGACGCAGGCGGCGCCGTCGGCGAATAGTCCGCACGCAATCAGGTTCGCGATCGACATGTCGTCGGGTTGAAAGGTCAGCGAGCAGAGTTCGACGCAGAGCAGCAGCGCGGCGTGTGTCGGATGTCCCCGGAGGTAGTCGTCCACCCGGGCGATGCCGGCGGCGCCTGCTACGCAGCCCAACCCGAATAACGGAACTCTGCGGCAATCCGCGGCAAACCCCAGCCGGTTCATCAGCCGCGCCTCGATCGAAGGAACCGCAATCCCGGTCACGCTGCTGGACGCGAACAGTTGGACGTCGTTCGGCGGGAGCCCGGCCAGCTCGAGGCATTCGCGCACCGCGCGTTCGCCCAGTTCGAGCGCTGCACGCAACCATTCGCGATTGCGTTCTCCGAAACCGTTGAGTTTCGCGTAGCGCTCCAGAGGTAACGCCAGATGGCGCCCTTCGACTTTTACCGCTGCGAACAGCTTTTTGACGCGAGCCGCATCGAGCCCCTGCTGTTCGTTCGCCGTGGAAAGTAGCGCCTGCGTGAGCTGGTCTTGAGTGTAGTAGTTGGGCGGGAACGCGCTGCTCACGCCGACGATGTGGGGCATTCGTTCCAGGCCCTGTGCACGGGGCGTGCCGTGGCCCCGCCCCGTTGGATGGCGTCCTTTTCACAGCGGACGTGTCGGTCGGTCAGAGGCACCCCTGCAGGTGCGTGGCATTCTGGCATAGCCTTTTTTGAGCACTTCGTGGAAGCGCTATGCCGTCAACCCCGCCAACGGCCCCGTACAAACCCCAGGGATCCCAAACGTGTTGACGTCGTCGAAGCCCATGGCATTGCACGCCGACACCAGCAGGTTGTTGTGCGGCTGGTCTTTGAACTGAAGATAGCGGCCCATCTGGAAGTAGCCGCCGGCGCCGCCCGCGAGCAGCCAGGGGATGTCTTTGTAGGTGTGGGTGTTGCCCGCGCCGAGTTCGTTGCCCCACAGGAGGAGGGTGTTATCGAGCATGTTGCTGCCGTCGGCCTCGGGCGTCGCCTTGAGCTTGTCGAGCATGTAGGCGATCTGTTGCGAGTGCCAGGTGTTGATGGTGACGAGCTTTTCGTTCGAGTCCGTGTCGTCGTCGCCGGCGTGGGACAACTCGTGATGTTCGTCAGTCACGCCGACCCAGGGATAGTGTTGCCAGCTGTCGGCGTTGGCGAACATCAACGTCGAGACATTGGTCAGCCCGCAGATGTGAGCGAGCAGCATCAGATCCATCTGCAGTTTGCCGACGACCGGGAAGTTGTCGTTGGCGCGCACGTCGACCTTATCCGGCATCGTGAGCGGCTTGCAGCTGATCGGCGTCTGGCTGAGTTCCTGTTCTAGACTGCGAATGCTGGTCAGGTGAGCGTCCAAACGCGCCTTGTCCTCGGAGGCGACGCGGGTCTTCAGTGCGGTGATGTCTGCGGACAAGAAGTCGAGCACACTCTTGCGTTCGGCCAAGAGCTGAGCGAGCTCGGTCTGCGACAGGTCGGTGTTGGCGAAGATGCGCTTGTACATCTGCCACGGATCATCGACGGCAATGTTTGGCTGGTTGGCGCCGCGATAGGAGATCACGCGCAGCGGCTCTTGGCCTTCGATCTTCACGCCGAATTCGAGCGACGGGAACTTGGTTTTGGTGCCGATGCGGCCGGCGATGTATTGGTCGACCGAGATGCGATCGGCGTAGCCCGCCGGGCCGCCCGAGCCGGTGAAGCTGCCGGCTTGCAGCGAGCCGCCGGTGAGCATCGCGCCAGGGCCCTTCATGTGCGGACCGCCTGGCTTTTCGCTCGCGTCAGCGTCTTTGCCGAGCTCGTTTTGTACCGTGGAGTTCATGTGCACGCCGCGCAGCACCATCAATTGCCCGACGTGGTCTTGGAGTGGGGCCAAGATCCGACCGAGCGTGAGCGGCGAGCCGCTCTTTGCGTTCTGCGGGAAGAAATCTTTGGCGACCGTGCCGTTTGCGGAGAACACGCCGATGAAGCGGCGTGCGGCGGCGGTCTTGGTGTCTGCGCCAAACGCGGTCGCGGTGCGCCAGATGGGGCTGGTGACGGCAACGGTGAGTGCGCCGAGCCCGCCGAGCAGTTTGCGGCGGCTGAGAGCGGTGCGCGAGTCGAGCGGCTGCGTGCGGTTCACGGTGAGACCTCCGAGTCTACGGGGTGACGGTATTGAAAAGCGTCGCTCAGCACGATGGCTTTGGGCAGCGCATTGAGATCGGCGTCCGCGGCCTCGAAGGCGTCGAGTAGGCCCTTCATCGAGCAGTCATCGACGGGTTGTTCGAAGCGAGCGAGCGCGAAGCGGAACCATTGGCGAGTCATGCATTGCCGCACGGTCTCGCTCTGCGAGAGTCTTTGCCCGAGCTCATTGACGCCCACGAATTTGCCGTCGATCTCGCCGGTCGCGATCAGCTCGCCGCTGGCATCGACGGTCGCGTTGCCGTCCATGGTGCGGTAGCGGCCGAGCGAGTCGAAGTTCTCGAAGCCAAAACCGATCGGATCCATCATGCGGTGACAAGCGGAGCACGCTGTGTTGCTTTCGTGTTCGGCCAGGCGTTCGCGGGTGGAC
>Ga0247766_1000253_pt1 | contig 11508 bp, 6 predicted proteins | sample UWRJL223509R6_FD_179946 | JGI IMG/M metagenome (GOLD analysis project Ga0247766, IMG submission 179946) | Plant litter microbial communities from Arlington Agricultural Research Station in Wisconsin, United States - UWRJ-L223-509R-6 | ecosystem: Environmental > Terrestrial > Plant litter >...
GGGCAGCTATTTTTGAAGACCCACGACACCTCCTTTTTGGTGAACCTCCCCGCCGTTGATCAAATGGATCAAACCGGCGTGCAGAGCGACCTGTACGCGTCCGCCCAGCAGTTGATCAGCGACGTGCTTTGGGAAAGCTCGGGAAAGGTCACCGACCTGCTCGCGACGCCCAAGGGGTATTTCAACACGCGCCTGGCAAAGCTGTTCCCGGAGGTCACGTTTCAGAACGGCGCGCCCACTTCTGCCACGACGTTCGTGGTCGGCACCTGGCCGGATGCGCAAAATCGCGTGGGCCTGCTGACTGACCCGAGCTACTTCTGGGCGCAGTCGGATCCGGCAGCCAACTCCATCGTCAAGCGCGGGAAGGCGATTCACGACGACATCATTTGTGCCGACCCCTTGCCGCCACCGGTGGACCTCAGCACGCCGTCGGCGCAAGCCGTCATCGCCATGGGCGACAGTGAAGTGACGAAGTCGGACGCACGTATGTCGACGCAACCGTGCCAGGCGTGTCACCAACAGATGGACACGTATTCGCGCGTGATGCAGCACTTTGGACCCATCGGCAACTACCGCGAGCTGGACGAGGCAGGTCGCGCCATCGACACATCCGTCACGTTTACAGTCGGTACACCGATCGGGCCACAGAAAATCGCAGGGCCCAAGGAGCTAGCGCAGTCACTCGTCGCTAGCGGGCACATCAGTGGTTGCGCCGTACAGAAGATGACCAGCTACCTCATTGGCACCATGATCCAAAAATACGATACCTGTGAGGTGGATACGATTCGATCGGAATTCGAAAAGACCGACGGCACCCTGTCATCGCTATTTCGCACCGTGGTCGTCGCTGATTTCGTTCGCGCTAGGGCTGGAGGTGCCAAGTGAGTTCGTACAAAGTCTCTCGTCGCGCGCTGCTCCGTGCCGCGGGCAGCTCGGCGGTGCTGCTCCTGCCGCTGCTACGCAACATCGAGGCGCGCGCGGACGGCGCCAAGGCGCCGCTCCGCCTGCTGGTCATCCACCACCCTCTCGGCACGGCTCCCGGCGGCGTCAACTGGGTCCCGCAAGGAGTGAGCGGCACGACGACCAGCTTTACCCTGCCCATGGAGAGCTCGCCCTTTGCGCCGCTGCAAGGCCAAATGGTCATGATCGACGGGCTAAACCTGATCACCGCCAGTAAGATGAGTGGTGGGAACGGCGGCGGACAGAACACGCACGAAGGTGGCATGGTCGCCATGATGACCGGCGTGCCCACGCTAGGGGTGCACGGGCAGCAGGACCACTGCGCGGGCGGAGCATCGATCGATCAGCTCTTGCTCGCCCAGTCAGCCACGCTCGGCGGAACTGGCGCAGCGATGGATCAACGCACGCCCTTCGGTCACCTCGCTCTGGCGGCCGACATCCGTTCTGATCGCGACGAAATCGCGCCCCGTATCCTCTCGTACAAGACCCCGGTAACAGCGAGCGACATCAGTTTGGCGCGTCAACCCATCTACCCGGAAACCCAACCTCTCAATACGTACGCTCGCCTGTTCGGCAAAGTGACGGGTATGGATAGCTCGGCGCTATTGGCTCAAAAGCTGAGCGTGTTGGACTTCATGCGCGGCGATCTAGCGCGCATGAACAAGCTGATTCCCGCCAGTGAAAAGGATCGCTTGGCCGCGCACACGGTCGCCATTCAAAGTCTGGAAGCGAGCTTGCGACAGTCCTACGGCGGCGCGTCCGTGAGCCCGCAGTGCAGCACGCCGACCACCCCTCCGAGCTATGCGACGGTCGGTGAAACCGGCAACGGAAAAATCGGCGGGATCTCGAGCGCCTCGAGCAACCTGAGTGGCGTGGACTACTATCCGGAGCTGGCCAACTGCACGCCTAGCGCCGCGAGCAGCTGCTACGCACACCAAGACGTGGCGATGAATCAGCTGCGAATGATCAAGGCCGCGTTCGCTTGCGACTACGTGCGCGTCGCCACGTTCATGTACTCCGCCGGCACCAATTGGGTCGTGTTTCCTTCGACATTCGGCGGCTCGACGATCAGCCAGGCAGCCTTGGGCAACGACGGAAAATCCACGCCGCATCATCCGCCCAGCCACATCGACGACGCACCGACCCACGGTTGGTTGAATCAGATCAACAAATTCTACTCGCAGATGACAGCGGACGCGCTCAAAGAGTTTGCGACGACGCCCGATGTCGACGGCAACATGCTGCTCGACAACACGATTGTCGTCTACCTGACAGAGGTCGCGCGCGCCTGGGACCACAACCAACAAAACATGCCGCTCATCCTGTTCGGCGGAAAGAACACCGGGCTCAAGGGCGGGACGTTCCTCAAAGTTACCGGCGGAAGCCTCGCCCGCCAAACAGGTGGCACTGGCAATCGGCCCTTCAATGATATGTGGCTCGCGCTCGCGCCCAAATTCGGCGTGACTCTGCCGAGCCTGGGCGCGTCCACCCAGTGGACGGGGCCGCTTTCCGGGATCTTCGCCTAAAGCCGAACCCGCGACTGGTAATTGCGATGAAATCCGCTTCAGCGATGGAGAAGGCCGCTTAACAATGAGGAGTGTCCGGCAATCGGTGGGCGCGCACGGCGATTTGTTTGCAAGGCTCACTTCGTCTGGACAGTAAGTGGGATGCTCAGGTTCTCCGCGCGAAACCCGTCCACTCGTGTCGGCAGCGCGCGCCGGCCCAGTGCTCGTGCAGCGCTCCTCGCTTGCGCGCTCAGCCTGGGGGTGTTTTTCGTCGGCTGCAGTTCCGACAAGGAGCCGTCGACGGGAACGGCAGGGGACATGGGTGCGGCCGGCAGCAGCAGCGGCGGCGGGAGCGGCAGCGGTGGAGCGGCTTGCCTCAACGTGTCTCCCTGCGGCGGCGACGTGGTCGGAACCTGGCAAGTCTCATCGTCATGCCTCGCCGTGAGTGACACGTTGGATCTGTCGGCCGTCGGGGCTCCCGGCTGCACCGCGCCAGTCACGGGCTCTTTGTCCGTAACCGGCACATTCACTGCCAACGCCGACGGGACTTACTCGGACAATACGGTCACGACCGGCGAAGAGCATTTTACGCTATCGCCGTCGTGCTTGGTGATCTCGTCAGCTCCTGTGACGTGTGAGGGGGTTTCGGGGATTATCAAAACGCTCGGCTTCGCCTCGGTGACTTGCACTCCGGCGGGCGGCGGATGCACGTGCTCGGCGTCCGTCAATCAGCCAGGCAGTATCGGGGTTGTCTCGGTCGCGCCTTCGACGAGCAACAACTACGTGAGCGCAGGCAATCAGCTCACGCTCACCAACGACGCAGGCAATTCGACGTATGCGTATTGTGCGCGAGCGACGCAGCTTTCCTTGACGCCACAGGGTACGAACCCAAAGACGACGGGCTCCGTCGTGCTCGAGAAAGGAGGCTCCGGCGCCGGCGGTTCGGGCGGCACGGCCGGTTCCGGTGGTACGGGTGGACCTAGCCTCGGAGGAAGCAACGGCGATAGTGGCGGGAGCGGGGGGCGAAGCGGCGTCGGGGGTAGCGGCGTCGGCGGTAGCGCGGGCGGCGCGATGGGCGGCGCTGCGGGTAGCGGGAGCATCAGTGGGCCGTGCGACATTTACAGTCGCGCAGGGAACCCGTGCGTGGCGGCTCACAGCACGGTGCGAGCCCTGTTCGGAGCGTATAGCGGCAAGCTGTATCAAGTCCGCAATGCCGCCGGCACGACCAAAGACATCCTGACGTTGGCGCCCGGCGGCATCGCAGACGGGCTTTCGCAGGACGCTTTCTGTATGGGCACGACCTGCGTCATTACCGTGGTCTACGACCAGTCGGGCAAGGGGAACGACCTTTGGTATCAAGGCTCCACCCAAGTCCCCGGTTCGACCTCGAGCACGCCCGCGAAGGCGACGAGCGAATCGCTTTCCGTGAACGGGCATAAAGTCTACTCGCTCTACATCAACGCCAACAATAGCTATTGGGTCGACGCTTCGAAGTCTGGCATTGCGCTCGGTGCCGAACCGGAAGGCATGTACATGGTGACGAGCGGGAAGCACTTCAACGGTGGCTGTTGCTTCGACTACGGCAACAGCGAGACCGACAGGAAGGCGGACGGCTCGGGCGCGATGGACGCCCTCAACCTGAGCGCGATCACGGCCTGGGGCACCGGTGCAGGCAACGGTCCGTGGGTAATGGCCGATCTGGAATATGGCGTGTTCGCGCAGAACAACACCATGAAGAATCAGAACAATCCGTCCCAAACTGCCGCGTATGTCACCGCCATATTGAAGAACAACGGAACTTCGGAGTTCGCTCTCCGGGGCAGTGATGCCACCGCCGGCAAGCTGAGCACCTATTACAAGGGCGCCTTGCCGGGCGGTTGGAGTCCGATGAAAAAGCAGGGGGCGATTGTGCTCGGGAGCGGCGGCGACTGTTGCAAACCAGGCGGCGGCGCAAACCTCAGCGTCGGCACGTTCTATGAGGGCTGCATCGTCACCGGTTATCCATCCGACGCGACGGAAGACGCGGTTCACGCGAACGTCGTCGCGGCCGGTTATGGCAAGCAGTGAATCGCTTTGGAGCGTTGGCAATGAAGACTGACCGCACAGTTGGGTTTCGGCTCAGCCGCGCCGGTGCCTTCGCGACGTGCGCAAGCCCGCCCAAGAGCTGCTCGAGCACGTGCCCTTGTTCACGGGTTCCGGACGACGTCTGGAAGTTTTTTTCGTCGCTTTGAGCTGACGCTGGCGAGGCCGATCGGCGAGCGAGGCCGATCGGCGAGCGACTCAGTTTTTCGCCGTCGCAACAGCTTGGGTACCGTCGTACTTGACGACTTGATCTGGAGTCGCACTGACCTCCACGCCGCCGCCGTGGTTGCTTCCCACGAACACGATGTTGAACGTTCTGGCCGTCAGCATTCCCGGAAATGACCCGCTGCGCGTGCCTATCGTCAGCGTGTTCGCAGTGTCATTCCAAGTGAGCGGGATCTGCGAGTACTGGCCCTTCTCGTAGTCGTACGTGTCCCCCGCATCTTCGTACAGCGTAAACGTCGCGTCTTTGCCTCGGTAAATGCGAATTTCGAGCGGGTCTGCGCTCTCGCTGGCGTACTGAATATTAGGGCCCATAGGCACAATCGAACCTGCTCGGACGAAGAGCGGGAGGTGGCTCAACGGTGCGTCGACCGACATTTTACTGCCGCCCGTGACCGTGGCGCCGGTCCAGAAATCGTACCAACCGCCAGCGGGGAGGTAGACGGACCGTGTGGTGGCCCCAGCGGTCATCACCGGATTCACCAGGAATGCCGGACCGAACATGAACTGGTCCGGGATGTTGAAAACGTTGCTGTCACTCGGGTAGTCGAACACCAAATGACGCATCATGGTGTAGCCGTCGCGCGTCACCATCGACGCCATCGAATAGATGTAAGGCATGAGCCGGTAGCGTAAGTTGTCGACGGCCAGGAGGTTGGCTTTGGTGCTCGCGCTCCAAACATTGTTGTACAGCTCACGCGCGCCTTGCCCGTGGATGCGGAAAGTTGGGCAGAATGCGCCGAACTGGAACCAGCGGGTGAACAGCTCATTGCTGGCAGCGGAGCTCCAGTTTACCGAACCGCCGAAGTAACCGCCGATATCCGTGGTCCAGTAGGGCATGCCGGAGAGCGCGTAGTTGAGCCCGGCCGGCACTTGCTTCACGTAGGTTTCGAAGTTGGAGTTGATGTCGCCGGACCAGACCCCGGCCCCGTATCGCTGCAGGCCAGCGAACGCGCTGCGGGTCAGGACATACACCCGCTTGCCGTTCGGCCCCACCTTGCGCCAGCCCTCGTACAGCGCGCGATTGTGCTCGAGCGGATACGCGTTGATGACCAGCGCGCCCTTGCCCGCTGCGGTGGTCGCGGAGTGCACGTTCACCGGATCGGGGTAAGCCTGCGGCTCGGTATTGTCCGCCCAGATCGCGTCCCAGCCGTATTTGCCGAGCAAACGGTCGTACGTTTGTTGATAGACCAGCGTGCGGGCCGCCGCATTGAAGGGGTCGTAAAAATGGTGTGTTCCGCTGGTGGGCAACAGCGCGTTGATTGCGTTCAGCGCGTTGTAGTTGTCCATCTCACCGGCTTTGGTCGAGGTGACCTGCTGGTAAAGCGGCCAGACCGAGATCATCAGGTGGATGTTCGCGCTGTGCATCTGCGTCACGAGCGACGCAGGATCCGGGTAGCGAGACTCGTCCATGAAGTGCGAGCCCCAGGCGTAGGGATCCCAGTAATCCCAATCTTGAACGATCACGTCGACCGGGATGTTGTTGTTGCGGTAACCGTTCTTCACTGCCAGGAGCTCGCTCGTGCTTCCGTAGTGATCCTTGGAACTGAACAGACCGTACGCCCATTTGCTGAACATCGGAGCCGCGCCCGTCGTGGTCCGGTAGAGTGACACGATGTGATCGATACTCGGGCCGTAGAAGAAGTAGTAGTCGACCAGATCACCCGCCTCTGAAGTGTAGCGGTACTTGGTGTTGTTCGAATCCCCGCCAGCAAAGTCCGAGTTCGAGTAGTTGTCCCAGAAGACGCCGTAGCCCTTGTTCGATACCAGCACCGGGATTGCGATTTGCGTGTTGGCGTTGGCTAGGCGCTGGTTCTTCCCCTTGTAGTTCACCACGCTCTCTTGGTGCTGACCGAGGCCGAACAACGCTTCGTCGCTCGGTGAGTTGAAGACCGTGACGATCTTGTTGGTGCTCACGCCCTCCACCGTCGCTGGGGTGAGCGATTTGCTGTCCTCGGCTAGCACGACTTTGTCGTTCAAGTCGGTATAGCTGACCACGCCGGTGGTCGCGTTGACCTTCGCCTTCATGCGTGCGGTCGTGATCGTCACGATGCCGGCGGACTCGGTCACACAAAACTGAGTCGGAGTGTCCCAGGTGTTGCTCACCGACAGCGATGTCTTGCTCGGCAGAGCGTTGGCCGTCGTGTACGCAATTCGAAAGATGTCCTCCCGGCAAACCTGCAGCTTCATTTTTCCGGTACCCAAGCTGAAGCTGACGCCGGTCGGGTCCACGATGAACGCCGTGCTGGTCGGTGTTGGCGTATTGCACGTCAAGGGCGCGCCGCCGGTGCCGCCTTGGCCGCCTTGGCCGCCGGAGCCCGCGCTGCTACCGCCCAGACCGCCCGCGTTGTTCGCGCCAGCCGCGGCTCCGCCATTCCCATCGCCCCCCATGGGAACATTGCCCCCGCTGGCGCCCTGGCCGGAAAGGCCTGCCGTGCCGATGATGCCGGCTCCGCCTGCTGCACCTGGCGCGCCCGCACCATTGACCCCTCCGGCCGGCCCTGTGCCGCCCGTCGGGCCGGCTTCGCCGGAGCCCGACTGGCAAGCGACGGCAAACAAGCCCGCAATCAAACCCAGCCGAATGCCAACGGCGTCGCGTGCGATCATCGAGAAGTACTGTCGCGCCGCCTAGACGCTTGTAGAGAAAGCGTGAATCGCATCGAAAACAATGCGCAGGCACTAGGAACTGACCTCGTAGTTCAAGCGCCGGCGGATCGACCCATCGTCCGCCGGCTTGCTGCGGCGCGGCGCCTGGTTCAGCGCTCGCTAGCGAGCCGCTCGCGGAAGCGCTGCTCGGCTTCGGCAATGAACCGGCGATAACCATCGGGATCGATGAATGGGTTTGCCGATGCTCCGCCTCGTAGTCGGTGATACTTGGCCTTCATGCCGTAAAACTCCGCATGATCGGCCAAGAAGACGTCGCAGGGCAGGCCCTTCCAGATGGCGAAGCTGCTTTCGAAGTCGCGAGCGATCTGCGGGTAGCGTTGGTTGTCGATCAGGTGCACGCCGGGGTTGATATTGGCGCTCGGAAAGAACACGACCGCGAGCGATCTGCCCTGGTCCTGCACCTGCATCGTCCAGGTCGTCGCGCCCAGCGTGTGACCGGGCGTCAAGTGCGCGGTCAAGGTGACGCCGCCGAGTTGCACGAATTCGCCATCCCCGACGCGGCGATCCACCGGACAGCGTGCCCACTCGAAGACGCCGTCGTAAACCGTTTCGCCCTTTCCGCCGTTTTCGACGAACGCTGCGTCTGCCGTCGAGACCACGACTTGCGCGCCCGTTTGTCGGCGAACGAGCGCGTGCGCTTGCACGTGATCGATGTGTGCGTGGCTCGTGAGGATGAGCTTGATGTCACGGTAGCGAAAGCCCAACGATTCGATGTTCTCGCGTAGCTGCGGCACTGAGGCTTCGAAGCCCGTGTCGAGCAAGATGTGGCCAGCCGGCGTCGTGATCAGAAACTGCGCAATTTCGTTGGTGCCGACGTAGTAGATGTCAGCAATGACTCGGTACGGTGGGAAGGGCCGGTTCCACTGCTGCATGTTGCCAGGAACCCCCGTTTGGCCCGCGCAGCGAGTCAGCATCAAGAGAAAGAGGACCGCCGCGCCCTGCGCCAGCAGGGACACACCAACGTTCCAACGGCGCTTCGCGTACCTGAGACCGGAAGGAGGACGTGGCATCATTGAAGGCGGTGACAAAAAAGGCAGGCGACCGGCAATGCTATCAGAGGTCCCACCGTTGAAAATCGTCATGAATCTCGTCTCCCGCCCAACCAGCTGGTCCCCGCTGCTCGCACTTCTGGTCGCGTGTTCCTCTTCGCCGACCGACTCGAATGCAGGCAGCGGTGGCTCGACGCCTCACGCCGGAAGCTCGAGCGGCGGCAGCGTCGCGACGGGCGGAACGACTGCGACGGGCGGAACGACCGCGACGGGCGGAACGACCGCGAACGGCGGCAGTGTCGGCCCTGGCGGCGCAAACTCGGGCGGGTCCGCGCCAAGTGGGGGGAGCGCCGGCAGCGCAGGCAACCCAAGCCCAGGCGGAAACTCGAATAGCGGTGGGGCAGCCAACACCGCCGGCACGTCCAGCGGAGGTAGCGCCGGCTCCTCGGGGGGAGCTTCCGCAGCGGGCGGACAGGCGACGGGCGGACAGGCGACGGGCGGACAGGCGACGGGCGGGGCGAGTGGGTTCGAGCCGTGCCCCGCGAGCGGCGTCTGTAAGATCATGCCCCTCGGCGACTCCATTACCGATGGCACCGGCTTTGCGGGCGGTTATCGCGTCGAACTGTTTGCCAAAGCCGTCGCGGATCAGAAGAACATCACCTTCGTGGGCAGCTTATCCAATGGTCCCAACACGGTCTCCGGCGTCACGTTCCCCAAGTCGCATGAAGGTCACTTCGGTTGGACCATCAGCCAAGTCGATGACCTCATTCCGGCCCCTGCGCTCAACCCCACGCCGCACATCGTCCTTTTGCATTTGGGGACGAACGACATCAATCAGAACACGCTCTCGGGTGCGTCCGAGCGCCTCGGCTCCCTAATTGATCAGATCATCACCAAACTCCCGAGTGCCCTGATCGTCGTGGCGAAGATCATCCCCGAACCCTCCAAAGCCAACGACATCAATACGTTCAACAGCGCCGTCCCACAAGTCGTTCAAACCCGCGCAAACGCCGGCAAGCACGTGATCCTCGTCGACCAGTTCACCGGCTTCCCGTCTTCGGAACTCGGCGACGGAGTTCACCCCAATCAAGCAGGGTACACGCGCATGGCGGGAGTTTGGTACTCCGCGGTGAAGGGCTATTTGCATTGAAGGCGGCGGGCGCTCGTTCCCGCTAACGCCGTCGTCGACGGCTCGCGCCGAGAACGAGCGCCACGAGCCCCCAAGCGAGCGTCCCACGGCTACTCGAACCAGGCGCTGTGGAGCAGGAGCACCCCGCCTCACCGTTCGCGCTAGGGGCAGGTGCCAGCGCACTGCCGGAAGCGCCTGCTCCGTTTGACGAGCCCGCAGCGCCCGCGCTGAGCGCGCCGCCTGCGCCGCCTGCGCTGAGCGCGCCGCCTGCGCCGCTCGCGCCCGCAGCGACGCTCGACACGGGGCTGGCTCCCGCGGTTCCGTTGCCCGATGAACCCGCGATCGAAGCGCCTGAGGCGCCGGCGATCGCGGAGCCCCCTTGGGCAAGTGCGCCGCTCGCGCCTGCGCTCGTCACTCCGCCCACTCCACCGCTGCCGCCCTCACCCGTCTGCGGGATCGGGCCAACACCGACCGAAAAGGTGATGCTCGGGCTCGACGCGCCGATGTCGTAAATGCGCAAGCCCGAGGCCGTGCCGTCGTTCCACTTACTCGCGGGCTTGGTCGACGCGCCGAGCTCCATGTTCACGCCCTTGCCGAAGAAATCAGTCTTGGCGCTGCCGGGCATGGGCAATTGAGTGGCCGACAATTGACGCGTGCCGCCGGCTTGCACGATCGCTAGCTGCAAGGTTTGCGGTGGATCGTTGCCATCGATCGCATTGTCGAAGTGCCACACCAAGAGTCCGCCGCCTGCGAGTGTTTGCCATTCGCCCACATTTTGCACGTTGGACCACAGGAAATACTCCGTGGGACGCGCGGGGTTCAGGTAGCGATAGACGACGCCGTTGGGGGTGGCTTGGTAGCGGGCGTTGGTCGTGCTCGCGATGTCGACGATTTCGACCCAACCCTGATCGGCGCGCAACAGGTCCCCGACGCCGACCGGATTGAGATCTGAGCCTCGGTTGGCCATGATCGAGTAGTAGCCGACGCCATACAAGTCGGGCCAGCCGAACAGCATGTGCCCGCTCTCGTGTGCGAACCCGTAGTTCGTGGGCTGCTCGTTCATCGCGGCCATCATGTAGCGGGGCACGCGCACGCCATCGCGCTTCTCGTTCCAGTAGCTGGCATGTGGCCACAGCCCTTTGCCGTAGGTCCCCTCGTCGCCCGCGTACAGCAGACTGACGGCTTCGGTCTTGCCGTCGTGATCGTTGTCGAACTTCGAGAAGTCGATCTCCGGGTCGAGCGCGCTGATGACTTCCGCCCAGAGCTCGTCCGCGCGCTCATAGGCGTTGCCGCCTTGGTAATAGCTCTTGGTCTTTTTTGCGCGGTAGAAGCCGTACAGCTCGTTTTGATAGTCAACCAGTCCGTTCGACTGCTTCAAGAAGTAGTCGCGGATCGAGCCGGTGAGCCCGAACTTGTTGTAACCCTGGGTGTTCAGCCAGCCGTCGATCTCGGCCTTCGAGTAAGCGCCCGTCTGATCGCTGAAATCGACCAAGATGGTGAGCCCGCGCACGGCACCACTGGGATGCGGAAACAGCTTGGTCCCTGGCGCGCCAACCACGTCGAACGCGATCCGCGGCGATGGCTCATTGGGCTCCAGGTCGGGCCACGCGGATACCGTTTTGCCGTTGACGACGATGGTCGCGTGGGCCGTCCCCGCGAGCATCGTGATGGCGCCTGTCAAGAGCGTGAGCGACGCGGCGCGCAGAAAGGTAAACGTGCGCATGCCCTAGGGTTGCGGGCACAGTCCCAAATCTGTCACAAATCGTTGTGGTAGGAGTGCAATGAAGGGTCGTTCAGCCAGCTTCGGCTTGACGTAGCCGGGCGCGCGGATGGCAGCGCGTCTTCTGTCTCGTCGGTGGACCTCATTGCGGAAGCCGGTGGCAGCGCCCGACCGCAGCTGACGTGGCGGAGCCAGACAAATGAGAACCGAAGGTTCGGCAGGCCGGTGACTCTA
>Ga0247766_1000254_pt1 | contig 11494 bp, 7 predicted proteins | sample UWRJL223509R6_FD_179946 | JGI IMG/M metagenome (GOLD analysis project Ga0247766, IMG submission 179946) | Plant litter microbial communities from Arlington Agricultural Research Station in Wisconsin, United States - UWRJ-L223-509R-6 | ecosystem: Environmental > Terrestrial > Plant litter >...
GCTTGATGGGTTCGAGTCGCTTGCGCCATTCGACGGAGTCCGGATTGATGCGCGCGAACGCCAGCGCAAAGCCGGCCTTCCACGCGCAGGGTTCGTAGTAGACTTCGTCCGGTCCGACGCGCAGGTAGTACTTCGAGTTATCGGTGCCCATCTGCACCCAGGCGCGATTGGCGCGTTCCCAATCGTTGTCGCGGAAGGATTGTGCGGCGGCACTCAAGTAGGTCTTCAGCGCGGCTTCTTCCGCGCCCAGATCGGTCGCCGCGGCGTCGAGTTCTGCTGCGATCGTCGCCATCTCGCTTGGATACGCTTTCGAATACGGGACCGCCTCGAAGGTCCCGGCGGCCTCGCCTTTCACGACGATCGCGAAGTGGTCCAGCAATTGGGCCTTGTTTTTCTGCTTGGCGAGGCTCTCGCAAAACTTCGGATCGCTCTGAATTCCCGCGGGATAGAGGCCGGAGACCGGTTTCTGCGCGAGCGGCAAGGCATGGCAATCAGGGTCCCGTTCGGTCTTTGGCGCTGCGCACTCAGGACCTTGGTTGCGGAAAAATAACGCGGCGCTCGCCGGATCGCTCGCGTCGAGCTTTGCTTCCAGGCCCCAGCTCCCTTTTTGCTTGGCGTAAATCTGCTCGATGGAGACCGCCACGCGCAGCATGTGAGCAACGAGCTTCTTTTCGGCTGGAGGCCGTTTGGAAAAGTCGCTCTCGACCAACGTGGTGCGACCCTGCGCGAGTTCGAGGCGTACGGCCGCCCGGCGTTCGAGTTCTTCCGGCGAAAAGCCGTCCACCACGTCGGGCCTCGACAATTGCTCATAGAGCGCGCTGAACGCCGGGGTGAAGCGCTGCCCAGCGTCGACGAATTCGGCGCGCGTGTGTGCAGTATGGCTCCAGGTGACGACGAGCTCGTTCGGCTGCAACGTGCCGTCGGCGTTCGAATCACTGCGCCAAAAGAAGGGCAGATTGTGCTCGACCGCCAGCCGATTGAAATCCAAGCGAGGGACGCGACCGAAGTCACCGTTGTCGCTCGCGGTTGGCGGTGCGGCTTGGTGCTCGAGCGGCGCCTTTTCGACCGGTGCCAGCGGCGGGCTTTGCGCACCGGTGGCCTTTGGCTCACAGGCCGCGAGCAGCACCAGAAATGCCCAACCAAAAGCGGTCCGAGGGGGTGACACCGACATGCGCGTCAGCATAATCCGAGGCCTGATTGACGTCGCTCACAAACGCGGGCTCGCTCCAGAGCACCTGAGAGTCATGAAAGCATCGCAGAGTTCGATTGGTGTCGCGCTGGCTTTGGTCTTAACTGCTTGCGTGAACGCACCACAAAAACCGGAGGCCAACGTCTTGCCCACTCCCACGTCCGCACCGCCATCCGCTGCTGTGTCCGCGCCGTCGCCGGTCGAAAACCCCTTCTTGCGGCCGAGCACCTTGCCTTATGGAATGCCGCCCTTCGACAAAATCAGCGACGCCAGCTACCGACCCGCGTTCGAGGCGGGCATGGCCGAGCAGCGCAACGAAGTCGCAGCCGTCGCCAACGACCCTGCTGTACCGAGCTTCGAAAACACGATCGTGGCGCTGGAGCGCTCCGGGCGCACCTTGTATCGAGTCGCGAACGTATTTTTCAACCTGCAGGGCGCCAACACGAATGACGAGCTCGACGCCATCGCGCGCGATTTTGCGCCCAAGCTGTCCGAGCACCAAGACGCGATCTACCTCGACCCGAAGTTGTTCGCGCGCGTAAAAGCGCTGTACGACGGCCGCGCCGCACTGCACCTCGATCCCGAGTCGCTGCAGCTCTTGTCGCGTACACATGTCCAGTTCGTGCGTGCGGGTGCCAATTGCTCGGACGCCGACAAGGCACGCTTGCGGCAAATCAACGGGCAATTGTCGTCACTCACCACCCAGTTTCAGCAAAACGTGCGGCAAGCCACCCAGGCCGGCGCGGTCGTGGTCGACAGCGCCGCGGAGCTCGACGGCCTGTCCGCCGAGCAAGTCGGTGCGGCGGCATCCGCTGCACAAGCGCGCAATCTGAGCGGCAAATGGCTGATCACGCTGATGAACACCACGCAGCAGCCGCCCCTCGCGCAATTGAAGAATCGCGCGCTACGCGAACGCATTTATCGTGCGTCGGTCGCACGCGGCAACGGCGGGCCCGCCGACAACACGGCCCTCATTCTGCAGATCGTACGCCTGCGCGCCGAACGCGCCAAGCTGCTCGGATATCCGGAGTATGCCGCTTACGTGCTGGGAGACAACACGGCGAGCACGCCCAGCGCAGTGAACAAACTGCTCGGCGAGCTTGCGCCGCCAGCGATCGCGAAGGCAAAGCGTGAAGCCGCCGACTTGCAAGCGCTGATCGATCAGCAAGCCAAGGCTCAGCACACGCCGCCGTTCAAGCTCGAAGCGTGGGACTGGGCATTCTACGCAGAACAGCTGCGCCAAGCGCGCTACGCCTACGACGAGGCGCAAGTGAAGCCGTACTTCGAGCTGAATCGCGTCCTATTGGACGGTGTGTTCTACGCCGCGACTCAATTCTACGGCATCACCTTCAAAGAGCGGACTGATCTGCCGCTCTATCGCAGCGACGTGCGCGCCTTCGAGATCTTCGACCACGACGGATCACCCTTAGCCTTGTTTTTCTGCGACTACTACGCGCGCGACAACAAGCAGGGCGGCGCGTGGATGAACGCGTACCAAGATCAATCGACGCTGTTCGGCACCAAACCGGTGATCGCCAACCACCTGAACGTCCCGAAACCCGCCGAAGGTCAGCCGACGCTGCTCACCTTCGACGAGGTCACGACGCTGTTCCACGAATTCGGCCACGCCCTACACGGCCTGTTCTCGAACGTGAAATACCAGTCCCTCGCCGGCACCAACACCCCGCCTGATTTCGTCGAATACCCCTCGCAGTACAACGAGATGTGGGCGGACGAGCCCGCCGTGATCGCCAACTACGCAAAACACTACCAAACCGGCGCGGCGATCCCCCCCGCGCTGCTGAAGCAAGTGATCGCTGCCCGCAAATTCAATCAGGGCTTCGCCACCAGCGAATACATCGCCGCAGCGATCATGGATCAGACATGGCACCAAGTACCCGCCGCGCACCCCGAAAAACTGCCTCAAAGCGCGGACCGAGTGATGCCCTTCGAGGAAGTCGCGCTCAAAACCGCAGGCGTCGACTTCGCGCCCGTCCCCCCGCGCTACCACAGCCCCTACTTCCTCCACGTGTTCTCCAGCGGCTACGCCGCCGGCTACTACGCCTACCTGTGGAGTGACGTGCTAGCGCGCGACACCGAAAGCTGGGTGCACGCTCACGGCGGCCTCAAACGCGAAAACGGCGACCTCCTACGCGCCAAAGTGCTCTCCCGCGGCCGCACCGAAGAACCCTCCAAACTCTTCCAAGACTTCTACGGACGCCCCCCAGAAATCGGCCCCCTCCTCGAACACCGCGGCCTCACCCTCAACCACAAATAAGCCGTAGGACCCGACCGGGGGTGCAGTCACTTTCACCCAGGTCCAAGATTGGGCGCTCGCGTTCCAGCAACGCACCTCCGAGCGCGCGCTGTTCCCGTCGCGTCACGCCGGCGCACAGTGCCCACGGTGGAATCGCATCGAGTGCGAAAAAGTGCTTAGGGCGCTCCCTGAATTAACCGCCAAGGCGCCAAGACGCCAAGGAAGAGAGCGCCAGAGGAGGGAGAAGAGAGAAGGAGGTTGGGTTCACGCGTCGCGACGATTCGGGTCATAGAGACGCCGATTTTCTGGACAGACCACAAGCAGCGCCGCCGCACTGTGCGCACAGGGTGCATCCGTCAAGCCGCGCACACCGAACGTCCCCGCACCGCCCCTCGCCGATCAAGGCAAACCCAAAAATCCCTTCTCTCCTTGGCGCTCTCTTCCTTGGCGTCTTGGCGCCTTGGCGGTTAGTCCCTCTCCCCCTCTCCACGACGCGCGCCGTCACCACACCGAGCAGGTATTCTGCGGGCGCATGGCAGAGCCGACTTTGCACGAGAAGGCTTCGCCGAATTGGGGCATGTTCGTGAGTGGTCCGCGGACGCGGAAACGGGGCGGTGAGTGCGGGTTGGTTTGGACGACCATGCGTTCGAAGTCCGGGCGGTACACCGAGCACCAACCCTGAGCAAAGCCCAAGAAGAACTGCTGATCTTCCGTCATGCCGTCGGCGACGACCGACTCTTTTGCGCTCTTTCGCAGCGCGCGGTAGGCCTCGAATGCGAGCTTCAGCCCGCCGTTGTCGGCGATGTTTTCACCGAGCGTGAGCGCACCATTCACGTGCAGGCCGGGTAGCGCTTCGTACGCGCTGTATTGCTTTTCGACGCACGAGATTTTGGCTTTGAACTTTTCGCTCGCAACCGCGGTCCACCAGCTCTTGAGGTTGCCCTTGGCGTCGAATTGCGAACCCTCGTCGTCGAAGCCATGCGTGAGCTCGTGCCCGACGACCATGCCGATCGCGCCGGCGTTCACGGGCAGCGCCTGATTGATGCCGTAGAATGGCGGCTGTAGGATGCCCGCGGGGAACACCATCTGGTTACGCTGCGGGTCGTAGTAGGCGTTCACCGTGGGCGCGGTCATCTGCCACTCGGTGCGGTCCACCGGTTTGCCGACTTTGGCGAGCTCGCGCTTGAGCTCGTAACCGTGCGAACGCAGCACGTTTTGCGCGTAGCTCTTGGCCTCCACCGGGAAATCATAAGCCTTCCACTTCTCGGGATAGCCGACGAGATACGCGAGTGAAGCGAGCTTTTCGTGCGCGCGCGTGCGCGTGTCCGCGTCCATCCAATCCAGCCCGTCGAGGTCCGAATTCATGGCCGCGCTGATCGCCGAAACCATGGTTTGTGCCGATTGCTTGCTGTCACCCGGGAAGTGATCTTTGACGTAAGGCTGAGCCAACAGATCGCCCAGTGAGGCGTCCGTGGCGTGCACGCAGCGCCGCCAACGCGGGGGCAATTCGGGCTGCCCCGTCAACGCTTGCTGCATGCGGAAGCGCTCGTCCACGAACGGCTTCGACAGCAGCGACGCCGTATCGTGCACGATTTGCCATTTGAGGTAGCTCTGCCAAACCGCGGGTTTGGTCGCAGTCATCAAGGCCTGCAGACCTTCGAAAAACTTGGGCGCGGTAACCGAGATCTCTTGGATCCCAGGAAACCCGATGCCCTTCCAATAGCCGTCCCAGTCGAACGCGGGCAATGCCTTGGCGACGCCCGCGCGGTTGAACCGATTGAACATGGCTTTGGGGTCGCGTCGCTCGACCTTGGTCTTGGAGATTTTGGCTATTTCCGTCTCGAGTGCGACGATATCCGTGGCCGCTGCAGTCGCACGCTTTTCCGGCATGCCGGTGAGCACCAGCATGCGCGCAACGTGCTCGCGGTACGTTGTCAGGAGCTTCTTCGAACCTTCGTCGTCGCGCAGGTAATAGTCGCGATCAGGTAGACCGAGTCCGTTTTGATCGAGATTGGCGATCCAGCGCGTGGCATCGTCGGCATCTTGCGTCGGTGACGTATCGAACAGTGGCGTGATGCCGACGGCGTGCAGCTCGGTCACCACCGCGGACAAGCTCTTGGCGTCTCTCACGCTCGCGGCTCGGTCGAGCAACGCGCGGATCGGCTGAACACCCGCTTTGTCCGCGGCAGCCTCGTCCATGCAGGCGCCGTAAAACGCGCCCAACTTCTGCCTGACAGGATCAGCCGAACCCGGCTTGCTGGCTTCGTCCAAAATGCGCTTGAGCTCGAGTTCGTTGCGCTTTTGAATCTCGTTGAACGAGCGCGACCAGGCAGGTTCGTCCGCCGGGATTTGCACGGTCTTGAGCCAATTGCCGCAGGCATATTGATAAAAATCCGCACACGGGTCTTGGCTGCGATCGATGGCGAGTGGGTCGAGCCCGACGCTCGCCAGCGTGACATTGACGATCGGCTTGCTCGGCGCGGCGCTCACGCTCGGCGCGGGCGCCGGAACCGGCGGGACGACCGTAGGGGCCGGCGCAGCGCCGCCACAGCCAGTGAGCGCGGCGATCCCGAGCGGTAGTGTGGCGGATTCGAGCAGGCGGCGAAACGAACGAGCGCGGAAGCTGACGGTGTGCATGCCTCGCGCAGGGTAGTGCCAAGTGCCGGCCCTTTCCAAGGAGTAACGAGACTGAGCGGCGTCACACTCGCTTCGCCGCGCGTTCCGGTGAGAGCAAAAGCTCGCGACCGACGGCCCACAGCACGAGCGCGATGAGCGCGAACGGAATCATCGACAACACATCCGAATGCTCACCTTCGAAAAACGGGTTGTGCAGCGATGCCCAATGCTCGAGCTGGCGATTGGTATTGCTGAGTACACCGGCCACGAACGCAATCACGATACCGGCAATCGCCCCGCCGGCGATATAGCCCGAGGCCAACAGCACCCCGGGGCTCTTATCACCCTCCGCAGTGAGCGCTTCTTCACTCAGGTTGCGGCCCGCATTTTTGCGGCGCAGATACCAATCGACGAGGCCGCGCAGCGCCCCACCGACGAAGATTGGCGTAGTCGAAGACAGCGGCAAATACACGCCGACCGCGAAGGCGAGCGACGGAATTCCGCTCAGCTCCAGCACCACCGCGATCATCACCCCGAGCAGCACGAGTGCCCACGGTAATTGGCGGTTGAGGATCCCCTTGATGATGTACGACATCAGGGTCGCCTTGGGGGCGTTGAACTTCGTCACCCGCGAGCCATCGGGGCGCTCGCGGTGCGTGCCATTGATCCCGGGATCGATCAGGTACGCGGCGTGTCCGTCCGGGGCGACCAAGTATTTGCCGGGTTGCCCTTTTTCGCTGTCGGTCTTGTGCCACACGAAGAATTCACGCGTGTCGCTACTCGCTTGCGGCCCTTCGAGCTTTTCTTTCTGCGACAACGCCGACACGTCCGTGCGCAGATCGGCGTCGAACGTGCGGCGAATGGTCAGCACCGGCGCGCGCGTTTCCGGCTCGACCAAGTACTCACCGGGCAGCAGCGCGCCCTCGGTCGAGGTCAGCGAGAGGAGGCGATATTCGGCTTTTTCTTGCGGCTGTTCCGCGTCGTACTTGGGCAAAGCGGCGAAGCGCTCGGCAGACAGCGGCGCGGGTTGCGCCACGTGCTCGAAGCTCACCGGCGTGACGTACACGGTGGCTGCGTCGTTCAGCTTGAGCAAGATCGGGCCGAGCAGCAACGCGGAAGCGAGTGCTCCGATCAGGATCGCGATTTGCTGTGAGCGGGGTGTCGCGCCGACCAGAAAGCCTGTCTTCAGATCTTGCGACGTGCTGCCGCCATTGGAGGCGGCGATACACACGATCGCTCCGACGGACAGCGCGGTCACGTAGTAATGCGGCCCGGTCCAACCCAAGAGCAAAAAGAACGCGCAAGTGAGGAGCAGCGTGGCGACCGTCATGCCCGAGATCGGGTTTGACGAAGACCCAATTTCGCCCGTCAAGCGCGACGAAACGGCCACGAAAATGAAGCCGAACAACACGATCAACAGCGCGCCCGCCAAGTTCATGTGTAACCGTGGAGCGATCGTGATCGCGGCGAGCAGAAAAATCAGGCCCGCGCCCACGAACTTGATCGACAGATCACGATCGGTGCGTAACCCCTCGTGCACGTTCGGCTGAGCGCTCTTCTTGCCCAGCAAATCATGAATGCTCCCGCGTAGCCCGTGCCAGATGGTCGGCAGCGCGCGCACCAAGCTGACCACACCGCCCGTGGCTACCGCCCCCGCGCCGATGTACAGCACGTACGCGCCACGGATCTGATCGGGCGCCATCTGACTAATGGGGATGTGAGCCGGAGCGAGAGCGAGCGGGTTTGCTCCACCAAAAAATGCGATGGCGGGGATCAAGACCAAGTAGGCGAGCACGCCACCGGCGCACATCACCGCGGCGATCCGCGGCCCGATGATGTACCCGACACCCAGTAGCTCCGGCGAGATCTCCGCGGCGATCGAGCCCATCTTCAGCGGCGCGCCGAAGATCTTCTCCGGCACCTCTTTCCACGCCTTGAACGCCGACATCAGCACTTTGTAAAGCAGGCCAAGCGCAAAGCCCGCGAAAATGGTCTTCCCGCCGCTCACCTCGACCGCACCCGCGTCCGCTGTCGCAGCGGCCGCGCGTGACTCCTCGGACGCGCCCGCCTTCAACACTTCCGCGCACGCGGTCCCTTCCGGATATTTCAAAACTCCGTGCTGCTCGACGATCAACGCGCGCCTGAGCGGGATCATCATCAAGATCCCGAGCAACCCACCCAGCACCGAAACCAACCCCACGCGGACGATCTCGAGATCGAACCCCAAGATCATGATCGCCGGCATCGTCACACCAATGCCGAACGCAATCGATTCACCCGCAGAGCCCGCCGTCTGCACGATGTTGTTTTCGAGGATCGTGCGATTGCGCAAGCCAAACTTGGCCAGCACCCGAAACAGCGCGATCGAGATCACCGCTACCGGGATCGAAGCGCTCACGGTGAGCCCGACCTTCAACACCAAGTACAATGAAGACGCGCCGAACACGACGCCGAGCAGCGTGCCTGCGATCAGCGGCACCACCGTGAGCTCCGGTAGGTTCGCAGAAGCGGGGATGTACGGCTTGAATGCGTGTCCCGGGTGAAGCGCAGGAGTTTCCGGCTCGGGAGGGGAGTGCGGCGTCTCGGACGACATCCCAGTTGCTTTATCGCGTTTCGCGCTGCCAGTGCACGCCGGAGTCGCGAGTGCTGCGCGCGCAGCAGGAAAGGGCGGTACTCGTGCCGTGTTTTGGCTTAATCTTAGCTTCGATGGGCTCATCGTTGCTGCGTGGATTGCGGCCATTGGCGCTCGCTTCGACGCTCGTGCTCGTCGCCTGCATGGAAAAGGCGGGTACCCCCTTCAATGGTGCCGGTGGTGAGGCAGGGCGAGGCAGCACGCCCTCCGCCGGTGGAGTCAACATTGCGGGCTACGGTGGCTCACATGCTGAGCGCCGAATGATTCGCCGTCTTCGTTCGTGTGTGCGGAATGAATCGGAACAACGAGTATACTGCACTAACCCATGTGCCCCGCCAATGCGCGCACTCACGCTGATTCGCCGCCCACGGCCTCCTACGCCGAGTGGGCCGTCGCGCCGGCACTGGATGAGTCGGTGGCATGCGTGTGGGCCGCGCAGATCGGAGCGGACGGTGACCGCCATGTTCAGCGCGTCATCCCCGACGGTTGTATTGATCTAGTGTTCTGCGAAGGCGAACTGATCATCGCTGGTCCGGACACGGAAAGCGTCGAACTCGAGGTCGTTCCGAATCGCTCATATGTCGGTTTGCGCTTTCGCCCAGGACGTGCGCCGGCGTTTTTGCGGGTGCCCGCGAGCGAGTTGCTCGATCAACGCATCGCCGCCGCGGAAGTGCTCGGCGCGCGCGCTACGGCACTGAGCGATAGCTTGGCGTCTGCCTCCTCACTGCGCGTAGCGGCGGCGGTTTTGGAAAAGACAGTGACCAGCTGGCTTCACGATGCGCAGCCTTCCGACGCATTGGTCGCCCGCGCGTGCGTCGAATTGCAGACGCCGCGTGCGGATTGGTCCGTGTCCACATTGGCGGCGCAACTCGGCGTCAGCGAGCGCCAACTGCGGCGCCGCTTCCAGCACGCTGTTGGCTACGGCCCCAAATTGTTCGAGCGCGTGTCGCGCCTACGTCGCTTCATTCACGCCGCATCCTCCCCGCACCCGGGCGGCCTGGCCGCGTTGGCGGCGGAGGCGGGCTACGCCGACCAACCGCATCTGACGCGAGAATGCCGCGAACTCACCGCGCTCACCCCCGCGCAATTGCTTGGCTATCCAGTCACTGCTGCCTGAGAGTTAGCTAGCCACGCCCAATCGCGCGTGTCCGAAACGTTCAAGAGCCCGCCCGCAAATTGAACTAAGCCGAAGAGATGAACATCCTCTTCGTCTCCGGCGTCTCCCTGATCTCGAACGCAGGCACCCAAACCAAAGATCTACTGATCAACACCTTCGGCCTCCCGCTGAAGCCCCCGCAGCCCGAAGACGAGTACGTGTTCAGCGAGAAAATCGGCGGCAGCAAACACTTTGGCGTGTGGCCGCTCAGCCAAGCCGCGGAAGCCTGCTTCGGCAAAAAGCAGTGGCCCGCTGAGCACCCCGTGCCCCAAATCTGCATCGAATTCGAAGTCGAAAACGCCGAAGCCGTCGCCTCCGCCGAAGCCGAACTTCGCGCCCTCGGCCACCAACTCCTGCACCCCACCCGCACCGAACCCTGGGGCCAAACCGTGTGCCGCATCCTCACGGCCGAAGGGGCGATCCTAGGCGTCTCGTTCGCGCCCTGGTTGCACACCTGAGCGCGCGTCTGGGCGAAGCGCCGTGCGGAAAGTACGAGGCAAGGCGCGGTCTCGCGAAGCAATTGTTGTCCGGGAAATGCGCCCTGTCCGGCGCGACCGGACAGCGCTCAATTTTCGGACAAGTTCGCGCAACAGAGAAGACACCCGTTCCCGTCGACATCGCCCCACGGATGCCGCACCCTGCCACGACCCTTTGCTGAGGGATGAGAGGGGGCGCTCGGAATCCAGCAGCGCACCTCGGAGCGCGCGCCGTTCCCGGCGCGTCGCGCCCAAAACATAGCACTCGATGCGGTCACGGCTACCTGCTAAAAAATTAGCACCAAGGGCTTGCTAAATTTTTAGCACCCGCCTAGCTTGCTCGACATGGCCAAGCCGCCGTTGACGCGCCGTGAGCGCGAAATCATGGATATCGTGTACCGCCTGGGGCGCGCCAGCGCGCAAGACGTGCTCGACAATTTGGCAGATCCGCCGAGCTATTCGGCCGTCCGCGCGCTGCTCCGCTTGCTCGAAGAGCGCGGCCACGTCCGGCACGTGGAGGAGGGCGGGCGATACGTGTTCTTGCCCGCGGTGCCGCGCGGTGAAGCGCGCCGCAAAGCGCTCTCGCACGTCGTTTCCACGTTTTTCGAGGGCTCAGTGGAGCAAGCCATGCTCACGCTGGTGGAGTCTTCGCGCCACAAGCTCAATTCGGAAGAACTCAATCGCTTGGCCGAGATCGTCGAGCAAGCACGCAAGGAAGGGAAGTAGCTCATGACCCCCGTATCAGCGCTTGGCATCGTGCTGCGCGTTTCGGCTTTGCTCGCGCTCGCTCTGGCTGTGCTGCCGCTGCTCTGCGGTGCATCCGCGTCGTTGCGGCGGTGCGTTGTTTTGCTCGGCGTGGCAGCGGCGCTCGCGGTGCCGTTGCTCGCCGTCGCGCTTCCGGGGCGACCCGTCGTGCACGTGCCGTCGACGGCTTTCGTCGGTCACGTCGTGGCTGAAGCATTGTCGCCCAGCGTTGTTCCCGCGCAGCAGCGTGTCAGCCAGGGCTCCAATGGCGCTCGGTTGGCATCGTTATCACCGAGCACATGGCTGCTCACGATTTGGACTCTGGGAGCGCTATTCGTCGCGGTTCGCACGCTTTACGGCGCGGCCTGGGCCTGGAGGCTGAGCGCGTCTGCGGAGCCCGCGCGGCCCGGTGTCCGCGTCAGCT
>Ga0247766_1000255_pt1 | contig 11465 bp, 11 predicted proteins | sample UWRJL223509R6_FD_179946 | JGI IMG/M metagenome (GOLD analysis project Ga0247766, IMG submission 179946) | Plant litter microbial communities from Arlington Agricultural Research Station in Wisconsin, United States - UWRJ-L223-509R-6 | ecosystem: Environmental > Terrestrial > Plant litter >...
GTTCGCCTCCCGCTGATCGTACTGACGCTGAGCTTCACTCTCCGCGCGCTGTTCGGTCTCGATTTGACTCACGACGCGAGAAAGCTCGGCGTCGAGGTCGGCATGGTGCGCGCCGAGCTGTGCATTGATCGAGTTCAGCGCTTGCCCGCGCGCCGCCGCGCGCTGTTCGATTTCCAAAACCGGCGCCAAAAACCGGCGAAACTCGGCGATTTGCTCGAGCTCGGGCCGCAATGCGCGCGCCAGCTCGGCAAGCGTCGCCTCGCGCTCGTTCTCGGCGCGCTCGCATTCAGCGGCGATCGGCACGAGTTGGTGCTTCAACTCGCGCTGACGCGTGAACACGCGGTAGGCATACGCGAGCGTGGCCGCAGCGTTGTCCGGCGCGTCGCCGTAGTCGGCCAAGATCGCGAGCTCACGCGGATCGACCGCGAGCTTTTCGACGTCTGGAGCGCGCCCCGTGGGCGTCGGCGGACTCGTGGCCACGTTGGGGGCGCGCGCTTTGGCTTGGACGCTCGGCCCACTCGCCGCGTGCTGCGTCGCGACCTGGAAGTTGGCTTGCGCGGTACGCTCCAATTCGAAGTCCCCCAGGTCGTCGTCGAAATCGAACGTCGCGCCGAACATCTGCTCGTTCGGCGCCGCGGCGCGTGTCTGCTTGGGGACAGCCTCGACCCTCTGCTCGGTCAGCGTCGAAGTGTGCAGCCGTGCCGGCGCATCCTGCGGCAGCGCCCCCTTTCGGATCGAGCGCGGCGCCGGTTCGACCTCGAGATCCGGCACCTCGAAGCTCGCCGTCTGGGGGTTGGGTCGCTCTGAATCGCTCATCAGCAGGAACTCCCCACAAATGTACCGTAAATCTGCGCCGCTCGTGCGGGCGGAGAGCCGAATGCGATGCATACATGCGCCACAAGCGCTCCGTCCCTTGGCAGAATCGAAAGCCTGCGCTATGCCCTCACCCGTCACTGAATCTGTGGGTCCGCCGACAGCGCAGCTTGAACCCCGCCAGGTCCGGAAGGAAGCAACGGTAGAGAAAAGCGGGTGTGGCGGGCCCTCTCAATGACGAGAGGCTCCTGGATACAGCGCGCTTCCAGCGTCGGTGAGTAGTTCGATCCGCAGCTTGGTCGTGGTCGCTACCGGCGTCAGTGGCGCGGGGTGCACTCGGGCGCCGTCGAGCCACTTCGCGCCTCCGCCTTCTTGTCCGGAAAATGCGGGTTGTCCGGTTCGAACGGACAGCAGACATTTTCCGGACAACATTTGCCCGCGGCAGGGCTCACCGCGAGCGCGGCGCCCGGCGTATCGTTTCGGCGGGGTTTTTGGCGCACGCGCCCCGGCCCGTGTCGGCGCATGGAGAAATCCGCGAAGGTCGTCGAGCGACGCTCGGACACTGGTGGGTGCTCAGGTGCCGAACATTTCGATGCTGGCGCCGTTGTGCGCGAGCGGCGCGTCGAGCGCGTAGTGCACGAGTGTTTGCGCGACCGACTCCGCGCTCATCCGCGGAGGGAAACCGCTGCCCACGAGCATCTCGGTGTCGACCGAACCCGGCAGCACCGCGCAGGTCATCAGACCGCTGTCCGTGAGCTCCGCCGCGAGGCTCTTCATCAAGCCGATCAGACCCCATTTGCTGGCGCAGTAGCCGGCGAGATTGGCCGTGCCCAGCGTGGACGAAATGCTGCCCACGAACACGATGCGGCCCGTGCGACGCGCGCGCATCGCCGGCAGCAGCGCCCGGGTGAGCACGAAGGGCGCACTCAGGTTGATCTGCAGCTGCTCTTGCCACGACGCGACGCTGGTTGCCTCGATGCTGCTGCGCACGGCGATGCCCGCACTGTGAACGATCGCATCCGGCGCGCCGAACGCCTCCAGAAAGTCGTTTGCGGCGCGCTCGAGCTCGAGCACTTTGGTCGCGTCCGCCGCTAGCGAGAGTACGCGTGTGGCGCCGGCTTTTCGGCACGATTCTGCGGATTCTTCTTGCCGCACCGAGGGTCGCCCGAGCAAGCCGAGCTCGGCGCCGCGCGCCGCGCAGGCGAGCGCGGTTGCGCGACCAATGCCTCGGCTCATGCCGGTGATCAAGATCTTCATTCGTCGCCTCAGCCGGTCGAAGGTTCCGAAGCAGCGCGCGCTCGACCGAGCGCGAGCGCGATTTCCGGCACGGCCGCCGTACTCGCGAATTCGCCCGCGCGCGCCGAGCTGTGCACCAAAGCGTTGCTCTGGCGCTCGCCGCGCGCACGCAAGCAGCTGTGTGAAAGCGACAGCTCGCAATACGCGCCACGCGCGCCGGCGTGCTCCATCAGCGCGCTCACCACGTTTTGAGCGATCGCTTCTTGCAGCGTGAGGCGGCGGGCGAAGGCATCGACCAACGACGTCAGTGTGCCGATGCCGAGCAGCATCGCGCCGGGCAAATATACGATGCTCGCGTGCCCGAGAGCGGGCAGCAAATGGTGTGGGCAGATCGTGGCCACGGCGATGCCCGTCAGCGCGACGGGTCCGCTCTTGGCCGCTGCTGGCGCCTCGCACGAGCCCATGCGTATCAGCTCGCGCACGTCCACGGCGTGGCCGCTCAACAGGTCATCGGCGAACGCTTCGCTCACGCGAGCGGGAGTCTCAGCGAGGTCCGGATGCGCGGCAGGATCGAAGCCGAGCGCCTTCAGGAAATCGGCAATGGCGCGGGCCGCGGCGGCTCGATCGACCGGCATGACGCTAGTTGAGCAGTGTTCGACGCACGTCGGCGGTCAGCGGGCGGCGGCCGGAGAAACCGGCCTCCAGATCGTGGTAGTGCGACAGTGAATCTTCACCGTAGCGCCAGCACAGCCAAACCAACTTTTCGCCGACTCGACCGTAGAAATCGACCAAACCAGTTTGCGGATCTTTGATCACGCCGCCCATGGTTTGGACGCGCGCCCAGCCCGCTTCATAGCGTTCGATGCGGTGCTTGAGATCACGCTTGAGCCTGACGACGTCCTTCGGATCGTCGCTGGTCGCTTCGAGTGAGGCGGGTGACGAGCCGGACAAGCGGGTCAATTCCGCCAGGCCGTGTTCGATTTCACTTTGCTCACGCAGTTGATCGCCGACCAGATCCGAGAGATCCGGAATCAGCGCGTTTACTTCGGAAATGGTGAAGACGCGTTGTGTTTGCATGGCCGAAGTTCCCACTGGCAATGGCAAGGAAGCTTAGCACTCTCAGCGCAGCGTCAACTGACATCAGCCAAGGATTCTCTCCGAGGCCTACCTGAAAATGATTTTCAGCACCGCGATCCGAGCTTTTTCCGGCCGGCAATCCCCGTTCCCCGCGCGCAGTCCCAGCGCGCCGGTGCGTGCGCGCAGGCCCATGATTTTTCGGCCGCTCTTCCAGAGCGCATTTCCCGAGCGTTTCTCAGTACGAAACAGTCAAGCCTGAGGCCACAAAATGATCGCTAGCTTGGTCAAGAAAAAGTCTGCGATCAAAATGGCGATCGAGATCACCACCACCGTGCGCGTGGTGCTATTACCTACCCCGGCGGTTCCACCCTTGGTGGTCATGCCGAAGTGACAACCGACCAAAGCGATGATCGCGCCGAAAACCGGCGTCTTGATCATGCCCGCGGCAAAGTCGCTCATGTTCACCGCGCCCAGCGCGCTGCGCAAGAAGAACGCTGCAGGGATGTCGAATTGCAGATCGGTGATCAGCGTTGCGCCCGTGAAGCCGAGCACCAACGAAAAAGCTGCCACCACCGGCAGCACGATCACGGAGGCCAGCAGCCGCGGCCACACCAGCTTCTTCAGCGGGTCCGCGCCCAGCGCGCGAATCGCGTCGATTTGCTCGGTGACGGCCATGGCGCCGAGCTCCGCGGCCATGCCCGAGCCGATGCGACCGCCGACGATCACCGCGGTCAGCGTGGGCGCGAGCTCGCGGGCGAAGCTCAGCGCAATCACCCTTCCGGTATATTCAAGCCCGCCGAACTTCTGCAAGCCGAACGCGAATTGCACGGCCATCACCATGCCGATGAACACGCTGGTGACGACCACGATGCCCACGGATTTGACGCCTAGCGAATCCATCTGCTTCAAGATCGCGCGCCCTTCGAACGGGCGGCGGAAGCCAGCGCGAATGCTGCCGACGAACATGTGCCAGATCACGCCCACGTGCTCGAAGAAGTGCAGCACGCGCTCGGTCTGGCGCTTGATCAGACTCGGCTCGGGCGGCGGCGGCATCAAGCTCGGCCGCATGCTCAACCGACTCGAGGGCGGCTCGTTCGAGGCCTGCGGATTACTCGGTGAAGAGGCTATTTCCATGCGTCTTCACTCGAGGGCGGCGAAGCCTTGTACGAAGCGCTCGAACTCCGCGCGCGAACCGGGCGCGGAGTCTGCGGCGATGTACATGAAGTCGTACACGCAGCTGTCCTTCTTGAGCACGTACACCAGGTACTGCTTCTTCACGCCGTCGAGCGCCGCGCTGATCTCGGTGCGCAGCGCCTCACGGCCGTCCAAGCTGACCTTCGTCTGTGAGAGCAGGGTGCGCTCGGTGAATTGCAGGAACAGGTGCTGCGTGAGCGAGGTCAGCGGCACGTCGTCGCCGTCCAAGCCACAGCGCCCGTTGACGGCCACCGTGGCGTTCGCGGCGTCATCGCGAAACGCGAGTCGCGTGTCGTCGACGTCTAGCTTGCGCCAGGCGCTCGGCACGGGCCCGACGCGAAAATGGACGTCATCGTCCTTGTACACGTGGCCGTCGAACCCAGACGACGCACAAGCTGCGAGCAACAAAGCCGCGCCGGCGAGAGAGGCCTCGAATCTGCGCAAATGTCGCCGCCAAAGCATGAACTTCAGCACCTTAGCATCAACCGCAGCCAGCTTTGGCCGTGGAATCCGGCGTCACCTGGAGGGCCGGCGATCACGCCGGATTCAGGCTAAAGTGACGCGGCGATGATTCCGATCAGCGACCAGAACCCGACGCGCACCACGCCGTACGTGACCTACGTGCTGATCGCGCTGAACGTTTTGGCCTTCCTCTTGGAACGGCAGCTGATCGGCCAGCACGGCGAATCCTACGTGATCTCCGGCTACGGCTTGGTCCCCACGCGGATTTCGGCCGACCCTTCGGGCGAGGCGTTCACCGTCTTCACCAGCATGTTCATGCACGGCGGACTCGGACACTTGGCTGGAAATCTGCTGTTCCTGTGGATCTTCGGCGACAACGTGGAGGACGCGGTTGGCCACTTTCGCTACATCGCGTTCTACTTGGCGTGCGGCGTGTGCGCGGCGCTCGCGCAGATATTGACCAACATCGAAAGTCCAGCGCCGATGGTGGGCGCGTCCGGCGCCATCGCGGGAGTGCTCGGCGCGTACCTCGTGCTCTACCCGCGTGCGCCAATCACCGTGTTCGTCGGCTTCTTCCTGATTTCGCTGCCCGCCTGGGTAGTGGTCGGCTTTTGGTTCCTGTTGCAGCTCAGCGGCGGTTGGGCCGCCCTGGGCCTGGACACCAGCAGCGGCGTAGCCTTTTTTGCGCATATCGGTGGATTTTTGGCGGGGGTGCTCGGGGTGCGTCCGGCGATGATCGGGCGACAACGCACGCAAGCCTCGCGCTTCAGCGGTTTTCGCGCCGTCCGCGGCTGAGATCGCGGGTTACAATCGTCCTCTCCGATGACTTCGCTACCGCTCCCGCGGCTGTACAACACCCTGACACGTACCACCGAGCAGCTTACTCCGCGGGGTGAGCGAGTCTCCATCTACTGCTGTGGCCCGACGGTGTACGACGTTCCACACGCGGGTCACGCGCGCGCTGCCCTGGCGCCCGATCTGCTCGTGCGCCGCCTGCGCGGCAAAGGCTTCGACGTCAACTACGTTCGGAACCTCACGGACGTAGACGACAAGATCTTGGCGCGCGCGCAGCAGAACGGCGAACCGCCGCTCGAACTGTCGCGACGCATGGCTACCATCTACCAAGAGCAAATGCGTGAAGTGGGCTGCCTCCCACCCGATCACGAGCCCAAGGTCAGCGAGCACCTGTCGGAGATCTACACGTTGATTCACAAGCTGCTCGAAAACGGCAGCGCGTATACGGTCGAAGCCGAGCCCGGACGAGTCGACGTCTATTTTTCGGTCCGCAGCTTCGCCGAGTACGGCAAGCTGTCACGCCGCAAGATCGACGACTTGATCGCCGGCGCGCGCGTCGAAAAAGACGGTGACAAGCAAGATCCGTTGGATTTTGCGCTGTGGAAGAGCTGCCCCCAGGACGAGTGGGGTTGGGACAGCCCCTGGGGTCGCGGGCGCCCAGGTTGGCACATCGAGTGCTCGGCGATGTGCAGCCACTACCTCGGGCACGGCTTCGACGTGCACGCCGGCGGAATGGATCTGATCTTCCCCCACCACGAAAATGAGGTCGCGCAGAGTGAAGCGGCGCATCCCGGTGAAGGACCGCTGGCGAAGCTCTGGATGCACAACGGCTTCGTCAACGTCGACAAAGAGAAGATGAGCAAATCGCTCGGCAACTTCGTGACCGTGCGCGACGTGCTCGAGCGCAACGACGCTGAAGGCTTCCGCTGGTTCTTGCTCAGCGCGCAGTACCGCGGCCCGCTGCAATTCGACACCGAACAACTAGCGACGGGCCGCGTCGTCTTCCCGGGTGTCGACGAAGCCGAACGCCGCGTCGACTACGTGTACGGCGCGCTCCTGCGTCTGAGTTCGCTGGCCTCGGGCGACGTGACGTCCCCCGGCAAATTGCCGCAAGAATTGGTGCCGTTTCGCGAGCGCGTGCAGAAGGCAGCCGAGTCCGCCGATGCCGCGCTCGACGACGATCTGAACACCCCCGTCGCGCTCGCCGCCCTGGGTGAAATGGCGCAAGCCGCCAACGAAGCCTGCGATCTGGCGAAGAAGAAGCGCAAAGATCCGTTGATCCACGGCGGCATTGCCTTGTTCGGCCGCCTGGCGCTGCGCGCAATCGGCAAACTCGCCACCGACCTCGGCCTGCTCCACGCAACCCCCGAGGATTATTTCGAGCGCGTGAAACTGCGCCGCATGGCCCTGCGCGGCCTCACCGCCGACACCATAGAAGCCAAAGTGAACGGCCGCGCCGAAGCCCGCAAAAACAAAGACTTCGCCCTCGGCGACGCCCTCCGCGACGAACTCCTCGCCCTCGGCGTCACCCTCATGGACACACCGACCAAGACCGAGTGGTCAATCGCCCAATAACGCCTCGAAGAGTGGGCGCTCTCAATCCAGCAACGCACCTCGGAGAGCACACCGTTGTCGACGCGTTGAGGTGGGGGTGACCCCGGTTCGTCATTTGAAGACGTGGTGCGCGTTTTTGTGCGCCGAATTCGACTCCCTGAATTTGAACCGCCAAGCCGCGGAGGTCGCCAAGATCTGAGAGAGATTTGGGGGTTAGCATTTCATGGGCGCGCCGCGACGAAGTCACGTCCGACTCTGGCGGGCTCATCAGCCCCCAAAATTTTCTGGGTGTGTCTGCGAAGGTTCAGTCCTCGCCGGGGCCGCTCTTGGCTCCTCTGCGGCCTCCGCGGCTTGGCGGTTAATCCCCTCTTATTCGTCCGCGACGCCGAAGGCTGTTCTGGGCCGTGTTGATTGACCATCAACAAAACACTTCGCCGGCCCCGCGAAGTGACTCACTTGCAGCCGTGGTCCGCGTTTTTGTGCGCCGAATTCGACTCCCTGAATTTGAACCGCCAAGCCGCGGAGGCCGCAGAGATCTGAGGGAGATTTGGGGTTAGCATTTCATGGGCGCGCCGCGACGAAGTCACGTCCGACTCTGTCGCACTCATCAGCCCTAAAATTTTCTGGGTGTGTCTGCGAAGGTTCAGTCCTCGCCGGGGCCGCTCTTGGCTCCTCTGCGGCCTCCGCGGCTTGGCGGTTAATCCCCTCTTATTCGTCCGCGACGCCGAAGGCTGGGTGTTTTGAGCCGTGTTGATGTTGATTGACCATCAACAAAACACTTCGCCGGCCCGGGAAGTGACGCGGGTCGAAGAACGCCTGAGGGCGACGGAGCGACGTCAGACGCCGATGAAGAGGCGGTGGGCGAAGTTGCGTTCGAGTTTGGCGCGTAGGACTTTGTCGGCGGCGGTTTCGATGTCGTATTCGACGCGTTTGAACTCGAAGCGCTTTTTGTCGGAGTCGTAGAGCGTGTAGCTGGCGCGGTTGTCGTAGTCGCGCGGTTGGCCGACGGAGCCGACGCTGACGATGTACTTGCGATCGGGCTGGAGTTCGAAGTCGATCGGCGGCAGCTCCTCGACCGTGGACTTGGTCAGCGCGAACACTTTGCACAGGTGCGAGTGGCCGATCAGCGTGATGTGGCCGAGTTCGTCGAAAATCGGCAAGCATTCACGCGCTTGCTCGGGCGCGAAGATGTATTCGAACTCTTCGAGCCGGACCGGCGAGCCGTGGCACAGGTGCACGCCGATCTCGTCGAATTTGATCTGATAGGGCAGGCCCTTCAGCCACTGCATGTTCTCGTCGGAGAGCAGCTGCGCGTGGGTGTCGAGCGCGTGGCGCGCGGCCTCGTAGTAGTACGAGTAGTCCATGCGGCCGGCGACGGCGGCGTCGTGGTTGCCGAGGATCGTCGCTTCGACCAAGCCACGCACGATGTCCGCGCACTCGTTCGGCGAGCCGCCGTAGCCCACGGTGTCACCGAGGCAGTAGTACTTGTCGATTTCTTCGCGTTTGAACGCTTCGACAACGGCACTCAACGCTTCGTAGTTGGCGTGGATGTCGCTCAGGATACCGAGGCGCATGGGGAGATTTTCGAGAGTAACACGCTCGAGAGGGAAGGTAAGTCCGCGTCTTTGCCCCTCCTCTTCACCCGAAGGTTTGGTGCAAGTCCAGACTCATCGTGGAGGAGGGCTTTTCTCGGGTATTTCCGGGGGTCCCGCTTTGGGCCGAGCCGGACGGGCACGGATCGAGGCGCTTGCAGGCGCCGGCCGGAACACCGGATTCTAGTGGAACGCGACTTTCGGCTGAAGTTTTTTCCGTTTCCCCCAGTCCGGAGGGGTCTTTCCCTTGGCGTCTCTGGCTTGCTTCGGGCATGCCCGGACGCACACACCTTCGATGACGACCAAGACAGGCTTTCAGCCGCCCCCCGAGCCAATCCCGGACTACGTGACCGCCTGCCTCGAATACGTGCGACGCGCGCTGAAGGTGGATCTCGACTTCACACCCGAGACGCTGCCGCTGCTCGACCACTACGCGTTCTTGTCGCGCGACACGATTCGCGAGCGTCCCGAATTGGCACCGTTGATCGCGCGCGCAGCGGGTTCGTACTTCGGCGAACTCGTGCGCGGCCGCCTGGGTGGCTTCTGGCGCGTGCCGACGATCAACGTGCACGATTGGTCGGTGTGCTCGAGCGCCGTGTTTCTGTGGTTCAACCCGATCGGAAGCGCCTATGACGCGGTCTATGGCAACACGGAGCACGACGGTCCTCGCTCGATGCTGCGCGTCTCGCCGGAGGAACACGAGTTTCTGGCACAACGCTTGGCCGCGTTGCCGCCCGTTCCGGAGGAAGAATTCTTTTCCTTCTCGACTCGCTTCGAAGTGCTCGAGGTAGCCGTCGAGGCGCTACACGCGAAGTTGCTCGACAGTGGCTATGAAGGCACGGAGTTCGGTCCGGAAGACTACGAAGTCGGCGGGCGCACGCTCGATTCCTGAGTACCTCAGTGCGCCTTCTCTGCGTCGTCGCCGAGGCTGAAGCGCGCGGGGGTTTCGACGGACTTGAGCTGCGCATCTTCGCCATCGAAGAAATCGCGCGCTCCGACTTGGTACTTTCCAGCTCGTAGTCCGCCCAGGGTCAATTCGCTGCCGGCGACGAGCCGAGCGACCGGCACACCGTCGAGGGTGATGTAGCGCATGCCCTCACTGTGATTCACCAAGAGTAGCCCATTCTTGGGCGCGCTCGGATCGGGCTTGTCGCTGCGCACGATGGGTCGCAGCCGCAGGTCTGCGAGCTCGCTCTCCGAAAGCAGGGCAATCGGTGGTGGTGGCGGGAGCTCACTCTGTCGAAACTCGGCGCCGGCGGGCGGTACGGAGAACGCGCTCGGGTTGAAGTCGCTGCGCCGCGTCAGGCGTGCCACTTCGAACGCAAAGTGCTGGCCGTTGGGCCATGTGTACACCGCACGCACCGGCAGCAAATCAGGGCGACAAGCCGAGCTCACCGGCGAAGCGCCGACCAGCTCGATCAAGAGCTGGCACAGGCTGGCCCCGCTGGCCCAAATCGTCGCGCTAGGCTGGGAATTGGGCCCTCGCGCTTGTTCGAGCTCGAGCCTTCCAGTGGGTGTGCCGAGCTCCACGCGCTCCGTGGCGTAGCCGAACAGCGACCCGCTCGCCAACGCGCTGAAGCGCGGTCGTACCAACGGAACGACATCGGAACGCTGCTGCGACAAGACACTGCGCAGGGTGCCGGGTGGCAACACGGTGTATGTCGTGCGGTTCGGCCACAGCAACGCGTGGCCGTACAAATCGTCTCGCGCGCGCAGCTCGCTGCCCGCGGGCAAAGTGAACGCCCGTGAGGCAAACGCGAAGCGCATGTGACCGCCCACCAAGTCGATCACCAAGTCGAAGCCACCCGCGTCGCGTGCGCGTTGTAACCCTTCTGGGCTTTGTTCCGGCACGCGCGTCACGCTCGGTGAATCCAGCCAGCGCAGCCGCGCGCTCAGCGTGAAGCCCGTGGTTTCGTGCGGCATTCCTGCGGGTAGCACTTGATCTTCGCGCAGCGCTCGCGGTTCGGGGGGCGCCGCATCGGCGCCTGCGTCCGTCACTGGGTGGCCCGCGTCGCGGTGCTCGCCGTCTTCTCCGTTGGCCTTGGCGCCGCCGGGAACTTCACTGGCCAGCGGCGCGGGCAGAATGCTGGCGTTCGGGCTCGGCTCGGTCGGCCCGGCGTCTTTGGCGCCGCTCTGCTTGTGGTCCTCGCAAGCACTCGCCGCAATGCAGAGCGTGAGCACGGACGTGAGTACCCGCGCGATCATTTGCTGGGCTCGGTCAAAATCCGACCGCTGCTGGGGTCGAAGGTGATGCGCATCTCCAAGGCGTCTTCACCTGTATCCGAATAGTAGCCGCGCCGCACGCCCGTCGTTTCGAAGCCCATCCCTTCATACAATCGTATGGCGGGCTCGTTCGACTGACGCACCTCGAGCAACAGCAATCGTTTGTGCTCACGCTGCGCATAGCGCAAAAGCTCGCTCAAAAGCGCTCGGCCATGGCCTTTTCGGCGGTGTTCTGGATGGCTGGCCATGTCGAGCAGCTGCAATTCGTCGGCCACGCTCCATGCGAGCGAAAACGCGACTGGTTCCTCAGAGGTCGCGCTTCTCAGCACCCAAGGCAGAGCAAACTCTCGGTTGAGTTCGGCCTCCAGATCGACCTCCAGCCCACTGTCGCGGATGATCCGAGACACTGCCTCGAAATCTTCACGCTGGAGGCGCGTGATCGACGGCGCTCGCACGGGCGTGCTCACGCCTCGTCCTGGGGTTGTGGCGGGCGTAGAGTCCACGCGCGTGCCGCGACGA
>Ga0247766_1000256_pt1 | contig 11442 bp, 10 predicted proteins | sample UWRJL223509R6_FD_179946 | JGI IMG/M metagenome (GOLD analysis project Ga0247766, IMG submission 179946) | Plant litter microbial communities from Arlington Agricultural Research Station in Wisconsin, United States - UWRJ-L223-509R-6 | ecosystem: Environmental > Terrestrial > Plant litter >...
CCGCCGGGCGACCCCGTCCAGACCGCGAACGCGAACAACGAAATCGCCAGGCCCACGCCGACCAATGCACCGAGCCGCGGTTCGAGCCGAGCGACGCGCGCAACATGGACGAGCCCGTCAATCGCGCTCGTCACGAGCTGAGTGCCGACCCAAAACGTGCCGAGCAGGCTCAGCGAAAGCGCAGCGCCCGCCGCTCGCGCCGGTACGTCCGAACCGAGCAGCTGAGTCGCGAGGTTGGCCGCTAGCACCAACCAAACCACGAATGCGCCCGGGACGATCAAAAACGACGCATTGTGCCGTGCGCGAGTCGCCGCATCGAACGCGCTCCATTCGTCGAACGTCTGGCGGAGATTGGGCGCGGGTCCGCCGTGAAAAAACAGACGCGCCGCGGCCACGGCGAACCCCAATAGAAGCGCGAGTGGCGCGAGCAAGCCCAGATCCGCGAGCCAACGCGCCCCGAATGAGCCAGCGTGGCCGTAGTTGCAATCGAGCGTCGCAACCAGGATCAGACCCAGGGTTGCGCCGAGCAGCGCGCCGGAACCAGCCTTTAGCAGGCGGTCGAACCAGCTCGTGTGGTTCGGAGGCGAAAAATCAGATTCTAGGGGATGATTAGCGGGCTGACCCATCGCGACGCTTCGACGATTGCGCCCGCGATGGCGCCTGTGCCATGGGGTGCGCCCGGTCGTATACCGCGAGCAGCTGGTCGAGCGACACGTGTGTGTAGCGCTGGGTCGTAGAAAGGCTGGAATGCCCGAGCATTTCCTGGATTGCTCGCAGATCCGCCCCGCCCTCCAGCATGTGCGTGGCGCAGGAATGGCGCAGGGCGTGCGGGTGCAGGTCAGAGCGACCCGCGCCGAGGGCCCCGTAGCGTTTGACCAGCGCTTGCAGCCAGCGGACGGATAGACGCTTGCCCTGTTGCCCGAGCAGGAGTGCGTGCGGATCGAGCGCGCCGGTCCGCGGATGCGCGAGCTCCGCACGCCGCGGCAAGTAAGCGGAAAGCGCGGCCAGCGATTTCGAACCGAGCGGCACAATCCGCTCTTTGCGCCCCTTGCCGAGCACGCGCACCTCGGCTTCGCTGCTCGAGATCTGGTTCAGGTCGAGCTGCACGAGCTCGCTCACGCGCAGACCCGAGCCGTACAGGAGCTCGAGCGACAGCGCGTCGCGCAAGTGGCAGACCTCGCGCCCTTTCGCTTGCGTGAGCGGCGCGCCCATGACTTCAGCCGCCGCGTCCGGCGCGAGGAAGCGTGGCAACTTGCGACGCGTCTTGGGACTGGCCAAGGTCGCACTCGGGTTTTGGCGCAGCTCGCCGCTGCGCTGCAAAAACTCGCACAGCGCTCGCACGCTCGAGATCTTGCGGGCGATGGTCGGCGGAGCCACGGTTTTGCCGATTTCGCCCAGCCACGCGCGCAACATGAATTTGTCGAGCGCAGCAAGACTGGCCGTACCCGCGTGGCGCGTGCGCACGTAAGCGGCCAAAGACGAAAGGTCGCGCAGGTAGGCGGCCACCGTGTGCGGCGAAGCTCGCCGCTCGCTCGCCAAATACTCGCGAAAGCGGCCCAAGGCGCGGCCGAGTTCGTCGTCACGGGTGGGCGGCGCGGGTTCTGGAGCGACGGAGGCCATGCGTGGCGTACACAGCTTACGCCTTGTATGCGGCCAGGGTCCAACAAGCGGCCCCAATCGCGAACAGGAGCAGCCCCCAGCGCGCCTGCTGGAACGAGATCTTGCCGGTCGGATTGAGCCCACGAAGCGCAAACAGGCCGAGCCCCGAGAGCGCGAGCAGAAACCCTGCAGCCAAAACCGCGATCCAAGCGGGATCCGGCGTGTCGTCGGCGTTCAGGCGGTTCAATGCTTGGCTTTGGTTTTTGGGGCGCTCGCTGCCGGAGCCGTCACGGCCGATCGCTTCCAAGCGAGCCAAATTCTCGTTGGCGCGCTGCAGCTCCGCTTGCCGAGGCAGGAACACGTGGCGCGACTCGAGAGCCGCGCCACGGATGGCTTGCCATGCCAAAAACGCGATCTTCGGCTGCGCGGACGCTTCTGCGCCCAGCGCCAAGGCCGTCATCCGCTCGTACGCGCGTTGCACGTGGGGCGCTCCGGGCGCGTACAAGGCCGCGGCGCGCCGGGCATGGTCCAGAGCGGTCGAAAGCTCACCGCGATCGAACGCCGCGTCGCTTTCGGCGAGCTCGGACTCGCCTTCGACGATCACGCGAGCGCTGAATACCGCAGCGATCAACACCGCCGAGAACGCGAGCAGTGCCAGTTGCCGCCACCAGTTGCGTGCGCTGATCATAGAAAGTCGCGGCGCCGAAACAAGACGCTCGCGCAGGCGAGCAGCAACACCGACCAAGCCAACGAGTGCAGCGCAGCCATGCCGAGATAGCCGCCAAGCGAGGAGCCCGACGCTTCCCCGGTCAATAGCGGTCGCGGCGGCACATACAGCATGAGATTGGGCACGAGCCGGGCGAGCAGTGCGCCCGCGCTCGCCACAGCCGAACCAAAGATGCGCACGGGCAAGCGGGCCAAGGTGTCGGCGCTGCGCCCCACGACGAACAGGCCGAAGGTGAACACAGCGCTCAAAAACGGCGACGAAAACGAGGAGAACAGCGTCGCAATCGCGGTCACGAGCGCGACCTCCGACAACGTGAGCACTGCCGACCCGAGCACCACCCGGCGGTCATCGGGCGCTCCACCCGCGAAGTATGCGCCCGCGAGCAAGATCAGCAACGCCCACGGAATGGGCAAATAGGTGCGCGCTCGTGGCAGGCGAAACGCGAGCACCGAAGCCACGAGCGTTACGCCGAGCGCAATGCTCAAAGGCGGCGCCAGCGGTCGCCCCGCTTGGATGCCGAGCGCGAGCAAGAGCACCCCCGAGTTGGCCGCAATGAACACCGAAAGCGTGAGCACTGTCCCCAAAAACTTACCCACCAAATATTCCGGACGACGAATCGGACGCGCCAAAATCGGAAAAATGGTTTTCAGCTCGAGTTCACGATAGAGCGAGGTGGCACCGAGCACGACCGCCACCACGATGCCGTAAACCGAGATCGATGCTGAGCCCAGATCGCTCACTACACGCAAACTGGAGTTGAGCGCGAACGCACCCACCACCAGCGAATAGCCGGCTGTCGCAAGCGCGAGCGCGAACAAACCGTGGAGGATGCGCGCGCGCACGGCCTCACGGTAGGTGTTCAGCGCGATGACCTGAATGCGAGCGAGCATGGGACCGCTCGCAGTTTGAGCAAACTTGTCGCGCTTTTGCTAGCTCAAAACCCGACCGGCCACGCTGGTGCTTCTAGCAAGGCGAGCGCGCGCGGCTCGACGTAGACGCGGATTCGCCCAGGCGTACTGAGTAAGCTGCGCTGCACGGCATCGCTGAAGAACAGACTGGTGATGCCCGGACCGAGATCCAGCGCGGCGGCCACGGTGACCAAGCTCTTGCCGTTCGCAAACGGTTCGACCCGGAAGAAGCCAAACACGTCACTGATGTCGTGCGGCCGACTCGAATCGAGCCAGAAGCGCAGCTCGGATCGCGGCGTGGAACGCTCGATGCGCACGGTGTACGTGGTGCCGTCGCCATGCACCAGCTCCACCCGCGCCAAACCGCCACGCACGTCGATCAAGCGCGCGCTCTTGGTGTGCGGCAACGCCTGGGGCAATGTGTCCGCGTTGCTCAGCGCGGCGAGCACTGCTGCCGCAGGCGCGTTCACCAGCGAGTACGACACCCCACCCCGGTAGCTGCCGCTTTCGGTGTCGAAGCGCATTGGCCGAGCCACGACCTCACCCGCCAGCAGTGCTTCGCGCTCGCTGCGGCTCAGAGTGGGGCGGCCATCAGTCGGGGCCGCGTGCGCGTTTGCACTCACCAATGCCGCGAAACCAACGGCGCTCAGCCAACGCGAGGTCTGCATCGTGCTCTCTCCTGATTCGGACTTCTCGAGCTTCGGGAAGTCAGTGACTCGTGCACGGAACTAGCAAGACGTAAGCCGAAGACCGCCGAGGCTAGCCTGTTTCGCGAGCGCGTGTCGAACTTGCCGATTTCTCGTTTGATGTCGCCCGATTGCGGGCCTGGCCGGGCGCGAACGAGCGACCTTTAGATCGAGTCAGGTGTGACATATACGTCCAGCGACCAGGCCCCGGCGTCGCCGCCGTATCCGTCGACTTGCACGTAGTAGTCGCCGCTCTCCAGGTCCAAATCGAGAAAACTGCGGCTGGCCGCGGCGCCCGCCGCACACGACAGCGGCAGTTCCGTTCCCGGGCAGGTCGCGCCGCTGCGCACGCTGAGCATCGTGTCGTACTTGCTGCCCGCCATGTCGAGCACGACGCGGCTCTTGGTTTCGAGCCGCAAGTGCAGCAGCTGATCCGGCGCGCCGTTCTTGGCTTGGTTGCCCAAGTCGCAGCCCGCGGAAAAGTCGGCGTGCTGATTGGTGGTGTTGCCTTTGAAGCGACCGCCAGTCACGGGGATCTCGAGCGGTGCCGAGCAGTCGTCGGCGAACGCGACCAGCGTCGCCGGCACCGCGTTGCGAGTGAACGCCGTCAGCGTCACGGGGCTGCCGAGAGCGCTCTCGACCACCGCTCGGTAGGGCCCTGGCGGAACGCCGAAGGCCTGCGCTCGCACCGGGCTGGTCGAAGCACTGCCACACGCGAGTCGCCCCTGCTCGGAGCAACTCGGCGACGACAAACTGACCGCGCCCACGTCATTGGCCGAAATCCGCGCCACCAGCAGCACGTCCGAGCTCTGACTCAGGGTCAGGGCGTGGCTCGAATCAGGCGCGCCGGCAAGGCAACCGACATCCACCGCGTCCGCATGCTCGGTGAGCGACACTTCGAGCGTTTGCCCCGAGGTGATCGGAGGAGGGTTCGCGCAACCTTGATCCGCTGGCGGGTCCGTGGCCGCCGATTCTTCGAGTCGGAGATCGACGTCGCCCGGCCCGGTCGAGGCCACGCTCAGGAAATACTGTCCCGCCGGAAGGGCGCGAGCAAAGAGCGCCGAAGCCGGCGAGCCGACTCGACAGGTGAGCTCGTCGCTCGCGGCTTTGCACGCGGCGTTGCGCAGCGACAGTTCGGGCAGGCCGTAATCGTCGAGTGGGTTCGCGTACACCCGCACGTCGCGCGCCTCCGCCAAGGTGAACGTGTACACGAGCTCGCCGGATTTGACCGAAACGAGCTCGTCCGTGCTGGCCTCCGGATCGCAAACGCTGAGCATGTCCGACGTGCTTTGCGCGAGCACGACCTTTTGCGACACGCCCGGCGGGAGGGGCAGCGCGGTTCCGCAAGTCTCGTTGGCCGGTGCGGCGGAAGCGGGCGAGAAAGTCACCGACAGCGACACGTCCGCGCCGACTTTGCCAGCGACGTACAGCGGATAAACGCCGGGGGTGAGCGCGTATAGGTGAAGTCGCGATACGCTGTCGAAGCTCGGCGAACAGGTCACGTCCACCGGTTTGTCGCATTTGTCGGTGGTGGTCGCGAGTGATACGCGAGAACCGCTCCCGCGAACGACCACGTCGACGTCTTGCGGGTCGCCATCGGAGACTTTCAGCGCGACCACCACGTCGCCCAACGTGACCACCGCGTCGTCCGGCATCGCATCCCCAGCAGGCGCGCATTTGGTTGGGTAATCGAGCGCCGTCGCCGCCAAAGACAGCGTAGTGAAACCGCTCGCGTCGATGGTCAGGGCCTCGGCGCAAACGTCGTGAGCGGGCGTGACACAGTCGGACTCGTCGACGTTGCCGTCGCAGTTGTCGTCTTTGCCGTTCTTGCACACCTCGTCAGCGTCGCTGTTCACGGTCGGATCGGTGTCGTCGCAGTCGCCTCCCCCTTTGCAATTCCACACCGGATCGCCATCACCGTCGGCGTCGCGGGGCGCGCGAGAACAGGTGTGAGTCTTTTCGACACAGGTGTCGATCGTGCACGGATCCGAATCCGCGCAGGACACGGGCGGCCCCGAGCGGCAGCCGAGCTTCGGATCGCACACCTCGTCACCGTTGCAATACACCTCATCAGAGCACTCGCCGTCGTCCGGCGAATGCCGGCAGCGTTGCAGCTCCTGATCACAGCGGTCCGTCGTACACGGAAAGTCGTCGCCACATTGCGAATCGTCAGCGCAGGGGCCACCCAGCGTGGGATCGCCCGCGTCCTCTCCCACGTTCAAGCCACCGTCAGTTTCCGGCGCACCCGCAGCGCCCGCTTCACTACCTGCGTCTACATGGAACGGACTGTGGACCGAACCGCTTCCGCACGCTGAAATTGAACCGCTCAGCGGCGCGAGCACTAGACAGAGCAACCGAAGCGCGAGCACTGCTGCCTGAAAAGGGCCGCCAACCCGGCTTGTGCTGGTACCTCGAGTTCCGTTTCGCACCTGAGTCCTCGCCGAACGATAGTACGCGGTAGCGGCCGAGTCCCGCTTCGTTCTATGATTGTCGCTACCGTGTCGAAAGATCGCCTCACGCGACATGAGTTGAGCTGGCTGTTGGCCCAAGAAGCGCGGGGTGCCGCGCACGCCCTGCGCGAGGGGGTCACCCAGCTGAAGCAACCAGCCCCGGCCAAACCCGGCCCGGAGATCAAGATTGTACCGATTGCCGGTGGCGAAACGATGCCGCCGGTCGAAACCAATCTCGACGCGCTCGAAGACGCGATCAACATGCTCAGCGCGCTCAACTCGGGCAACCGCGGAAAAAAACGGCGTGGGCGTATCGATCTTGCCGCCCTGCTGTATGAGGTCGCCCCCAACGCGCGCATCGCCATCGAGCCCGGCGCCGGCACCGAGGTCAACGGTGAAGAGTCGGACATGCGGCGCATGTTCCACATGCTGGTGAACCAAGACAGCAGCCCGAATGGCCAAGGCGGACCGTCAGAGGTCGAAATTCGTCGTCAAGGCGAGTGGGTCAAGATCGCGGTTCAGCTCGGCCCCGACACGGCCGCGGCTGACGACGTCGAGCGTCGCTGGCTGAGCCGGATGGCAACGCGCTACGGCGGTCGCGTCGAGCTCGAGGGTGGGACTCAATCGATCTTTCTGCCAGCTGACGGTGCGAGCGACCAACGTGAAGTGGTCGAGTTGCGCAAAGAGCTCGAGCAAGCTCAGCAGCTCGGTGAAGCGTACGCGCGCGAGCTCGCGGCAGTCGTCACCGCGGGTGACTTGCGCAGCGACATCCCGCCCACTGCGCCCCCGGAAACGGGCGTCGATCGCCTGGAATTGCTGCAGAATACCGCATCCGCGTTGCAACGCGTGTTGCGGCATTGGCTCGACGGCCTGCGCGCCGACACTGCGGAGCTGCAAAAGCAACTGGGTGAACAAGCGCCGCTCGCGCAGAGCTTCGCACGGCGCATGGCCGTCGGCGCCGAACTACTCGGTGATTTGGGGCTGCTCACCGAATGTGATTTGACGGAGCCCGTGCGGCGCGTGGACGTGAGCGAGCTCGCGCGCGAGGCGCTGCAGACCGTCGCGTCCCGAGCGGCGCGTCACGGCGTCTCCCTCAATCCGCGCTTGCCCGAACGCGCGCCTTTCGAGACGAAAACGTCCGAGCTTCGCGTGTTGCTCCGCGCGTTGCTTCATCACGCCATTGCCGCAACGCCACGCGGCGGTGAAGTGTCGCTCGCGATCGTGCCCACGGAAATGGGCATGATGCTCAGTGTAGAAGACGGCGGTCCGGTCGTGCCCGAGGCTTCGCGCACTGCGGTGATTCAGCATCGCACGGATCCCGCCAGTTTCGGTCGCCCCGCGGGTGTTTCCTTGCTCGTCGCCGACGTGATTGGCGGGGTGCTGGGCAATGGCGCTGCCATGCGCGAGGGAGCGGGCGGGCGGACCGAAATCTGGGCCGTGCTGCGGAATCGCCCGGATTGAGCGGAAGCCTGCGAAGCAGGCGTGGGGTCCGGGGCAGGTGCGCCGGTGAGGGCGAAACAGCACCTAGTGCGCCGCAAGCCGCGAAGCGGAACAATCGCTTGCGATTGTTTGATGGTGAACCATCACATGCGGTGCACTAGCAGGAGCGAGTGCTCTTGGGTTATGCTCGGGGCAATGCGCATTCTCGTCGTTGAGGACCAGGACTCGATCCGCCGCATGATCGAGGCGCTGGTACAAGCGCGCGGTTACGATGTGACCGCGGTCGCCTCAGGCACGAAGGCCCTCGACGTGGCCATGACGAACCCGCCGCACTTGGTGCTGCTGGATCTCAATCTGCCGGGTCAATTCGACGGCTTCGAAGTCTGTCGCCGGCTGCGCTCGGATCCCCAAACCGCCAATGTGCCGGTGATCATCATTAGCGCGCTCGACGACCAAGAGTCGCGCAACCGCGCGGCCGAGGCCGGCGCCACGTCGTACTACACCAAGCCCTTCAGTCCGATCGCGCTGCTGAAAGAGATCGAACGGCTGAAGAACTTGACCGGCGCAGTTTAGCGCCTCCCCTCACAACAGCTTGAGCAGCGACTTGGCGCGTTCTTCGGCGGCGGCGACGAGTCCGCGCGACTCGATGCTCGGGATGCGCAGCACCTCGCACAGCTGGTCGATGATCTGCTTTTCTTTTTGATCTTGTTCGCCATCGACGAAGCTCAATAGCACCGCGTGCTGCAACAGCAGGCGGCGCGCGTCGGCGCTCAGATCGTGCAGCGGCACGTCACTCAGCTGCTTCGGATCGCGCGCGAACAGACGCACCTCGTGCGCCTCGCTGGGCGTGGCTTCGAAGGCTTGCAGCAGCGCCTCGAGCACCTCTTTTTCCTCCCCTGCCATGCGACCGTCGGCCCAGGCCACGGTGACGAGCCCTTTCAGAATCGCCAAGTTCTGAATGTGCATTGCGTTCGAAGCTGCCAGACTTCGCCTAGCGGATCAAGGCTGCGAATGGCGCAGGGGTGAGGTCCAGCTCGGCCATCTCTTTTATCGCGCGGCACAGACCGGGATTGACGTCGGGCTCGGCGACTTGAAACGTGCTGAGCAGCTCGTTCACGTCGCTCTTCTTCGATTCGACCATTGCCACACCGGGTGGAAGCGGCTGAACTTCAGGCATGCGCTCGGTATAGTCCGCGCGCGGCTCGGCCGCTTGAAGCGAGAGTTCCCGCGCGAGGTTCGCCGCGACGCTCATCTCGGCGATCTGCTCGGGAGCCAGTATCGGTAGCTGGGCCGCTAAGGTGCCCAAGGTCGGAGTCTCGGGCAGCGGTTCCGGCTCGCTCGGCTTGGGCAATAAGTCGAGCAACGGACGCAGCGTCTTCCGTAACACGACCGGCTCCGGTTTCGTCAGAGCTTCGATCGGGAGCGAGAGCGCTCGCGTCTCGCAATCGTCGTCGGGGTCGCAGTCTGAGTCGTCGTCCTCGACCGCTACTGGCACCGGCGCGACATCGACCGCGCGCATCACGGTCGGCGCTGCGCTCGAATCGACGGCTTCGGTCGCCTCGACCTCGTAAGCCGCGTTCGGCTCTTCAGACTCGAATTCGATGTCGATTTCGAGCAGAAATTCCGGCTCCGCTGCGGCGACGGGCGGCGGCACCGATTGTACGGCGAGCGCCGAAGTCAGCGCGTCGCTTTCCACGAACTGCGGGGGCGCGGGCAGCGCGTCACACAGCGCACTGACCACGCCGTCCAAGTGACTCTCGCCGATCAGCGGCATGACCACGGGCGAGACCGGGACGATCCGCGCGGGGGTCTCCAAATCCTGCTCGGGATCCAACTCGAGTTCGGGTTCTGGATTGGGCTTTCGCAGCTCGACGCTGATCGGTGCGACAACTGGCGCAACTGGCACGGGTAGCGCAACGACCATGACCGGTTCGGCGGGAGCGGCGACATCGATCGTCGACGCGGGCGCTTGGGCTTCGTCGTCTGCCGGCAGGTTGCCGCTATCTAGCGCTCTCGCCGTCTCGCGATGCAGACGCGACAACGCGCGCCGCGCCGCCGAACGATTGACCGGGATCAGCGCCGCTTCTAGCTCGCGAACGAGCGACGAAAGCCCGACCGGTGCCGTTCGCCGACTCGCGCGCGTGAGTGCAGCGCTTCCGGAGCTGGCGACGAGCAGCAGTTGGTCGAGCGCGCGCCGGAGCGAAAGCTCTGCGTCCTCTTCCGAGCTCGCGCGGCCGGACAGCACGCGCAGCGCGCCGTCTTCGCTGAGCTGTACGTCGGCCGCCTGCACGAGCCGAGGCGCCTGTAGCACCTGATCGGCGATCGCCAGCACCAAGTAGCCGGCGCTTTCGCCGGCCAGGGGCGCCCGATGCGCTCGTGCCGCTCGTTTGACCTCGGAAAGTGTCACGCTCATCTTCAGCCTCCTCGAACCGGAACCCCGCGCTCTGCCAGATAGCGCTTGGCCTGCCCGACCGTGAACAGACCGTCATGAAAGATTGAGGCTGCCAGCGCGGCGTCCGCGCCGCCCTCGGCCAACCCCTCGCGCAAATGCTCGAGGTTGCCGACGCCGCCCGAGGCAATCACTGGGATTTCCACCGCAGCCGTCAGAGCGCGCAGCAACTCCAAGTCATACCCGGCACGGGTCCCATCGCGATCCATACTGGTGAGCAGGATCTCGCCCGCGCCGAGCTGTGCGCCCTTTCGCGCCCACGCCACCGGATCGAGCCCGGTGCCACGTCGGCCGCCGTGGGTGAAAACCTCGTAGCTGCCGTCGGCGTTGCGCTTAGCGTCAATCGCCAGCACCAGCACCTGTCGCCCCCAGGCGTTGGCAATCGCGGCAATCAGGCTCGGATCCGCGACGGCCGCGGAATTGACGCTCACTTTGTCGGCTCCCGCGTCGAGCAGCGACTTCACGTCGGCCGGGGAGCGGACACCGCCGCCAACCGTGACCGGGGCGAAAACCACGTCGGCCGTCCGCTCGACCACATCCAGCAGCGCGCCGCGCGCTTCGACCGAGGCAGTGATATCCAAAAACGTAATCTCGTCCGCCCCTTCCGCATCATAGCGGCGAGCGCACTCCACCGGGTCGCCCGCATCGCGAAGACCCACGAAATTCACGCCTTTTACGACGCGACCGTCGCGAACGTCGAGGCACGGGATGATACGTTTGGCGAGCATGGAACTCGAATCTCCACTCCCTTACGGGAAAAGGGTGAAACGGGACAAAGACCTTGCAGTCGGGGGCTCGATACGAGCTTGGTAGCGGGGGCGCGTCCGGGGTTATAGTGCGCGCGATGAGGCTGTGCCCGCACTGCGGAACGCGAAATCCCCCGGAAGCAACCGGGTGCGCGAGCTGCGGTAAGCCGATCGCTTCCCTGAGTCAAACCGTCGTGGGCTTCGCGCCGCCCCAACCCGAAAACCGTTTTCGCGGTACGATGATCGGCATTGCGCCGCCCGCGGCGGGGACCCCAGCCGCACCCACGGCGCCGCCAGCCGCAGCGGCAGCACGCGCGCCACGGCCTGGCCTCCGACAGACGATGGTCGGCATCGCTCCGCTCGGACCGCAGGGCCAAGCTCCGGCTCAGCCTGCGGCGGGCACGCCGTCGCTCCCCGCGGGACCAGCGGGCACTTCT
>Ga0247766_1000258_pt1 | contig 11433 bp, 11 predicted proteins | sample UWRJL223509R6_FD_179946 | JGI IMG/M metagenome (GOLD analysis project Ga0247766, IMG submission 179946) | Plant litter microbial communities from Arlington Agricultural Research Station in Wisconsin, United States - UWRJ-L223-509R-6 | ecosystem: Environmental > Terrestrial > Plant litter >...
CTGTCATTGGTTACCGAAGCACTCTCGCGCGCAGCTGAAGTCGCGTTGACGATCTTCGTCAATCCGACGCAATTTGGCCCGAACGAAGACTTCGGGCGCTACCCGCGCAATCTCGAGCGCGATCTCGAGTTGTGCCGCGAGGCGGGCGTGTCCCACGTGTTCGCGCCGGAAGCGAGCGAGATGTACCCGCCGGGCGAGCGCACGCGCGTCCAAGTCAGCGGACTCACCGCCGCGCTGTGCGGCCCGCACCGTCCGAATCACTTCGACGGCGTGACCACGATCGTGAGCAAGCTGTTCGCCGTCAGCGGTGAATGCGTGGCAGTGTTCGGCCGCAAAGACTACCAACAGCTCAAAGTGATCGAACGCATGACCCGTGACCTCTTGCTGCCGGTCGAGATCGTCGGTTTCCGGACGCTACGCGACACGGACGGCTTGGCGCTCAGCTCACGCAACGCTTACCTCACGCCCGAAGAGCGAACGCGCGCGCTCTCGATCCCGCGCGCGCTGAGCGCAGCGGTCACGGCTTTCTCCGCGGGTGAGCGCCGCGTCTCCGCACTTCGCCAAGCGGTGCAGCCCGCGCTCGCCGAGGGCGGCCTACGCCTGGATTACGCCACCTTCGCCGACGCGGACGAACTCGTGCCGCTCGCGGAAGACGCACTGGCAGGCCATCGACTGCTGTTCGCCGTGGCGGGTTTCATGGGCAAGACGCGCCTGATCGACAACGTAGTGCTGGGTGAAGATCCGGCGCCGATTGCATCCTAGAAAAATTTCGACTCAGGCTCCGCGTGATGCCCTCGACCTCCCCGCCCATCACACGCAGCTCGGACGCGGAACGCCGCTTTCCGGGCTTGTTCATCGTCATGGAGGGCATCGACGGCTGCGGCAGCACCACGCACGCGAAGCTGCTCGGCGAGGCGATTCGTGACCGCGGCGCCCAAGTCGTCCTGACTTGCGAGCCGAGCTCGGGGCCGATCGGCGCATTGATTCGCCAAGCGCTCCAACGCCGCTTGCCCGGATCCGACGCGACCACCGCGCGCCACCTCGACTGGACGACGATGGCGCTGTTGTTTGCCGCCGATCGCATGGATCACTTGCACTCCACAATCGTCCCCGCGTTGCGCGCAGGCTCGGTCGTGATCAGTGATCGTTACGACTTGTCGAGCTTGGCCTATCAATCGGTCACTGCGCACGGCGGCTCCGACCCGGTGCCCTGGATCCGAACGCTCAACGCGCAGGCCCTGCGCCCGGACCTCACGCTCGTCATCGACGTCCCCGCCGAAGTCGCCGAAGAGCGTCGTCGTGCTCGCGGTGGCGTCGAAGAGCTGTTCGAGGCGCGCGAGCTGCAAGCTCGGCTAGCCACGGTTTACGCCCAGGGGGAACAGCTCGTCCCCGATGATCGGGTGCTCCACATCTCCGGAGTCGGGGACACGGTCGAGGTCGCCGCGCGGGTGCTAGAGGCAGTGATTTCAGCAGCTTCCGGCTTCTTTCAAGCGCTACCGCAGCCGCCCCGAGCCTGACTTTTTGGCCCCCCAGCGCCCTCTGCGCCATATTCCGGGCACCATGCGAGCCTCGAGTCTGATCCTGCTCGGATTGTTGATTGGCTGCGGCGCCGCGCCCGAAGCGCCCCCAGTCGCGCCGAAACCCGTTGCCAAAGCGCCCGTCGCGCCCACCGCCCAGCGCCCACCCCAAGGCGCCCTCTACCGTGAGGACGTCAACGCGCTGCTCGCCCGCGGTTTCCCCGAGTTCCTCCAACACCTCGACGTCGAACCGCGCCTAGTCGACGGCCAATTCCGCGGCTGGAGCATCGTCCAACTGAACCCCAGCGAGTTCTGGACCGGCGTAGATCTCAAACCCGGCGACATCGTAACCCGCGTCAACGACCTGCCCATCGAACGCGAAACCGAAGCCTTCGACGCGTTCGAATCTCTAAAGAAGTCCGACGCCCTCCGCGTCGCCTTCCAACGCGACGGCCAAACCCGCCTGCTCGAATACAAGATCATCAGCAAAAACTGACCCAGAAGAGTTGGGCGCCCGCGATCCAGCCACGCACCTCACTGCGCACTCCGTTCCCGTCTCGTTGCGGCTCCAGCGCGTGGAGCCGATCGAACGTGAGTTGAACCGAAGACCACGCGGGAACGCTCCCTGAATTAACCGCCAAGCCGCTGAGGCCGCCAAGCGCCCAGAGCGACGCTACGAAGCAAGGAAGATCGCTGAACTCACAGAGATTTGGGGTTCGCCGTGCGAGCACAGTGCGGACTCATCTACGACTCGAAGGCGCCCCGCGACTCTCCTGCGCTGTGCCTCGACCACCTAGAGCAACCCCAAAAAACTCCCTCAGATCTCTGCGGCCTCCGCGGCTTGGCGGTTAATCCCTCCGCCCAGCGACGCTCTTCGAGGCTACAGCGCCGTCAAGCGTCGCACAGCGTTACGCTTTGGAATCACGCAGGGCAAACTTCACGATCTCGTCCAGCACCGCACCGAAACGCTGACGCGTAAAGCGTGAGCCGCTCGTCACCCAGTCCATGTGGAGTTTGGGCTTTTGGTCGTCGTGGAAGTGACCCAGGACGTCCAAGTGATCGGCTTCGCCGGCCCACAGTAGCTCGCCCCAGAGCATGCTGAGCGTGGGCACGATGCCGTCGTTCGACTCGCCGTTCACTTCGTGATCGATACCGACGCGCAGGAATTCGGCTTCGCGTTGTGAGGGGCGCGCGTAGGGATAGACCTGCGACTCTTGGCTCGCGAATTGGTACAGCGTGGCGTAGATGGCCGCCGTGAAGGCGGCGTACGGCGACCAAATGCGGCGCGCGAAGCGCATCGCGCGCGGAGGCGCGGCCGCTGAAACCACGCAACCGTAGCGGACGCGCGGGTCGATCACCGTGGCGGCGTTGAACAGATCCATCGCTTCGGGCATGATCTGGATGATCGCGCCTTGGTCGATGCGCACTTTGCTCAAAAAATCCGCAATTTCTCCACGGCCGTCGCGATCCACGAAGCGCAGCACGCTGTCGGTGACACGGCTGAACACCTTCATGTCGCCGCCGAACAGCGAGTCGATGCCCCCCACGCCCGCGACCAAGCGCGAAAAGATCGCGAGTGACGGCTCACCGATGGTGAGCGACACCACGGTGAGCAAGCTGAGGGCGTACAAGACGCGCGTGCCCGACACCGTCGCAAAGTACGTTGCGAGCGGCGTGCCGTAGTGCGGCGTGTTGATGGTCACCGCGCTGACCACGCGCTCGCGCCACGCGAGTTGCTCCGGAGTGACCCCCAAGTTCACCTTCGGCGACAAGACCAGGCGCACGTCGAGTCCACCGGTAGAGTGGCCGATCAGGTGGATTGGCCCGTCGTCGGCGCCCGCGCTCTTGGCCACCGTGGCGGCGAGAATGCGTGAACGGTAGCGAAGCGACGACGTGGGCGGCGCGGGCACGTCCTCGAACACGGCTTGGATGCCAGCTTGGGCGAAGCGTTTTTCGAGACCCGCGCGCAGGTGCTTGAAATAGTCGTAGCCCGCGAGTTGCCCGAAGCCGAACATCCCCGGCACGAAATACACTCGATGTACGGCGCTCACGGACGAACACTAGTTCGTGAATTCGACGTTTGCGCTCTGTTCGAAATCGAAGCGCACTTCACCGGCGTCGACACTACCCGAGGCGAATGGCTCGCTGTGCACGCGGTGCAGTGAAAGCTCGCCGAGCCCGGTGCCGACGAACGCCGAAGCGGGGACGCTGCCCACGCCGCTGTCATCACGGAACGTGCAGCGGGTGGTGGCGCTGCCGTCTTGCGTGGTGAACTCGACGTACACGAAATCACGGCTCGATCCGGGGCTCCAACTGAGCGCGATCGGGCCGTGCACAGCGACGCTGGCGAGCTCTGGCAGCGCGATACCGCCCACGCTGACCGAGCTGAGCTGAGCGGGCGCGTTTGCATTGACGTTGAACGCCCGCAGTAGGCCGCCGGAGGCAGACAGCGTGTAGGTGGTCGCAGCGGGCAGCGGCTCTGCCGCACGATCCCGCGTGGTGTACACAACGCCCGCAATCAAATCAGTGACTGCAGGCAGAGCGCGCGTGGCAAGGAGCGCGTTGGTCGCGCTGGTGCGCAGCGTGACGTCACCCGCGTCCAAGAAATCCACTCGACCCGCGGGATTCAGCGGCATGCGGGTGCCGCGTTCGTGATTCGGTTCCGCACATTGCCCAACCGCTGGCAGGTCGAGCCCGAAGCCCGCCAGCCGCAACATGGCATTGGCATCCACATCAGGCGGGGTGCGCACGAAACCGGCGAAGGCTGCAGCGCGCGGTGCCTCCGCTGAGTTCAGCACGGCGCTCCGCTCGACGGTGATCAACGCGTGCGTGCTGCTGCCCGCGTCCGCCTCGGCACTGTAGTCGACCGGCGCTACGGAACACGCTGCGGCCACCGCAGCGACGAGGCTGCACGCAGCAGCGGGCGCGAAGCGCGCTTTGCCGAGCGCGACGCGGAAAGGCACCTGCCTGAGAAACTGCACCACCTGGAAAGGCTAGCATCGCTCAGTGGAATTCAACAGCGCCCCCGACGACGGGCGGGTGACGTTTACGTAAGCTCCTCAATACACAGCTAAAATACACAGCTAAAATTTCGCGGTCAGTGCGCCGGCCGGCCGGGCCGACCAGCCGTCGAGCTTGGCGTCGTAGCGCGTGCCTGGGCGCTCCAACGACCCGGCGACGTGGGCGTAGTCGATTTCGATTTCGGCTGAGACCCAGAACGGCGGAAGGCCGAGCGACATTCCGAGGATCGGTCCGACCGACCAACGGCGCGCGCCGAGCTCGAAAGCGGAGTCGGTATCGAGCGAGACCGTTCCGGACCAATGGTCGAAGCTGCCTCGCACGCCGCCCCAGAGCGAGATCAGATCTGCGTCGGTTCGGTAGCCGAATAGAACTGGCAAATCGAGGCCGAGCCCGTGGGCTCCGCTCAAATCCGTGTTGGGCGGAAGATCGGCGGGGGTGTGCCCAAAGCGACCGGTGACACCCAGGCCAGTCGACAAGGCGTAGGCGCCCCAATCGAAGGCGTGTCTGAAGTCACCCCGCACGGCTTGCCCGCTGTAACTCAAGCCGGCCTCGTTGCTGCCGGGAACACCGACGCGCGCTGCGGCAAACGCCGCCACTGCCGGGCCCTCCGCCAACGCAACCATCGCGCCACGCGCAGCTCGCGGGTCCTTCCCGGGCGGCGTTCCTGGCGGCGGCGGCTGCATGCCCGCGTCGAGGGCGTGCCGCGTGTCGCCGAGCAAGAAGCGATCGCTGACGCCGACAGCGAAGGCAGTGCGCCCCGCGGGTAAGACGTGCGCTGGGTGCAGCAACGGAACCCCGCCGCCACAGCCGCTCAGCAGGCCGAGTCCGGCCGCGGCGCTGAGCCAAGTCAGTGTCGCGTGCGAGCGGTTGCTTTTGCGCGGGCCCAAGCGTTTTCCGGAATTATTTACGGAACCGCGATGGGAATGTGTTGTTCGCTGCGCGCTGCTTCAGTTCCTCGTCATCGTCGTGCAGCGAGACGGCGCGCTCGATCAGCACTTTTTCGGTCTCGACGTGCTTGGGGTCGGGCAAGCAGCACTCCACCGGGCAGACCGCCTGACACGCCTCGTGATCATCGAACCCGACGCACTCGGTGCAAAGATCCGGATCGATGATGTAGATTTCGTCGCCCTCGGAGATGGCGTCGTTCGGGCATTCCGGCTCGCACGCTCCGCAGTTGATACAGTCGTCGGTGATGAAGGTCGACATTGCCCGGTTTTTACGCTGGATTGGGAGGGAGGGGGCCGATCGGGGGCCTCGGCGGCCGAAGTTACGAATGGCCTGGCGGGCGTGTCAACTTCGAGTAGAGTCCCGCCCGCCCGATGCTTCGTAGCGATCATAGCGCGTTTTCGAGTGGTTTGCCGTTGACCTGGCGTTCATGGCTCGCTCTGGGGCTGGTGACCGCCGTGAGCGCCCTCGGCTGCAAGCCTCAGATCGGCGACAAGTGCACGGTTTCGACCAACTGCTCGTCCACCGGCGATCGGCTGTGTGATGTCACACAGCCTGACGGCTACTGCACGAAGTTCAACTGTGAGCCCGGCAGCTGCCCTGAAGATTCCGTGTGTGTGAACTTCGGCACGACGCTGTCGCCGCTCGACGGATGCTCTCCCAGTCAGGGCAATTCGCCGTACAAGCGTTCTTTTTGCTTGGCCAACTGCAGTTCGAACTCAGATTGTCGCCCGGGTTACGAGTGCCTCGACCCGCAGGAAGACCTGCGTGCCGTTCTCGCCGAGTATTCCTCGGGACAGCGGGTGTGCGCGGTCAGACCGAATCCTAGCCCAACGTTGTCCACGGACGCGGGTCCGGATGAAGAGCCGCACGGGAACTCGAACGAGGTTTGTAACGGCTCAGACGCCGGACCCGCCGCTGGAGGGTCGTCATCGAGCGGTGGATCTGGCGGAGACACGGGCGGAGCTTCGTCAGTCGGCGGTAACGCGGGTACTGCGGGTAGCGGCGGCGCCGCGGGTGACGGCGGAGCCGCAGGTGATGCGGGCGCTCACGGCTGAGCGAGCGGCCCCTCCGCTCTTTGCTGCTAAGCTCCCCGGCGATGTTCGGCATTCGCTCGTTGCCGCGGACGCTCGAGGCGGCCCTTCGCGACCTCGGGCACGCAAAGAACGAGACGCGCATCTCTGCGATCCGCGATCTTGCGCGCTTGACCGAAACCGACGCGCGCCCTCGCGCGCTGCAGGCGCTGTGTGAAGTGCTCGCCAGCGACGCGGATTTGCACGTGCGAGCTGCAGCGGCGCTAGCCCTGGGGGACGCAAACGCCCGAGAGTCTCGTCAGGCATTGCTCGACGCAGCCCACCACGCACCCATTCACGTGCGCGAGATGGCGATCGCCGCGCTGGGCGAGATTGCCGAGATTGGCGAAGCGGTCGAGCCCGAGATCTTGGCTCTGTTCGAAGCGGCCCGGGTCGACGTGGCTCCCGAATTGCGTTTTCAAGCTCTAATTGCGCTGAATCGAGTCGCGCGTGCAGCGTTGCTGCCGCGGCTGGTGGATGCCAGCCGTGATCTGGATGCCGAAGTCCGACAGATCTCGTTTCGTTTGGCCGAAGAGCAAGTGCTCAGTTCTGGCGTCACGCTTCCAGAACCGCTCCGTCAGCGGGCGCGCGCGGCGTTGCGTGACGACGCCGCGAGCGTGCGCCTGGCGGCCGCCATCTTGCTGGCGCGGGTCGGCGACGCCTGCGGCGCGGACGTGATTCGCGACGTCGTCGAGCGGAAAGATCGCGTTGCCTCTTTGGAAGACGAGCAAGCGGCCATCGAACTGTGCGGCGAGCTTTCGATCAGTGACGCGCGGCCCGCGCTCACACGACGGGCCTTCGGTTTTTTCGGTCTGTTTCGCGACCCGCTTTCCTGGCACGCGCGGGTAGCGCTGGCGCGACTCGGTGATCCGCAAGCCAAGGCCGCGATCATGCGCGGCCTGGCTGCATTCACGCGGGACGCACGCACGATCGCCGTTGCCGCGGCGGGTCGCGCGCGCTTGCTCGAGGCTCGGCCGATCCTGCGCCGAATGACCGCAGCGCAAGCCGACCCAGAAACCGTTGCCGAGGCGTTGGCGGCGCTCGAAACCGCACCATGACCACCATTCCGCTGTCCTTGCAGCTACAATTCTATCGTGCGCTGCGGCGGATTCGCGGCTTGGACGAGCGCATGCAGGCCTTGCAGCGCCAAGGTCGAATTGGCTTTTACGGGACTTGCACGGGGCAAGAGGCGGTGCCCGTCGCGCTCGGCTTTGCGCTCCAGCACAGCGACTGGGTGTTTCCGGCGCTGCGCGAAAGCTCGATTCTATTGGTGCGCGGCTTCCCGCTGGTCAGCTACTTGGCGCAAGTCTTTGGCAACGATCGGGACGTGCTCAAGGGCCGACAAATGCCGAGCCACATGAGTGGGCGCTCCGCCAACGTCGTGTCTTGGTCGAGCTGCATCGGGACACAGCTGACCCACGCCGTCGGCGCGGCCTGGGCCTCGAAGATGCGGGGCGACAGCATGGTCAGCGTGGCCTGTTTGGGGGATGGCGCGACCAGCTCGGCGGACTTTCACTCGGCGTTGAACTTCGCGCAGGTGTTTCGCGTGCCGTGCGTGTTCGTCTGCCAAAACAACCAATGGGCGATCAGCACGCCCGCGGCGCGTCAGAGCAACACTGCGACGTTTGCAGAGCGCGCCTTGGCCTACGCCATGCCGGCGGAGCGCTTCGACGGCAATGACGTGTGCGAGCTGTACCTCGCGTTTCAGCGCGCGGCGGAGCGCGCTCGATCGGGCCTCGGCCCCACGTTCATCGAGTGCGTGACGTACCGGGTGGGTCCGCACTCGACCAGTGACGATCCGAGCCTGTATCGAAGCGATGCCGAGGTGAACGAGTGGCGGGCGCGTGATCCGATAGCGCGCCTGGCCCGCGCGCTCGACTCGCTCGGCGCGCTAGATGACGCCCAGCGTCGGGCCCTGGACGACGAGCTGAGTGCCGAACTCGACGCCGCGCTCGCAATCGCGGAAGCTGCCCCGCCGCCGCCACGGGCTTCGCTGTTCGATGACGTCTACGCTGAACTTCCCGGGCATTTGCTGGAGCAACGGAAAGAGTTGTTCACGCCCGCGAAACGCTTTGCGCATTCAGCAGGCCCGGTCGACCCCGACAAGCCCTTGTGAAGTAACAAAACAAGCGTTACATCACGCGGCGAAATGGATCAATTCGACGCCATCGTGCTGGGCGGCGGCCCCGGCGGTTACGTGTGTGCCATTCGACTCGGCCAGCTCGGGCTGAAGGTCGCCTGTATCGAAGAAGAAGAATACGGCGGGGTGTGCCTCAATTGGGGCTGCATTCCGTCCAAGGCGTTGATCGCCAACGCCCATTTCGTCGAGAAGGCCAAGCACATCTCGGACGCCGGCATCACCGTCAGCGACGTGAAGGTAGACGTCGACAAGATGCAGGATTGGAAAGGCGGCGTCGTCAAGAAGATGACGAGCGGCGTGCGCTCGCTGCTCAAAGCCAACGGCGGCGAGATGATCGAAGGCCGCGGCAAGGTCGTGGATCCGAAAACGGTCGAAGTCACGCTGAAGTCTGGTGAAAAGCGCCGCGTCTCGGCTAGCAAGGGCTTGGTCATCGCGACTGGCTCGGCCACGATTCAGGTGCCGGGCTTCGAGTTCGACGGCAAACAAGTCATCGGCGCGCGTGAAGCCGTCAGCCTGCGCCAGATCCCGAAACGCTTGGTCGTCATCGGCGGCGGAGTGATCGGCTTGGAACTGGGCATGGTCTACCAGTCTTTCGGCGCCGAGCTCACGGTCGTCGAGTTGACGCCTAGCTTGCTGCCCGGCGTCGACCCGGACTGCGTCAAGGTCGTCGAGAAAAAGCTCGAAAAGCGCGGCGGCAAGGTGCTGAAGAACACTCGCGCCGAGCGGCTCGAAAAAACCGACGGCGGCGTGACCGTGATCGTCTCGAGCGAGGGCAAAGAGCAGCGCATCGAAGCGGACGTAGTGCTCGTTGCCGTGGGCATGAAGCCGCGCTCTCGCGGCGTGGGTCTGGAAGAGATCGGCGTCGAGATCGACCAACGTGGTTTCGTCAAGACCAACGAGTTCTGCGAGACCAACGTCAAGGGCGTGTACGCCATCGGTGACGTCAGCGGTCAGCCCATGCTCGCGCACAAGGCCTCGAAAGAGGGCGAGGTTGCGGCAGAGGTGATCGCCGGTCACCACGCCGCCAAGGATTGGCTCACGGTGCCCGGTATCATCTTCACCGATCCGGAGATCGCCACCGCGGGTCTCACCGAGGCGCAAGCGAAGGAACAGGGCTACGCCATCAAGGCAGGCAAGTTCCCGTTCGCGGCGCTCGGTCGCGCCGTCAGCATCGGCGAGACCGATGGCTTCGTGAAGGTCGTGACGGACACCAAGTCTGGTCGCATCCTCGGGATCCACATCGTGGGCCCGTCGGCGAGCGATTTGATCAGCGAGGCGGTACTCGCGATCGAGACCGTGGCCACGGCCGAGGACATGGCGCTCAGCATCCACCCACACCCGACCCTGGGCGAGGCGTTGATGGAAGCAGCAGCGGCATCGCTGGGCCACGCCATCCACATCGTGAATCGCTGAAAATCGAGGCGAATTGCCGGCGCCCGGCTGCGGTTCAATGAGCCGCGGCCGGCGCTTTGCACGCGCCCGGCAAGGCGTGGCATCTTTGGCGGATGGGGATCTTTGCCCGCGTCACTCAAGTCATGTCCGCCAACTTCAACGCCTTGATCGACAAGGCGGATGATCCGAAGAAGAGCCTCGATCAGACCCTGCTCGAGATGCGCGAGCAGATCTTGGCCGCGCGCCGAGAAGTGGTCGCCAGCGTTGCCTCCGAGAAGCAGCTCAAGAAGAAGGTCGAAGAGCTGGATCAGGAGGTCGAGAAGTGGAGTGGTCGCGCGGAGCTTGCCGTGCGCAACGACGATGACGCGCTCGCGCGCGAAGCCCTACTGCAGAAACGGCGCGCCGTCGGCGAGCGCGATCGCGCCGAAGCCCAACGCGGTGAACAACGCGCGGCTGCACTCGAGATGAAGGACGCGCTCGAGAACATGGAGCGCAAAGTCAAAGAATTCGAGCTTCGCAAAGGCACGATCGCCGCGCGAGTCCAGCAAGCCAAAGCGGGCGGCGGCGCGGAAGGCCTCGGCAAAGTGGGCGGCGGCGCCAGCGCTTTCGACGAATTCCGGCGCATGGAAGACAAGATCGAAACCGCCGAGCACACCGTGCTCGCCCAAAGTGAAGTAGACGCCGCACTCGCGCCAACCAGCCCCACGGGCTTGTCGCCCGCGGAAGTCGAAGCCAAATTCCGCGCGCTCGAGAGCGGTGTGAACGCCGATCCGGCCAAGCCCCAAAAGTCCGAAGTGGACGACGAACTATCCGCGCTGAAAAAGAAAATTCGCATCGGCACCTGATCACGCCAACTCAGCCTCTGTCCGGAAAAAGGTCCTTGTCCGGAAAAAGGTCCTTGTCCGGAAAAAGGTCCTTGTCCGGAAAAAGGTCCTTGTCCGGAAAAAGGTCCTTGTCCGGAAAAAGGTCCTTGTCCGGAAAAAGGTCTTGTCCGGAAAAAGGTCTTGTCCGGAAAAAGGTCTTGTCCGGAAAAAGGTCCTTGTCCGGTCGCGCCGGACAGTGCGCAATTTCCGGACAAGAATCGCTTTACGAAGACATGCCTTTGCTTCGTGGTTTTCGGTCCGTGCGACGCGTTTTGCAACATCGGACGAGGAAGTGGGGACACGACGACTTCCCCGACACCGTCTCGATCATTTCCCCGATTCGGCACCGGGTTCACCGGTCACTCGGTCACTCGGTCACTCGGTCACTTCCGCGTAGATTGGTAGAAGGGGGGGCGCCCGCGCTCCAGCAGCGCAGCTCTGAGCGCGCACTGTTGTCGGCGTGGGCGAGTTCTGACGCGAAC
>Ga0247766_1000260_pt1 | contig 11416 bp, 9 predicted proteins | sample UWRJL223509R6_FD_179946 | JGI IMG/M metagenome (GOLD analysis project Ga0247766, IMG submission 179946) | Plant litter microbial communities from Arlington Agricultural Research Station in Wisconsin, United States - UWRJ-L223-509R-6 | ecosystem: Environmental > Terrestrial > Plant litter >...
GCTCACGGGCGATGATTCCGGAGTCGAACCCGTCGAACGAAGCCATGCGTCGGTCACTACGCCGCCGAGCAGCGAAAGTTCGGCCAACAATCGCGCGGCCGCGCTGCTGAGCTTCCGCGCGCGCGAAAGCGCCATGTCCTGGGTCAGCGGCACGCGCCCGCGCGCGGCGACGAGCCAGCCTGGGTTTCGCCCCGTCATCCGCGAATATTCGGCAATCCGCGCGGCGTCGACCACGCCCAAACTGCGACATAGTTCGTCGAACGCGGCGGAGTCCAGCGGGTCGAGCGGCACACGCTGTGCGCCGGCCGGCGCTTCACGCGCAGCGATCAGCAGATCGAGATCGCGCGAGCCGGAATCCCGGCAGCGATAGGCGTCGAGCGCAGCGACCAATTCTGGCGGTGCCTCGTGCAGTCCGTCGAGAGCCATGAGCATCGGAGCTTCGAGCGAACCACGCGCTGTGAACGGCCAAGCAGCCTCAGCGCCGCGAAAGAAGCTCAACAACTGGGCGACGAAGGCAGGGTCCGAATGCGGGAACGACACACGGCGGGCGACGCGTCCGGACAGCAGCGCGCGCGTGACGACCTCGCGCAGCAAGTGGGTCTTGCCCGAACCGCTCGCGCCGAGCACGTAGCGCACCCCAGCGCGCGGCTCGAGCAAGGCAGCGAGCTGACTCGCTCGGCCGATCGGCGGTGGCGCGGCTCGACGCGCCGACGGTAAGCGGGCATGCCCCAATCGTTCTAGGACTTGCTCCGCGTTTTCCGGGCGATCACGTGGATGCGGCTCGAGCATTTGGTCGATTAGATCGGCGAGGCTCGGCGGCACCCAGGACGCAATGCGTCGCAGCTTTTGGGCACGCATCGTGGGCGGTGATCCCGTCACCAACGTCCAGGCCAGCGCCCCGAGCGAATACAGATCGGAAGCTCGCGTCGGCCGTGCGCCCGCGCGCAGCTCCGGAGCGGCGAATGCGGGCGTGAGCGCGACGCGCTCGTCCGTGACGTTCGACGCCGAACCGGCCAAGGCCGAGCCCAGATCGAGCACGAACACGCGTTCTTGGCTGGTGACACGCACGTGTTCGGGCTTGAGATCGCCGTGCACGAAGGCGGCGTCGTGCAGCGCGGCCAGGGTCGCTGCCACCTCGGAGATCACGTACGCGAGCCGCGCGGCGCGACGCTCCGGCACCGCTGCGACGAACGCTCGCGCGGTCTCACCGTCGACGAAGTCCTCGACCAAGAAGGGCGCGCCCGTCCGTCTATCGCGATCGAAATCATGCGCGCGCACCAAACCCGGAATATCCAGCCGTCGCAGCAGGCAAAATTCTGCCGCCAATTGCGCTGGATCGAACGCGCCCGAGAGCCAAACCTTGGCGACCAAAGGCCGCTCAGGCGACTCGCGGTCGCGCACCTGCATCACCACGCCTTGCCCTCCGCGGCCCAAAACCGGACCAGCTTCGTAGCGCGGGTGCGCGAGCAGCGACTCGCCGGCTTCGGTCACTCGCCGCTCGTCACGCTGCTCGGCGCGCTTTCGATTTGCGCCAAGTACTTTTCACCTGCGGCGCTCGGCGAAAGCTGCAACGCGCGCCGCAAACGCGGTTCGGCGAAGCGTCCGAGCGCCGAGAAGTACGCCGCGCCGGCCAGTGCATCCGAGCCAAACGAGGAAAGCGCGCCGACGTCCGCGGATTCTTGCTCCTGGGTGATCAGTTCGACGCGAATCAACATCACGCGCACCGTCGTGTCGGGTTTGGGTGAGATGCTAAGCGGAATCGATTGCTCGGTCCAAGATTGCGGCAAAAGATACAGCGCGCGAACTCCGGGCGTGCGAAACCATTGCCTGCGCCAGGTGTTCACCATGGCCACGGCTTCGTCGTGATAGAGGCCGGTCGCGTCGAGAGCCGTGATCACCGCATCGGAAAGTCTCTGCGCGTACTCGTCCACGCTGGATGCCCCTTCCAAACTGGGCACGGTGCCGGTGAGGGTTGCGCTCGGAGCAATGCCGCCTGCATGAACCGCAAACGCGCCGTGCTCTTGATTCACGTTCAGCAAGAAGACCTGCGCCACCGGTTCGGAGTAGCCGTTCGTGAATGTGACTTTGCCAGCAGTTTCCGCCCGTACCGTGACCGGTAACTCGAAGTCACCGAGGCCGCGGTAGAATAGGAAGCGTTCACTTTCTCCGCTGGCCGCTTCGACCAAGTTCGCATCCACCGCGCGAGCGTAGCTCCAGCCGAATTGCTCGAGCGGTGCGCCAGGCAGCGGTTTCGCGGGCGCAGCGCCACGCGCGCCCACCGAAACAGTCCCCCAATCCAACCAGCCTGCGGACACCGAGCCAAACTTCGCGCGACACATCTCGCCAACGAACGGGAAGGTGAGATCGAGCGCTGGGTCGCTGAGCACAGCCGGCACATTGGCCGCGACCGAGCCAGCAGCAGCCAGCGACGGACGGAAGTCCTTCACTCCTGGATACCACTGAGTGAGCACGCCCTTCGGAAAGTCGACGCGAGCGGTCACTGAAAGCGCCGTCGGCGAATAGAAGTAGGTCACGGGCGTTTCCATCTTGATCGTCACCGAGGGCGACGGCGCTGAACCAATCAACGTCCCCGCTTTCATCCGATCATAAACGAACGCTGGCAGATCTTCTTCCTCGTGGTGGAGTCCGCGCTGCAGCGAGCCGTTCGAGCCGACCACGATCGTGTCCGTCCCCCACTCGTGCACGATGAACCCCTGCCCTGGATAGTGCTTGGGTTCGGCCGCGCCATTGCCCCCTGCCGCCGTCATCCCCCCGCCAGTCCAGCCATCCCCACTGCCCGCAGCGGGCAGGTCAGTCTCGACTCCGGCGCGTCCTCCCGAGCCCGCCCCGCCACGGGCGACCAGCGACGTTCCTCCGCTGCCCGTGCGCGGGTCTGCCTGGTTCGCGTCTGCCGCCCCCGCCCCTCCTAGTCCAGGCTGACCGCCCGCTGCTGCCAGGCCACCAACGCTCGGTGCGTTACTACAGCCGGTAACCAACCAGCCGCACGCGCCGATCAGCAGACCCACGCGCACTGACCCCATTTTCCCCCAAACGCGACCTCGAGTTAACAGCATTGGCATGCCTCCGCCGCCCCATTCAGCAGTAATCATGCCAGTTCACAAACCGCGCTTTTTTCTAGCGCCATGGCCACCGGGACCGGCTTAGTTACCAGTAACCGGTAACACAGTTACCATGTGTCAGGTTCCGCAAAAGGTGGCGCGGACTCGTTCGTCGACCAGCGGCGGTTCAGCCAAGTGCGCGAACTCCGGCTGATCTTCATAGGGCCGCGCAAGGACGCGTCCGAGCGTCTCGAAGGGCTCGAAGTCGCCACTCACGCCGGCCGTGATCGCTTGCTCGATGCGGTGATTGCGCGGAATGAACGCGGGGTTCGAAAGCCGCATGCGGCGAGCTCTCTCGGCGGGTGCCAGCGGGTCGAGCTGGAGACGCTGCCGCCAGCGCTCGGCAAAGCCGTGGAACGCGGAAGGATCTTGGAACAGCGCGGCGAGACGCGCGTCCGCCGCCGCATCTTCGGCAGCGACGCACAGTGTCCGGAAGAAGACCGTGTAGTCCACTTGATGCTGCGCGAGCCGCTGAAGGAGTTCGTCGATCAGCGGTGTGTCACCCGCGTCTTCGGTAGAGAGGCCGAGTTTGCCCCTCATGACCTGCGAGTGCGCTTTCTCGAACGACTGGGAAAAACGCTCCAGCCGCTCGGTGGCCAAGCGGGCGGCTTCCGTTTCGTCTTCGGCGAGCAGCGGCAGCAAGGTTTCTGCAAAGCGCGCCAAGTTCCAGAGCGCAATCCGCGGCTGATTGCCGAACGCATAGCGGCCGCCGTGGTCGATCGAACTGAAAGCCTTTTTGGGATCGTACTCGTCGAGGAACGCGCACGGCCCATAGTCGATGGTTTCGCCTGAGATCGCGGTATTGTCGGTGTTCATCACGCCGTGAATGAAACCGAGACCGAGCCAACGCGCGACCAGCGACGCCTGCGCTTCGACCACGCAGTCGAGCAAACGTAAGGCTTCGGCGCGAGGCTCGCGTGGTTCTGCCGAATCTGCCGGGTAGTGGCGCGCGAGTGTGTACTTGGTCAACTCGGCGATGGCTTCGTGGTCATCCCGCGCGGCAAAAAACTCGAAGGTGCCGACGCGAATGTGGCTCGCGGCTACTCGCGTGAGCACCGCGCCGGGCAAGCGCTGCTCGCGAATCACCGTCTCGCCGGTCGTCACGGCGGCCAGCGCGCGCGTCGTGGGCACCCCGAAGGCCGCCATTGCCTCGCTCACGATGTACTCGCGCAGCACGGGCCCGAGCGCCGCGCGACCGTCGCCTTGGCGAGAAAACGGCGTGCGGCCCGCGCCCTTCAGCTGCAGATCGCGTCGCGCGCCATCACGGCCGACCACTTCACCCAGCAAGATCGCGCGACCGTCACCGAGCTGCGGTGAAAAGCCGCCAAATTGGTGGCCGGCGTAGGCGAGCGCAATCGAGGCCGCGCCTTCGGGCAACACGTTACCGGCCAGGATCTGAGCTCCCGCCGGCGAGTCGAGCTCCGCGGGATCGAGTCCGAGCTGCTCGGCGAGCGCGTGATTCACTTTCACGATACGCGGCTCGCGGACCTTAGCCGGCGAAACTCGCGCGTAAAAGCGCTCAGGGAGACGGGCATAACTGTTGTCGAAGGCGATCTTCAGGGACATGGGCGACGCTGACCATGACACCGCGAACAATCGCCGCCAAGGGAGCAGGTGGTCAGCGTAGCGAAGCCGCCAAACCGTCGAGAATATCGTGCTCGCTCACGAGCAACTCGCTCAGCCCGAGCTCGCTCATCGTGATCGCTAGCACGACCGCACCGCCGACGATCACCTCCGCACGCGCGGGCTCCACGAGCATCCCACGCCGCTCGACCAAGCTTGCACGCGCCAAGCGCGCAGCCAGCGTTGTCACGCTCGCTGCGCTCAAGCGGCTGTGATGCGTGCGCGTGGCGTCATAGCGCGCGAGCCCGAGCGCCATGGCCGAAAGCGCCGTCACCGTGCCGGCCAAACCGATCACGGTGCGCGCCTTCGATACGTCGATCACTTCACGCACCCGGCTGAGTTCGCGACGCACGTCGGCCTCGCAGGCCGCGATCTCGGCGCTCGTCGCCGGGTCACTCCGCAAGTGCCGCTCGCTCATGCGCACGCAGCCCATTTGCAGTGAAATCGCCGCTTCCGGGCGCTCCGAACCCAACACGAACTCGGTCGAACCACCGCCCAGATCGATGACCAAAAACGGCGCGTCCGTGTGCGCCAAACCGAGCGTCGCGCCAAAGAACGAACAGTGCGCTTCGGCATCCCCACTCAGCAGCTCCGGTCGCACCCCGAGCGCTCGCTGCGCCGCGTCGAAGAAATCCTCACCGTTCTGCGCATCACGCGCCGCACTCGTCGCCACCGCGCGCACGCGCGTCGCGCCATGCACACGCAAACGTGCCGCATACTCCGAAAGCACCGCCACCGTACGGGCGATCGCCTCGGGCGCGAGCTCGCCGGTCACGTCCACGCCCTGCCCCAGGCGCGTCATGCGCATCAACCGCTCGAGCTCGTTCCCCGCAGAATCAGTGACCAGCAGGCGCACCGAATTGGTACCGATGTCGATCGCGGCGAGCGCGCTCAAATGCCCTGCCCGCCGATTTGACGCTTCAGCCCAATCAAAGTGAAGAGCTCCATGCGCGCCGCCGCGTCATGCAAGAAAATGCCGTGCAATTTGCTGGTCGTCGTCCACGAACCGGGCTTCTTCACGCCGCGATAGCACATGCAGAAATGCTGACATTGCAGAATCACCGCCACGCCTTGGGGTTGCAAATGACTCTGAATCGCATCGCTGATTTGCTTGGTCAGCTTTTCTTGCACCTGCAAGCGCTTGGCAAACACATCCACCACACGCGCGACCTTGCTCAAGCCCACCACGCGCCCGTTCGGAATGTACGCCACGTGCGCCTTGCCCACGAACGGCACCATGTGATGTTCACAATGACTGAACAGCTCGATGTCGCTCACGAGCACGAGCTCGTCGTAACCCTCGACTTCTTCGAACGTCTTCGCCAAATACTCGGCCGGATCTTGAGCGTATCCGGCAAAGTGCTCGGCGTACGCGCGCACCACGCGCGCCGGCGTGTCGAGTAGGCCTTCGCGCCCGGGATCTTCACCCAGAAACGCGAGAATGCCGCGCACGTGCTCCTCCGCCGCGGCAACCTGCTCGGTCGTTCGCTGAGCTTTGTCCTGGTGTGCGTGTTCGAGCTCGCTCGGGTCAGTGCGTGTGGCGGTCATCGAGCCCACAGCATGCTCTGCCAGGCCGCGCAGCTCAACTGGGCACATCGCAGTAGATCCCGGATTGATACTTGATTGGTCGATGGTCACGCGCCACGGCGCACCCCGGCACAGCCTTCGGCGGCACGGACGTGTCTCCGAGCGAGCCATACCAGGGAGAGCGGGGCGCGAGGCAGCCACTGCGGTCGGACGCCTTCACCCTTCTTAGTTAGCGGCACGTGCAGTATCTGCTGGCTCTTTGGCCAAGCCGCGGTTACGCCTCGCGCCCCTTCTCATGCACTGGGCTCCGCTCAGCCTCACTTCGGCACTGTTTCTCGGCTTCTACGACACGTGTCAGAAGCACGCGCTGCGGGACAATCCCATCCTGCCCGTGCTGTTGATCAGCACGGGTACCTGCGCCGCAGTGTGGACCAGCCTGCTGTTCGTACAACGCTTGATGCCGAGCGCGTTGCACGAGAGCCTGATGGTGCCCGAGCTCAGTTGGCTTTCGCATGCAGAGCTATTGTTCAAAGCCGCGATCGTGGCAGCGTCCTGGCTCTGCACGTATCTCGCGGTCAAACATCTACCCATCTCGCTGGCTGCGCCGATTCGCGCCACGAGTCCACTGTGGACGCTCGCGGCCGCGATCCTACTCCTCGCCGAGCGCCCGTCTGTGCTGCAGGTGCTCGGCATCTCGACCACGTTACTTTCCTTCGTCGGACTGTCCATGGTCGGACGGCTCGAGGGCGTGCACTTTCACCGCGACCGCTGGGTCGGCTACCTGATCCTGGGCACGCTGTTCGGCGCGGCCAGCAGCCTGTACGACAAGCTACTTCTGGGCAGGCTCGCGCTCGCCCCCGCCACGGTGCAGGCCTGGTTTTCCATCTACCTGCTGGCGCTGTTTCTGCCACTCGCGCTTTTGTGGTGGTTCGCGCGCGGTCGGCGAAACGGCGGACTCTCACGGTTCGAGTTTCGCCCGAGCATGATCCTGTTGGCCCTGTGCCTGCTCTGCGCAGACTTTGCCTACTTCTCCGCGCTGCGTGAGCAGGCAGGCTTGATCTCGTTGGTTGCGAGCCTGCGCCGCGGCAGCACGCTGATCGCCTTTGCGGCGGGCGTGTTCGTATTCAAGGAGAGCAACGGCTGGAAGAAGCTGCCGCCCGTCGCCGGCATCGTGCTCGGCATTGCGCTCACCCTGCTGGGTTAATCGCTCGAGTCGGCATCGCTTCGCTCGTTCGCTTTCGGAGCCCAGGGCAACATTCGCCGCAGTAGCCCATCACGCAGCACGAGGCTGTGAAACAGCACCGCGCTCAAATGCGCCATGAACGCAAAGAATAGCAGGTAGGCGAGCACGGTGTGCGAGCGACGGAGCAGCGTGTAGAGCGCCACGCTGTGCGGCAAAATCGGCGGTAGCACGACTGGCCCGACCCGCACCGGCAGACGCGCGGCCGAGAGCATTCCCCAGCCGACCAGGGGCAGCAGCAACATCAAGCCGTACAGCAAGCGCTCGGAGGCGGTCGCAATCAGGCGCTCGCGCGCCGACATCGTCGGCAAAAACGGCGGCAGCGGCTGCAATTGCCGATTCACGAGCCGAATCAACGCCAGCACCCAGATCAGCATGCCCAAGGGGCGATGAATGCCTACCAACAGCCGGTATTGCTCGAGCGAAGCCACCATGTGCATGCCGATCGCCAACATGCCGAGCAACGCCACGGCCATCAACCAATGGAGCACGCGCGACGACCAAGCAAACTGCGTGATCTTGCTCATGGCGTGCTCACTCGTTCGCTCTCGGAGGTGGTGACCGCGCTCGAGGACACGGGTTCGGCCACACGCCGCGTGAAGGATTGCGAGTACGCTGCCGAGCGAGCGCTGAGCAGCGGATCGTCCGAGCCGGCGATGCCGTTCGGCAACACCAACGGATCGAAGTTGATGGTGCGCGCGGGCCCCGTCGCTTCACCTTCGACGTGATCGATGGTGAGCGTGCCGACATCGACCCTTTCGCGGCTGTCGGGCCAAGCCAGCGTGGAGTCACGAGTCGAATCCGCTGCCTGCCCGATCGTCAAGACCAGCCGCCAACGCAAGGGCTGCTCTTTGACCTTCGCGATCAGCGCATCGAACAAGAAATTCGGCGTGGGCGCAGCGCCCGGTGGCAACGCGGGCACGCGCGCGGCCGGCTGCACGGGTACCATCGACCAGCGCACCTTCGTCACTTGTCCGGCATCATTCGTGAGTTCGAATGCGTTCAGGCTATTGTAGGTGCTGTCCTCGAAGCCCGAGGTCGGCGCCTGAGCTTTGATCGCCCCAACCGCGCGCGCGAACTCGGGGTGCTTGGCTATGAAAGCAGCGAGCTTCTCCGGGTTTGGCTTCTTGGTCGCTGGGTCCGGCGCCGTTGCGATCAGTTGCTCGTTGAACGCTTCTGCAGTGTTGACGACGAACACCGGTATGTTGTTCATCCCGGTTCGCCATTCTTCACCGTGCGGCAGCGAAAAGCGCAGCCCCATGCTACGCACGGTCGCGACGCCGTCAGGGGCATACGGCATGCCACCGGCCAGCGCGAAGCGCCCCACCACAGGAACACGGCCCGGACTGAAGACGCTCGCTTTGGACAAGCGCGTTCCAGCACCGTTGGCTTCGAAGTAGCCGCTGACACTCACCCCCTTGGCGTGATTGCGACGAAACCCCGGGTGCGGCCCGTTCAGGCTCTCGAACGTGTCCACGAGGCGCCCCGGGCTGAGCTGATGCGGCGACAGCCAGCCGCCGAGATAGAGGAAAGCGGCCCCGACGCTGAGCACGATCACGCCGACCAGCGCCAGGCGAGTTCGAGTCCCCAATCGCGTGTCGTGAATCACCAAGGCATTCACCTCGCATCGCAGGATGCAGAGCAAAGCGTTCGCGCGCAAGCGGTCCGCTGGCATACTGCCCCCATGCACCGGCCCAGCGTCTACCCTCCCGACCTGGCTCGCTACGTGGAGGCGCACTGGCCTGCCTCGTCGCGCCTGGCCATCCCGCTTTCGCTGTTGGAAGAAGCGTTGTCGACGGCGTTTCAAGCTTCACTGACCACGGAAGAAGCGCGCTCCACGCGCTTCCGCCTACTGCTCACCTCGCCCGAGCAACTGCCCGACTCGGGAGTGCCCAATCAGGGCGTACTTCGGCTCAAATTCGATCGTACTCGGCCGCTCACAGCCGATGAACTGCGGCGCTTGGCGCCCGCGGTTCCGTTCGAAACCGCCTTGATTGCGGCCTATCCCGAGCAGGGCAAGCTGCGGATCTGGGGCGTTGCCCACTCCGGCCCTGCGTGGCTGGCGCCCACCTGGGGCGGACGCAGCGTCGTGCCCAACTGGACGTACGATCCTATCATTCACGTAACCGCACCAGGTCAACTCGCCGTGCGCTGTGCCGGTCAGTTGATTGGCGCGCTCGAACGCGGGCTATTGGTCGATGCCGCGCTCGACGTGTTCGATTCGGAATGGCTGCCTGCCATGTTCGCCCACGAGCGCCAGGCGATCCAGGCTGAGCACGCGGCATTGCAGGCTCAGGTGGCTTCGCCGACCTCTGTCGAGCATTCGCTGATCGGAAAAGTCGCCCAGCAGATGTTGCGGCGAGCGATTCAACTCGTGCGCGGAGCTCGCCACGGCGGCCTGATCCTGATCGTCGACACGCGCGACGGCGCAGACCCTCGACCGCTCGCTGGCTTACGCCTGAAATATTCGCTTGCCCGTGACGAACCAGCTCGCCGCTACCGAACGCTGCTGTTTCAGATCCTCGAGGCGGTAGCGGCAACGACCGCGAAAGACTCGGTAGGCTGGGCGGACTTTGCGTCGAGCTCGAACGCGCGCTTCGAGGAACTCGAGCAAGCCATCTTCGAGCAGAGCCGCGTGCTCGCGAACCTCACCGCCATAGACGGCGCGCTCGTGCTCGACAAGCGCTTCGGTGTGCTCGGCTTCGGCGCCGAAGTGTCCGCCGAACTTCCGACTCCGTCACGAGTGTGGCGGGCGATCGATACCGAGGCGCAGCTGCGAAATCCCGAGGATATCGAGAACGTCGGCACACGCCACCGCGCTGCCTACCGTTTCGTCAACGACCATCCTGACGGTCTCGCGGTCGTCATCTCTCAGGACGGCGGAGTGTCCTTCGTCGCCAAACGTGAGCAGCAGGTCGTGTTTTGGGAACAGTCCGTCAGTCCCTGAATCAGCGGGGGCCGAGCATGCCTCGCGTGTGCGCAGCGTCGAGCAGCCTGGCAACGGCCGGGCGCTGATCGAGCGCGACACTGCCCGCGACCTCGGTCGCCTTGGCGTGAACGAAGAAGGTCTTGCGACGCCAACTGAGCTGAAACATGCCCGTCAGCACGCCGCGCTTCATCGCCGCGGCAAAGCCTTCCCCCTCGAGCACGACGTGATACGTCGAGCACGCCTTCAACAGCGAGGGCATCATCTGATCCAGCTTCGCGCGGAATTGCGCGTTCGGGGCCGGAGCGTCCACGGGCACGCGAGTCACGTACACGACAGGATGACCGCAGGTCGCGGCGGCTCCCTCTACCGCGACGCGCACTTTCTCTACGTCTGCAACTTCTGGCTCGCCCCACAGGGCGAAGACTGCGCCAGACGTCGTAATCAATTCGCAAGCCATGAATTTCCTACCGATCAACGGCACGTTCAGGCCAAGATTTAGCCATCGTCCACGAGCCGTGCAGCGCTCCGTGGACGCCCGTCGGCCGGCAGCATACAAATGATGTGATCGGTCGGTAAGCCGGAACGCGAAAGAATCCTAATTTCGCGTGATTTCGGACGACCCGCAGCTCGTCATCCGTACGCTCGAGACTGCGTCACCTTCAGCGCGCCGCGCTCTGTAATGCCTTGCGAGCGCGCTTTTCCTCGTACATGAGCGCATCCGCCTTCACCAACAGCGCTTCGATACTCTCCGGTCGCGACGAGTCGTACAGCGTACCACCCACGCTCGCAGACAGCCGGTAGCGCTGACCCGGTTTTTGGTTGCGTGCCGCAATCTCGCCCTCGATGCGGGCAACGAACGAGCCGAGCTGCTCGGCGGCCGCTTCCGGCAGCAGCGCGACGAATTCATCGCCGCCCAAGCGAGCCACGACGTCCGACGCGCGAAACGTCGCCCGCAACACACTAGCCGTTTCGCGTAGC
>Ga0247766_1000261_pt1 | contig 11406 bp, 7 predicted proteins | sample UWRJL223509R6_FD_179946 | JGI IMG/M metagenome (GOLD analysis project Ga0247766, IMG submission 179946) | Plant litter microbial communities from Arlington Agricultural Research Station in Wisconsin, United States - UWRJ-L223-509R-6 | ecosystem: Environmental > Terrestrial > Plant litter >...
GGCGGACCTTCCGGTGGTGGCGGCGGTGCCCGTGGCGGTGCGGCGCCCGCCGGCGGCGGTGGTGGCGCTCCCTCCGGCGGCGGCGGCTATGACGACCACGACTATGGCGGTGGCGGCGACGACGACATCCCGTTCTGAGTAGGAATGCGTGCTTCGCTGCAGCTGACCCGAGCGCACACGTCGGTCGCGATGGTCGCGATCTTGGTGACGCTCGGGCTTTGCCCAAGCTGCGCGAAAAAAACGCGCAACTCCCTGGAGAGCAGTTCGAGTACAGCCGTCGCGTTGCCCGACTTGCCCGAACCCGCGGGGGTTCTCGCGGAGCTCAGCATCGGTCGTCCCGATGCCACCTTTCGCGCGCTGCGTGAGCTCGGTCGACCGTGGTCCGCGGTCCTCCCTGCCGGGTTTCCGATGCTGACCGCAAGTTTGCTCGGGCTACCACCGCTCACGGCTGATTCGTTCGATCCGGCGCTGCCGGTCGTCGGCGTGCTGCTGCAAAGCGGGTCCGGCACGCCGACTTGGGTATTGGCGGTCCACAGCGTCTCGGGCCCTGAGTTGATTGCCAAGTTGAGCACGGGAGATCGCGCGCCGTTTCGCGCGCAAGCGAGCGCTGCCGCAGGCTTGAAACTGATCGAGCCGAACCCGCAAGCCGGAAAGGACGTGAAACCCGCGCCCGCCTTGGCCGTGTTCGACAACTACTTGCTGATCGCCGAACGCGCCGAGTCGCTGCTTCTGGCCGGGCCTTATACCGCGCGCATGTTGCCCAAACGACCGCCGTCGAAAGCGGCCATCGCGTTGCGTTTTTCGCACGCTGCTCTGACGACCACGCTCGTGCCTGGTTTGCGCGGGCTGTGGGCCGCGTATCGCACCCGCCTCGCCCATCAAGACCTGACGGATCGCTCGGCGCACGGCGGGCGCGCGCCTGATTTCGCCGATCCGGCGCAAGTCATCCTCGGCGCCGACGCGCTGGTCGAGTCGCTGCTCAGCTTGCTCGACGGCGCATCGACGCTCGAACTCGAGCTCGAACCCTTTGCCGATCGCTTGGACTTCACGCTTCAGCTCGAGCCTGCGGCGGGTTCTGAAGTTCGAACCAAACTCGCCGCGCTGGCCGAGGCTGACGCGCGCACTTTGCTGAAGCTCCCAGCCGAAACCCAATTCGCCCTCGGGCTGTTGCGTAGCGCGGATGAACGCGAGGCCGCTGGTAAAGCAGCGGGTGAGGATTGGGTGCGCCTGCTCGGCGCGCGGCTCGGCGAGCATGACGCTCGTCAACTGCGCAGCGTGCTCGCTGATTGGGAGCTCGGCCGCGGTGCGGAAACTTGCTATGGCTTTGTCGGTGGCAACCAGCCGGGCGCGTTCCTCGTGGCAAGCGTTGCGGATGCTGCACGGTTGAAGCGCGCCGGAACAGGATTTTTCGGCTTATTTGCCTTGCCCGGCGTGCGCGCGCCGCTCGCGGAGTTCCTGGGCCAGCCGCGCGTTTCGGAGCCAGCAGGTTCGAGCAGCGCCTTGCCGAACGTGACCCGCAGACGTGTGACTTTTGCCGCTCCCGCGGGAAAGAGCGCACCGCCGACGCTGTCCATCGCTTGGTCGGTGGATGACCAACGCGCGTTTGCCGCCGTCAGCAAGGAGGGCGACGAGACCTTGAAGACCGTGCTCGCGAGCTCTCGCGGCGAGCGCGACACCTTGGGGAGCAAGCCCGGCCTGGCTGACGCGGTGCAGCGCATCGGTTCGCGAGCGGCGCTGTACGCTTATCTGGATGCGCGCGTTCCGTTCACTGCCAGCGGCGAGCAATCAGCCTTGCCCGCCCCGCTGATATTTTCACTCGGCAAGCGCGAGCAGGGGGCGGCGCTGCGCGCCGAGCTCGCAAAGCCTGCCCTCGATCTCGCCCTTCGAGGCGCACTCGGACATTGACGTGAAGTTCGCCGGCGAAACCCTGCTAGTGACCGGTTTTCCCGGTTTTCACGCGCGAAAGTTGGCGCTGCATTTGCTCGCGGCCGAGCCGGAGACAAGGCTCGTCCTGCTCTGCCGGTCGAGCGACAAGGATCGCAGTGCCGAGTGCCTCGCTCGACTCGGCCCTTCGCAGCGCGCGCGGGTGCGTGAAATCATCGCTGATCCCGCGGCGCTCGACTTCGGGCTCAGCGGTGCCGAATATCTCGAGCTGGCTCGGTCCGTTCAGCGCATCTATCACTTCGCTTCCGTACTCGAAGCCAAGCGCCGCACCGAGGCCGCTGCCTACAACATTGCCTGCGCGCGAGAGATCCTAGAGTTCGCGCAAGTCGTGCCAGAGCTGCGCGGTGTCATCCTGCTCTCCAGCGTGACGGTGTGTGGCACGCGCGTGGGACTGATTCTCGAGGACGAGCTGCGTAGCGGCCAGACTTTTCGTCGCCGCTTGGACGAGTCGTTGGCCACGGTCGAAGCGATGTTCGAGCGGCGCGGTAAACTGCCGCAAATCGTGCTCCGCCCCGCGCAAATCGTGGGTGATTCACAGACAGGCGAGATCGACAACCCGGGCTTTCCGTATCCGTGGCTGGCGTTCGTCGACCGCGGGCCGAGCGAACTCGTGGTGCCCGTGCCGCATCGACCCGAGGCGCCGGTGCAAATCGTGCCGATCGATTTCGTGGTGCGGGCGGCGCACTTCCTCGGCACCCGCCCGGAAGCTTACGGCAAGCGTTACCACTTGGTGGATCCGGCGCCGCCGACGCTCAAGGAGTTTTTGCAGCTCTCGGCCGAGGCGAGCGGCAAGCACTTGGCGGAGAACTTCAATCCCAGCGCGTTCACCCGCGGTCTGGCGGCGAAGCCCGGGTTTCGCATGTTGACCCAAGGCGCGCGCGGGCTGATTGATCTGTTCGTGGGGAGCCCCTCGTTCGACGCACGGAACGCACAGCACGCGCTTCAGGCTGGGGGCATCAGCTGTCCACCCGTTGCGAGCTACTTGAATTCACTGTTGGAGCGCGCGCGCGCCGGCGCAGCAGCACACGAGGTCGAACCGCTGGAGGTTGCGGCAGTGACGGCGGAAGCCGATGAGTGAACCCGTGCGGGCGCAGCTCGAGCGCGCGCTGGGCGTGGGGCTTTCGGCGATTGCAGCGCTAATAGCGCTCACCTGCGGCAGTCGCGGCACGCTCGAGCATGGCCCGATCGCGCCGTTGGTGCTGAGCGCGGCGGGTGGAGGCGGGGGAGCGCCAGATGCGGGAGCGGCTGCGGGATTCGGAGGGAGAGGGGACGCTGACGCGGGAGCGGGCACGACCACAGGTACGAGTCCGTTCACGGGGGAGAATGGGGCGGACAAGAAGCGTGGAATGACCCGGTTTTTTGCGGATTTGGCCGGGCTCGAGGGGGGCACGCGGCGCGAGATGGTGCGGATTGTTTGGTTGGGGGATTCGCACACGGCAGCGGACTACTTGACGGGGGCGTTGCGGGCACGACTGGAGAAGCGCTTTGGCGTCGGCGGGCCAGGGTTCTTGCGCGTGGGGCTCAAACCGTATCGCCACGCGCAGGTTCGCTGGGCGTGTGATGGGCCCTGGAAAATCGAACCCGTGCCGCCACCGCGACGGACGCTGTTCGACGACGGCGTGTTCGGGCTCGGTGGAATGCGAGCGCTGCCGGATGGTGCACCCGCGCAGGCAGCATTCGAATTGAGTCCGGGCTCGGCGCGCGGCCGGCTGCACTGGCAGTTGTGGTTCTCGCTCAAAGAGGGCGCGAGCTTTCGGGTCACCCTGGGCGGCGTGTCGCAGGTGATCACGCCAGACAGTCGAGTGCCGGAGTTACCCGGCGCGGGCTTCTCGAGTCTCGTCCTCGAGAGTGCAGTCAGCGACAAGTTCGAGCTGCTGACTCTCGCTGGTAGCCCTCGCTTCTACGGGTTGACCGTCGAAGGCAGCGAACCGGGCGTGGTGCTAGACGCCGTGGGCATCGACGGAGCACGTTTGGCGACAGCTCTGGCCTGGAGCGAGACGTCGTTCGAAGCGGCCTTGCGGGCCCGAGCGCCAGCACTCGTCGCGTTGGCGTTCGGCACCAACGAGGCGTTCGACGCCGACAAGATCGAGAAATATCGCGCACAATATCGGGATTTGTTGGCGCGCGTGCGGCTCGCCGCGCCCGCTGCGGATTGTCTGATCGTCGGGCCTCCTGATGCCGTCGCAGTCGGCGGCGGCTCGGAGCCACGCGTCACGGAGCTGGATGTCCTGCAGAGCTCGGTCGCAAGCGAGCTCGGTTGCGGCTTCGTGAGTCAGTTGCAGATCATGGGCGGCGCAGGCGGCTATTCACGCTGGGTCCGTCAGACACCGCAGCTGGCGCGCGGCGATCGCCTGCACTTGTCAGCCAAGGGCTACGAGGTGATGGCCAATGCCATCGCCGACGAGCTGTTCGCGACTTACGACGCGCGAGCCCGCTGAACGCGACGGATTTCGAGCGCTGAGCGCGAGTCCCCCGTCGTCAGGCGAGCAACTCGTCGATCACGCCCGATTCTGCGCCGTTGCCGAAGTTCGACGACCAATCGGTTTTGTCGCGTACCGCGGCCGTAATCAACGTGTTGAACAAGCGGTTGTTGGTGACGGCCCCGGCGTCGACATAGGCGCCCTGCTTCAGATAGCCCCCCGCGCTCCCCGCCAGGATCGTCGGTACGTTCTTGAAGCTGTGGCTCGGCCCGTCTGCGATGTGGTTCGTCCACAGGATCACGGACTTGTCGAGCAAGCCCCGAGCCTTGAAGTGATCGAGCCCGTGTAACAGCGTCTGCATGCGCACGACGTCGATCTCCGCGTGGGCGTCCTCGGCCGTTTGATTGCTGCCAACTGAGGAGTCAGAGGGCACGCGATGGCTGATGTGGTGAAACGGCCAGTTGAGCTCGGCGTTCGACGGCACGGGGTACTTGGTCGCGTCGGTGCCATCGCCGTGCTGCAGAGTCGCGACACGATTGTAATTGCAGGCGAAAGCGAGGGCGACCAGCTCCAAATGCAACTTGGCGACATCCTCGATCATGCCGTCCATGCGAAAGGCCAAGCCGCTCCTGAAAGCCTCCAACTGGGAGACGGCCAGGCCTTCCTGCGTGCAGTTGAGGCCCATTCCGCTCATCTTGACCTCGGTGTCGCGGATCGAGTCGAAGTGCTGCTCGAGGCGCACCTTGTCGGCCGAGCTGAGCGCGGACAGTGATAACATCTGTTTCAGCTCGCCACGAATCAGGTCATTCACGCTCTTGCGGCTGGCGAGGAGCTCTGCCGCTGTTTCGGCGGCGTTGGTCGCGTCGTTACTGGCCGCAGTCGTGAGTCCGATCAATCTAGAGTACAGAGTGTACGGATTGTCGTCCGCCGAGCGGACCTGCCCGGCCCCCGCACCTTTGAACGAGATGCGCTCGGCGATATATCCGTTGCTGCGGTTGCCGGCGTAGAGCGTGAGCGGATCGGCGCCGGCGTCGTTCACTGCGTCTGCCACCACCATGTCCGCGGAAATCCCTGTCGAGTACGCGGTGCCACCACCGCCGCCCGAGGGCGCGGCGGTCAGCGACTGACACAAGCCTTGGGAATGCCCGCAATTGGTCGGCTTCTCCATCGGGAAATTGATGTTTTTCACGAACAAAAGCCGGTCGGCATGGGGAGCCAGCACGCTCGTCGCTTTGTCCGTCTGCGCGCCCAGGGAGTCGACGCTGAACGCGCCGAGGGCGTCCGGGAAGAACTTCTTTCCGACTACGCCGCAGGCCGCCACGATGTACAGGCTGAACACCGGCGGAGCATCGGCCGCCCAGGCCGAACGCTCTGGCAAACCCTCCAAGAAGGGCAAACCCACCGCGATCGCGCCGGCACGCAGGAAGGCGCGCCGGTTCAACACCGAGCGACGCTTGAAGGGCAGCGTGGAAAGTCCATTTCCGAGCGGAGCAGAGGTCTTGATTTTCACTGAGCACCAGGGGTGTGAATGCGGAAAGCGTCGGTCTTCACCAGTTCGGTCAGCACTTCCTTGACCGAACCGTGGTCGCTGCGGCTGATCCCCGAAAGCGCACCGACGAGCGCAGCGTCACTGGCGACGATGTCGCGTTGTAGGCTGAAGCTGGCGAGCTTTTTGGCGTAACACAGGTGCGCCTGCTCACTGTCTGCCATGGCTTGCATCAGCTCGTTCGCGTCGGCGAAGGGCCTTTCGCCATCGCTGAATTCGTAGCTGCCGCCGGTGTCGATCGCCAGGCCGTCGTTCTCCGTCTCGCGATATTGACCCATGCCGTCGAAGTGCTCGAAGGCGAAGCCGACCGGGTTGATCAGCTGGTTGTGGCACGAGCCCCCACAGCCACCCGTCAGCGTCGTGATTCGTTCACGATTGGTTTGGTTCGGTTCCAGCGGCGGGATCGGCGGAAGCTGCGGCGCGGGCGGGCCGAGCGTCGCGCACAAGACGTCGAAGTTGATGCTGGCGCCTCGGTGGATCGGATCGGCGTCGCCGTTCAGACCATTGAGCGTGAGGAACGGCAATTGCGAGAAGAATCCGACGCGCTCCGGCCCCAAGTCATTCTCCACGAAGCCGCTACTGGTTTGGCGCACTCCGTAGAGCTTGGCCATGCCCGGGCCCATGAAACCGGAGGTGGTGGTCAAGATGTCCTTCACCCCCAAGCTTTCGCTGAAGATCTTGTCGAAGAACAAATACGAGCTCTGTTCGTACTCCGCGTTCAGCGATTCGTCGTAGTTCGATACGCCGACTTTGCTGATCGTGCCGAAGCGCGCGAAGTGCAATAGCTCGCCGTGGAATTGTCGCATCACGGTCGTCGCGCTCGGTTCGTCCAGCATGACACTGGCTAGCTCGGCTGCAGCATCCGGGTCGATCAAGCTGGGGGCCGTGTCCAGCAGATCGTCGCTGGGAGTGGTTCCGCGCAGCCAGAGGGAAAGCTTGGCGGCGATTTCGTAGCCGTTGAGCGGCTTTTCGCCGGCTGTGAACTCGGTGCGATACAGGAAATTCGGAGACTGCAGCAGCCCCCGGATCACCAGCGCCGCGCCCTTGGCGAACTCGCTCTTGCTGCCCGACATGGCGCTGCCCGACTTGAACAGCGCGCTGTAAGCACTGAGTTCAGCTGCGGTCAGCGGGCGCCGGTAAGCGCGTCGCCCGACGCTGCGAATGAAGCCGGCTGAATCCGTGCCGCGATAAACCTTGGACAGCGCGGTCGTCGATGCGGTCACCTGATCTGCCAGCGTTTCTGCAGCCGCTTGAAAATCCGCCCATGAACGTTGGTTGACGTCGAGCAACAGCTCGTTGTTCGAGAAATCCGTCGTCCCGGAGACGGCGCTCTGGAATGTCGCATCGAGGCCCGAGGGTTTGCTCAGCCCCAAAATGTCCTGCACGCTTTGCGCCCACTGCGCGTTGGTCAGGCGTACGACACGGTAGTACTGCGGTGACCCATGGAGCTCGATCCCCAGCGAGGCGGAGCCGCCGTCATCGCCTGCGTCTGCACCCGCGGCTCCACTCGCGCCCGCCGTCGGCTCGGACGTCGTGGGCTTCACTCGGTGCTTCGGTGGATCGGCGCAGGCTGCCAGCCCGGCGAGCGTCAGCGCCGCTGCGAGCGAACCCCAAAAACGCTTCGAAAAGCTTGGAATCGAGCCACTTCTACTTGCAGACCTTGATGTTACCGGGGGATTTCGCACGCGCTCCGAGATAGCAACGGACAAACGAAGAAATAACTGAGTGTTGAAATGTTTCCCGCTGGCGAAAATCGCCAGTCAAGGCGCAGAAGGTGCGAGCTGTGCGTTGTAGGATTTCATCAGCGCACGGAAGACCCAGTTCCCGATCACCTCTGAACCGATGGCTGTAGGGTGGGTGAGATCGGCTTGGCCCAAGCCACGGCGCACCCAGGTCGGCATCGAGTGGGCGCCACCCATCGCGCTGTAGGTGTCGAAGAAAGCGCAGCCGAGTTCCCGAGCCGCGTTCCGTTGTTCTTCGACGATCGAGGGGATGACTCGCATGCTCACGATTTCGTCGCCGACCTTGGCGGCGCGATCCATCGCGCCAATGACCAGACAACTGGATTCGGGCAGCGCGCGCTGGCCTTGCGCGATTACTTCTTTCATCGTGCGGTGATAATCGACCATCGGGTACAGAAAGCCGTCTCCGCTTTCATTGGCACCGAACTCGTAAATCAACAGATCGGGTTTGCGCCAACCGAGTTGTTCCGCCCAGTGGGCGTCGTCCTGCTTGTCCAAAAAGCGAATGCGCGCGCCCTGCACGCCGATTGCATCGACGACGACGCCTGGGGTGTCGCGCTCGAGCACCACGCCGAATGCCCGAGTTACTCCGCTCTTCGTGTAGATCTCGAATTCGTGCTCGCCGTCCGGCACGTCGAGCGAGAAATGCGCGGACTTCTTGAGCGGTCCCCGAGTTTCGACCATGGCTTTCGGCACGCCGTCGACGCTCACTTGCAACGTGCCACCGTTCGGATCTTCCAAGTAGTCGAGCACGAAGCGCGAAACTTGCTTGCCGTACGCGCCGCTCTTGGCTGTCCCGAAGCGCGCCACGGTGTTGCGCTCCGCCTTGAAGGAAACGCCGCCGAAGCCGTACAAGCCGTCGGCTGCATATGGTCCCACGATGCGGCTGACACTCCAGCCCGCGGTCGCGAAGCGCGACACGTCGTTGTGGAAGTATGCGGGCCAGGCGTTGGCGATCAACATGAAGCCGTGCCCCGCGTCGCCGAACTCGGCCTGCAACTTGCGGCGCAGGGTGCCGGAAACCAAATCACTCACCACGATCGAGTCACCGAAATGCGCGATCCGGGTCACGGCGTGCGGCTGCTTGTGCGCCGTTCGCGACAGCGCTTTGAAAAAACCGTTCAGCGCTCGGCCACCCGGATCGGCCAGCGGCAAGGGCGGCTCGGCCGCGTCGATTGCGGGTAGGGCGACGTCGCCGGCTTCCCGCTTTGCCGAGAGCTGGCCTTGCGCGAGCTTTAGCGCGGCCGAATCGGGCTGCGAAAGTTCCGCGCGGGTCTCCGTGGCGCTGATGATCTTCGCTTCCCCGACCGCCGGGGCGTCATCGAGACGCGTACGCGCGGGGGCCTCGCTGTGTGGTGGCGCGCGCAAGATGGATAACGGCGCGAACAGCGGCACGTGCTCGACGAGGAGCCCCAATCCGAGCACCGTGCAAACAGCGATGCACGCCCGAGACGTGAATGGGTCCAAACCAAACCAAGCGCCAGAACGGCGTTCTGGCTCAGTTGCTACAGGACGCATCACCGAGCTGTTTGCAGACCGCGCGCAGCATCTTCAAATCGCGATCGGAGGCCTGCCCGCTGCGCACCTTTTGTTGCAGCGTGGCTTTGGCCGCCAGCAGCTTGCTGCGGTCGGTATCTTGGCCGCCGTTCGTCGCGGGGTCTTCATCGAAGGGATTTTTTCGGACCAGCGTTGGGGCGCCCGCTTTGGGGTCATCCGCCGTCGCGTCTTCGGTGCTGGTGGGGGCGGGTCGCGTCTGCTTCTTGGGCGCGCTAGGCAAGTCGCTGACGTCAACCGACTCGGCGTCGAGCGCGGTGAGATCATTCGCGGCGCGCTTTCGTCGCACGGAATCCACGCTGGTGGCTCGCGCGATTTGGTCCAAGAGCGCGCGCTTTTGCGTGGCGTCTTGGCTGGCCGCCGCTTGGGCAAACAGCGCGTCCGCCCAGGCACTTTGGATCTGCCGATAGTCCGCCGTCTTGCGGGCGTTGCTGCTGGCGGGGATCTCGGCGGCTTTTCGCACCGCTGCGTGGACATCACCTTTGTCGAGGAGCGCCTTGGCCTCCAGTAAGCTGCGCATCGCCGAGTCGACGCCGTCCGCGCTGCCTGCGGCGATCTCGGGCTCGGGCGTACCGCCTCGGGTAGCGACCACCAGCGCCAAGGCCACGACGATCGCGGCCACGCCACCAATGGCTGCCAACTTCACGCCGTGCGACAAGCCACCGCTGACGGCAAGGGCGGGTTGCGAAATTCCGGCAGATCCCAGGGTAAGAGCGCTCGCTTGCTGACTTTCGTCCGCGCCTGGCACGTAGATGTCGCCTGCGGGAATGAACTTCAGGATCACGTCCCCGAGCTCGATTACATCGCGCGCGTCCATCAGCGTTCGGGGCAGTTCGACGCCGTTGACGCGTACCCCGTTGGCGCTCTCGCGATCCACGATCTCGTAGCGGCCATCACCCAGCGGTTGGATTTCCGCATGGACGCGGCTGACGGAGGGGTGATTGACGGAGACGTCGCACTCTTCACCGCGACCCACCACCAGAGGACGGTCTTGTGTGAGTGGGAACTCGGCACCCACGGTCGGTCCGACGACCATCACCAAGCGATCCGGTTGTCCCAGCAACGCCTGGCTGCGCGGCGCTGCGGGCATCGTCACCGCTTTGTCGAACGACACCGGGTCGAGGATCGAGTCGTCGAGGACCTGCAGCCGGTAGTCACCGAGCTGCACCAAATCACCGTGGACGATCTCGTGCTTTTCGCTGACTCGCTGCCCATTCACGTAGCAGCCGTTGTAGCTGGTGAGATCGAGCAGCTGCCAACGCTCCCCCGGCTTCGTCAGGCGCGCGTGACGGCGCGAGATGTTGCGCTCGGTCAGGCGGACCGTGTTCTCCTCGGCGCGCCCGATCGTATATTCATCACGAACGAGGTGGACGACGGTCTTACTCGCCTGGTCGTCCTCGATCGTCAGCTTCCACATCGGTGCGCCTACATGCCTCGTCGCAGTTGTTTCGTGATCAAAAGCGGCTCTACGTACGCGAGGCCGTCGCCAAATTTGTCATGGTTCTCTGCGGGTTTAAAGAGCTGTCATGAGTGCCGGCACCGTTTCAGCCGCCGGGGGCGCGTACCAGGGCGTACAAGGCGTCATTTACGGCGGGCCGGGCGGCTCGAATTTTGGGATTGTTCCGGGTGGGACAGACCCGGTTCGTGAGCAAAACCAGCACCCGGTCGGCGTCCGGGTCGCACCAAAAGCTGGTTCCGGTGAACCCGAGGTGGCCGAAACTACGCCCGCCTGCGAGCCGCCCTGCCGAGGACTGGTCGGCCGATTTTCCGTCGAACCCCGCCCGCAACGTGCCGCCGGGGCGCTCTTCGAGCAACGGCGCGAAGAGCTTTGCGTGAAGCCAGGCCGAGCGTCCAGCTCTGGCCTCGAGCAGTGCCGCTCCGAAGCGCGCCACGCCGTCAGCGGTTCCGAACAGTCCGGCATGTCCCGACGAGCCGTGCCCGGACAACGCCCAAGCGTTTTCGTCGTGGACGATGCCCTGAACTTCACCGCCGCGAAAAGGCACCGTCTCGGTGGGCATACAGCGCGCTGCGAAGTCGACGTGCCGCGCGCGAAGCAGGCGTGCCGAGCCCACCGAAAGACCGAGCGGTGCGCACACCTCGCGCTCGACGATTTCGTCGAGCGGCAGCTGCTCGAGTCGCTCCAGCGCCAGACCCAGCAAAGCGAAGCCCAGATCGCTATACAAAGGCGGATGACCGCCCA
>Ga0247766_1000262_pt1 | contig 11388 bp, 8 predicted proteins | sample UWRJL223509R6_FD_179946 | JGI IMG/M metagenome (GOLD analysis project Ga0247766, IMG submission 179946) | Plant litter microbial communities from Arlington Agricultural Research Station in Wisconsin, United States - UWRJ-L223-509R-6 | ecosystem: Environmental > Terrestrial > Plant litter >...
AGCGCAAGGCACAGCGCCAGTAGCCCGAGCAACGCCAAGCGCCACGCGCGCTCTAGATAGACCGCGTCCAGAGCGACGGAACGTTCCGCAAGCTTGGCGAGTAACAAGCCAGCTAATTTGCGCAACTCGGCCAGATAAAGGGTTTGTTCAGCCGGCGGGAGCTCGGCGAAAAACACGAACGAGCCGGAGCGCAAGGCGCGCCGCAAGAGCTCGACCCGCGTCTCGGCCGAGGCCGCCTGAGTGAGCAACGTGTCCGGGAGCGAATCCCAAGTGCGCTCGCCGTCTTCCGGTGAAAACGTGGGTTCTGCCCTGGCAATGAGCGCGCACAGAGCCCAGTAGCTTGCCTGCCGATAGCTCTCGCAGGCGCTGCTTTGCGAGTCGACCTCGCTCTGCTCGTCGGGCGCGAGCGCGTTCTTGGCGAGTTCGACGCTCGCCTGCGCGCGCCGTGCGAACGTCGCCGCGCGCACGCCCGGCTCGGGCATTGCTTCGCGCACACGTGCTAACGCTGGCCCGCGCCAAAACCAATCACGGATCCGCTTGAGGGCTGAAGGCTTCCGAGGAGTCTCAGCGAGATTTTGAGCTTGGTCCGATGCCGGCTGTCCAATAGTCACGGCCGAGACGCAAGCAGAGTGTCGGGCGAGGGTCAATCGGAACTCATGCTGTGCCGCCGGCGCCGCCAGCGCCCGCGAACTCGCTCGACCTCAAAAAGGCCGAAGCACTTCATCCTTGCCTGCGCGGTACCATTTGCGACCAGGGAAGTGCTTACGCGCGCACGCCTCTTCGGCCTTGTTGTGACGGCTGAGCCACAACACGTCCGGGTTGGGGTCCATCGGCGAGTTCTGCGCCATGTTGCTCTCGGTCTCGGTGGTTTGACCCTCGACGATGATCACAATCGCGTTTTTTAGGCCGATATCGCGGGCACCACGGAAGGGCGCGGTGGTGTAGTGATATTCGCTGTAGGCAACAGGGTAGACGAGGGGCGCGATACGCACGACCCCGTACGTCATTGCGGCGGCCGTCGCTAGCGGACCTGCCCAGCTCGAGAACACGGCAAACGGGCTCGCGACCGCACGCCACGAGACTCGCGCGAACAGCGGCGAAAGCAGCGCCGCGCTGCCCGTCGCCATGGGCACGACCAATGGCAGGAGGTAGCGCGGACCGAGGCCGTCATCCGTACCGCGTCCGAACTGCACGAAATAGTAAAATCCGATGATCCCACTACCGCCCAAGAGCAGCATGAACGCGACGCGACGTTCGCGACCGCCCAGCGCGCGAATCAGCCCCGCGATCCCGAGGGCGGGTGCCGCAGGCCACCAACAGTAGGAACCAGTCGCCAGTGGCACGCCGTACTTCAATTCATTGGGCTGAGGCAGACTGAGGATGAATTTGGACTCCGGGCGAATCAAAGGCGCCAAGCTGTAGGCGGTTTGAAACCACTCACCCAGCTGCAGACGGAGTACCACCAGGGTCAGGCCGCCGAAGGTCGCAAATCCGAGCGTCGTGCCGACCCAGCTTCGCCAGTTGATGCGTCGCCGATAGGCCACCCAGACGAAGTACAAGAAAATGCTCACACCTAGCGTGGCGCCGTCGGTGGGACGAGTTGCCAGGATCAGCGAGGTCGCGCTGCCGAGGCCGATTCCCCCGAACCAAGCACGGAGCTTGCTGATGTTCGGGTCGGAGACGACGCATAGGCTTTCGATCGCCCAAGCGAAACACGCGCACACCATGGTGTGTGAAAAGCGAGAGGCACCGTTCATCAGCATGGCGGGCCCGAGCAGCGCGCAGATCGGTCCGAGCACGCTGGCGAACGCCACGATGCGTCGCGAGCTGTCCGCGGTCGAGCCGAGGTCAGCCGCCAAGCGCCGAGAAAGTCGGCCAATCCCGACCGCCGTGATGCCCGCCATCACCGGCCCCGCGAGCGAGATCACGCCCAAGCGCGCGAAGATCCCCATGAACATCGGCCAGCCCGGGGTGTACTGCGAGAACGCCCGCCCTTCGTGTCGGAACACCCAATAGTTCTCGAACATCGAGGCACACGGGGGGAGCGTCGCGTAAGCGCGAAGGTGGCCGTAAACGTGGGCCTGGAAGGTATTCGCGATTTCGTCCCCGTTGTAGATGAGACGACCGAACACGAAATTCGTAACCAGGAACGAAAGCCCCACGGTCAGCGCGAACACGATCAGCTCTTGCACGACGAACGAGCGTCGCGGTTTGCTCTGTTCCGGTTCCAACAGGTTCGCCGTGGGCGGCGCCGCCCACAGCAAGTGAACTCCTACCAGCAGCCCGCACCAAAAGAGATGTAGGAACGCGAGCTCGAAGTCGGATTCACGCACGTAGAGCGAGAGCGCCAAGAGCCCGGCTTGGCCCAAAACTGCCAGCGCTTTGAACCAATGGGCGCGCTGCCCCAAAAAGACGGCCAGCGTGGCCAAACTAGCCGAAAGCTGGAGTAAGTGCAGGACGGTGATGTCCGGCGACCAGGTCCCCAGGTCCGGGATGACGGAAGGCAGCAGCGCGGCGACCGCGATCGCGCCCGAAAAGACGGCCGTCGCGGTTCGAGTGGCAAATGTTCGCGACCAGAGCACCGCGGTGAGCGAGACGCCAACGACCTCGCCCGCGATGGCTACGGCATCGTGGAAGTGATCAGTATACGGGAGATGCATCGACTACGAGGCAGTGTCACGGATGAACTTTTATCGCTTCGAGGTGCAGCATTGAATCGCGCAAGATTCTCAGCCGCAAGTAGCGGGCACGCTGCGTAGCGAAGCTCGGTTTCCAGATCGCGAACGTCGAGTCGCGTCGCGCGACCTCTTTGAACGTCTTGTCGTCATTGCTCACTTCGACCGCGAGCGGCACCGCCCGCTCGGGGCAGCAGTCACTGCGGTTCACGACGGTGAGCGACGAAAATGAGGTCGGCGCGCCGAAGTCGTATTCGAACCACGGGTTTTGCTCGAGCTGGGTGTGAAACAGGACGTCCGTCTTCACCCCGCCGCACTCCGACTTTTCGGGGTGGCACACCGCACCTATCGAGCTAGCGCGATAGGTCGCGCCCTTCGCCAAGTCGACCTTCGCAGGCCATAGCAAATAGAGTGCGATCAGTGGGATGAGCAGTGCCAGCGCTACGCGCAGCGCTCGTTTCAGCTTCGCCCATTCGAGGCGCGAGAGGACGCGCTGCGCGTCGTCCACCAAACGTCGGGCTGCGCGTCGCAGTTGAACCGCGCCGGACCGCTGAGCATCCTCCGTACCCTCCGCGAGCTCGATGAACGACGAGCGCATCGCCACCGTGAAATAAGCGTATTCGCCGTCGTTCCCGGCGATCGATTGCAGCACGGAGCGGTCGGTCTCCGACCAGAGTTGCTCCGGGCGGATCGGCGTCGCATGAGCGCGTTTTGCCAGCAGCGCCCAATACATGGCTTGTCGGAACAAATTGGCAGCCAGCGGAGCAGTCGAACCCGATCGAACTGCGTTGCCCGGGGCAAACGCGAGTTCACCGAGCTCGAGCGAAACCTTTGCGCGCCGCAGAAACTCACGTTGCTCGGGGGCGAACTGCGCGGCATCGGCTCGAGCGCGCGCGAGCTCGGTGCGGGCCAGTAGCCAATCGATCACGGGGTTGCCCGGCAATCTCGGCAGCTTGCTGTGCGCGGCCTTCGAGGGCTGACTGCTCGCCTGCGGTTCGTTTCCAGCGCCAACTTCGCTCGGCGGAACCACTTCCCCTGCTTCCGGAATCGTCATGATCGCACCGCCCCGTGTCCTAGAATCCACAGTCGTTCCAGCCGCATCTTGTCCCATCTGCACATCGCGGGCGCATGATAGCAAACATGGGCTCGCGGGTCTCGCATAAGGCGCGATCTTTGCGGGCCGCGCGCGGCTCTGCAAACCCACCCCAGTCCGACCCCGGAGCGGGCGATTCGCGCCCAAATCGTCTAGCGCCCAATCGAAAGAAGATCAGCGAGCCAGAGGTACCCCGGTCGCGCGCGCCTTCTCGAGATTCATCACGACCACGTGGTCGTGTCCCAGCCAACCGGCATACCAATTGAAGTTCATTTCACGCGGCCCGAACACGGCCTTGGTCAGCCAAGGGTCGTTGGTCTGAAAAAACCAGGAGCCTGGGCCCTCGGCGTTGCCGAAGAATACGACCTCCGATCCGGCTGGGGCACGCACGACGTTCGGCGGCAGGGTCAGATGTTGCGAGTGCGCGCTCGCGAGGACTTGGTTCGAGACACGGAATTTCGTGTCTGCGTGCTTTTGCACGTATTCGAGCGCCTCACGCACCTGTCGGCTCGGATCGATATGGCGAATGCTCTCACTCGCGCTGATCTCCCAGGCGACTTGAATGGCGAGCACGCCGAGCAAGGCCCCGGCGAAAACTCGCCGCAACCAGGGCTTGCCGAGCCAGCCGTAAACGTCACCCACGGCGCGTCCCATCAACAGAGCTAGGCAGGGCAAGAGGAACACGTAGTTGCGCGCCAGCATCAGCCGGTACTTCGCGCAAAACATCAGCAGAAACAAACACGGGAAGCCGACCAAAAATGCCGCAACCCGGCGGTCTCGCTGCACCCAGCGCACGCCCCCGAGGACGGTCATGGCGAACATCGGAACGGCCAACCATTGGTAGCCAGAAAACATCGAGAACGCGAGGTAGTTGAAGACCACCCTTCCGTGATCCCAACTACTGGTCACGGTGTGACCCGCGTGGTGGTTGTTCGCGTAGTAGCTGGAGATCATCCGCGTGTCTTCCACGAACTTGAAGGGCTCGAGCAAGGTTGCCGGAGTGGTCACCAGATAGACGACGGAGGCGATAGTACCGAGTGACACGAGGCGACGCAGCTGCGCGAGATAGGCGTTGCGCGGCAGGGTCAACACGCTTGCCACCATCACCCACACCAGCAGAACCACGCCCGGATACTTCGTGCCGATGGCGAGCCCCGTAACCACGCTCGACGCGTACAACCAGAAGGGCTTTCCGGTTCGGTGAAATAGCGCCAACGTGAACAGCGTGAGCGCGGTGAACTGAACCAGAATGCAGTCCGCGACGGCAAAGCGCGCGTGATACGCGAACTCCCACGACAGCCCGATTCCGCAAGCCGCGACGAACGCCTCCCACGGCCGATAACGCAGCGCGAGGGCGGCGCCGTAAACCCACAGGATGGCGAGCGAGCTGACGACGATGAATACGGATCTTGCTCGCAGCAGATATCCGCCAGCGTCGAACAGCGCGAGCATGGCCGCTTGAACCGCGTGCGGGCTGCCTTGAGTGTCAATCGCCGCGCGGACGCCCTCGACCAGTGCCGGGATCAGAACCAGCCACTTGTCGAATGACGGATAGATGTAAGTTTTCGGTAGGAACACCCCGGTCTGAACCATCAGACGCGCAGGAGCGATGTGCCAATCCGGCTCGTCCCAGTGGTACCCGTAGTCCACTCCACGCAGGCCGGTCGTAATGAACAGGGCGAAGAGCGCCAACACAGGCAGCGCGCTCACCAACCGCGGACCCCACGTGCGAACGAAGGGAAAGAGCCAACCCGGCCGGCTGATCGTCTCCCGTTCGGTCGAGCTTTCGACGATTCCGGCAGTTAGGCGGTGGTAGTGGACCTCGTTCATGAATTTTGCGGGCTTTTCTTGGGAGCGGCGGCGGAGACCCAGCCGCTCACTATCATTGTTTTCCGCGCGCTTGGTGGCACTTTTTCCGCTGCGCGGACCCTCCGTGTGACACCCATGCACCAGCCGAGCGCGACCCTAGCACGCCGTCGGCCACGCGCTCGCGGCTCGCACGCCTGGGCGGTCCGTGTTAGACCAGCCGCCGTTTCAGTTTCGGGATGACGTCATGTTGAGCCTATTTGCTCATGATCGAAGTTCACTTCACCTTTGGTCCCGTGACGCCGCAGATGCTGTATCCGATCGACCTTGCGGGGCACGCGAAGAGCGCGTGAATCCGCTGCCTGTTCCGGCGCGCGCTGGCGGAACTTCGACTTCAAGGGAACGACTATGCCGCGTATGAGACCTGCGTATCACCCGACTCCAGGCGACAACCATATGACCGGTGCGGGCGATGTCTGGACCGCCCGGACGCGCTATTTCGAAAATCCGAGCGCCAACCTCAAGGTCGTCGTCGCCAACCGCTACGAATGGATGAATCAGTTCATCAAGGAGAATTGGGAGGGCGTCGAGCTGGGCTGTGGTGCGGGTCTGAGTCGCGGCTTCATCCGCAGTAAGCGGCTCGTACTCACCGACCACGCCGACTACGACTGGCTCGACGTCAAAAAGGTCGATGCCCTGCACACGCCATTCGAAGACGGCAGCTTCGATTTCGCGATGAGCGTCAACGTCATTCATCACTTGGCGCACCCGCTCCGGTTTTTCGCCGAAATGTCCAGGATCCTTCGCCCCGGTGGCCGGCTGATCGTGCAGGACGTGCATTGCTCGATCTTCCTGCGCATGGCGCTGCGACTGCAGCGCCACGAAGGCTACGACTACAACGTCGATGTCTTCGATGACAACGTCATCTGCACGGATCCCAACGACGAGTGGGCTGGCAACAATGCGATCGTCGATCTGCTGTTCGAGGACAAGACGCGCTTTCTGCAAAGCATGCCGCAACTCGAATTGATCCATGAGAGTCACTCCGAGTTCCTGACGCTGCTGAACTCCGGCGGTGTCGTCGCGAAGACCGCCTACATCCCCCTGCCCATGCCCGTGATGGGAGTCGTCGACCGAATCGATCGCGTGCTCACCAAGCGATTTCCCGCAGCCTTTGCGTCGCAGGTTCAGTTGGTGTTCGAAAAGACAGCCGCGAGCTGAGCGGACATGGACCGGCCGACGTATTGGTGTTACTCGACAGTCGAGCGATAACGAAAATGGTGCGGGTATGCGTGGTAATCCCGGCGTTCAACGACTGGGAGTCCGTTTCGCGACTGTTGACGGAACTGGTGAACGTCGGACACGCACACGATCTGCGCTACCGCGTGATCGTCGTGGATGATTCCTCCACCTTCAGCCCGCCCGACACCTGGCAAGCGTTCGACAACTCGTGCTTGGACAGCGTCGAAATCGTCAGGCTCGCCTGCAACCTGGGCCATCAGCGTGCGATCGCAGTCGGCTTGGTCATCGCCCGGGACGAATTGGAAACCTGCTCCGCGGTGGTGGTGATGGACGGGGATGGCGAGGATCTCCCCACCGACATTCCGCGCCTGCTTGCTGCAAGCGCGGCGCATCCCGGCTCTGTGGTTTGCGCGCGGCGCGCGCGGCGCAGCGAGCCACTCGCATTTCGCTTGCTGTACCGCCTGTACAAGCTTTTCTTCGGCACCCTGACCGGCACGCAAATCGATTTCGGCAATTTCTGCCTCATCCCGAAGCAGACCCTGCGCGCCGTAGTCTCGCAAGCCGGGATCTGGAATCATCTGGCCGCAACGCTCACGCGTTCCCGCGTGCCGCTGCTCAAGATCGACACCGCGCGCGGCGAACGCTACTCGGGTCGATCCAAAATGAATTTCATTTCCTTGGTCGTGCACGGACTCACCGCGGTCGCCGTGTACGCGGACGTGGCACTGGTTCGCCTCGTGCTGGTCGCCATGATGTTGGCGGGTTGCGCCTTCGCCGGCATCGTATTGACGGTGGGAATTCGTCTCGCGACTCCATGGCCAGTCCCTGGCTGGGCGTCGGGCGTAGCCGGCACCTTGTCGATCCTGCTTTTTCAAGCAGTGCTGGTCCCCGCGATCGGCGTGTTCGTCGTGCTCAGCCTACGAACGACGCGTACGGTAGTGCCGCTGATGGACGCGAAGCATTACGTCGAATCCATTCGAACGATTTTCAGTACTAGCGAGACCTAATGGCACAACCATCGTCCTTTTCCTACGTTGGCAGCGAACTCGAGCTGTTCATCAATGCCACTCGTTGGAAGAAATATTGGGCCAGCCGAGTCCGCCCGTTCGTGCGTGGCAACGTATTGGACGTCGGGGCCGGGCTCGGCGCGACCTTCGACTACCTCGGTGAGAGCGCGGAGCGTTGGACCTGCCTGGAACCAGACCCCGAGTTGTGTAAACAGCTCTGGTCGCGGCTCGAAAACCATCCGCGACCACCGCGTGTGCAGTGTGGAACGTTGGAGACCATCGCCAAGGACGAAAGCTTCGACAGCATCGTCTACATCGACGTGCTCGAGCACATCGAGCACGACCGCCAGGAGCTCGAACGCGCCGTGGAGCACCTGAAGCCCGGCGGGTCGCTGATTGTGCTGTCGCCCGCGCTGCCTTTCCTATTTTCTCCGTTCGACCAGAGCGTTGGCCACTTTCGCCGCTATACCGCCGCTTCGCTGCGCGCAGTGATGCCCCCCGGGCTTTCGATCAAGGATTGGTTCTTCTTGGACGGGCTTGGGGTTCTGGCCTCGCTCTTTGCCCGCGTCGCCAAGCGCAGCGCACCGACTCGGGCCCAGATCGCCACTTGGGATCGCTTGATCGTACCCGTGTCGCGTGTGACGGACGCGCTCACTTCACGCTGGTTCGGCCGCACCATCATCATGGTCTGCACCAAGGACTGAGGGGGTTTCGTCTGGCTGCCCCCGACTGCCGCGAGGCACCTTGACTCAGCGCTGAAACGCTGGGATTCCATGGCTCGATGAACCTGTATCAGAGAGTGTTGGGAACGCCGTTCGTGTACAACCACGTGCGCCCGATGGCCGTCGGCGGCATCGACATGACGCCGTTCTACGACCGCGTGAACGCCGGCCCGAGTGACACCGTACTGGACGTCGGCTGCGGCACGGGTGATGCGCTGCGCTATCTGAAGGGCTTCGCGCGCTACGAGGGCATCGACACCGACGACGTCGCGATCAACTTCGCTCGAAAGAACTACGGCGACCGGCCGAACGTCTCGTTTCAATGCCAACTGTGCACGGCCGAGGACGTGGCGCGGATTCAGCCTTCACGAGTGCTCCTGTGCGGCCTGTTGCATCACCTGTCCGACGATCAGGTGCTCACGCTTCTGGCCAGCTTCAAGGCCTCCCCTGCGCTACAGCGAATCGTCACCAGCGACATCGTTTATCTCGAGAAGAGCGCGGTCAGCAACTTCCTCGCGCGCATGGATCGCGGTCGTTTTTGTCGACGTCGTGAACAATACGAGGCGCTCGTCGCGCAAACTGGGCTGCGCGTCGTCGACTCGACCGTCATCCGTTGTCACCCGAAGACCGGCATCGCCAAATACCTGCTGATGACGATCGAGCGCTGAGACTCGACCGACTTTCAGTTTCCGAGCCCCAGGCGCTGGAGCGCAGCGCGCGTCTCGGGCGTCTCGGGCGCGCGCTGGAACAGATAGAATTCGTCGAAACCGCTGACTGTCAGGCGGTATTGCTGCGTTGCAAACAAGTCCTTCAACTGCTGACGCACGTTGGACAGTTCACGCGTGCTGAGCAGCAAGTAATCAGGACGGCCACAGCCAAGAGACAACTCACACGCGTCAGGACGATTGGATACGAACGAGACGAGATAAGGCGTCGCAGCAACGCTGGCCCGCGCCGGGATTGGCTCCAGCACTTTGCGCAGAGCCGCGAAGCGCGAGTCGCCCCACGTCGTCCTGCGCACGGTCTCCGGACTGAGACCGCCGAAGCCGTCGGCTCGTAGCAACGCCCCGTAGTTGTAGCTGTGGCTGAGGACGGTCAGCGTTAACGCGATTGCAGTGGCCGCGAGCGGCCCGCGGCCGAGCTCGCGCCGCTTCGACAGCACGACCACCAAAGCCAAAAAACAGCCCGGCAACCAGACCAGCGACCCAGCAAAACCTTCCCAACTGTTGGGCCAATACAGAGTCGTCGAGGACGTGATCAGCAGGCCCGGCAGCAGCAGCGGCCAACACGCAAACTCGAACAGCGGCAGCAAGCAGAGCGGTGAAAGCGCGTGGAGAATCACCGTGACGCAGCGGAAGCGCGCCAGATCCCACACGAAATAGGCGGGATTGTTGAACAAGGCCGTAACCGAGCGCAAAAGCTCGGGGGGTTCGCCGGGGCGAGCGCCACGGGTCAAGAACCACAAGTTGAGCGCGATCAACGGCACTGCGAGCACGCTCAGGGCGAGGCCCAATCGAGCTTTGCGGCGACCCGCGATCAGCATCAATCCGTACGCAAAAACGTTCAGCGGACCGACTTCGGAAATGGAGAGTAGCAGCAGCAACGACAAACCGATCAGCCAGCGCCGTCCGGTCTCGACTGCATAGTAGAGCGTGAACGAGAACAGCGTGACCGCGTGCAACCAGCTGAACCCGACCACCAACGCACCGTGAAGCGGAGCTGTCAGCAGGTATAATGCGCTAACCCAAACCGCCAGACCTCGGCCCAACTTGTGAGCCGCAAGTAGGTACAGCGGAACGACGGCCAATGCCGCGAGCGCAGCATTCAGCCAAATCAGCGTCTCCGCTCCCGGACGCAAGCCGTACAGCGGAGCGAACAACAGCGCACCGTACTCCGCGTGCACGGTCAGGTAACTTGCCGCGCTGGTCGCCCCGAACAGGACCGGCGCTTTGAACCAGCGCCCATGCCGCAGGTTGGACAGCACGTTCTCGGGCACGGCGAGAAAGCCCGGGGTGTCCTGAATCAGCCGATGGTGCGAGAGCCCTTGTTGAACGAGCAGAAACGCGCACAAAGCTGCGAGCAACAACAACAGCAGCAACGGCACCCCGCGCGGGACGGTCAGCAGTGCCAAGACCAACGGCCGTCGCCGCAAGCGCGCGAAAAACGCCGCCAGCGCAGGACTGACTCCGGGCGCAAAAGCGTGCTTGAGCAGCGCGCTGAAAGTCAGCCCGACAACCGGCAGCGCGATCAAATAGTAGAGCGGCTTGTCACGCGCGACCTGACTCAGAAACAGAGGCGGCACCATGAACAGCGTCGCCAGCGGAGAAAGCCGCCGGGCAACGCGCTCCAACGCTGGGGTCGCGAGTTCCACGTTTCGGCGCGCGACGAAACTGAAACCGAGCGCCGCTGGCACGGCGAGCCCCGCGCCCAGCGACAGCAACAAGCTCAGCCGGCCCTCCAGCCCCAGCGTGTTCCTCTGCGCGAAGTCTGCTCTTTCCGAGAGGTTCAGCCAGACCATCTGGCAAGCCAAAACCAAGGAGAACCCGACCAAGGCGAGCGTCGCCAAGGAAAGCGCCAAGCGCGGGAGGTCGCTCGGGTCGTCGCGCAAACGCCGGTATGCCATCACTCGTCGAACTCAGTCCGCTGACGGGCGCTCATCCGCCGAGGAACCCAGATTGACTTCTTCTTGCGTGATGTACAGGGGGCGCCGCTTGATCTCTTCGTAGATGCGGCCGACGTATTCACCGAGCACGCCGGTCATCAGCAACTGCGCCGACGACCCGAGTGCGACCGCGATCATGATCGTCGTCCAACCGGGGACGACACCCGTGCCGAAGAAGCGC
>Ga0247766_1000264_pt1 | contig 11359 bp, 5 predicted proteins | sample UWRJL223509R6_FD_179946 | JGI IMG/M metagenome (GOLD analysis project Ga0247766, IMG submission 179946) | Plant litter microbial communities from Arlington Agricultural Research Station in Wisconsin, United States - UWRJ-L223-509R-6 | ecosystem: Environmental > Terrestrial > Plant litter >...
CGACCTCGGCCGGTCTCGAGGTGTTGAATGCCAGAAACCATTGGGTGGACGCGCCCCCCCTGCCAGGGGCGTTCGTGATCAACATCGGTGATCTGCTCGAGGTGTTCAGCAATGGACGCTGGGTGTCCACCGCGCACCGCGTGCGCAAGGTGAGCGAAGAGCGCTACTCGGCGCCGCTCTTTTTCAACTTGGATTACGATGCGGAAATCGCGCCGGCTCCGCACTTGGTGCTACGTGACGGTGAAGCGCGCTACCCCACTGTACGCGCTGGCGAGCACCTCTTGGCGCAAACCGCGCAGAGCTTCGCGTACATGAAGCGGCAGATCGCGCGCGGCGAAATGCAATTGCCCACGGGTGCACTCGGGCTCGCGTCGTTTGCGCGCGAGCGCGCCGAACACGCTGATTCCCGAGTTCCGTCGAGCAACGAGGCGGCGACGGGATGAAGCTATCGCTATTCGCGAGCGCCTGGGCCTTCGGTGGGCTGCCCGCGTGTCAAAGGGAAGTCGACAGCGGCCTGTTCGACGGTATCGAAGGGCCACCGCCCGAAAGCGCCATGGAGCTGCGCGAGCTGAGCCGCGCTCGCGTGCCCTACATCGCCGAGATTTGCAGTGGCGGTTCCTACGCGCCGGCGTCGTCGGTGAGCGTCGAGAGCCACTTTCAGGACTTTCGCAGCCAGTTGAGCCGCGCCGCCGAAGCCAACGCGCTCTTTTGCAGCTGCCTCGTGGGCTCCGACAGTTGGCCTCTGGGCACCGCCGTCGAATTCTTCGCTCGTGCCCTGGAGTTCGGCAAACGCGCGGGCATCGAGCTCAGCTTCGAGACGCATCGCAGCCGCCCTACGTTTCACCCTTGGTCGACGGCAGAATTGCTGCGTGCGTTGCCCGAGCTACGACTGACCTGTGATTTCAGCCATTGGTGCGTCGTGTGCGAGCGCCTCCCCGACGACGAATCCGTGCTCGCCCTGGCCATCAGCCGCGCGCGTCACGTGCACGCGCGCGTTGGGTACGCACAGGGCCCGCAAGTGCCGGATCCGCGCGCCCCGGAATACGAACCCGAGTTGCTCGCGCACGAGACCTGGTGGCGACGCATCGCGCTCGCCGCCGCAGAACGCGGCCAAGAGTTGCTCACGGTAACGCCGGAGTTTGGGCCCGACGGGTATCTGCAACAGACGCCCTTCAGCAAGCGACCGGTGGCAGATTTGGCCGAGCTGAATCGCTGGATGGCGCAGCGCCAACGCCGCAACCTCGGTGAAGTGCTGAACTTGCAGAACGCATAGCCCGGCTTGCGGCCCACGAATGGCGGGTCCTTAACCCAAATCTGGGTTCGAGTGGGCGCTCGGAATCCAGCAACGCACCTCGGAGCACACGCTGTTGCCGGCGGGTTGCGCCGAGCCAACACCCTGATTCTCGTGCCAAGACGCGAGCGCAGCCGGGGTGCGCAAGCTGAATGGGAGCGAGTGATTCGCGCGGGTGCGGGCTGCGGGGGGGGCGATGAGGTGCGCGTCACTGGGGCTCTTCGGACGTTCCCAACTTGAGGTTGCTGTGCAACGCTCAATCACTTGCACGCGCGAAAGTGCTTCGGGGCGTTGCACATCGCGGCAAAGATCGCTGCTCGGAATCAGGGCCGCCGGGGGATAGCAGGGGCTCGAAAGGTGGGCGACCGAAGGCGTCTGAAACCAATGCCGAGCTTCGCTCCCAGCCGTCACCAAAGGCACACTGCCCCTGAGCGTAACCGCCAATCGCCTTCTCCGGCGTCTTGGCGTCGAGCGTTGGGTTGGAAGTTGGGCGTTGGGCGGTTACTCCGCTCTCGCTCCCCTACGTCCGCGCCGCCGAAGGCTGGGTATTCTGTGACGTATTGATTGACCATCAATAAAACTCGGACACGCGGCCTCAGCGCGTCTTCGGAAAAGCTCGCGACGCGAACCGTATACCTGGCGGCAACCGCGCGGGGTCGCGTGCGGCGCATCCTAAGTCGTGGTCGGAGGGCGCTGCAGCATGTCGCCGCAGCGCGAAACGTGGCTCGAAAAACCGGTGAGCGTGGTCATGACCGAAAAGAAAACAGTAGGGAGTGTCACTTACCAAGAGGCGGGGCAGGAATACTTCGAGAAGCGCGGCTTGAAGCGGCACGCGCGGATTTGGTCGCTGTGGGCGTTGGGTGTCGGCGCGGTGATCTCGGGGCAGTTCTCGGGCTGGAACTTCGGCATCGCCTCGGGCGGTTGGGGCGGGCTGTTCATCGCGGCGTTGATAGTGGCGGTGATGTACCTCGGTTTGAGCTTTTCGTTGGCCGAGATGTCGCCGGCGATGCCGCACACGGGTGGCGCCTACTCCTTCGCGCGCAGCACGATGGGTCCCTGGGGTGGATTCGTCACGGGCCTGGCCGAGAGCATCGAGTACGTAATGACGCCCGCGGTGATCGTGTTCTTCATCGGCTCGTACCTGACGGGAATTTTCGAAACCCCGCCAGCGTGGCAACCCGCGTGGTGGGTAGGCGCCTACTTCGTGTTCGTGCTCTTGAATTATTGGGGGGTGTCGCTGTCGTTCAAGGTGTCCGTCGTGGTCACGGTGTTGGCGCTGGCGGTCTTGGCTGTTTTTTGCCTGAGCGCGCTGCCGCATGCGGATTTCAGCCGTTGGGCGCTGAACGTGGACGTCGGGCCAGACGGCAAACTGATCGAGTTGCCCAACGGCGGCGGGCCGTTCTTGCCCTTCGGCATCGGCGGAGCATTCAGCGCGATGCCGTTCGCGGTTTGGCTGTATCTGGCGATCGAAGAGTTGCCCTTGGCGGCTGAAGAGTCGCACGACCCCAAGAAAGACATGCCCAAGGCGCTGCTCCTCGGCATCACCACGCTGATCATCTCCGGGCTGGCCGTGATGATTCTGAACGCGTCGATCGGCGGCACGGCTCCCGGACAAATGCGCGGTTCGTACTCGCTGGCCACCGCCGCCGAACCGCTGCTCGACGGCTTTCGGGTGCTGTACGGCGCGGGCGTCGCCAAGCTGCTCTCACTCTTCGCAGTGATTGGACTGGTCGCCAGCTTTCACACCATCATCTTCGCTTATGGTCGTCAGATTTATTCGCTGTCGCGCGCGGGCTACTACTTGCCGTTCATGTCGATCACGCATGGCTCACGCAAGACGCCGTACATGGGCTTGCTGACGGGCACTGCGATCGGCCTTTCGGTGCTGATGGTGGTGTGGTTCTCGCGCGGGCCGGAAGAGGGCGGAGCGATCATCGGCGGAACGCTGCTCAACATGGCGGTTTTCGGGGCCATGATTTCGTACACGCTGCAGGGCGTGTCGTTCATCTTGCTTCGGCTGAATCTGCCCGGAATTCCGCGTCCTTATCGCAGCCCGTTCGGCATCACGGGCGCGGCGCTGACGGTCGTGATCGCGCTTTGGACCATGTATTACCAGTTTCGGGATCCCGCGTACGTGAAGGGCGTGTACGCTGCTTTGGCTTGGTACGTCGCCGGGCTGGCCTACTTCGGGCTTTTCGGTCGACACCGGTTGGTACTCTCTCCCGAGGAACAATTCGCCATCAGCAAGGGAACGCAAGCCGAGCCGGAGACAACCACGGAAGATCCCGCTCCCGCCCTTCCCGGGGCGCAGGCGTAGACTCCACGAGGACGCGACAATGCCAGGTCCCTTCACGAGCACGCTCTTTGGTCGCAGCTATCAGTTCGCAACGCTGCGCGAGCTGATGGCCAAGGCGACGCCCAAGCGCTCCGGCGACGAGCTGGCCGGAGTCGCGGCCCAATCAGCTGAAGAGCGCGTGGCTGCGCAGATTTGCTTGGCAGAGGTTCCGCTCGCGCGCTTCTTGGAAGATCCGTTGATCCCGTACGAGCTCGATGACGTCACGAGGCTGATCATCGACTCGCACGACCGAGCGGCGTTTGCGCCGGTGGCTGGGCTCACCGTCGGCGAGTTTCGCAATTGGCTGCTCGCGTACGAAACCGATACTTTGGCCCTGCAAGCGCTCGCGCCAGGTCTGACCCCGGAAATGGTGGCGGCGGTCACCAAGCTGATGGGCAACCAAGATCTGGTGCTGGTTGCCCGCAAATGCAGCGTCGTCACGCGCTTTCGCTCGACGATTGGCCTACCTGGCACCTTGGCCGTCCGCCTGCAACCGAATCACCCGGCGGACGACCCGCGCGGCATTGCCGCGTCCATTTTCGACGGGCTGCTCTACGGCTGCGGTGACGCCGTGATCGGCATCAATCCGGCGACCGATAGTCTCAGCGCGATCGAAACGCTGCTGCGACTGCTCGACGAGTTGATCAGTCGCCATCGGATCCCCACTCAGTCGTGCGTGCTCGCCCATGTGACGACCCAGCTAGAGGCGCTTCGCCGGGGCGCCCCGCTGGATCTGATGTTCCAATCGATTGCGGGCACGCAAGCCGCGAACAAGAGCTTCGGAGTTTCGCTCGATCTCTTGGCCGAAGCGCAAGACGCGACCCTCTCGCTCCGCCGAGGGACGATCGGCAATGACGTGATGTATTTCGAGACCGGCCAAGGCTCGGCGCTCTCCGCCGGCGCACATCACGGCGTCGATCAGCAAACCCTCGAAGTTCGCGCGTACGCCGTGGCCCGCCGCTACAAGCCATTGCTGGTGAACACGGTCGTCGGCTTCATTGGCCCGGAATATCTGTACGACGGCAAGCAGATCATCCGCGCGGGTCTAGAAGACCACTGCGCGGGCAAGCTGCTCGGCCTGCCAATGGGCGTGGACGTCTGCTACACGAACCACGCCGAAGCCGACCAAGACGACATGGACACGCTGCTCACTTTGCTCGGCGTTGCCGGCTGTAACTACGTGATGGGCGTGCCGGGGGCGGACGACATCATGCTCGGCTACCAATCGACGTCGTTTCACGACAGCCACTACCTGCGCCAAGTTCTGGGCTTGCGACCCGCGCCGGAGTTCGAACAGTGGCTGATCCGCATGCGCATCGCCAACGAACAGCGCCGCTTGCTACCGGTGGGCAGTGGGCACGAGCTGTTGCTCGATACGCTCGCCGGAGGCGGCTAGCGTGGGCGGTATCGAAAAGCGAGACCCGTGGCTCGCGTTGTCACGCCTGACCGCAGCGCGGATCGCGCTCGGCCGCGCTGGCGGCAGCGTGCGCACCGAAACCTTGCTGGATTTCAGGCTCGCACACGCGCGCGCAAAAGATGCGGTCGAACTGCCATTCGACGCGATCACGCTCGCCGAAAAGCTAGCTGCGGCGAACATCGAGACATTTTCGATCCAGACTCGAGCCACCGATCGCCGCTCGTTCCTGTTGCGACCGGATCTGGGCCGCGCCTTGCACACCGACTCGCGCGCAGAGCTCGACGCTGCGCGCGACCGCTGGGGGACGCGCGAGCTGTGTGTCGTGGTTTCCGACGGCTTGTCGGCGCTCGCGGCGGAACGCCAAGTGACGCCACTGCTGAACGCGCTCGTGCCGCTGTTGGTCGCCCAGGGGCTAACGCTGTATCCGGTCTTCGTTGCGCCGTTCGCACGCGTGAAGCTCGCCGATGAAGTGGGCGAGCGGCTCGGCGCGCGCTTCTCGCTCATCCTGCTGGGCGAGCGCCCAGGCCTCAGTTCGCCCGACAGCCTGGGCGCCTATCTGACGTTCGGGCCGTCGCAGGCTCGCACCGACGCGGATCGCAATTGCGTCTCCAACATTCGCGCCGAGGGCTTACCCTGTGTCGACGCAGCGCGCGGCATCGCAGAGCTGCTTTCGGAATCGGCGCGGCTCGGCGAAAGCGGCGTCGCGCTCAAGCTCAACGCCTGAGCCAAGCTCAGTCAGCGCCGATCTGCAAGCGCTTGATCATCTTCTGCAGCCCGAAGCGCGACAAGCCGAGCAGCTCTGCCGCTCGCGTTTGGTTGCCTTGCGTTCGCTTGAGCGCACTCTTCACCAGCTCGGACTCGAGCGCATCGACGCGCCCGCGCAGGTTCAGCGCGTCCACCTGCGGCGCCTCCCCTCCCTCACGCGCAAGCACGTCGGGAGTGAGAATGTCCGGCGTGACGACGTCGTCGGCTAGCACCAACGCGCGGCGCACCTCGTTTTCGAGCTGGCGAATGTTGCCCGGCCAACGATACCCCGAGAGAGCGTCCATGGCAGCCTTGGAGATCGTCACTTTTCGCTTCGGCGCATAGCGTTCCACGAAGTGTCGCACCAACAGCGGCACATCCCCCACGCGCTCGCGCAGTGAGGGGACGCGCACGCTGACCACGTTCAATCGATAGTACAAATCTTCGCGGAATTTTCCGGCCAGGACTAGCGCCTCCAGATCACGGTGCGTCGCGCCGATCACGCGGACGTCCACGAAGCGCGGCGCGTCGGCGCCGACTGCGTGAACTTCACCGTTTTGCAGCACACGCAGCAACTTGGTCTGCATGTTGAGGCTCATCTCGGCGATCTCGTCCAAAAAGAAAGTGCCGTGATCGGCGACCTCGAACAGGCCGGCGCGCGGGCGTATGGCGCCCGTAAAGGCGCCGCGCACGTGGCCGAACAGGGTTGCCTCGAGCAACCCCTCCGGGATGGCTCCACAATTCTCGCTGACGAACGGTTGCTTCGCGCGCGGCCCGTTTTCGTGAATCGCGCGCGCGACGAGCTCCTTGCCGCTGCCCGATTCACCCAAGATCAACACCGGCACTTCGGCGCTGGTCACACGGTCGACCAAGCGCAGCAATCCTCGCACCGCCTCGCTCTGGCCGATGATCGAGTTGTAAGAAAAGCGCGTCTCGCGCGCATCCCGAGAACGCGCCAGCTCGCGCTCGGCGACATCCAACTCTGCCTCGCGGTGTGCCAATTTTTGCGTCAATTTGGCTTCAGCGCGCTCGGCGCGGCGCGCCGCTCGGCGTAGCAGCAACTGGCTGCGCGCGTCGAGAATCGCGACCGCGGCGAGCGTGCCGACCAAGCGTACCCACGAGAGCTCGCGCGAACCGAAGGCCCCACGACGCACGCGATCATCGAGGTAAACTACCCCGAGCGCCTCACCACGAGCGATCAGCGGCACCGCTAGCACACTGCGCAACTTCAGCGCGTGCACGCTGGCGTGAAGCTCCGGCAAATCGCCGGCGGCATCGACCGCAACCACGGGCTCACCGAGATCGAGCGCGCGGCGCGCGAGCGATTGGCTCAAGGCCAACTGCTCGGGTCCGAGATCGATGCGCTGCAAATTGCGCGCAGCTCGCGGCTTCAGCTTGCCGCCCGGAGCGCGTAGCAACAAGAGCCCGCGTTCTACCCCGGTCCACAGCACCAAGGCGTCGACCACTTGGCGGAGCAGGGGGCGCAACCGATCGCGCTGGCTCAAGCTGCGAACCAACGCTTCCACGTCGGCGATCTGCTCGGGCACGATGTTGGATTCGACGCCGACGTCGAGCGCGCGCACCCAGTCCAGGGCGCGCACCGCGGTTTGCAGCTCGCTCGGCGTACGGCGCAGGAATTCGCGCGCAGCGTCACCCGCAGCAGCGCTCAGGCGGCGCGCGCTATCCAAATCGCCAATACGCGCGGCGAGCGCGGCGCCGGTGTGCATTGCGCGACCACGCACCGAGAGCGACGCGCGCGCCGAACTCAGCGCATTCAGCTCGGCGATCGGCACGTCCGGACGCGAAGGCTCGCTCGCGGCAAGCTCGTGCTTGGCGCGAGCCGCCCACCATTCCAGACGCGCATCCTCGGCTGCGCCCTCGCGACGCGCGCTGGCGTCGAAGTTCACCACGTCGACCAACGAGCCGCGTGCCCACAAGCGCGCGCCCGCGCACAGCGCATCGTCCTCGGCCACCAACAGCGAGAGAGCGCGCGAAGCGTGTTCGATCGCAACGTCCGCGCGTTCGACGCTGTCCGACAAGACCAAGTGCGCGTAGCCACGACAGCGCTGGTCGCCCGAGGCTTTGGCGCGCTGCACGGTTTCGAGCGCCGCAGCTCGCGCATCATGCTGCGCGCCCGCGCTGGCGTAGACCACAGCCGCCGAAAGCGAGGCGCGCGCTGCGTCGCCCGTGCGTCCCAGCGCCTCGAACAAGAGCAGCGCGCGCCGCGACGCCGACAGCGCTTCCCCGAGCTCGCCGAGGTTGGTTGCAGCTGCGGCCAGGCCGGTCGAATAGGTCGCTTCCTCGAGCAGCGCGCCAGTGCGCGCGGCCAAGTCACTGGCAGCGCTGAACGCGAACCGCGCGGCCTCTGCCTCACCACGCGCGTGCGCGATCAAGCCGAGCACGCCTTCGGCGCGGGCCCGCTCTTCATCACCGGTTGCCTGCAAGCGCGCGCGCTGAGCCGCGTCGAGCGCAGCGGTAGTTCGACCGAGACTCAGTTCGAGCAGTGCGCGCACCTCCAGGCTGTACGTGCCGCGCGCAAACGGCTCGAGCAGCTTGGCCGCTTCGGCCGAATTTCCGGCGTCGAGCGCGATGCGTGCGCGGATCGCCGCGACGCGCTCGTCTTGCTCGCGATTGAGCGACGTTTGCTCGAGCGCCGTCAAGTGGTCGCTGGCAGACGCGCTGTCCCTTGCGCGACGACACAGCTCCGCGCTGGCGATCCGCGCATCGGCTTGGGGAAAGCCGCTGAGCAAGGCCAGCGCGCGTCCGAGCTCCCCACGCAGGCGAAATGCCCGCGCGAGCGCCAAGGCCAAGCTCAGCGGACTACCCTCGAGGGTGACTAGCGACTCACCTCGGTCGAGCCACGCGGGGTCCGGCAGCGCGCTGCCGAGCGCAAGCGCCACGTCCACCGCGCTACCCTCGGCAGTGATGCTGGGCAGCGACGCCGGCAGGCCGGCGTGTTCGATGGCCGCGAGCGTGAAGCTCTCTGGCTCGCATTGCTCGGCGAGCTCGAGCAAGCGAGCCAACAGCCGGCTTTCGCCCAGATCGCGCAGCGCGGGCCACGCAGCGGCGGCGGGACCAACCAAGGCCACGAGGAAGCGCGCACGCGAGAGTTCGTCCAGCGGCACGATCGGCGACAGGGGCGCCTCTTCGAGCGAGCGGCCGCGCAGCTTGAGGATCCCTTCGGCAAACTGTCGACACTCGGCGATCCAGTCGGCGGCCTGGCCCTGCAAGGAAAGCGCGGTGCCCTTGCTGCGCGCAGCCGCAAAAATCTCGTTCTTGCGCGTGCCGAGGTAGCAGCGCCGCACGCTCGCGCGACGGCGCTCCGCGTTGCTCGTGCGTTCGCCAGGCAGGCAAGCCTGCGCGCGGCGAGACACCCAGCTGGCCGACGGACGTGCACCTGGCGCGGGCGCGAGCAGCGCACGCACCACCGGCGTCAGCGCGCTCTCGACGCGCACTTCGAAATGGCGATCATTTTGCGACGCCGTTTCAGGCTGCAAAATCTCCAGCAAGGTGACGCCGAGCGCCCACAGATCGCGCGCGCGTGCGTCCCCGTCGGCGTGCGCAAAGACTTCGGGCGAAAGGTAGCGCGCGGTGCCGCCACTCGGCTCGACTTGCGCCGCGGGGCCGCTCAAACCGAAATCGACCAAACGCGCGTGGTCCGCGCCAACGATCACGTTGGCAGGCTTCACGTCCCCGTGCGCAGCGCCCGAACCGTGGAGCGCCGAAAGCGCGGCGCCCACGTCATGCGCGACGTGAAGCGCAATGCCCTCGCGCTTCGCGGGCGTGAGCGTGGGGTCGCTCAGCAGTTCTGCCAAACTGACGCCTAGCGCAGACGAGAGCACCAAGTAAGGCGTGCCCGCCTCCACGCGCAGCCCGAGCTCAGCGCCCAGCGCCGGTCCTGAAAGGCCCAAGCCGAGCAGCGCCGGAAACTCCGGCGCGGCCGCGAACAACAGCCGCTCCGCCTCGTCCGCAAAGCGATGCGCCTCGGCTGGACCCTTGCCAAGCTTGAGCACGCACGCGCCGCCAGCCCATTCCCCCAGCCACACCGAGCTGGTCGCCCCCTGCCCCACGCGCTCGATCCAGCGCACCGGCAGGCCTTGGATTGTCAACTGTGTTGCCACTCGGCACTACCCCCGGACATGCTGAAAATTAGCTCTAGCGTGTGCATCCGTCAACCTAGGTGGCAGCGCGCCTGCGAAGCCCCGGCACGCAGTACCGCACCCAGGGTGTGGCAGCGCGGAGAACCACACCCTGGGTGTGGCAGCGCGGAGAACCACACCCTGGGTGTGGCAGCGCGGAGGGCACACCCTGGGTGCGGTGTTGTCCGGGGTGAGCTCACTGGTGCGGGGGGGCGCTCGAGCTCCAGCATCGCAGCTCGGTGACTTGCCCAATTCCCGCCCCTCGACGCCGAAGGCTTTGCCGGCTCGCGTTGCGACGCGTGACCATCACAAGCCCTGCCCCATCGGCGTTCGAATTCGAAATCTCTAGTGAGGTGTGGCGCAGGTGGCGCCAGTGATAATCCAGGCGGAGATGCGCACCAGGTTTTCGCGCGTGGTGGCCGCGGGAATGACTTCACCCATGGACGATGTGCCGTCCTTCGGCATTGGATCACCCAGCACCCACCATTCGCGTAGACGAACCAGTTCGTCGTCCGACGGGGGCTGGCAGTCGAGCTCGGAGACCGGCGCGTGGTAGCCGGTCACACAATCACCCGCAGGCCGGAAATTCTCGGCCTTTCGCAGCAGTTTGTACATCAAGTAGCTGGTCGCGGGGCTTTCCGGATCGACGATGTTCATTTGCACGCCGAAGCGGGCTGGGCTCTGCAGGCCGCCGCTCGCAGCGTTGTTACCGGTTTCAGTTTGGTGCGCGACACGGCTAATCGCGGTGTAGTAGAGCCCGCGCGGACTCGAGAGATCCAAGCCCATGGGTGGGACGCTCGGGTGCGCATCGGCTTTGGTCACATGGCAGCTCGCGCAGGTGTCGAGCGGACCCTGGGTCATCGTCTCACACGTGTCGATGGGCAGAGGCGCGGGGGCAGGGGCAGTGCGCGGGCCGTTACCGGTGCTGAAGCTAAAGCGAAAAGGCACCGCGGCTTCCTCGAGCGGCGCATGGTCGACGGCCCAAAACCCCCGACCGGGGTTCGGGTAGGAGAGAATCTGAACCGTGTAGAGCGTGTTCGGCACGAGCCAGCGGGTCGGTCGAAAGACCACTACCCGTTCGATCAGGTCGTACTCGACCCGTAGGGCCACGCCGTTGGCCGGCGGATTGCCCGTGTACAGGCTCACGCCCCAGTTCAGGCCGCTCGGCAGCAAGAACCGGTCAAAACGCAGTTCAATCGAGGCGTTGGTCGGAACGGCGCAGTCCGGAGTCGGCTCGTCGCAGTCGACTTCGGCGTTGAATGGCGCGTTCGTGCCCTGCCCGTCCGCGGGGTAGCTGGCGAGCAAATGCACGGGCGGGCCGTGACCAGCCGCGTCATCACGCGGGCCGAGATCGCAGCCCGCCGTGAACGCGGCGAGCGCGAACATTGCGCTGCGCAGGGCCCCCGCCGTTGGTCTCAGCTGTCGGTGTAGAT
>Ga0247766_1000265_pt1 | contig 11274 bp, 10 predicted proteins | sample UWRJL223509R6_FD_179946 | JGI IMG/M metagenome (GOLD analysis project Ga0247766, IMG submission 179946) | Plant litter microbial communities from Arlington Agricultural Research Station in Wisconsin, United States - UWRJ-L223-509R-6 | ecosystem: Environmental > Terrestrial > Plant litter >...
CCCGAACGAGACTCCGCCGCTGCCCGCGAAAGAAACGCCACCACTGCCCGCGAAAGAAACGCCACCACTGCCCGCGAAAGAGTATCCGGCGCTCCCGCCTTGGTTCGGCGTGCCCGCTTGGGAAAGAACGCCGCCCGAGCCGCCGACCGCCGCTCCGCCTTGAGCGAAGCCGCTTGCCCCAGCTGCGCCTACACCGCCACCCGTCGATGTGAACCCCGAGGCCCCGCCCGCAAGCAGACTACCCGCAGCACCAGCGACGGAAGTGGTTCCGCCGCTCGGCCCCCCAGCGGGCCCCGAACCGCCGCGCGGGATTTCGAAACCTCCGGCGCTGAAGTCTCGCCCCGCGGTGCCGATGTCGTAGCCGCCGCTAGCAAACGACGCGAACCCTGCATCGCCGTCAGGCAGGTACAAGTCGTCCGAGCTGCGCGAGCCACAGCCGCTCACTAAGCTAGAAAATCCGCAAAAAAGTAGGGCACCGCAAACGAACTGGCGCTTCATCGATTCTCCGTCGGTCTCCGCTCGGTGACCGCAAAAAGCTACGAAGCACCAAGTACCCCATTGCTACGTCCAGCAGGCAAGCGGGGATTAGTGTGCGCTCGATCACTCTATTGTGTCGGCGCGCCCGGCAGACACAATCCCGTCATCGTGTTGCACGTCGCGCCTGCGGCGCAGTCGACCGGTCCGGCACAGGGAAACGCGCACTTCTGGAACTGTACGTTGCAGCGTCCGAGTCCGCACGAAGCATCGCTCGTACACGGCAGAGCGAACGCATTCGGCGTTGCCATCGCACCAGTTGGAGCCGCGCCCGCGGGCGTCGCTGCTGGTGCCGTAACGACGGGTGCAGGAGTCGCTGCGGTGACTGCAGGCTGCGCGAGTGTCGGCGCGGGTGCGGCGTACGGTGCTGGCGCCGCTGCCGGCGGATCATTTTCTTTGCCACAGGCACAGACGATCGAGCCAACACCGACCAGGGTGATGAGGGACTTGCGAAGCATCGAGTATCTTCTCTTTCCGCGCCGCATCGGGCGCTTGTCTACGAGGTTTCCGTGTACGTTCACGGCCGCGTTCATCCTAGTCGCGCCGGCGCTGCGTCGGCTGCAGAAAACAGAAGGCGCGTTTTGTCCCGCATCGCCCACGCCCGCGCCGAAGCGCCTCTTCCCACCGCCACGTGTCAGGAGTATGTCAGTTGCTGATGCAGCGCACCGAGCGGCTCTTCGCACTCACCGAGTATCTACGTGGTCGGCGCACGGGTGTGACCGCCGAGGTGCTCGCTGAACGTTTCGGCGTGACCCTGCGCACCATCTATCGCGATCTCGACACGCTGCGCATGGCTGCGCTTCCGCTATCGGCGGAGCGCGGTCGAGGCGGGGGTTACGCGCTCGACCGCAGCTACAGTTTGCCGCCGGTCAATTTCACCGCGCGAGAGGCAGCACTACTCGTCGCACTCGGACGTTTCGCGATTGAAATGCGCCTCCTGCCATTTGCGGAGACGCTCGACTCGGCATTGGACAAAGTGCGAGCGGCTTTGTCGACGTCCGCGCAACGCGAGCTGCTCGCGCGGCTCTCCGAGTTGTCCTTTCACGGCGTGCCTGGTTTGCCGACCAAAAAAGCGGTACGCACCGCATTCGAGCGCGCGTGGTTCGAGCAATGCCCACTGCGCATCGTGTACGTCGACAGTAACTTCATCCAGAGTACGCGCACCATTCGCGTGCTGGGGGTGCTGATGGAAAGACACGAAACGCGGCTGGACGCCGTCGATCTCGAGACCGAAGAGCGCCGTCACTTTCGACTCGATCGCATCGAACACGCTGAAGTCCTGCGGATCGAAGCGAGCTCCGCGGCACCCGCCCCTACTTTCGTTGGTAAGCGCCGGTGAACGGGTTTTGCTGGCAGGCAAAGCTGTCGCTGGCATGACCCGCACCGGCCAGGCGAATTTGGCCCGTAAATGGGTCGCTGTAACAACGCGCGACGCGCCCGCCACTGGCTTGCGGCCCGGCTGGCGGCGGCGGACGCACGACCGGCGAGGGTGCGGCTAGGTTCGGCGAAGGCGTCGGCGAAGCGGGGCTCGGCGGAACACGTTTGTCGATCGGGTGAGTCGCGGCTCTCGCGTCCGAGGTTCCGTCGGCGGGCCCTGCTGGCAGATCGGGATTCAAGATCAGCGGCGCCGGCGCGGCGGACGGAAGCGCCACTGCCGTGGGCTGCTCGGGGATGGGCGCAGGGCTCGAGCTAGCCTTGCTTCGCACGAGCAACACCAGGACAATCAGGCCTAGCGCGATCGCGACGCCCAGGCCGATCACCACGGGTAGCAACGATGAGCGCTTCTGCGCGGCGTGCGCGCCAGGCTGCGAGCGAACTTCCGTCGCGCCCGTCGTGCCGCGCGCGGTTACGGCTTGCGCGATCTGGCTGTCGCTGAAAAGCACCGTCGGCGGATCCATCGGCAGGGTGGCGTGCGGTCCAGTTGCCTGGGGTACACTGAGCAGCACCGGCTTCGCGCGTCCGCACACCACGTCGGCGAGGGTCGCCGCCAGCTCCTGGGCCGACGCGAAACGCATCAGCGGGTCGCGGTTCGCGCCCTTCGCAAACCACTCGTCGAAACCGGGCAGAAAGAAGCCTTGCTGTGACGGAGGCACGATCGGCCGCGCGCAGATGTTGAGCAACAGCTCGCCGAAAGTCTCGCCGTCGAACGGGCGCGTGCCAGTCATGCACTCGCAGGCGATGACCGCGAGCGACCACAAGTCGGAACGAAAATCGAGCGCCTTCTTCCCCTCCGCCTGTTCCGGACTCATGTAATACGGTGTGCCCATGGTGACACCGGTGCGTGTTTCCGTGCCGCCAAAGCGAGGGCCGGTTGCTTTCGCGATGCCGAAGTCGAGCACTTTGGCGAGTTCCTGATCGTCCTCGCGCACCAAGAAGATGTTGTCTGGTTTGAGATCGCGGTGCACGATCCCGGCCGCGTGCGCGCGACCGATGGCCCGCGCCACCTGCGTGATCACCGACAGCGCGCGTTCGGGGGAGAGCCGCTTTTCGCGCTCCAGGCAATCTGCCAGACTCTGCCCCTGCAGGAGCTCCATCACCAAGAACGGTGTGTCCTCGTGAACGCCGTAATCGAGCACTTGGACGACGTGCGCGCTGCGCAGCGACGCGGCAGCTTGCGCTTCTCGCTTGAAACGCTCGGCCCCTTCGACGGTGGACGCAATCGAAGGGTCCATCAGTTTGACCGCTACCCAGGAATTGAGCGTCAGGTGCTCGGCGAGCCATACCGAACCCATGCCGCCCTTGCCGAGCTGCCTGTCGAGCCGATAGCGTCCCGCTAGAACCTGCGTTTCCAAGAAACAAGATTGTACGACCAATGTCGCCTCCATGACTAGCCGGTGGCGAACTCGGTCTCGTCATCCTGCCTTGACTCGCGCAGGCCCTGCTCCCTAGGCTGGTCGCATGCTTCGATTTTCGCGGCGTGCCTTCAGCGCGCGTAAATTGCGCGCGCAACTCGGATTCGGTCTGTTGCTCGGGGCGCTGGCCGGCGCAGCGTGTGGTAGCTGGCAGCTGCCTCCGCCCCACGAAGTGCGCGCGTTACCCGACGCGACCGCCACCTACCTAGTCGTTCTCGACACGCTGAAGAACGAGCACTACACGATCATCGAGCAGGACGCAGCGACGCACACCGTGCGCGTCCGTAGTCATGTGGACGAAAAGAGCGCATCGCGCGTGAGCGTGATCTCGCTGCACGTCGACGGCGGCGCGGTTTACCTGTCGGCTTCCGGCTATTTGGTTCGCTCCGACGGCACCATGCACCACGCGCTGGTCTCCGAACTCGCCTCGCTGGACGACACCTTGCAAAAGAGGTTCGGCGGCACGAGCCCGGCATCGAGCGCGTCTGCGGCGCCGCTTGCGCCTGCTAGCGTTCCCTCTGCCTCCCTGCCACTGGCCTGGAGTGAACCCGCGTCCAACCCGAGCGTGTGGGGCAACGGGAACTTCACGTGCTTGCCGGTCAAGCTGGCGGACGAAGAGCAGACACAGCTCAGCCTCAAACTGTCGAACGGTGAGACCGCGGACGTGTTGCTCTCGCTCGCTCGCGCGCCGGAACTGTGCCGCTCACCAGCCCAGTGCAAACTGCCCGGAGGCTGCCCAGCCCTCGGCATTGCCGACGCGGATCGCGTTTCGCGTTTGGCGTCGCGCCTTTCCAAGCATGAAATCGGCCCACTGTCGACGCTCTACTCGCGCGGTCAAGCGATCGCCGTGATTGACTTGGGCAAGCATGGCTCGATCGCGCAAGCCATGGCCGAGAAGCACTAGAGCTCTCTAGCGCGGGTTCGCGCCCGCCGCGAACGTCATGCTCGCATCTCACTGGTTTCTGACCCATCAGGTGGTGTCGATCGCGACGAGCGCGCTCGTGCTCTTGTTCGCAATCTCGCTTTTGCGTCAGCGGCGCCCGACTGGCAATCTCATCGCCTGGTTGCTGGCGATAGTGCTCATCCCGTACCTGGGCATCCCGCTGTACCTGATGATCGGGGGCCGAAAGGTGAAACAACGCCTTCAAGGCAGGCGGGCGCTCGACGCAGACCGAGCTCGAGAGAACGTCGGGCAGGCGCAGACGAGCCTGCAAACGGTTCACTGGCTGGACGAAGGAGTGCTCGCGTATGATTGTTTTTTGGCTCAGATCCTGAGCGCAAAGCGCTCGATTCGCATCGTCACTTTCGTGCTCGCGGACGACGACGCGGGACGACCACTGGTCAGAGCATTGATCGAGCGCGCGCGGCAAGGGTTGGAAGTCCGGCTGCTGATCGACGACTTGTTGCGCTTTCATGCGCCGCGCGCATTGCTGCGTGAGCTTTCGGCCGCCGGCGCTCGGGTCGAGCGCTTCATGCCGCTCTTGCATTTACCATTTCGCGGCCAAAATAACCTGCGCAACCATCGCAAGATCGCCATCTTCGACGGTGAGCGAGCGATCGTCGGCGGCATGAACCTGGGGCACGAATACCTGGGACCGAGCCCCGATGCCGAACGTTGGCGCGACCTTTCGTTGCTCGTCGGCGGTGAAGCGGTCGCCGAGCTCGACGCCGTGTTCCGGGCTGATTGGGAGTTTGCCTGCGCTGAGCGTTTGCCCGCGCCTGCGCGGCTGGAACGAGGTGAGATCCCCGTGCGAGTCGTGCCGAGTGGGCCCGACTCCGCGAGTGACCCCATCTACGACGCCGATCTGAGTGCCATCTTCCGCGCCGAGCGCCGGATTTGGATCGCCACACCCTATTTCGTCCCAGACGAAGTCCTGCTCCGCGCGTTGATGATCGCGGTGCGTCGCGGCGTCGAGGTGCGCGTGCTCGCGCCGGAACGCTCGAATCATTCACTGTCCGATTTCGCTGCCGGCTCGTGTTTGCGTGATTTGAGCGCTGCAGGCGCGATCATCCAGCGCTTTCACAAGATGCTACACGCCAAAGCGCTCTTGGTGGACGACTCGCTGTGCGTCGTTGGGTCCGCGAACTTCGACATGCGCAGCTTGTTTCTGAACTACGAGATCGCGCTGTTCTTTTCGGGCAATGCACAGGTCGAGCGCTTGCAATCGTGGTTTACCGCGAGTTTCGCTCAAAGTAGCCTCGGGCCACCCCGCGCCGGACTGGTGCGGGCTGCGCTCGACGACTTGGCGCGTTTGGTCGCACCGCTGCTCTGAGCGCGCTACCGGTGTTACGCTCACGGCATGCCTTTTCTGGGTTTTGCCGATGCCAACGCCAAGTTTTTCCAGCAGCTGGCGAAAAACCAAGAGCGCACTTGGTTCCAAGCGCACAAGGCCGAGTTCGAAGAGGGCTGGCAAGCGCCGATGAAAGAGCTCCTTGCCGAAGTGCGAGCTGGGATCGACCGCGCGTATCGGCATTGCGATCTCGACCAGCCCAAACTATTTCGCATCTTCCGCGATGTACGCTTTTCGAAAGACAAATCGCCGTACAAGACGCACGTCGGAGGTTTGATCCCCATCAGCCGTCGCGGCAAAGTGACTGAGGTCCCGATGGCGCTCTACGTGCACGTCGGACAGCCCAATTCGTTCGCCGCAGCGGGGCACTACATGATGGACCCGCGGTCGCTCGAGCGTTACCGCGCAGCAGTCGTGGATGAAAAGCGTGGCAAGGAACTCACGAAGCTACTCACTGCGTTGACGAAGAAGGGGTTCGTCGTGCGTTCGTACGACTCCTACAAGCGAATGCCGAAGGGCCATGACGCCGATCACCCGCGGGCCGAGCACCTGCTCCGCAAGGGACTGACCGTGGGTTTTCCGGAACTCCCCAAAGGGATCTTGGCTTCGTCCAAGTTCAGTCCCTGGCTCGTCACTCAAGCGAAGCTTGCCGCTCCGCTGGTCGAGTGGCTGACCTTCGCCACGCACTGAGCGTGCGCCCTGTCGCCTAGCAGCCCGAGGCGAATCGTTGCACGGTCCGCGCCGGTGAATAATTGTGACAATCGCGTGGCGATTCGTTGACGCTCTGTGACATTTGCGTAAACTGATCGTGTCGAATGACGCTCTCAGCAAACGCGGGACGCCCGCTGTTCGTGCCGCCAGGCATTCGAGTAGTCCGCACTGGACCGACTACGCACGAAGAGTTCGAGCGCCTACTCGACGACGAACAGGTCGAGCGCTCGGGGGTTCACCCGATCCAGCGCACTCGTGCGCGCCGCCACGGCTTGCTGCAATTCGTCGCTGACGCTCTGCGGGCGACGCCTCGTAGAGAGCGTTCACCGCGCTGATTTCAATGCCTCAGGCGGACCCCGGGTGCGCCTCGCGCGTGCTCTCGCGCCCCCGCGCTGCACGCGATTTCTGAAGTTTGGCGATGCCGCGTAGTGCGAAGCCGAGCGCCAGAATCAACCCGTACACGATGGGTTGTGTGTGATTCGCCTTCACTCGCAGGTAGAAGTGCAGCACCGCCAAGACCCCGATCAGATAGGCTAGGCGATGCAGCAGCTGCCAGCGCCGAAATCCGAGGCGCGCGACGCTCCGCTTGGTCGAGGTGAGCGCGAGCGGCACCAAGCAGACGAACGCGGCAAAACCGAGTGCGATGAACGGCCGCTCGATGATGTCGGCAGCCACCGCGCTGATGGCCAAGTTCTGATCGAGCACCAGATAAACCAAAAAGTGCAGCCCGACGCTGAAGAATGCGCACAGGCCCAGTGTGCGACGGACGCGCAACGGCCAGTTCCAGGCGAACACGATCTTGAGCGGCGTGCACGAGAGCGATGCGCACAGAAATATCAGCGACAGTAGACCGATCTGATTCAGCGCCGTGGCAATTGGGTTGGCGCCCAGGCGATGTTGCGACAGGCGCCAGACGATCGACACGAATGGCACGAGGGCTCCAGTCACGGTCGCTGGGACCAGCCAAGTGAGCTTGGACTTCGCCACTCAGAAGTACCGCGCGAGGTCCATGCCCCGATACAAGTCGGCGACTTGCTCGCCATAGCCGTTGAAGGGCAGTGTCTTACGGCGCGAGAGTTCGCCGATGCGCCGCTCACTCGCTTGGCTCCATCGTGGGTGATCGACGTCCGGGTTGACGTTGGCGTAGAAGCCGTATTCCGAGGGTGCGGCGCGATTCCAGGTGGATTCTGGTTCGCGCTCTTGAAAGCGGATCTCGACCAACGACTTTGCGCCCTTGAAACCGTACTTCCAGGGCACGACCAGGCGCAGCGGTGCGCCGTTCTGGCCCGGCAACGGAGCGCCGTATAGTCCCAGGGCGAGGAATGCGAGTGGATTCGTGGCCTCGTCGATGCGCAGACCTTCCACGTACGGCCAGCTCAAAACACGGCTCTCTTGATTCGGCAATTGCTCGGGGTCTAGCAGAGTGGTGAAGCGCACGTATTTGGCGCGCGAGGTCGGCCCGAGTTTTTTCACCAGATCCACGAGCGGCACGCCTAGCCAAGGGATCACCATCGACCATGCTTCCACGCAGCGCATGCGATACACGCGCTCTTCCAAGCCGAACCAGCGGATCAGCGTGTCGATGTCCAAGGTGCGCTCTTGCTCCACCTCGCCGGTGACGCGCACCGTCCACGGCTGCGATTTGAGATGAAACGCCGATTCTGCGGGTTCGGATTTGGAGAAGCCCAGCTCGTAGTAATTGTTGTAGGTGGTGATGTCGCGATACGAGGTGATCGTCTCGCTGGTCCCAAACCGACCGCGCTTGTCGATGCGCCAGGGCGCGGCGCCAGGGGGCGCTTTCGGCAGTGGCGGCGGCGTTGCCGGCGGGTCCGCGCTACCCATGCTCGAGAGTGAGGTGAGGCCTGCGCCGAGAGCCGCGCTAGCGCCGACGAATAGCGCGCCCGACTTGATGAATTCACGCCGACGCGCATACAGCTCGGGGGCGGTAATCTCGCTACTGGCGGGCGGCCGCGGGGGACTCCGCATGCGCTGAAACTCGGCTCAGACCTCGGCTTTCGAGGTGCGGGGCAGCGCCTCGCGTGTAGCTTCCGCAATATTCGATTCGTCCGTGCCGCCGGCGAACTCTTGCCCCGCGGTGGTGGTTATGAACGGACCGCCGGACTCTTCGGGCATGACGCTTTCGCGGCGTTCGAGTTCGGCGTCTTCGCCGGAAGTCGCCGCTTGGAGGAAGGCTTCGCCCAGCTCCTCGGAAAGCTCTTCACGGGCAGCGCCATCGATGAACGCGCGGCTTTCGCCGTCGCGACCGCGATTCGCTCCGGATGCCTCCAACAGCTTTCGCTCGTACTCCGGATCGAGGTGGCCGGTCGCATCACGGCGAACGACGGGTTTCTTGCGGCTGCTCATGATTCCTCCTTGATTGCTCAGACTACTCCTCCAGGTCGGAGTCGCAAGCAGGGGTAGCAGTGAAGAGCAGGCCTGTGGCGATCGTGTGCTTCCGTTCCGGCGACCCGCCGAGGCGGCGTACTGCGACAGATGTCGTAGGAACTGGCGATTTGCGCGGCTTTGTCTGCTCGGCCGCGATCTTGCTAGCGCAGGCTTCGCGCCAGCCGTCGACCGCGGCCGACACAAATCATGGGCTGGCCGCCATCAGATCTTTACCACGCGCGTATTCGACCATTTGTCGTGCCAGCCGTTCGGCGGGTTCCCTCCGAACAAGAACGAGAGCGGTTCGAACGGGACGAAGCGGGCGAGGGTGCGGCCCAAGATCTGTCCTGTGCTGGCGCGAGCGCCGTTCGCCGATACGACGCGTGTCCCGGTGAGGAACTTGGCCGGCGTGCGGCCGAGCGTTGCTTCGAAGATGAAGTGATAGCCGACCAACGCGACCAACACCGCGATGCCGCCCGCTGCCTCCATGTTGAGCAGTGAGAACGGGGTGATCAAGATGAACATGAAGACCATGCGCCCGATGCTATCGATCATCAGGTTCGTGAAGCGGGTGCCGAGCGAAGCATCCTGCAGGCTTGCGTTGACGGCGGGGGCGGCATAGTCGTCGGCACGAGGCGGTGCATAGGGGGATAGATCGGACATGGCAGAGTACGATACTCGCCTGCGGAGCTTTTGGCGCTGCCTTTGCCCGCCGACAGCGCACGACAGTGTAGGAGAATGCTTCGTTCAGGCTTTGAGCTGATCGAAAGCGCCCGGGTCGTGAATCCGTGCATCCGCAACCGCGCCGGCACCGCCACAAAAATCGGTCGTCAGATCGGAGTAACCAAAATGAGTGACTTCGCTGGACGGACCGTTCGGCGCGGGAAAGCCGTCTGCGCCTGCCTTCAAGCCCATCGCGTTCATGATGTTGCAGAAGTATTTGTTTACCGGCGCGTTGCCGTATTTGGGGTCGGTGCCCGTGCCTTTGTTGAGGCCGTCGACCATCATGTCCGTGCCCGGCATGCACTGGGATAGGCTTCGCCCGAGCATGATCTCTGCCGTTGCGCCCGATTCGGGGTCCAGGTCGATGACCCTGCCGGTCTTGAAGTAGCCCCCGCCGCTGCCTGCCTGAATGATGGGCGCGTTGTTCAAGTTGTGCGCGCAGCCGTCCGAACACTCGCTCATCCAAACCGCGATCGAGTTGTCGAGCACGGTCTTGCCGTCGCCTTCCGGGATGCTGTCCAGCATGGCTACGAGGTTCGCGAACTTTCGTGCGTAATAGCCGTCGATCTTCAGCAGGGTTTCGATCACGTTCGGCACGCACGGGCCGGTCATGTTTGCGTTCGAGAGACGATGAGAAAGGTTCGTCGAATCGGCAAAGATGCCAAGGCCGCTGAAGGTGAAGCTGTTCGGAAATTTCAGCACGATGACGGGGTTCGCATTGCACGCAGCCGTGAGCGCTGCGATCGCCAGATAGACGTCCGCGTTGTCCATCGAGTCGTTGACCCTGCGTGTCACGACATCACCTTCACTGCTGCTAGACACCGGGTTCGAGGCGCCGAGCCTCGCGGCCAAGGCTTCGCTGCATTGGCCAGCGAGAATCGAGCCGACCTCGTTCGTCAGGTCTATCCAGGCCTCGAGCTTATGCTTGTCTGCCTTGCTCATGTTCTTTCGGGCAAGGCTGCTCAGATCGTCCTTCACGAGATCGGTGATTGCCTTGCCCTTGGCTACGGCCCAAGTGTCGGCGTTCATTGGCGAGCCGGGAGCCAGCAGTCCGGTGAGCTTGCTGAAGGCTCCAGTCGCGTTGACCGGTTGGAAGATGCTGTCGGCTCGTGCAAAAGAGATTGCCGACTGCGCGCCTTCACGCGTGGCTCCGGCCACGCTCATGTACAACGGCTCGCCGTCAGTCGTGAGTTGCTGGGCGATGACATGATCCAGCGAGGGACCCATGGGCAACGCGTTGAACTTTTGTGCCGAGTTGAAGCTGAACGGGTCGTTGCCGTTGGGAGCGACCGGTTGACAGGTGAACAGCGAACCGGTGGCATTCAGGTGGGTATCATTGGCCTGTCCAAGCCCGGAACCGGCCCCTTTGTTGTTCGCCGTCCATTCGTTCATCGTGCGGATGCCGCGCGGCATGAGCAGCTTCGATGCAAATGGCGCCAAGGGAGCGAGGCTCGTGGGCGTCAAGTCCGCGGCCGTCAGCTCGCCGTCGAGCTTGTTCGGAAACCATTTGTTCGTGATGCACCCATAGTGCGTGAACATCACGATGGTTCGCCTCGGAGCCACGAACGCAGCGCGCGCCGAGCGTTCATTCAAGGAGCCGAGGAAGGGCGCTGCGACGAGCGCCCCGCCTAGCCCTCGCAGGAAGATTCTGCGGTTCAGATTGGCCAATTTCTCAGCGCTCCTCGTCTTTCAGGACTGGTGATGGCTCCGCTCGCGTCGGAAAGAGCCGCGCGGCACCCCACGCAGAACGGACAATGCCCATCCGGAACCCATCCAGA
>Ga0247766_1000266_pt1 | contig 11243 bp, 9 predicted proteins | sample UWRJL223509R6_FD_179946 | JGI IMG/M metagenome (GOLD analysis project Ga0247766, IMG submission 179946) | Plant litter microbial communities from Arlington Agricultural Research Station in Wisconsin, United States - UWRJ-L223-509R-6 | ecosystem: Environmental > Terrestrial > Plant litter >...
AAGGTGGTCCTGGTCCAGTTCTGGACGTACTCCTGCATCAATTGGCGCCGCACTCTGCCGTACGTCCGGGCTTGGTCGAAGCAATACGGCCCCGCGGGACTCGTCGTGCTCGGCGTCCATACGCCGGAGTTCGAGTTCGAGAAAGACCTCGGCAACGTGCGCAGAGCCGTAGCCGAAGCGGAGATGGGCTACCCCATCGCAGTCGACAGCAAACGTGAAATTTGGAAGGCCTTCGGCAACGAGTATTGGCCGGCGTCGTATTTCGTCGACGCCGAGGGACGAATTCGCCACCACCAGTTCGGCGAAGGGGAGTACGAGCGCTCGGAGTCCATCATTCGAGAACTGCTGGCCGAAGCGGGCGCTTCGAACGTACCGCGGTCTGCCGCTCCGGTGACTGCCAGCGGGCCTGAACTGGCGGCTGATTGGCTCGATCTGCGTTCCCCCGAGACCTACTTGGGGCATGGTGAAACGGATGACTCTGCATTCCCGGTCGCTGCGAGCGACGAACGGCGACGCGTTTACCCTGAAGTCGAATCGTTGGCTCTCAATCAATGGGCGTTGACGGGTGAGTGGACGAAGCGTCGAGAGTCCGTCGTGCTCGAGCGCGCGGGCGGGCGGATCAGCTATCGCTTTCACGCGCGCGACCTACACCTAGTGATGGGCCCGGCCAAGCAGACAGGCAAAGTGCGTTTTCGTGTGCGAATCGACGGCAAACCACCCGCAGAAGCTCACGGCGTCGACGTCGACGAGCAAGGCATGGGAACCGTCGACGAGCCGCGCATGTACCAACTGATTCGGCAGCAGGAACCGATCAGCGACCGAAATTTCCAGATCGAATTCAGCGACGGAGCCGTCGAAGCGTTCTCCTTCACGTTCGGGTGAGAGCAGCCACGCCAGGTCCCCTTTTTTTGATGGTCACCTAGCGCGGCAAACCTCGTCTTGGCCTTCGGCGTCAGATTTCGAGAGCAACCCGTTTCTCCGCACTCAGCATCGACAGTTCCCCAGGGGCTTCGTGCCAAAACTGAATGAATAGTCTCACGCTGCCTTGGAGTAGGCCAGCCACTCGGCGCCTACTGGCGAGCGTTGCAGCGTGATTTTGAGTTTGCGCAGCGCGCGCGTCTCGATCTGCCGGGCTCGCTCGCGCGAGACGCTGAAGTTGCGACCGATTTCCGCGAGCGAGAGCTCTTCGCCTTTATGCGCCATCAGACGACGCTCGACGACGTATCGCTCGCGGACATCGAGTGTCGACAGCGCATGAGAAACCGCCGCAGAAAGCCGACTTTCGGCTTCGGCAGCCAACGCCTTTTCCTCGGCGCTGAACGAAGGCGACCCGAGAGCCGCCGAGAGCCCGCCGCTCAACGAGTCCTCGGAGTGAACGTCCCACGGAACGTCGTGTACATCCAAGCGTTCGACCAGAGACCTCAGCCTCTCGGGTGAGAGCGCCAGTTCCTCGGCAAGCCGGCCGTCCACGACTGCGCCTTCACCGCGCGCCAGCGCCTTGCTGCGTTCGCGGCGCACCCTCGAGAGCAACTTGGACTGGACGCCCGTACTCACCAGGCTGCGTGAACGAACTACGTGTTGCGACATGTAAGCTCGAACCCAATAAACCGCGTAGGTTATGAAGCGGGTCCCCTGCTCGGGATCGAACTTGTCGAGCGCGTGGAAGAGGCCGATGTTTCCTTCCGCCACCAACTCGTCGAAACTGACCGCGGTCTGTCGCCGAAACCGCGACGCCACGGCCGTGACATGCCGCAGGTTGCAACCCACTAGTTCGTCTCGGGCGGCGAGGTCTCGCTCATCTCGCCAACGAACGGCCAGCTCATGCTCTCGCTCGCGAGAGAGCTTCGGGATTCGATGGACCAGCGCCTGGTAGCTATTGCTCGACGTTTGCGTCATTGTCCCATTCCTTTGCTATCTACAAGCGCGGCTCACGCGCCCGACACGGGCGCGGATGCGCCCGATTGGGCGATTGCAACCTGCGAACGCTCGGACTGCCGTTCGCATTGAGCCGCGGAAAGCGTGTGGTGCTTACTTCGCGTTGGCGACGGGCGCCTGATTGCGCGAGGGAAACTCAGCCAGCATGTGTTCGACGCCCATTTTCAACAAGGAGTCGTCGATCTTCTCCGGGTCGATCTCCGCGAATGCCGAGCCTTGCCAGACCTCGGTGCCAGCCTCCGCGTCGTAGATGTGGATGCCAATGAAGCCGCGCGCGGGCCCTCCCGGAACGGCTCTCTCTGCAGCCGGGTTTTCGATCGTCCCCGTACCGGCCGCCAGCTTCACGATGAAGTCCCCTTTGTTTTCGCTCTCGACGTAGCCGTGTTGCTGTAGCGCTTCGAGCACGGCCGGCCGCAGACGGCGCTGAACCTCCAGCGATCGCGGTGTTACTTGATATCCAGGCTTCGGTTGGTCCGAAAGACCAAACGAGAATGTCTGATAGCTGGCCAGCGATGCGTGCGGAGCCGCAATGCTGGTTGCGACGGGCTTGTTGGGCGCGGCTGCCGTAGCGCAAGCAGTCACGGCCCCGACGAGTACGTATGCAATCCATTTCATGTTCTTCTCCAGTGCGTTGAGTGCCAAAATCATTTTCGACAGCGGCTGAATTCGTCGCAGCTCGCTAGCGTCCCGGGTTGAGCACGATTCGTGCCATCGCAAAAAGCCGCCGACCATGCGCACTTCGCCGGATTGCATCCAGTGAGTCACTCGGCGACGTTGCCAACATTTGGTCACTGCGTCGAAAATTCGACCACTCGCCAACGAAGTCGCTCACGCCCACGACGTCGCCGCAAGGGTACGGGAAAAGCGGATCATCGATACCATCGTCCAATCGATTCGGGCGCAGCCCACGACATGTCTACTCGGCAACCAAGGACGTGAAGCAATGAGCGCGCGACGAAAGACAGCCATCGTCACTGGAGCATCACGAGGATTCGGCGCGGGGATCGTGGCTGGTTTTCTCGAGCGCGGCTTCAATGTCGTGGCCAATGCTCGAAACATGACGGACTCCACCGAGGTCAAAGCTTCCGACCGAGTCGCCCTCGTGGACGGACACATTGGTCAGCCCGAAACCGCGGCCCGCATCGTCGAGGTCGCACTGTCACGCTTCGAGTCGATCGACGCTTTGGTCAACAATGCCGGCATTTTCCTAATCAAACCATTCACGGAATACACGCCGGAGGACCTCAAACTGCTCTTCTCGACCAACGTCGAAGGTTTCTTGTACGTGACACAACTGGCGATCGAACGAATGCTGGCGCAGAAGGTCGGAGGCAGCATCGTTACCATCACGGCGGCTCTCGCGCGCAATCCGATCCGAGGCATCACGGCAGCCGTACCGATGATCACCAAGGGGGGTCTCGAAACGATCACCCAGCACTTGGCGATGGAGTACGCGCGTGACGGCATCCGAGTGAACGCCGTCGCACCCGGGGCCGCATACACACCGCTGCACCGTGACACGCCCCAGGCCGTGATGGAGAGTCAGTCACCGATGGGCCGCCCCTCGACGGTCAAGGACATCACGGATGCAGTCATGTACCTGACCGAAGCGGCGACAGTCACCGGCGACATTCTCTACGTAGACGGCGGCGCACACTTCGGGCGCTGGTAGCCGGAGTTGGCGAACGTTTCTAGGTCACGAGTAGCGAACGGAGGTTCCTGTGAACGACGATTCAGCGGAGAGCAATCTAGTTAGAGTCGGGGTGCATCTACCGGAGGCACCGACACCATTTGGCGCATACGTTCCGGCCATCCAGACGGGCAACCTGCTCTTCTTGAGTGGCATGCTGGCTACGGTCGGCCACGCGCCGGCTTTCGTGGGCATTTTAGGCAAAGATCTAGACGTCGAGACAGGCCGGAAAGCAGCCCGCACGGCCGCACTCAATGCGCTTTCGCTGTCGAGAAAACAGCTGGGATCGTTGAATCGAGTGAGGCGCGTCGTCCGACTCGGCGTGTCCGTGGCTGCCACGGCCGAATTCATCGAGCACCCGAAGGTCGCTGACGCCGCCTCCGAACTGCTGCGAGACATCTTCGGCGAAGGAGCGATGTCGACGCGGCTCGTGATTGGGGTCACGAGCCTACCGTTCGGCTCACCCGTCGCGCTGGAAGTCATCCTGGAAGTCTACTGACATGTCCTGGCGGAGGCTGAACTGGTTGGTGCTGGCAAGCTTGCCCATCTTGTCATGCAACGGACTCGAGTCGAAGGAGGGCGCGATGACCCAGCATGTGTCGTATCGAACCGTAACTGTGTCCGGAATATCCATCTTCTATCGAGAAGCCGGGCCGAAGGATGCTCCGACGATTCTGCTGCTTCACGGGCTTCCGTCGTCATCACGGATGTTCGAGCCGCTTTTCGCACGACTGTCGGGCGAGTATCATCTGCTGGCACCTGACTATCCTGGCTTCGGGCACAGTGACGCGCCCCCGCCCGGCCAGTTCTCGTACACCTTCGATCACATTGCCCAAATCATGGCTGAGTTCACGCGCGCGCTGAACCTCAGCAAGTACACCCTTTACATGCAGGACTACGGTGGTCCCGTCGGGTTTCGCATGGCGCTCGCAGATCCGAGCCGAATCGAGGCGCTGATCGTGCAAGATGCCGTCGCTCACGACGAAGGTCTGGGTGCCAATTGGAAAACGAGGCGCGCATTCTGGGCAGACCGAGCCGCGCATGAAGCGGCGCTGCGCGAAAATCTGCTTTCGCTGGCGACTACACGCGCGCGCCACGTCGGCAGTGATCCGAACCCCGAGAAATACGATCCCGATCTGTGGACGGATGAATTTGCGTTCTTGAGTAGGCCGGGACAAATCGAGATCCAGAGCGACCTGTTCTACGACTATCGCAGCAACGTTGCCGGCTATCCTCACTGGCAAGCCTGGCTCCGAAAGACGCAACCAGCGCTGTTGGTGCTTTGGGGAAAGTACGATCTGTCTTTCGAGCTGAGCGAGCCGGAAGCGTATCGCCGTGACGTACCGAAGGCGCGTGTTCACGTCTTGGACGCCGGACATTTTGCGCTCGACACCGCGGCCGACGAGATTGCAAGTCTCGTGCGCGGCTTCATGGGAACTCACCGCTAATCTAGCCGGCGACCGACACCATCGTTCAATGGCCTGAGGGGGCCGGGAACGGAAGGAGTTGAGTCATGACGATCAAAAACACGCCTTTGTCGGATGAGACCTGCCGCCGCCGCCATTTCTTCCGGACTGCAGCGCTGGCCATTGCCAGCGCTCGTCTCGCGACGACCGAACCTGCAAGTGCGCAGTCGACCCCAGCAAGGCCCGAGAATCGACCAGTGTCGAAGCCGACGACGAGTACCTCCTTCGGACTATTGAAGCAAATCAATGCCGGTGTCTTGAATGTTGGTTACGCCGAAGCGGGACCGAGTGACGGACCACCGGTGCTGCTCATCCACGGCTTCCCGTACGATATTCACAGCTTCGTCGAGGTCGCACCCCTGTTGGCCGCGGCCGGCTTCCGCGTGATCGTCCCGCACCTACGCGGACACGGCACGACGCGTTTTCTTTCCGCCGGGTCCGTCCGCAACGGTCAGCAGGCGGCGGTGGCTCTCGATATCCTGACGCTGATGGACGCACTCCAGATCGAGCGGCCAATCCTCGCGGGCTATGACTGGGGCTCTCGGACCGCCAATATCATCGCCGCCCTCTGGCCGAAGCGCTGCAAGGCCATGGTTTCCGTGAATGGGTACCTGGTCAACAATCTCGAGCGCAACAAGCTACCGCTTCCGCCGAAGGTCGAATGGGGCTGGTGGTACCAATATTACTTCGCGACCGAGCGCGGTCGTCTGGGACTCGAGGCCAATCGGCGTGATTTGGCAAAGCTGATCTGGAAGTTCAACAGCCCCAAATGGGCCTTCGATGATGCAACGTTCGACCGCACGGCTGCGTCATTCGACAACCCGGATTATGCGAGCGTCGTCATTCACAACTACCGTTGGCGCCTGAGCTTGGCTCCCGGTGAGTCGAAATACCAAGATTTAGAAAAGAGGCTTGCCGCGGGCCCGACCATCAACGTCCCGACCATCACGCTCGATGGAGACTCCGACGGCGTCGCGCCGGCAACCGATGGTACGGCCTACGCCAAGTGGTTCACGGGTAGGCACAAGCACCGAATCATCAAGGGCGTCGGTCACAACCTGCCTGGAGAAGCGCCGCAGGCTTTCGCTGATGCGGTCATGGAAGTCGCGAGCTACTGAGCGCTATTCGCTCGAATAGCCGGCGCCGCAGGACTGCTACAGTCTTCGACCGGTCTGGGAGTGTCAACGCGCGTTCGTTGCCAGCACCCGGACCGCGTCTGCAAACACCTGGGGATTTTCCTGCGGCAGATTGTGGCCGACGTTCGGAACGACGCGATGCCAGCGTTCGCCCGTAAGCAGTACCCGCGGTCGAGCCGATACCAAGGTACAATTGTTCGCGCTCCCGCGGCCGAGGTAGCTTGGACGCGGCCAGCGTGAAAGAATCGGTATAATCGGTATGGAGGACGAATGTGGTCGCCTCGTTGACACGCTTCCTGGCTTGATCTGGATTGCTGGACCAGACGCCTCGATAGAGTTCGTCAACCGGCGTTGGCGCGAATATTCAGGGCTCGGCACCGACCAGATGGCGACTGACGGTTTTCGCGCTGTCGTCCATCCGCACGATCTGCGCATGCTGGACGAACGGTGGTTGCTGCTGGTCACCTCGCAAACACCCTTCGAAGCGGAGGTTCGTCTACGTAGGCACGACGGGGCGTATCGCTGGTTCATGATACGCTCCTGCCCATTGCCCGACGCGACGGGGAAGAGCACCAAATGGTGCGGCATCAGCACCGACATCGACGATCGCAAGCGCGGCGAGCAAGCGCTGCGCACCTTGCACTCGAATCTCCGGCAGATGTGCGACACCATTCCGGGACTGGTGTGCACGATGAGTCCGACAGGAGATGTCGAATTATTCAACCGCGAACTGCTCGAATACTTCGGCAAGACCGCAGACGACATGAAGGGCTGGGCGACGAGCGATGCGGTTCACCCGGACGACCGTCACCTGGCGGTCGAAGCCCACACGAAAGCCGTTTCGGTCGGTGCACCCTGGGGGATCGAGCATCGCTGCCGTCGCTTCGACGGCGTCTACCGCTGGTTTCAGGTGCGCGCGCTACCGATGAAAGACGACGACGGCGCGATTGCTGGCTGGTTCGTGCTTTTGAACGACATCGAGAATCGCAAGCAAGCCGAGGAAGCGCTGCATGCGAACGAGCAAAACCTCACCCTAATCATCAATACGATCCCGGCACTCGCGTGGTCTGCGCGCCCTGACGGTCGAGCCGAATTCTTCAACAAGCACTACCTCGACTACCTTGGGCTCACGCTCGAGCAGGCGAACGGCAACGGCTGGGTTGCAGCCGTGCATCCCGATGATCGGCCAGGGCTACTGACTAGGTGGCAGCACATCCTGAAGACGGAAGAGCTGGGCGAAGCGGAAGCGCGCTTGCGACGCTCCGATGGTGAGTATCGCTGGTTTTTGTTTCGGATGAATCCGCTGCGCAACGGTTCGGGCGGGGTCGCGAAATGGTATGGCACGAACACCGATATCGACGACCGAAAGCGCGCCGAAGAACGTTTGCGGCGCGGTGAGGCCTTCCTGGCCGAAGGCCAGCGGCTCAGCTTGACGGGCAGCTTTTCTTGGCTCCTCGACGGCGACGAATGGACGCTTTCAGAGCAAGCCTGTCGGATTTTTGGTTTCGATCCGGGCGCGGGCGCGGGTATCACGCTGGAGCAGATCGCGAGCCGTGTTCACCCGGAAGATGTGTCGCTTTTCAGCACAAGAGCCGAGCTCGCGCGACGGGGGACCACGGATCATGAGTACGAGTTTCGGCTCCGGATGCCCGACGGCGGCGTCAAACACCTACGTACCAAGGCGTACCAAACCAGTTTGCGCGACGGGCGCCGGGAGCTCATTGGCGCGGTCCAAGACGTCAGCTCCTGGCGCCGTTCGGAAGAGTCACTCGGTCAGATTCGCTCCGAGCTCGCGCACATGACCAAGGTTGCAAGCCTCGGTGCGCTCACGGCGTCGATTGCACACGAAGTGAATCAACCCCTATCGGGCATTATCATCAACGCCAATACCTGCCTGCGCATGCTCGCCGCTGACCCACCGAACCTCGCTGGCGCGTGCGAAACCGCTCGGCGTACGATCCGCGATGGCAACCGCGCAGCCGACGTGATTACCAGGCTACGCGCTCTGTTTGCCAAAAAGGACATCGCCGGCCAGCGGCTGGATCTCAACGACGCCGCGCGAGAGGTGCTCGCGCTCTCGCGCAGCGAGCTTCAGCGCGCCCGGGTCGTGTTGCGTTCCGAGCTGGCTGACGACCTGCCAACCGTCGTCGGCGATCGAGTTCAGCTTCAACAAGTGATCTTGAATCTACTGCTCAATGCCTCTGCTGCCATGAGCGGCATCGACGATCGGCCGCGCGCGCTGCTAATCAAAACGGAACGCGAGCTGGGCGACTACGTGCGATTGACCGTCAGCGACACGGGTGTGGGGCTCGATCATCGGACGACCGAGCGTCCTTTCGAAAGCTCATACGGCATCGAATACGACGGCATCGGACTCGGCTTGTCCGTTAGTCGCTCGATCATCGAAGGCCACAAAGGTCGACTGTGGGCATCCGCCAACGAAATGGGTCCAGGAGCAATGTTCTGTTTCGCCATTCCTCGCCTTCCAACGCTCGCGGCGTCGGTGCCAGCGGGGCGTTCGTGAGCGCCATGACGCTCGCTGACGCCGTCGTCTACGTCGTGGACGACGACATCTCGGTACGCGAGTCGCTCGAGGCGCTGATTGGCGTCGTCGGCTGGCGAGTAGAGACCTTCGCCTCGGCTGGCGCGTTTCTGGCTCGCGCGCGAGCCAGAGTCCCCAGTTGCCTCGTGCTCGACGTCTCTCTTCCCGACTTGAGTGGCCTCGATCTGCAAAAGCTCTTGCGGAGCGACGGCGTGAACCTGCCGATCATATTCATCACGGGTCATCGCGACGTCCCCATGACCGTGCAAGCGATGAAGGCTGGCGCCGTCGAATTCCTGACGAAACCGTTCGAGGACAGCGTGTTGTGCGATGCAGTTCGAAGCGCGCTGGAGCGCAGTGAAACGGCACTCCAGGGCGATGCCGAGCTGCGCGACCTTCGCGAGCGCCACGCCTCGTTGAGCGAACGCGAACGTGAGGTCATGGCGCTCGTCGTCGCTGGTCTGCTGAACAAGCAAGTCGGTGGCCAACTCGGCATCAGCGAGATCACGGTCAAGGCCCACCGCGGCAAAGTCATGCGCAAGATGCGGGCAGAGTCCTTCGCGGAGCTGGTCAACATGGCTCGCCATCTCGACATCACCCCACCCAAGGGCTGAGCGTCGGGTGCGCTGACCCGGCTCCAGCTCACATCTTCAAAACCACGCGAAAACGAGCCTTCCCGGCGAGCATCTTGGCATAGGCGTCTGCGGCCTGGGCCAGGGACGACGTCTCGATCATGGGCGAGACCCCGCTCAAGGCGCTGAACCGAAGCGTCGCGTCGCCGGTTGCCGGGTCGCCGGTCAGGGAGCCTTCCAATCTGCGTTCCCCAAAAACCAGATCGATGCTCGAGACCGCGATCTCGGGTCCAACTCCGAGGACGATGACGCCCCCGCCGGGACGCAGGGCCTTGAAGTTCCGCGCCAGCGTGTTGCCGCCAGAGGCGGTCACGAGTATCAGTCTTGCCCCGCCAAGAGCTCGAAGCGCCGCCGCCGCGTCGCTCGCTGCGCTGTCCAAATAATGATGCGCACCGAGCTGTTTGGCCAGCCCCGCCTTGTCGTCACCGCGACCGATCGCCGCGACCTCGAACCCCATCTGACGAGCATACTGCACGGCCAAGTGGCCAAGCCCGCCAATGCCGAGCACGGCGACGAGATCACCGGCTCGGGCGCCGGAATTTCTCAGCGCGTTGAAGGTCGTGAGCCCCGCACACAAAAGCGGCGCTGCTTCGACTGACGACAACGTATCGGGGATCGAAACCAGCGCACTCGCCTTGGCCAGCATCACCTCGGCATAGCCGCCATCACGATGAACACCGGTGTACTGCTGATTGCTGCAGTTCACCAGTTGCCCTTCTCGACAGAAGTCGCAGTAACCGCAGAATCCTCCGAGAAATCCGACCCCTACGCGTTGTCCGAGCTGCCAGCGACGCACGTCTGCACCTACCGCCTCGATGCGCCCGACGACCTCGTGGCCGGGAACACGCGGCCATTCGATGGGAAATTGACCCTCGATGGTGGCAGCATCGGAATGACAAACGCCGCAAGCCTCGACCCGTATCCGCACCTGATCGGGACCTGGCTCGCGAACGGGCAGACGCGCGGCTTGCAGGCGCCCGGGAGCTATCGCTTGCATGGCCAGATAGGTGTCGTTCGGGTTTCGGTCTTCCATCATGTCCTCCACCTCTGCAATGCGCCGAGAGCAGCAGCTGAATCTCGGACTGCAGTCGATTGCAACAGGCGTGCCCGTCTGTTGCAGTGCGCGATTCGCGCGGACTCATCTCGGATGGCCAGCTCTTGTCAGCCACTGGCGAGCGGCCGTCATGTCGGGCATGCCAGGGTCGGCAACGAGCGAAACCGTGAAACGCGGGGCGCGCTCGGCACACCAATACCAAAGTATCGATTGACGCAGCGGCCGCCAGCCTGCACGACCCATTCGAAGCATCAAAGTAGCGGATGCGCCCACGCTCGTGACCGCTGTTGCCCACATTTGCCCGAGGCTAGCAAAGTGCACGAAAGAAGCGTCGCTTGAAACCAATCATCTGGCTGTCACTCGGCGTTGCCTTGTCAGTCACTGCAGGCATTGGCTACGTCGCCCGGGCGTCCGCGCGCACAGTGGAAAACCCGGCATTTTTGAGCAAAATCCCGACCGGATATCGCGACTGGAGGTTCGTCTCCATCGCGCGCGAAGAAGCGCCCCTGGACGACATTCGTGTGATTGTCGGCAACGACACCGCGATCAAAGCGTATCGGGAGGGCAAGCTTCCGTTTCCTGAAGGCACGACCATTGCGCGCCTCGCCTATAGTTGCGATGCCTCGCCAGAAAACGACCAGGTCTTTGGCCGTCACCAGTCGTTCGTCGCCGGGCGCCCCAAGAACGGCCTTCAATTCATGGTGAAGGACTCGAAAAGGTACGCGAGAACTGGGGGTTGGGGATACGCGCAATTCGACGACGGCAAGCTCGCCGATCAGGCAAAGCTC
>Ga0247766_1000267_pt1 | contig 11223 bp, 11 predicted proteins | sample UWRJL223509R6_FD_179946 | JGI IMG/M metagenome (GOLD analysis project Ga0247766, IMG submission 179946) | Plant litter microbial communities from Arlington Agricultural Research Station in Wisconsin, United States - UWRJ-L223-509R-6 | ecosystem: Environmental > Terrestrial > Plant litter >...
GCCGCCGCGCGCTCCTCCGCCACGGCCGGCAGGGAGGCCGGTTCGGGAGCTGTCTCGGGGGGCGACTCGTCACTCATGGCGGGCGGAGCCTAGTCTCGACTAGAGCGGTCATGACCAGAAAAGATCAGGATTGCGGGCGGGCTCGACACCTCGAGCAGCCAAGGCTGCCAAAACCCGCGAAAGGGCGGGCAAGTCGCCCAGTGTTTTCAGCCCAAGGGCGTCGGGCACGCCCACCTACATGCTAAGCTGCGCGATAATGGGCGTGCCCCAGCGTCGCTGCTCGAGCTGTGGGGAGAGCTACGCCGACGGCGTGATTTTCTGCCCACGAGACGGCACCGCCTTGACCGCACGCAGCATCGACGGCGGACCGGATCCCTACCTCGGCCTGACCCTGCGCGGGGAGTTTCGGGTCGACGCGCTGATCGGCGCGGGCGCGGTCGGCCGTGTGTACCGTGCACACCAGCTCGGCGTGGAGCGCAACGTCGCGCTCAAGATCATGCATCGTGACCTGGCGGCCAACGACGGCCTGCGTGCCCGTTTCCACCGCGAAGCGCGCATCGCGGGCTCACTCAGTCATCCGAATCTGGTCAGTGTGCTCTCGCTTTCGGAGTTCGAGCACGACGGTCTGAACGTGCCGTTTCTGGCGCTCGAATACCTTGACGGCATGACGCTACGCTCGGCACTTTTGGCACAGGGTACCTTGCCCACCGCGCGCGCGCTGCACGTCTTGCTTCAAATCGCCGATGCCCTCGGCGAAGCCCACGAGCGTGGTATCGTGCATCGGGACCTGAAACCGGAAAACTCGATGCTCGTGCGACGCGGTGACGACTCAGACTTCGTGAAGGTGCTCGATTTCGGCGTCGCCCGCGCTGACGCGCAAGAGCACCCGACGATCGCCACGCGCGCTGGCTCCATCTTCGGTAGCGCGCGCTATGTCGCCCCCGAGTGCGCAGCAGGCGGCCCATCGACCCCCGCCAGCGACGTGTACGCGCTGGCCACTCTCGGCTACGAGTGCCTGTGCGGCCGCCCACCCTTCGACGGTGAAAGCGCCGTCCAAGTCTTGCTCCAACAGCAAAGCGCGCCGATCCCCCCGCTCGCCGAGCGCGCGCCCCAAGTGCCCGTCGCGCTCGCTCAGCTGCTCGAAAAAAATCTCTCCAAATCCCCGCAAGCCCGCGCCCAAGGCGCGCGCCAATTCTTTCGCGATTTGCTGGCCGCCGCCGACCCAACCCTCGCGCCCGCGCTAGCACGAACCCGCTCAGGCCACGCCCTCTCCCTCTCGAACGTAAACGTAAACGTAAACGTAAACGTAAACGATCCCCCACTCCCCTCCCCGCCCGTGAACGCGAACGTCAATGCGCCGGATGTGCCCGCTCTCCCGCTCTCCTCCCGCCGCTCGCCCTCTCCCGCACTGATCGTCCTGCTCTGCTTCCTCCTCGGCATTACCGCCGCGCTCGGCATCGCGCACCAACTCGGGGCATTCGACTCACCTGCGACCAAAGCGGGTCCCCCGTGAAACGCGCCGCTCTGGCCACCGCCCTCGTCCTTGGCTTCTTGCGCGCAGCGCCCTGCTTCGCCGACGACCTGCCGCCGCCCCCCGCCCACAGCCCCGAGTACAACGATCCGCGACTGGCGCGCGGTTTCACGGCACTCGCGCGGCCCATGGTCAGCGCCGAAATCGGCGTGGGTTGGCTGACGTTGCCGGGCGCGTCCGTGTGTGCCGAACGCAGCTCCGGACAAGGCTGCAAGAACGGTGACACCAGCTTCGAGCTCGACATCTGGCAGATCTATCGCAACAGCCGCCGCTTCGCGTTCGGCGCGGGAGTGATGCTCGGTCTGATCCCAACCACCGACGCCCCGCGCAACGACCCTGAAGAGATCGTGCGCGATCATAGCCGCAGTTACCTCACCCTCGAGGGTTCGATCCGTCACTACCCTTACGTGGGCGAGAGCGTCGAGTTGTGGTGGGGCGTCTCGGGCGGCTTGGCCGTCGTCAGCGACCGATTCGTGGTCAAGGACAAGAACTCGGACCTAACGCTGGTCGGCCAGCGCGGCTCGACCATCCGCACTGAGGGCGCCGCGATCGGTGTGCTCGGCGGCGCCGCCTTCTACCTCGCCGATCACTGGTCGCTCGGCACCACCTTCCGCTACGCAAACTGGTTCTTACCCACCACCGCCGCCAAAGATCCGTTCCTCGACGAAGCGTCCTTGACCGGCAGAAACACCGTATTTTCCCTAGGGATCTCGATCGCCTACCGCATTCCGTTGTGATTTTTCGATGGTCACCCGGTGCGTCGCGAGCGTCACAGCCTTCGGCGTCGAGGTGCGTCGGCGAGACCATGAGCGCCCACGGCGTATACCGCCGCGGGCGACCGGTCACTTCGCGCAGACGGCGTTCACTGCCAAAACGCGCTGAGCAGGAGCGCCACGGAGGTGCCCGAGCAACCCGGAACCGAGTTTCCCGAAGGCGGCTCGGGATTCGTGACGCACGGTGGGTCGGTCAGCCCAGCGAAGGCTATCTTGCCGCTGGCGAACGTTGGATCGAACTCCCCGTTGATCGCCACGCTGAGTCGATGCGTGCCACTCGGAATCGAAACCTGACTGAAGCCAGTCGCTGACGGCGCATCGGCTGGGAAGGTCGCATTCATCTCGATTCGTTGCGTGAAACCAGAACCGTGAAGGCTGGGTAGAGTTACCAATTTGGCTGGGTATTGCCCTTGCAAACGCCCGTCGGCCGTCTTTGCCTTCAATGTGACGGGGTAGACGGCCGTAGCAGGGCTCTGTGACTGCTCATCGTAACCGGTGCCGTTTCCCACCTGAACGCACCCGTCACCCAGCTCACTCAGCTCGAGCGTGATCGTGCTGTGTGTCCGGTCTTCCCATTCGAGTGGCAGCGCACCTGCGGCGTTGACCTGGCTCAAAGCCTCCGCCCCCGTTTGCCCGAGCGCAGCGTTGTCCGCGCTGACCGGCACACCGAATCCGATGCTCCCAGGAGCGCCGCTGCAGCGCAGATCGCCTGGAAAGCGAGCGAAGGTCAACGAGGAGCCACTGGCGACTTGGCTGTTCTGCGAGGTGAGCTGGGCAGTCAACGCGCCTGCCATGCCACCCGGAGTGAACACCGCATCGAAGCTGACGTTGTCGACAGAAGCCGTGCCGGCGCCGACTGCGTCGAGCGGCGTCACGTGTGTGATGGCGAAGCTACCCGTGACGTTCTCCATGTCGATCGCGTGCTTGAGCGTTGCTACGACGGGCGTAGCGGACTCCAGCGCTCCGTCGAACGATTCGGCCAGCGCGCCATCCGCGCTCTGCAAGTCGACGTGCACGGCGACGCGCAGGCGATCGCGCGGGCAGATCACGCCCACGAGCGTTCCCCCTTGCTCACCGGACGACTGATTGGGGACGTGGTGAACGAGCCAAGCCTTGTTCAATGACTGGAAGGTGAGCGCCACCGTGCTCTGGCTCGCCGACGGAGAATACTCGACGTGGTCCAGCGCTTGCCACGCGAGATCCGCCTGATAGCCCTGCGCAGCCAGCGCCAACACTCGGCGCGCGTCGAAGCCGAGCGCTGACGCATCGTCGAGCGGGATTTCGCTCAGCTGCTCGTCGCAACCGTGGCCGGCCGCCAGATCCCCACCATCCTGGTCGTTCTTCCCGGACAGGTCGCCCGTTTGTCCCCCACCACAACCTGCAACGAGTGCCGCCACCATCACCGTCGGAAAAAACCTTGCTACGCGCATCATCACCAACCTCCAGCTGCGTTCACTATGGCTAGAACAAGCTGACCAAGCAAGAGCCGATACGCACATTTCGTGGCTACAAATCGCCATGATATGTGCAATTCTCTACACATGAACTACGAGCGTTTGGCGGCTGAATTCCTGCGGGCTTTGCGAGGAAAACGCAGTCAAAGAGTGGCCTGCCGCAAGCTCGGCGCGCGCAGTAACGTCGTGCATCAATGGGAGCGGGGCAACAGCTTCCCCTCGGCATCCAAGGCCCTGTGGGTGGCCTCCAAGCTGGGGGTCGACGTCCCCGCGGCGCTCGGGGAGTTCTATCGCGTGCCGCCCGCATGGCTTGCGACCACGGACCCATTCACGGCCGAAGGCATCGCAGTCTTGCTCGACGACTTGCGCGGAGGCACGAGCATCGTCGAGCTCGCGCGCTACAGCGGCAAGAGCCGGTTTGCGATCGCGCGCTGGCTGTCCGCGACCAGCGAACCACGGCTGCCCGATTTTCTGCTGATGATCGAGCGCAGCTCGCTCCGCTTGCTCGACTTCATCGAGGCCTTCGTCGACCCACGGTCGCTACCCAGCGCGGCCGAAGCTTGGCGCAAGCTGCAAGTCGCTCGCAGACTCGCCTACGACGAACCGTGGTCGCAAGCCGTGTTGCGCGCACTCGAACTGCAATCGTATTCGGCGCAGGCCACTCACCAACCCGGTTGGATCGCCGGGCAGATCGGCATCGAGGCAAGCACTGAAGCGCGCTGTCTCAAATTGTTGGAAGACAGCGGGCAGATCTCGTTCGACGGCGCGCACTACCGGCAAGAAAGCGTCACTGCGCTCGACACACGCCAAGACCCGGACGCCGCCCGCAAGTTGCGCGTGTGGTGGCTACGCCAAGCCGCTTCGCGCATCGACGCGGGCCAGCGCGGCATGATGTACAACCTGTTCGGCGTATCTACGGCCGATCTGGCGCGTTTACGCGAATTGCAACGCGCGTACCTGACCGAGCTGCGCAGTGTCGTGGCCCGCTCCGAGCCGGTCGAGCACGTCGTGCTCGGAGCGGATCTGTTGCTCGACCTTGGAGCCCTATAGGCCGGAGATCGTGCCCACGATTTGCTCCGCATAGCTCTGAGCGGAAGTGTACGTCCCTCGCATCCACAGCAGCGCGGTGTGGGTCGCGTCCCACTTCGGAGCCACCGGGCGGATGTTGTCCTTGCTCGAATTCGCGGTGACCGGCGTCCACTTGAAGGTCGCGCCGTTGTCGCAAGTGGTACCGCGCCAGAGCTCCCGCTTGCCACTGGAGCCCATCATGTCCGTGCTGGGGTCGTACGGCGTCGAGACGTAGATGGTGCTCGGATCGTCCGGGGACCCGGCAAGCCCAACTGAACCTGGGCTCTAACTTTCTCGCGCGGACCGACCCTCCACAGACCGGCCTGCAACGAGTTTTCGTCGCAGAACGCCGCGCCCGACTTCACTCAAAGAGTGTGCGCGGCCACGGTTGCCAGCAGGCTCGCCATCCGCTCGAACAAGAGCGCGAAGCAAATCAAGATCAGGATCGAACGCAGTGGCGCGAGCAGCGCCACGACGTGAGCAGGCGTCGCTGCGCGAGCAATCAGCGCATTGGCGAGTTCGAGCACTATCGACACGGCCACCACCGGAGCGGCAACTGCCAGGGCGAGTTCGATGGCATGCGTCAGTCCGAGGGCAACTTGCCACACGGTGCCGTGGGACAGGGTCGGGTTCGTCGACAGCGCGGCAACCACGCGCGCCGCACCACCGCCCTCCAAGAAGACCAACGCCACCAACAGCGAAAGCAGTGCTCCGAGTGGCGAATTGCCCTCATCAATGACTGGCAACGCCTGCGTTTCACGCGCCCCGCGGAGGTTGTCGGTGAGCCCCCCGGCCATTCCCGCAGCCCAAAGCGCGCCAGCGGCGGCAATCGCCACCGGCAGACCGCGGGCGGCCTCGAACAACAAAGCCAGTCCAAACGGGACTGCCAAATGAACTGGCTCTAGGCTAGGCGCGATACTCACTGCCAAGGCCAAACCGAGCGCTGCGCGCGTTGCTGCGGGTAGCGCGTTCAGCCCAAAGGCCGGAAGGAGCGTCAACGCGGGCGTCACTCGCGCCCAAGCGAGCGCCCAGCCGCGCAGATCGACACCCAGCGCCGCGAGCATCGGCTGCAGGAATTGAGCGAGATCCGTGTGGGGGGGCGAGGGGGGAAGCAACGCGAGCTCGCAGGCACAAGGGCTTCGATTGACCGAGCGGAAGGGGCGCGATAACGGTGTCGCCCGAACCGCCCATGAGCCTCGACCTTTCCACGATCGGTTTCAAGACCGAACCGCACGTCTTCACTTACGACTGGAAGGCCGCGGTCCTGTACGCCCTCGGCATTGGCGCCAAGCGCGAAGACCTCGACTACCTTTACGAGGGTCGCGGCCCGAAGGTGTTTCCGACCTTCGGCGTGATCCCCGCGTACGGCCCGGTGAGCGAGCTGTTTGGCAAGACACGCTGCGACATGACGCGCCTCGTGCACGGCGCGCAGAGCTTGCGCGTCCATCGCCCGTTGCCGCCGTCGGGCACGTTGCACACGGTGGGCAAAATCGTCGGCATCTATGACATGAAGAAGCTGGCCCAGGTCGTGTTTGCGACCGAGACCACGCTCAACGGTGAGCCCTGTTTCGACACCGAGTGGCAACTCTTGGTGCGCGATGCCGGCAACTTTGGCGGTCCGCGCCCACCCAAGAGCGAAACCCCCAAAATCCCGGAGGGGAAGAGCCCCGACTTCAGCGTGACCGAGACCACCCAGCCGGAACAAGCGCTACTCTATCGCCTCACGGGCGACCTGAATCCGCTGCATGCGGATCCCGCATTCGCGAGCGTGGTGGGCTTCGATCAGGGTCCCATCTTGCACGGGCTCTGTACCTACGGCTTCGTGGCGCGCGCGGTGATTCAGCAAGCGTGCGGCGGGGATGCCAGCCGCTTGAAAGGGCTGACCGCCCAGTTTCGAAAGCCGGTTTGGCCCGGCGAGACTATCCGCACCGAGGGCTACGCGCTCGGTGACGGCCGAATCGTGCTGCAAGCGTTTGCGGGGGACCGGCCCGACGCCGTGATTACCTCTGCTTTCGCCGAAATCTGAATTTCCCGACAACATCGGAGATGCCATGAGCGACTCAGAACAACCCAAGAAGGTTCTCTCGGTTCCCCCACCGGTCACGGACGAGATCGATAGTGAGTGGGGCGGCAAGGGCGCCGACGACACGGGCAAGGCCAAGACGGCGACGCAAGCTGCCGAAGAGAAGAAACCTGCGGCGAGCGACTCGGGCCCGCCCGGCGCGGACAAGCAGCTCAAAGCCGAGCTCGCCGGCCAAAATGAAACCGCTGCCGCCCCCGGCACGCCTCCCCCCGCCTCGAGCTCACACGCTCACGATGAAGAGGACGACGAGGAGGAAGAAGAGGACGACGAGGAGGAAGAAGAGGAAGAAGAGGCACAGGTCTCGCGCGCCACGCACTCCGCTGTCAGCTCGACGACCCGTCCCGCAGCGAGCGATGATTGGCTGCCGAATTGGGCGCCTTGGGCCGTCTTGGGCGGACTCGTGCTGGTCGGCGTTGCCGGTGGCGTCGGTGCCTTCAGCAAAGCGCCCACGGAAGCTCCGGTCGAAGCCAAAGCGGCTGCCGAGGCCAGCGCACCGGCGACCGTCGGTGCGAGCCACTTTCTGGTGCAATACAAGGGCGCCATGCGCGCCCCAGCAACCGTCACGCGCACCAAAGAAGAAGCCAAGAAGCGCGCTGAAGAGGGCCTGGCCAAGGCCAAAAAGGGCGCGGATTTTGCAAAACTTGCCGGCGAATATTCGGACGAGCCAGGCGCGGGTCAGCGCGGTGGTGCGCTCGGTGACTTTGGCCCGGGTCAAATGGTGAAGCCGTTCTCGGATGCGGCGTTCAAGCTCAAGGTCGGCCAAGTGTCGGGCTTGGTCGAGACGGACTTCGGCTTTCACGTGATCAAGCGCACCAAGTGAGCGCATCGTCGATGATCGAGCGGGTCGGTGTTCTGACCCTGTTTGCGGGTGCGCTCGTTCTTTGCTCGGCCTGCGTCGTGACCACCTTCGAGTCGCCGGGCGAACCCCCGCGCATTGCGCCCCCGCCGAGCCCGATCGCGTCGGCCGATCCCAAGCGCCCGGCGAGCGCCGCGGCACCCCTGCCCTCCGTCGATGTTTCGTCGCAACCGGCCGAGATCTCGGCGCGCCACCTGCTCGTCAGCTACAAGGGTGCACTGCGCGCCTCACCCGGCATCGGACGCAGCAAGGCGGAAGCCCGCACGCGCGCGGAAGAAGCGCTAAAACGCGCCACGGCCGGCGAAGACTTCGTCGAACTGGTCAAACAATACTCCGACGAACCGGGCGCAGCAGACCGGGGCGGCGACCTCGGCAAGTTCGAGCGCCAATCAATGGTCCCCGCCTTCGCCAACGCCGCATTTGCCCTAAAAGTCGGCGAGATTTCGACGGTAGTCGAGACCCAGTTCGGCTTCCACGTGATCAAACGCACTGAATAGACCTGCGCGCCCCGAGCAACGCGCTGCGGACGATGGGGAGACGCATTGCACGCGGTGCGCGGGTCCCGGAAGCCCGCCAAGATCTCCAAGATTTCCAAGATCGCCAGAAGATTTTTGGGGTTCGCTCTGAGTGGGCCCTCAGCGTATTTGAAGCGACGCGAACGAGGGGCTCCAGCGGATCAACCGCATCGACGCTCCGCATCGAGTCCTCGCCCCAAACCGACGGACCAGGCAAAACCCAAATCCAATCGTCGTCTCAGGTGTGATGTCGCGTCGCACGCCGTCGTGGGCTCTTGGCGATCTTGGAAATCTTGGAGATCTTGGCGGGCCTCTTAGAAGCCGTTCCAACGCGGATCATCCCGTGGCCGAAGCGCGCCGGGAATAGTGCGCGACGCGAGGTGCATGGCTGGATCCCGAGCGCCCACTCTTTCAGGCGCTCAGTCGCGGAGCAGGTTCTTGGCGATCACCATGCGCTGAACTTGGCTCGTGCCTTCGCCGATTTCGCATAGCTTCACGTCGCGCAGGTGGCGTTCGATGTCGAACTCGCGCGTGTAGCCGTAACCCCCGTGGATTTGCATCGAGTTGTTGCACACGCGCGTGGCAGCCTCGCTCGCAAACAGCTTGGCCATGGACGCTTCGGCCGTGAAGCGCTGACCGTGATCGGCCAGCCAGGCCGCACGCTGAATCAATAGTTCGGCGGCATCGAGCTCGGTCTTGCCATCGGCCAAGAGCCACTGAATGGCCTGAAACTCGGCCAGATTCTTGCCGAACGCTCGGCGCTCCTTGGCGTAGTTCACGGCCATGGTGAGCGCACCGCGCCCCAGTCCGAGCGCCATAGCGGCGATTGACACGCGCCCACCGTCCAAAATACGCATCGTGTCGAGGAAACCGTGGTCGACGTCGCCGAGCCGCTGCGCGTCCGATACGCGCACGTTCTCCAAGTGCAGCTCAACGGTGTCACTCGAGCGACAGCCGTACTTGTCGAGCTTCTTGCTCGCGGAGTAGCCCGGGGTGTCGGTCTCGACGATGAACGCGGTGATGCCGTGTTGCGGATCGACGTCCTTGTTCGTGCGCGCCAGCACCACGCAGAAGCCCGCCACCGAGCCCTGGGTAATGAACATCTTGGTGCCGTTGATCAGCCAGTCATCACCGTCGCGCACTGCGGTGGTTTGCAGACCAGCGGCGTCGGAACCCGAGCCGGGCTCCGTCAAAGCCCACGCGGCCAACCACTCACCAGTACAGGCGCGGCTCAGGTATCTTCGTTTCTGCGCCTCACTGCCGAAACGAAGGACGTGCCCAGTGCCGAGGCCGTTGTGGCTGGCGACGGTGAGTGCGAGCGAGCCGTCGACGCGCGCGCACTCTTCCACGCACACGGCGTAAGCGAGCATGTCCATGCCGGCACCGCCGTACTCTTCCGGAATGCGGATGCCGAGCAAGCCGAGCTCGGCCAGCCTTTTCACGATCTCGTGCGGAAAGCGCTGCTCTTCGTCCCACTGCTTGGCGAAGGGCTTGACCTCGCGTTCGCAAAACTCGCGCACACTGGCGCGCAGGATCTGATGTTGTTCGGGAAGTTCGAAATCCACGGGGTTAGAATGAGTGTAGCGCTGGCTTCCCCACTTGCCGCCTTCGAAGTTTCACTTCAGGTCGGCCAAGATGGCTTTGACGCGCTCCAGTTTTTTCGCCTCGGGGATGCGCGCCGCCTGGCTATCCGCTTTTCCGCGGAGAACGAACAGTTCATCACCTACACCCACCACCGTGCTGCCCTTTCGGCCGACGACCCAGCCGACGAGCGGCGATGATTCTTCGTCGCGCAGGGAGAATGAGACGGCGTCGACGCCGGTGTCCTTCAGCGCTTTTGCACCATCCACCTTGCGCAGCGTCTTGAGCACGTCCTTGGCTGAATCCTCATCAGCACGAGACAGTGAAAAGACGCGGTAGCGCTCCGTGCCCTCGCGATAGAAACCGAGCGCGCCCGGTCCGGTGCCGGCGATGCCCAGCAAATCTTTGGCTGCGTAGCTGACCCCCATCGGTAAGCGATTCGCGGTCGGCAACAGGCTAACGGCCTTCGGCGAATGCGCGTCGCCGGGCAACGAGGTTCCCATGGCTTTCGCGATCGGCGGCAATGCGCGCTGCGCACTCGCCTTCAATTGGTCGGGCGGTTCGAGTTCGTTCGTGTAGCTGAGCTCAGCCACCATGTCCGCGCGCCAAACGTACGCAATGCCGGAGCCGAGCGCGCCCGCCCCACCCGCCTCGAGCGCCGCAGGCACGGTCTCCGCGGGATCGGCGTCGGCCACGACGCGCTTGGTGAAGAAGCCGTACGCGCCTTCCGCGGACGCAAAGCGCGAGAGGTTCACGTTGACGGCACCTGGCGATCCCTTGCCGTCGATGTAACGCAACGTCACCACCCGGCGTAAGCCGAAGCTTTTGTACACTTCGCACTCGCCGTCGAACAGCTCGGTACAAACCGCGTCCAACGAGTTTTGCGCGCTCTCTCCGAAGGCACGCGCTTCACCGTTTGGGTCCACGCAATAGTCACCCGCCGTGCGTGGAAAGAACGCGGCGCTGACGCTGTCCTTCACCGTGCCGCCGCCACTGGCACACGCGCCCGGCTTGGAGCTGGCGATGGGCGGAGGCGGCGCGCCGCGCTCTACGGCGCGCTCCTTTTGGCAGGCGAAGGCGTGACACGCGAGAACGACCAGGGTCGCGTGGCGACCAAAGGCTCGGATGCTGAGAGTCATGGGCACTCGCTTTCTAGCGCCTCGCTCGGCGCACTGTCAGCTGTTCTGACAACCAATCCGGCCCCCGGACCCGAAGCAAAAACACATCCTCGTACCTCGCAACGGTTGCAGAGCGTTGCAATCCTTGCCGCCCGCGTCCCCGAGACGTCGGAAAATTACCAATGAAACCGGCCTCTTTGAATTGTCCATTCCGGCATACCCCTTGCTGAAGGGGTTGCGGACC
>Ga0247766_1000268_pt1 | contig 11201 bp, 10 predicted proteins | sample UWRJL223509R6_FD_179946 | JGI IMG/M metagenome (GOLD analysis project Ga0247766, IMG submission 179946) | Plant litter microbial communities from Arlington Agricultural Research Station in Wisconsin, United States - UWRJ-L223-509R-6 | ecosystem: Environmental > Terrestrial > Plant litter >...
CCTCCGGCGGCCGACCCAACCTCCCGCTCAAACCCCCACGCTGAACGAATTTGGGGGGCGCCCGCGCCCCCGCATCGCACCCCAAATCGCAGCGGTGTTCCGGGCGTTGCGTCGCAGCACTCGAAGCCCAGGTATCCGAGCTGAATCAGCCGAGTGCGTTCGGGAGCGCTCCCTGATTAACCGCCAAGCCGCAGAGGCCGCAGAGGCTCCAAGCGCACACAGTCAACTCGCATCACGTGACGAGATTTTTGGGTTCGCATACCAAATCGAACAGAGAGATTTGCTACGACTCGGTTCGCCACGAAGGGCGCCCCCCAATCCCTCTCTGTCTTGGCGCTCTTCCTCTGCGGCCTCCGCGGCTTGGCGGTTCAACTCAGGGAGCCGCACGGAGTGCCTTCGGTTCGACCTAGATGAACAAGCGCTCGGCGAGGTATTGGACGACTTCGTCGAGGCCTTGGTGGGTTGCGGCGCTCACGAGTAGGAGATCGACGCCCAGCTTTTCGAACTCGATTTTGAGCTCTTCGTAGACCTCTTGCACGTCGGGCAAATCCGCCTTGGCGAGTGCGACGACCTCGGGACGACGTGCGAGTTCGGGGCTGTAGGCTTTCAGCTCTTTGCGAATCGCGTGGTAGTCCGAGAGTGGAGAACGGCCTTCTTCACCGGTGACCGTGATCAGGTGGAGCAGCAAGCGGGTGCGATCGAGGTGGCGCAGGAACTGAATGCCGAGGCCCGCGCCCTCGCTTGCCCCCGGAATGAGGCCCGGAATATCGGCGACGACGAAGCTGCGGCCCAGGCCCTGCCGAAAATCACCGATCGTGACGACACCCAAGTGCGGGACCAAGGTGGTGAACGGGTAGTCCGCCACTTTCGGCCGTGCGCGGCTGACGGCACTGATGAACGTGCTCTTGCCGACGTTCGGGAAGCCGAGCAACCCAACGTCAGCCATCACCTTGAGCTCTAGGCGCAGCGAGCGCGCTTCACCGGCCTCGCCTGGTTCGGCGTGGCGCGGCGCGCGGTCTTCGGGAGTGGCGAAATGTCGATTGCCTCGGCCACCCTCGCCGCCTTTGGCGATCACGATGCGCTCTTGCGGACGCGTGAGCTCACAGATCTTTTCCTGCGTATCACTGTCGAAGACGATCGTGCCCACCGGCACACGCACTTCGACATCCTTGGCGGCGCGGCCGTAGCAGTCTTTGCCCATGCCGTTCTGACCGGCGTCGGCCCGCACGATGCGGTGGTGGATCAAATCGTACAGCGTGCCGAGACCCGAGTCCGCAACGAGCACGATGTCCCCTCCGCGTCCGCCGTCACCGCCCGCAGGGCCGCCAAACGGGATGTACTTTTCGCGTCGAAACGCGACGCACCCTTTGCCGCCAGCGCCGGCCTCTACTCGCAACTCACACTCATCGACGAAACGCATTACTCGCGCCCAGACCTAGCACTTTTTGGCCGAGAACCAGCCACGATCGCCGAAAATCAGCCGGAATTCAGCCGTCACCGCCGCCAAATCCGTCAAAATCATTGAAATTGTACTCTTCGGGCGCGAGGTTATCGAACCGGGTGTACTCGCCGGTGAACTTGGTCATCACCTTGCCGGTCGGGCCGTTACGTTGTTTGGCGATGATCAGCTCGGCCATGCCTTTGTCCGGGCTGTCTTTGAAATAGTACTCGTCACGATAGATGAACATGATCGTGTCGGCGTCCTGCTCGATGGCGCCGGACTCACGCAGATCGGAGAGCTGCGGGCGCTTGTCCTTGCTGGTGCGCGTCTCGACGCTGCGATTCAGCTGGCTCAGCGCGATCACCGCGACCTTCATCTCCTTGGCCATCTGCTTGAGACCGCGAGACAGCTCGCTGATCTCCTGCTCGCGACTGCCGGCGTCCTTGCGCCCCTGCATCAGCTGCAAATAGTCGACCGCCACCAAGCCCAGGCCCTTCGCCGTGCCGGCGGCTTCACCGCGCTTGAGTTCAGCCTGCAGGCGCCGGATTTTCGCGCGCAGATCGAGCAAGGTGAGCGCGGGGGTGTCGTCGAGCCAAAGGGGTAAGCGGCCCAAGCGCGAGGCAGACTCGGTGAGCTTGTTCCAGTCATCGCGCTGCAATTTGCCGGAACGAATGCGCGACATGTCGACGCGCGCTTCGGACGCGAGCATACGTGAGGCGAGCTGTTCGCGAGGCATTTCCAAGGAGCAGAACAACACGCCGTGACCCGGCTCCTCCACGGCTGCGTCGAAATACGCCTCGTTTTCCGCGTTCACTTCGACGCGCTTGGGGCGTGCGACGTTGGTCGCCAGATTGAGCACGAACGACGTCTTGCCCATACCCGGACGAGCCGCGACGATCAGCAGATCACCCGGGTGGAGACCGGCGGTTTGCTTGTCGAGCTCGGTGTAGCCGGTCTCGATGCCGGTGATGCCACCGCCGCGGCGCGCGGCCTCACCCAAGATCTCGAACGCGCCTTTGATCGCGTCACGCACGGACACCACGTTCGACGCTTGCGAGACGCGGGCGATGTCGAACACGGACTGCTCGGCCAAGTCGATGAAGCCCTGCACCTCACCGCAATCGCCGTAGCCCTCGGCGGCGAACTTTTGGCAAGTCGAGATCAGTTGGCGCAGACGCCACTTTTCACGAATCACCATCGCGTGCGCGGCCACGTGCGCCACCGCCGGCGTTGCGTCCGCGAGCATCGCCAGGTACGGCGTGCCGCCGATTTGATCGAGGCGACCCTTGTCGCGCAGCCAACCCGCGACGGACACGATGTCCACCGGGCGCGAGCTGCTTTGCAAATCCAGAATGCCCTCGAAGATGCGGCGATTGGCGTCGGCGTAGAAATGCAGCGGCTGCAGAATGTCCTGAACGGTGTCGAACGCGTCGCTGTCGAGCAGCACGGCGCTGAGCACGGCGGCCTCGGCGTCCAGATCACTGGGAGGCACGCGGCCAGGGGCCGGTTCGAGGCGCGGGGGTTCGGCGGGGGCGCGAGAAAAACGCTCGGCAAAAGGCATGGCGATGGCTCAACCTCTCTCAGGTTCTAGGGTCATCATCCGCTTGCGGGCGGACAGACAATGTCTCAGCGACCGGATCCTCAAGCTGTCCCGCGGTTTTCCACTGCTGAAACCAGAGGTTATCCACAGGGGCCCAAATGCACGACGCCCCGGTCGGTCGAAACCTTCCGGGGCGCTGTGGCGAGCCGCGAGCCGTCGCGTTCACGACGTTCGCAGCTTCTTTCTCTACGAAGCGAGCCCGCCTGTCAACGAATCACTTCGCTGACCGACGGTCGGTCATGATCGACCGCAGCTCACTTCTTGTCTGTCACCAGACTACTTTTTTACGACCTCGACCTTGAGGTTGATCGAGACCGTGCTGTGCAGCTTGACCGGGACATCGAACGAGCCGAGCGTCTTGAGCGGCTCGGGCAGGTGGATGTTCTTGCGGTCGAAGGTCAGGCCACTCTTCTCGAAGGCTTCGACGATGTCCTTGCTCGTGACCGAGCCGTACATCTTGCCTTCTTCGCCGAAGGAGCGAGCGATCTTCACGCTCGAGCCTTCGAGCTTCTTGGCCAGCTCTTGTGCGGCGGCAACTTCTTCGCTCTTGCGAGCGGCTGCCGCTTTCTTCAGCTCTTCGACGCGCGCGAGGTTGCCCGCAGTCGCCGGCACGGCGAGTCCGCGCGGCAGCAAGTAGTTGCGCGCGAAGCCCGGTCGAACTTTGACGACTTCACCACCGGTGCCGAGGTTGTCGACGTCCGCCTGAAGCAAAACATGGGTATTGGTAGCCATGGCTCTCCTCCTCAGTCGTTGGTGGTGAAGGGCAAGAGCGCGATCGTGCGAGCACGCTTGATCGCCAATTGCACGGAGCGCTGGTGTTTGGCGCACACGCCGGAGATGCGGCGCGGCACGATCTTCCCGCGTTCGGTCACGAAGTAACGCAGACCTTGCGGGTCCTTGTAATCGATCGGCTCGGCGTCGTCCGAGCAGAAGGAGCAACCACGACGACGACCGCGGGTGCGAAACCCGACGTTGTCTTTGTCGCCCATGCGGTCGAGTCCGCGGTCATCGCCACGGCCGCCGCGATCCATATCGCGAGTTTGCTCTCTCATTGTGCATCATCCTCGTCGGAAACCGGGCCATCGACATCGCCGAAATCGTCGTCGGGATCGCGCGCGTCGCGGTGACGATCACGATCCGGAGAATCAACCAGACCGAGCTGGCGCTCGATCGACTCTTCGGGCTCGTCTTCAGCCGGGGGCTCCACGGCTTCGAACTTGAGGTTCTCGGTGTTCACTTCCAGCGCGCCCAGATCGACGTCTTTGCGCACGAGCACCGTCTGGTACTTGAGCACGTCGTCGAGCAGGCCCAGGTTGCGCTCGAACTCACTGACCAGCGCGCCGCCGCCCACGTACTTCACGTACACGTAGACGCCGCGACGATGCTTGGCGACCGGATACGCGAGCTGACGACGACCCCAGTTGTCGACCTGAGTCAGCTTGCCGTTTTCGCGGCCCACGACCTCTTCCAGGCGAGACGCGATTTTTTCTTGAGTCTCCCGGGTGACGGTCGGCTTCAAGACGTAGATGGTTTCGTATTCTCGAGCCTTGTGCGGGCTCGCTTTCACTGCACTTGCTTCAGCCACTTAGTTCTCCTTGTGGGCGAAAGGCCCCCGATCAGTGACTCGCCACATTGCGAGCAGAGCCGGGAGCAAGGAGCCATCAGCGCACGGTGCGCTGGTTGGTTCGGTTCATCGTTCGAGCGAGGCCGTCGGTGATGACGGCTTCGATCGCCTCGCAGGTCTTCACGAGCACACGATTGAGCTCGTTTCGTTCCTCGAGGGCGAAGGCTTGTAGCACGAATTCGGCCACGTCACCCTGAAAGTGGGCCGGCGGACGACCAATTCCGACGCGCAGCCGGCCATAACCGGGATCGGCCAATTCGGCAGTGATGGAACGCAAGCCGCGGTGTCCGCCATCGCCCCCACCCGATTTCACACGCAGCTCTCCAAACGCGATGTCGAGTTCGTCGTGGACGACCAACACGGCCGCCGGCTCGAGCCCGAAAAACGACACGGCGGCGCGCACGCTCCGCCCGGAGGCGTTCATGTACGTCTCCGGCTTGAGCACGCCCACGAGCGTGCCCGCGTGCGAGAGCTCTGTGAATTGGCCTTCGAAGCGCGGCCGAAACGAGACGACGCGTCCTGCCTCGCGAGCGCAGAACGCGTCGACCGCCATGAACCCGACGTTGTGTCGGGTCTCGGCGTATCGCGGCCCCGGATTGCCGAGGCCGACGAGCAGGATCACTTCTTGGCGGGCGCCTTGGCGGCAGGAGCAGCGGCAGCAGCCTTGGCAGCCGGCGCGCCCTTGGCAGCAGCAGCAGCCGGGGCAGCAGCAGCGCCCGCGGCAGCAGCAGCACCCGCAGCAGCGCCCGCAGCAACGGTCGCCTCGTCATCACCACGCATGATTTCGTGAACGATCGACGCCACGGTTTGCTCTGCCGGGAGACGCACCGAGACGCCCTCGGGCAGCGCCAGATCCTTGGCTGCCACGTGACCGTCGAGGCCGAGCGCGGTCACGTCGTGCGTGAGCTTGACCGGGATCAGACCCGGCAAACAGCGGATGGGCAACTTGCGGAACACCTGGCGGAGCGTTCCGCCAGCGACCACGCCTGCAGCCTTGCCGGTGAGCTCGAGCGGCACTTCCACGTTGACCGGCTGATCCAGGTGGATCTGCACGAAGTCGGCGTGCAGCAGCGCGCGGGTCAGGGGGTGGTATTGGAAATCCGAGAGCAGAACGGTCAGGCCTTCTTTACCGTCGACGTTCAAGTTCACCACCGTGTTGCGGCCCCAAGCACTCGCGAGCACGGACTTGATCGCATCCGGCGGCACGGCGAGTTGCTGCGTCGGCAACTCTTTGCCGTACGCGACCGCCGGGATGCTTCCCTCGGTGCGCAGACGGCGCGCGGCGCCTTTTCCATTTCCATCGCGTCGGCTGGCAGTAACCTTGATTGCTTCCATCTCTCACACTCTCCCAAAATTGCTGCCGCTACACGAACAGCGAGCTCACCGAGTCACTATTATGAATGCGCCGAATGGCCTCACCCAACAGGCGGCCAATCGACAGGAACTTGATCTTCTTGGAGGCCCGAGCCTCTTCCGAAGCGAGCACCGAATTGGTCACCACGACCTCTTCGAGCGGTGATTCTTCGATCCGCTGCACCGCGGGACCGCTGAGCACGCCATGCGTAGCACAGGCCACGACGCTGCGCGCGCCCCCGTCGATGATCGCGCGGGCGGCGTTGCACAGCGTGCCCGCGGTGTCGATCATGTCGTCGACGATGATGCAGTCTTTGCCGGCCACGTCACCAATGATGTGCATGACCTCGCTCACGTTGGCGCGCTCGCGACGCTTGTCGATGATGGCGAGCGATGCACCGAGGCGCTTCGAGTAAGCGCGCGTGCGCTCCACGCCGCCGGCGTCCGGAGCGACGAACACCGATTCTTTGGTGAAGCGCGACTTCAAGTAGTCATCGAGGAAGACGGGCAGCGCGTACAAGTTGTCGAGCGGGATATTGAAAAAGCCCTGAATCTGCCCGGCGTGGAGATCGACCGAGAGCACGCGCGAGACGCCCGCCGAAACCAACAGATCCGCCACCAGCTTGGAGGTGATGGGCGTGCGCGGCGCGACCTTGCGATCTTGGCGCGCGTAGCCGTAGTACGGCATCACTGCGGTGATGGAGTTTGCCGAAGCGCGGCGCAGGGCGTCGCACATGATCAAAAGCTCCATCAAATTGTCGTTCACCGGCGAGCACGTCGGCTGAATCACGTACGTGTCCAAACCACGCACGTTCTCCCGGATCTCGCAGAACGTCTCGCCGTCACTGAAGCGCGAGACGCGTGCTTCACCGAGCGGGGTGTCGAGCACCTTCGCGATCTCGGTCGCCAATGCCGGGTTGGCATTGCCGGTGAATAAGCTGAATCTCTTGACGGCCACGGGGTTCTCGAACGGGACTCGGGTTCACCTGGACAACCTCGCGAAAACACTCCGGTTGTACCCAGGGGACCAGTAGGGCGCGGGACAACTAGCAGTCGACCCCTCGCCTGTCAACGCCCGGCAAGGCGCAAGAGCCGGTCTCAAGACCCTGGACCGAGCCCGCCGAAGAGGCGCGAGCAGACCAAGGCGCGGCGACGAGGCGTACCCTTAGGGTACGTTGAGGAGCCGCAACGCGGGGCTGCGAAGCGGATCTGAAGGCGGGACGGGAGGGGTTTTGAGACCGGCTCCTTGGCACTGTCCAAACGGTCAGCGCGCTCTACTGGCGATAAGGGTTTCGGAGGTCTACGTCGTCGTCCGCCTTTTTTTTCTTCTTGGCCGCTGAGTCGGGCGCGGCGACGGCCCGCGGACGTTGCCAGACCACCGGCTTCGGCGGCCGAGCGACTTCGGGCCCAGTTGCAGACGGTGCGCTCGACGCGCTGACGGGGGGAGTTTCCGGGATCGGCGCAGGCGGGACCGGGGCAGGCAGCTCGCTCGGTGCGGGGGTCGCCTGCATTGGCGGCGCAGCGCCAGCCGCGGGTGCGCGATTATTGGGGCTCGTTTGACGCGCGAACACGAAGCTGCCGGCGCCGACCAGCAGCAGCAGCAAGGTGACGAGAGCAAAGAGACGCGCTGGGCTCCGACCCTTGGGCGCGGTGTTCTGCGTGGGTGCCTGCGTGGCGTCGAGACCGGGCAGGCTCATCGCGGCGGCCGACACGCTGGTCGAGGGCGAGTGACTGGGCTTGTCGGCGCCGATCTGACTCGGCTCGCTGCGCGCGATCCACGCTCGTACCGCTTCGCGTTGGGCGAGCACTTCGTCGCCCATGACCTCGCTCACGTACGCCGCGAGTTCGCGCGGCGTGGCGATGCTCTCGTTGCCCGTCGCGGCCGCCTCGAGCGCGTCCGCGAATTGCGCGCAACTCGCAAAGCGTTGATCGGGAGAGCGTTCGAGCGCACGGAGCACGACATTGGAGAGCACGGTGCTCAGGCTCGGTACGATCGTGGTCAGCGGCGTGATGACCTCGGTCATTACGCGAGACAGCGTCGCGGCCTCGTTCTCAGCCTTGAATAGGCGCTTGGCGGCGAGCTCTTCCCAAACCACGATGCCCGCCGCAAATACGTCCGCTCGGCGGTCGATGGCTTCTTCACCAGCGGCCTGCTCGGGCGCCATGTAGGCGATCTTGCCCTTGAGCTGGCCGACGCGCGTGGCCGTCAAACGGCTGGCCGCGCGCGCGACACCGAAGTCCGTGATGCGCGAGATACCGTCGACGCCCACCAGCACGTTTTGCGGTGAAACATCACGATGCACCAACTGCACGGCCTCACCCGCGTCGTCCCGGAGCTCGTGGGCCGCGTGCAGGCCAGAGAGCATGTCGAGCGCGATGCGTAGGGCGATCCCGACAGGCAGGCGTTTCCCGCGAGTGGCCGCGCGGGCCAGCAGGCGCGCCAGGGTATCGCCCTCGATATACTCCATCACCAGGTAGTAACCGACGGCACTCGCTCCCACTTCGAGGATGGGAACGACGTTCGGGTGATGAATGCGCGCCGCAATGCGCGCTTCATCCAAGAACATCTCGACGAATTCTTTTTCGGTCGCGAGGTGCGGATGCAGGCGCTTGATCGCGACGAAGCGCTGAAAGCCGCCGACGCCGGTCAGGCGCGCGAGGTACACCGTGGCCATGCCGCCGGACGCGATTTCGCCCACCAGCTCATAGCGATCCACGCGCTGTCGGCCAGCGCCGGGGTCGAACAGTTTCGCCACCCGTTTAGAACCTTCCGAGCGCCCCGACGCTCGCCCCCGAGCCGATGGACACCCACGGTTGCACCGAAATGCCTTGGGCTGGTGCCTTCTTGGCTTGTTCCGCGGCCGACTTCTTCGCGCCGCCCCAGTCGGTAAAAAACGCACCCACCACCGCCGTGGCAACACCGACGCCCGCGCTCACGCCGAGCAGCAGATTGGTTCGGTGCTGTTTGTCGAGGCCTTGATTATAGAGCGAGTCACACTCAGCGCTATGGTTGCCGTTACTATCGACGGTCTTGCACGCGTCACGCACGCGATCCGGACCGGGATTGTTTTGCGCGTCGATGCCGCTCCAAAGGGTCGTACCGGCGAGCACACCCGTGACCCCGACCCCGACCCAGAACACGGCTTTTGGCAGCTTTCCCGACCGAGTCTGCCCGCCCTCGTCCGCGGGTTTGTCGCTGGGCGGAGGGGTCACCGGCACGACCACCGGCGCGGGCGCAGCGACCTCGGGCGCGCTGAATTCCAGTGAACCCGCTTCACCTTTATTGCCATCCACCGACTTGGACGAGGAGCGCTCTCCGGACCAACCGGCGCGCACGTTGTAGTGCCCAGGAGCCAGGAAAAGCGTGCGATCAGTCGCGCGCCGACCCGGCGTGATCTTGCCACCGACCGTCACGTCGCAGGCTTCGTCACACTTCAGGTCGAGCTCGAACAGCTCGGCCTTGGCGCGCTCCACGATCGGAGGAGCGATCTTCTGAATGTTCGGGTCGTCCGGGTGGCGGACGAGCGCGAGCGCGGCGAGGGTTGCCGCGCGATCGAGCTGACCCGCTTTGTCGCGGGCACGAATTGCAAGTTCTAGCGCTGCTGCACTAGGCGCATTGGCGTCAGCGCTTTCGAACTGTTCTGCGGCTTCGACGAAGTCTTCGGTCTTGTACGCTTCACGACCGCGATCGAACGCTTCCGCAGCGGTGCGCACTTGAGCGGGGGTTGGTTCAGCGCTCTCCTCAACCGCGTGAGCGACCCCTGCGCTGTGCAAGACGAGCGCAAACGCGGCAACACTGAACATACCCTTCATCGCTGTCAAAGACTCCAAAACTGACCACTTACCGACAACAGGCTACACCTTAGACGCGCGATCCCGCGAGCGAGCGGATTCGGCGTAAATGAATAGCGTGAACCGCTCGAATTGTCGAAGCGCGGCACCCACCGAATCGCACAACCCGCTCCCCGCTCCCCCCGCCGGCTACCCACATAGGAACCGCCGGTCGACGGTTCCTGTGCGGGCATGTAGGAGCGTGTCGGAGGGTCTCCGCGACGGCGCGGGTGACACCGCCTCGGCGGCTCAGCCCATCTCGACGATCAGGCGGTCGGGCTCGTGGAGGTAGGAAATGATCTCCTGCGCAAAGTTTGCACCGACGTCGCCATCGATGATGCGATGATCGAAGGAGAAGCTCAGATTCATCACCTCGCCGATCACGATCTGGTCGCCCCGCACCACCGGCTTCTTCTTGATGGCGTGGACGCCCATGATGCCGACTTCGGGATAGTTGATGATCGGGGGCGCGATCAGCCCGCCGAGCTTGCCCAGCGAGGTGATGGTAAACGAAGAGCCACCGAGGTCCTCTTTCTGGCTCTTGCCGTCGCGCGCCGCGCGGGCCACTCGGTCAATCTCACGGGCGATCTCGACGATGCTCAGCCGGTCACAGCCGCGAATCACCGGGACGATCAGGCCGGCCTCGGTCGAGGTCGCGATGCCGATGTCGTAGGTCTTGCGAACCACGAGTTCCATCGCGGCTTCGTCGATGTTCGAGTTGAGGCGCGGATGACGCTTGAGCGCGGCAACGACCGCTTTGACCAGGAACGGTAAAAACGTCAGCTTTACGCCGGCCTTTTCGGCAAACGGCTTGGAGCGATCCTTCAAGGTGGTGATCGCGCCGACGTCGACCTCATCCACGTAGTGGAAGTGCGCTGCCGTGTGCTTGGAGCGCGCCATGCTTTCGAAGATGCGTTTGCGTAGACCGCGGATTGGCTGGCGCTCATCCGTAGCTTGCCGCGACGGCGGTGCAGCAGGAGCGGCCGGCGCTTTGGCAACGGGGGCCTCGGCGGGGGCGCTGGCGGCGGGGGACGCCGCGCCGTTCACGCTGCGTTCGACGTCTTCGCGAGTCACTCGGCCGGCGGAGCCGCTCGGCTCGACGCGCCGCAGGTCCACCCCGAGCTCGCGAGCGAGCTTGCGCGTCGCAGGCGCGGCCAGCGGCCTCTCGGCGTAGTAATCAGCGCCGCCGTTCTTAGCAGGCGCAGCGGCGGCCATGCCGGGCAACGTCTCGCGAATGTCGCCCACTGCGCTGGCGACCGGACCTTCCGACTTCGCAGCGGGAGCCGGTGCGGCTGCGGCCGGTGCCGCGGGCGCAGCGGCCGCCGCGGGCGCAGCGGCCGGCGCGGGCGCAG
>Ga0247766_1000269_pt1 | contig 11194 bp, 1 predicted proteins | sample UWRJL223509R6_FD_179946 | JGI IMG/M metagenome (GOLD analysis project Ga0247766, IMG submission 179946) | Plant litter microbial communities from Arlington Agricultural Research Station in Wisconsin, United States - UWRJ-L223-509R-6 | ecosystem: Environmental > Terrestrial > Plant litter >...
TACCGGACTACATGCTGCCGGCGGCGCTGGTCGTGATGGAGAAGTTTCCCCTGAGCCCGAGCGGCAAGGTGGATCGGCTGCGACTGCCCGAGCCGCATACGGTGCAACACAGCTACACCGCACCCGTGACGGCGCTACAAACTCAGCTCGTGGAGATCTGGCAGCAGGTGCTGCAGGTCGAGCGCATCGGCATCCATGACAACTTCTTCGAGCTGGGGGGGCATTCGTTGTTGGCAACACAAGTCGTATCGCGCATTCGCCGGCAGCTCGGCATTGATGTAGCGCTGCGAACGTTATTCGAAACGCGCTCACTCGCCGAGTTGGCGGGTCGGCTGGAATCAGAAGCACGGCCCGCCGAGGTTCAGGAAGAAATCGAGGCGATGTCCGAGCTGCTGGCGGAGCTCGAATGATGGAGGCGCTTCACAACATTGCCGTGCGTCTCGCCGCGCTACCTGCCGAAAAACAGCGGACCTTCCTGCGGCAGCTCATTGCGAAGGGCATGAAGCCGGCGAAGCTGCCCATCGTCGCCGGGCCGCGTCCTGAGCTCATTCCGCTTTCGTATGCGCAGCAACGTCTCTGGTTTCTGTGGAAGCTCGATCCTGCAAGCGCGGCATATAACGTACCCGTCGCAGTGAGATTGAGCGGCAGTATCCATAACACCGCGTTTCTCAAGGCGTTTGAGACACTCGTCCAGCGGCATGAAACGCTTCGAACAACGTTCAGACAACACGATGACTTTCCCACGCAGTGCATACACGATGCGGGGAGCGCTAACGTCAGCCTAATCGATCTCTCTGACGCTCCAGACATCGAGCGCGAGGACCGTGCGCGTGTACTTGCGGATGAAGAGGCCGCAGCGCCATTTGATCTCGCGAATGGCCCGCTGTTCAGAATCAAGCTGATCCGGCTCTCGCCGACTGAGCATGTTCTGCTCATGACGATGCATCACATCGTGACGGACGCCTGGTCGATGACAGTGATGCTCGGCGAGTTCGCGCGCTTGTATGACGCAGTGATCGAAGAGCATGACGCGGGGCTGCCGCCGCTCGAAATCCAGTATGCGGACTACACCTTGTGGCAGCGGCGCTGGCTGGAAGCGGGTGAGCTTGAGAAGCAGACGGCGTACTGGAAGCAGCAGCTGGGGTTTGAGCATCCCGCGCTCGAGCTGCCGTTCGACCGCCCCAGATCGGCGACGCGCCATCATCGGGGCGCAAAGTACACATGGGTTCTGGACGCACAACTCTTCAAGCAACTGCATGTCGTGGCGAGTAATGCGGATGTCACCGTGTTCGTGCTGCTGCTCGGCGCGCTCAAAATCCTGCTGTACCGTTATACGGGCAACCGGGATCTGCGGATCGGCGTGCCCATCGCCAATCGCACGCGGGAAGAAGCCGAGCCGCTCATCGGATTTTTCGTCAGCACGCAAGTCCTGCGCACGGTGCTCGATCCTCAGGAATCGTTCACGTCCCTCCTGCGGAGGCTCAAAGACACTGTGCTGGAAGCGCAGGCCCATCAGGATGTTCCTTTCGAGCATCTTGTGGAGCAGCTGCATTCCAGTCGGCAGACGAGTTACAACCCGCTTTTCCAGGTGATGTACAGCCATCGCAGCCGACCGCAAAACACGCAGTACGATCTGAAAGGGCTGCGAATTCGTGAATTCGAGCGCGCGAGCGTCGCTGCGCAGGTGGATCTGATGTTGGGTACCGTCGAGGACGGCGACAACCTGCAAGCATCGCTGACGTATGACCGGGATTTATTTGATGGCTCTACCATGGAAAGACTGGCAGAGCACTGGACACAGCTCCTGACCAGCATTGCCCAGGCGCCTCAATCGGCCATCGGCCGTCTCCGCATGCTGACCCAACAGGGATTGACGACCGCCGCGAATCGTTGCTCGGGCGCTATTAGAGATTATGGTCCGCAGCAGACTATCCTGGAATTGATCGACGCTCAGGTCGCGCGAACGCCAGATGCGATTGCCGTCGTTTTCAACAGCGAGCACAAGCTCACATACGCCGAGCTCAACACGCGAGCTAACAGACTGGCGCATCAGCTGCGGCGCTGGAACGTACGTACTGACGATCGCGTTGGTATTTGCGCCGAGCGTTCTCTGGAGCTGGTCGTCGCGATCCTGGGTGTAATGAAAGCCGGCGCGGCGTACGTGCCGCTCGATCCGCAGTTCCCTCGCGACCGGCTGGCGTGGATGTTGGAGAACGCGCAGCCGAGCGTCGTGATCACTCAGGAGCATCTGCGGCACCTGGTGGTTTCAAACCCTGAGGCTGCGAAAGTCTGGTGTATCGACCGGGATTGGGCTGACGTGTTGGTACAGCCGTCCACCTCTCCAGTGAATCTCGCTCATGCGCAAAGCCTTGCGTACTGCCTCTACACCTCAGGCTCCACAGGACGACCCAAGGGTGCGGGCAATACGCACGCCGGGCTTCTCAACCGCCTGCAATGGATGCAGGAGGAATACCCGCTGGATGCGTCGGATCGAGTGCTGCAGAAAACGCCTTACAGCTTTGACGTTTCCGTATGGGAATTCTTCTGGCCGCTGATGACAGGCGCGGGGCTGATCGTGGCGCCGCCCGGTGCGCATCAACAGCCTGATCAACTCGCGGACGTCATTGAACGTGAAGGCGTGACTACGGTGCACTTCGTGCCTTCCATGCTGCAGGCGTTCATTCAGGCCGGACAGCTGCAGCGCTGCGAGCGGACGTTGCGCCGTGTGATCTGCAGCGGCGAAGCCCTCTCGCCGCAATTGCAGAAACGTTTCTTTGCGGCTACGAAAACTGTTGAGCTGCATAATCTTTATGGGCCAACGGAAGCCTCCATCGATGTGACGTATTGGGCGTGCCGGCGCGATGCGGACGAGGCCGGTGTCGTACCCATCGGGCGCGCTATCGCCAACACGGCGCTCCACGTGCTGGGTAATGACCTTGATCTGCGCCCCGCGGGAATTACCGGAGAGTTGTTTATCGCAGGCGCAGGCCTGGCGCGCGGATATCACGGGCGTGCGGATCTGACAGCGGAGCGCTTTCTCCCCAACCCGTACGGCGGGCAGCCTGGCGAGCGTCTTTACCGCACGGGCGATTTGGCGCGAGCGCGACCCGACGGCGTGCTGGAGTATCTCGGACGCGCGGACCATCAGGTCAAACTGCGAGGCCTGCGCATCGAGCTGGGCGAGATCGAGGCGCGGATATTGGAGTATCCGCGGGTCAAGGATGCAGTCGTCATCGTGCGCGATGAAGTGCTGGTCGCATACGTAACACCAACAGCAGCGTCAGCTGAGGACCTCCGTGCTCACTTGCGCAGGGTACTGCCGGAGTACATGGTCCCGACACGATACATCTCGCTGGACACACTGCCGCTGACTTCAAGCGGCAAGCTCGATCGTCGGGCCTTGCCGGCGCCGGAGGATACAGGCGAGCGCCATTCTTACATAGCGCCCACGACTCGCGTTGAGAACGAACTCGTAAAGATCTGGACTGAGGTGCTGCGTAAAGAGTCCATCAGTGTGAGCGATAACTTCTTCGACCTCGGGGGTCACTCGCTGCTGGCTGCGCAAGTCACGTCGCGCCTGAGCGCGCGCCTGGAAGTCGACGTTCCGCTACGCATGCTCTTCGAGGCCGCGGATCTTCGAGTGTTTGCCCAACAGGTCGAGAAACTGCTCGCCGCTGCAGACCGTTCGCAGGCCCCGCCGTTACAGCGTGCCGATAGAACGAAGCCCATACCGCTGTCCTACTCACAACAGCGACTCTGGTTTCTGTGGAAGCTCGAGCCCGCCAGCCCGAGATACAACGTTGCTACAGCGATTCGCCTGACGGGAAACCTCGACCCGGTCGCTCTGGCCAGCGCCTTCACGAAGCTGATCGAGCGGCATGAAGTACTGCGCACGACATTTCGGGAGCAGGACGGGGAGGCGCATCAGCTCGTGCGAGATGCGCAGCCGCTCGTGCTGGACCGGCATGAGCCAGTGGCTGACGTAGCGCAGTGGATCCGCGAGCAATCCCGCAAACCTCTGGATCTCGTTACGGGGCCTATTCTCCGCGTGAGCCTGCTACAGCAGGCGGAGCACGAACACGTGCTGCTGGTGGTGCTCCATCACATCGCGTCTGACGGTTGGTCCATGACGTTGGCGGTGGAAGAGTTCTCGCAGTTGTACAAGGCTTATAGGGATGGAAGCGAGGCGCGCTTGTCACCGCTCGTCGTGCAGTATGCAGACTACGCAGTCTGGCAGCATCACTGGCTCAACACTGGCGGACTGAACCAGCAACTGACTTACTGGCGTGAGTTGCTGCGAGATCTTCCTGCACGTCCTGATCTGAAGGGGCTGCGCGCGAATGAGCATGCGCCGTCGGCCCGTGCGGCCAGCCACCATTTTGTGGCTGACATGGAGACAACTTCCCAGCTGCGTGCCGTGGCCCGAGCCGGGAACGCCACGCTCTTCAGCCTGCTGTTGGCGGCGTTCTCCATTGTCATCCAGGAACGCAGCGGTCAGAGCCGCTTCCTCATCGGCACGGACGTGGCCAATAGAAATCGCCCCGAGATCGAGCCGCTCATCGGCTTCTTCGTCAATCAGTTGACGCTCGCCGTCGACCTTGCCGGCACCGAGGCTGCTCGCGACGTCGTCGCGCGCGTTCAGCGGGTTGTTGTCGGAGCGCTCGATAATCAGGACGTGCCGTTCGATCGTGTTGTCGAAGCTGTCCGCCCGGCGCGGGAAGTGGGGCGGGCGCCCTTGTTCTCGATCAAGTTCATCAATCAGGAGCGGGAGGAGTCCGCGCTCGGTCTCGGTGACCTGCAGCTTGAATCTCTGCCGGTCGAGCGGGCCGAAGCCGAGCTGGATTTGACGCTCAGCGTGATATCCGGCGGGCCGGAGCTATTGTTCCGCGTCGGGTATCGAGCGGACCGCTTGCAGGCGGAGTCGATCATTCAGCTCTCCCAGCAGATGCTGAGCGTGCTGCACTTCTTCGTAAAAGATATGGAGACGCCAGTAGCGCATATCGTGGCAAACCTGCGCGAGCTCGAGCAGCAGGCGCGGGCGCAAGCAGTGTCCTCACGGAATGCGGCAATGAGCAGCATGCGACAGATCAAGCGCCGCCCGCTGGCCTCCGCTTCGCGTTTGCCACGCGATTCCCGGGACAAAGTAACTTTCGAACAGTTGCTGCCCGAGAGCAGGCTGCCGGCGTTATGCCGGCCGGCCACGAATCACGTCAGTCTCGAGCACTGGGCCCGTGAGCATCGGGCGCTCATTGAAGAGAAAATAGCGCATCACGGAGCGATCCTGTTCCGCGACTTCGGCATCTCCACTGCCACTGAATTCAACGCCTGTGTGGATGCCATATCGGGGGCGCCGCTTCGCTATCTCAACCGCTCATCGCCCCGCAGCCAGATCGACAGAGATCTCAACATCTACACGTCCACGGACCATCCGCCGGAGGAGAAGATCTTTCCTCATAACGAGCAGTCGTATTCCGCCGAGTTTCCGATGCGGTTGTACTTCTATTGCCACATTCCCGCCCCGGTGGGAGGGCACACGCCGCTCGGTGACATGAGGCGCGCGCTGGCGCAGATCCATCCTGACGTGCGGGAGAAATTCCTGCGCAAGAAAATTCTCTATCTACGCAACTACGGCGATGGCGTAGGTCTGCCGTGGCAGACGGTGTTCCAGTCCACGGACCGTCGCGACGTCGAAGCGTTCTGTCAGGACGCAGGCATTGAATGGGAATGGAAGAGCGGAGATCGCCTCCGCACGCGTCAGATCGGGCCGGCCATTATTCGGCACCCGCGTACGGGCGAACTGTCGTGGTTCAATCACGCCACGTTTTTCCACGTTCTGACTTTACCCGCGACGATGCAGGAGGCCTTGCTCGGGGCGATGCCCGAGAACGAGCTTCCCCAGAATACGTTCTATGGGGATGGCTCGCCCATCGAGCCGGAAGTCATAAGGCACCTGCAGCAGGTGTATCACAGCGTCATGGTGGAGTATCCGTGGCAACGAGGCGACGTGCTGATGATCGACAATATTCTCACCGCCCACGCGCGCAATGCCTTCGCCGGCCCAAGAAAGATCATGACCGCGATGGCGGAGCCGCGCCGCCGTCGCGAGCTCGAGTTGGATTCACAGGAGTGAGCATGCGCGAACCGGTCATGGAGATGCTGGACACCGCACGGTTGTCCTTCCAGCAACAAGTCATTCTCAACGCGCAGGAGACGACAGGGCAGCAATGGTACTGTCGCTCCACAGTCTCTCTGGAGGAACCTGTGGACGTCGAACGTCTGCAGGGTGTCATCGAAGCGATGGCCGATCGCCACCACATTCTCAATGAACTGGCGACGCCGTCTTTTCTGGTGGAAGTGCATGAGGACGGCTCTTCCATTCTCATCACGGCGCCGCTCAGTGCGCTCGACGGGAAAGGCATGGAGCAGCTGAGCGTCGAGCTGCGCGCGCGGTATCACGGAGAGGCCGTCGATGAGACGACGGACCTGCAGTACGCAGATTATTCGGAATGGCAGAGCGATCTCTTCGACAGCGATCTCGGGCGCGAGGGGGCAGCCTTCTGGAAGGCGCACCTGGACGCTCAAGGGCAGTGGTTTGCCCTGCCTTTCGAGAATCCGATCGCAACGGCAGATCACGCTGATATCGCGATCGTCGAGGCAAACGATCCTGAGACCACCGCAGCGGTGGAAAGGCTCGCTGCCCGTCTGGGCGCATCGGAAAGTGATGCCTTGCTGTTTCTCTGGAGTGGCTTCGCCTTCCGCCTGCTTGGCCGGGAGAAACTGACGATCGGTTATGAGGTGGATGGACGTAGCGAGGCAGTGGAAGGGCTGCTCGGGCGGTTCGCATTTCAATTGCCGCTGACCCTCGAGCTCGAGCCTGATCGTTCACTGGAGGAGAACTTCGCGGGGTTTCGCCTGGCGTTGGACGAAGCGCTTTCCTGGAAAGACTGCTTCAACGAAGCGCGGCCCGCGAAAATCCGCAGCTCACTTGGGTATGCCTATCGAGATGCGTCAGTCGCACCCCGTGGCATTGAGATTCAGTCAGACGACTCAGGCAACAGCCGGCTGCATTTATCTCCTGTTCGCAAGCACGACGGCCTCACGCTGAGTTTCAGCTTCGCGCCAGCTCGCTTCGAGCAACGTACGATCGAATTATGGTTGAGCCAGTTCGGCGCATTCATCCGCAACGCTGCGATGGATCCCACGGCGCCTGTCAGGCGGATAAGCCTCCTCAGCATGGAGGAGCGCAGGCGGCTCCTTACGCAGTGGAACGACACAATCACCCCATACCCGCAAAGTGGTGCGCTCCAGGAGCTCATTCAGGCGCAGGTGTACAGAACACCTGCGGCGCCCGCATTGATCTATGGTCAGTCGATTCTGAGTTATGAAATGTTGAACGCGCGGGCGAATCAGCTCGCGCGGCAGTTGCTGGCCTGGGGCGTCGGCCCGGATGATCTCGTTGCACTTTACGCCGAGCGCTCGATAGAAACGTTCATTGCCTTGCTGGGCGTGCTCAAGGCGGGCGCGGCCTATGTGGCGCTCGATCCGGAATATCCGCCCGCGCGGCTTGCCTACATGCTGGAGGACTCCCAGCCACGCGTCGTGTTGACGCAGGAGCGACTGACAGATTCCCTCGCAGCGCTGCCGGGCGCGTGCCAGGTGAATTATAAAGTCTGGTGTCTCGATCGCGACTGGCCTGAGCTGCAGCACCACGCCACGAGCGACGTTCCGCGCATCGTGAATTCTCAGAACCTGGCCTACTGCATTTATACGTCAGGTTCCACGGGCAAACCCAAGGGCGCTCTCAATACACATCGGGCGCTGCTCAATCAGCTGTTGTGGCGGCAGGAAACCTATCCGCTGGCTCCGTGGGATCGGGTGCTGCATAAAACGCCGCTGAGTTTTGACGTTTCAGTATGGGAAGTGTTCTGGCCGCTGATAACTGGCGCAGCGGTAGTCGTAGCGCCGCCGGGCGCACAGCGCGATCCCGCGCAACTGGCGGATCTCATCACGACCCACCACGTCACAACGGTCCACTTCGTGCCGCCGATGCTGCAGGCGTTCCTGGATGCGGGGCAACTCGCCAGCTGTTCATCACTCACGCGCGTGTTCTGTGGTGGCCAGGCCATGACGCTGGAAATTCAGAGACGCTTCCTGGAGTCGAGCACGGCGGAGCTCCACAATCTCTACGGACCGGCGGAAGCCGCGATCGACGTCACTTACTGGAGATGCCTCGCGGGTGGCGAGGGCGGCTCCATTCCGATCGGTCATGCGCTCGCCAACACGTCGATTTATGTTCTGGACGACGCCCTCGACCTGGCGCCAACGGGCGCGACCGGTGAGTTGTTCATCGCGGGAATCCAGCTCGCGCGAGGATACATCGCCCACCCGGAGCTTACCGCGGAGCGGTTCCTTCCCAACCCTTTCAGCCGCGATGCGGGCGAGCGTCTGTACCGCACGGGAGATCTCGGCCGGTACCGACCCGATGGCGCCATTGAATATCTTGGCCGTGTGGATCATCAGGTCAAGATCCGCGGCTTGCGAATCGAGCTGGGAGAAATCGAATCGCGCATTCGTGAGCTCGACGTCGTAAAGGATGCGGTCGTGATCGCCCGCGATGTCGACGGTGCCGAGAAGCAGCTCGTTGCTTACATTGTGCCGACGAGCCCTCTGATGCGGGAGGCGCGCGAAGTCTGGCGCGAACGATTGCGCACCTCGCTCGCTGCCACGCTGCCCGATTACATGTTACCCGTTGCATACATGTGGCTCGATCGCCTGCCGCTCATGCCCAACGGCAAGCTCGATCGCCGCGCGTTGCCCGCACCGGATCTGTCGCAGAATCTGCAGGCCTATGTGGCTCCCCGCGACGCTCGTGAGGCGATCCTGGCAAAGATCTGGGGCCAGGTTCTGAAACTCGACCGTGTCGGCATTCATGACAACTTCTTCGAGCTGGGGGGCGATTCCATCCGCACCCTGCAGATCATTGCCCGCGTTCGCACCGAAGGGCTGCATCTCACCGCACGAGATATGTTCGAGCGGCAGACGATTGCAGAGCTGGCGCCTGCCGCGGAGAAGCTTGTCATCGACGGCAATGCTGAGCGCACTCAGGCCGGCGCAAGCGCTGAACCGCTGCCGGAGCTGACGCCGGAGCAACTGCAGGCGCTCGCGATTCCGCTCGAGCGGATCGAGGACATGTATCCGTTGTCTCCGATGCAGCAGGGCATGTTGTTTCAGACATTGCAAAGCCCGGAGGCCGGGCTGTACGTCAATCAGCTCAATGTGTCCGTCGAAGGGCTGGATGCCGCCCGGCTGAAGGAAGTGTGGGGCAGGGCGATCGAGCGTCACACGATTCTGCGCACCGGCTTTTTCTGGGGCAGCGGTGACCCGCTGCAGATCGTACACAGGGCGGCGCGCCTGCCGATCGAAGATCTCGACTGGCGTGATCGCATCGTGACGCCGCAGATGATCGAAGAGTTGGGTAAAGCGGAACGCGCCAAGGGTTTCGATCTGGCCAACCCGCCACTGCAACGTGTGCTGTTGCTCAGAATCCGCGACGAGGCTTATCAATTGATCTGGACCAGCCATCACATGCTCATGGATGGCTGGAGCAGCTCGCAGCTCATCAGCGAGATTCTCGCCGAGTACATGGGCGATGCGCCGGGCGCGGCGGTCGGAAAATATCGCCACTATATCGACTGGCTGCAGCGACGTGATCGTGAGGCGAGCCAGCGTTTCTGGCAGGAACAGTTGCGGCCGCTCGAAGAGCCTACGGTGCTCAGTGACGCTGTGATCCTCAAGCGGTCTGAGAGCGGTCATGGCGTACGGCAGGCTGCGTTGAGCATCGAGCAGACCACAGAGCTCAAGCGCTTCGCGCAGAATGAGCGCATCACGCTCAACACGCTCATTCAGGCCGCATGGATTCTGCTGCTGCAGAAATATACAGGCAGGCAGACGGTTGCGTTTGGCGTGACGGTCGCCGGTCGCCCTACGGACCTCCCCGGCGCCGAAACCCTGCTCGGGCTCTTCATCAACACTTTGCCCGTTGTCCAGGGCTCTGCGGCATCCCGCTCTGTCGGCGAGTGGCTGCGCGCGTTGCAGGGACGTAACGTGGAGCTCCGCGAGCACGAATACTCGCCGCTGTATGAGATTCAGCGCTGGGCGGGGCGCACGGGCACGATGCTCTTCGACAGCATCGTGGTCTTCGAGAATTTTCCTGTGGATCAGGCGCTGCGCAAACGGAGCAGCGAAGTGCTGCGCTTCGGCAAAGTCTCCAACATTGGCGTCACGGATTATGCGATGGATCTTGGAGTCAGCGCTGGCGAAACGCTGCAGATGGATTTCATCTATCGGCGTGACCGGTTCGACGCGTCCCAGGTGGAGCAGATCAGGGAGCACTTTCTCGAGCTGCTGCAGCAGCTCGCTGCCGACGGTGCCCGAAAAGTAGGCGATATCTCGCTGTTGGGACACGCCGCTCACATCGCGGCGCTGGCAAGATCACGAGACGACTTCGCCGCCTTTGATACGCGGCCGGTACATCAGCTCATCGAAGAGCAGGCGGTGTTGCGGCCACATGTCATCGCGCTCGTTGTAGGCGAGGACGCACTGACATTCGCAGAATTAAATGCTCAGGCGAATACGCTGGCACATCGACTCGTGGTGCTGGGAGCGCGCGCCGATGTTCGCGTCGGAATTGCGGTGGAGCGTTCGATTCAGATGGTGGTCGCGATGCTTGCCGTGTTGAAGTCGGGCGCGGGATACGTGCCTCTGGATCCGGATTACCCGCCGCAACGCCTTGCTTACATGATCGAGGACAGCGGTATCGGGCTCGTGCTGACACAATCGAGGATCCGCGAACGTTTGCCGCTGCCCAATGGCTTGCCTGTCGTCGAGCTCGACCGGCTCCAGCCTGACGAGCTCCGCTGGAATGGTCATCCCAGCGGAGCGGCGGAGGAGTCCAACTTTGGCAGCAGAGCTTCAATGCACGATGAGCTGCGTTTCGTACGGGAGGCAGATCAGAACCTGACTATTCCCATTCACCCGGAGCAGCTGGCGTACGTTATTTATACGTCGGGTTCCACGGGCAAGCCGAAGGGTGTTGCGGTTTCACATGGTCCGTTGTCGATGCATTGTCAGGCGATCGGCCGGCTGTATGAGATGACGCCGCGGGATTGCGAGCTGCAGTTTGCCTCCATCAACT
>Ga0247766_1000270_pt1 | contig 11188 bp, 8 predicted proteins | sample UWRJL223509R6_FD_179946 | JGI IMG/M metagenome (GOLD analysis project Ga0247766, IMG submission 179946) | Plant litter microbial communities from Arlington Agricultural Research Station in Wisconsin, United States - UWRJ-L223-509R-6 | ecosystem: Environmental > Terrestrial > Plant litter >...
CATGCCACCGGTTACGCGGATCCCGCCCGCGCGGGAATCCGTCCCACCGCCGTCGTCGAATGGGTTCGCTGCGGAAGCGCCGGCTTCGGTCGTGCCCGAGTCGGCCCCGGTCGTGCCGATGAAACCGGTGGTGATTTCATCGCTCCGGCCCCCGCCCCCGCCCCCGCCTTCGCCAGAAATTCCCGCCGTTTTCGGCTCCGCGCCCGCCGCGGACGTGGAAATTCCGATCGAGGTCGCGCCGGCCGCAGGCGCGGAGCTCGAAATTCCGATCGACGATGCCCCGCCCACGGCCGCGATTGACGTCGAAATTCCGATCGACGACGCCACATTGCCCGCGGCGGAATCGCGCCCGATGGCCGAAGCGACGCCTACGGCCGCGCCGAGTCCGATCGCGGAGCTCGCTCCCGCACCAATTGCCGAAACGCCCGCGCCGATCATGGAAGGTGGACGCCCTCCGGTGATCGAAGCGCCCGCGCCGATCGCCGCGCAAGCAGCAGTGGCTGCCGCCGAGCGACCGCTTTCGATTGCGGCAGCCGAGGTCGCGCCTGCGGTCGAGGTGCCTGTATCGGTCGTGGAAGGCGGACGCCCACCAGTGGTGGAAGCCCCTCCTGCCGCCGAAGCACCCGCCCCGGCCGCTGCCGCCCCGGTTCCCGCGCTGGAAGCGTTGCCCACGCCCGCTCCGAGCTTCGAGCTCACCTTCGAGGCTCCGGTCGCGCGTGCGGCGTCGTCTGCGCCTACCGCGTCGAACCCGGCATCGGCCGAGCGAGGCTCGCGCCCGCGGATCGCCGCCGAGGGGCGTCGCCGCGCAGGTGAAGATCTGATCGGTGAACTGTTCGAGATCATGCACGATCTGCACTTCGCGACTGACGTCGCGGAGGGAGCGGAATTCGTGCTCTCCGTGCTCAACGAACTCTTGCCTTGCGAAGGCGTGCTGATCCACGTCTTCGACATCAACACTTCCCACTTCGTGGTCGTGCGTGCCAAGGGACCCCACTCGAACCAGGTCCTCTTGCAGCGCATGTCGGACCAAGATCCGCTGGTTCGGTCGGTGATGCGCAATACGCACGCCGTGTCCGTGAGGAACGCTAGCGACGACGCTCGCTTCACTGGCCCGCGCTGGCAATCACTGGGCGTCGCGCCGCGCTCGGCGCTCTGCGGCGCCGTGCAGCTGAGCGGACGCTATTTGGGCTTGATCGAGATCGCCAATCCGCTCGGCGACATCCCGTTTCACCAGAGCGAGCTGCACGCGGTCGACTACATTTGCGAGCAATTCGCGGCGTTTCTGAGCAAGAAGCCGATTGTCTTGAGCGCGGACGTGATCCTTTCACGCAGCTGACGCGGCGGCGCACGACAGTCTCGGCTACTCTCTCGCCCGAAAGCAACGGACATGGCGGACCGACCCCGACGCGAGCGCCTACTCACGTTCCTGCTGCTGCCGGTGATCGTGCTGGCAGTGTTGGTGTTGGCGGGCGTGATGTTCCGTTCCAGTTTTCAACTAGAAAAGCTGCGCGAGCAATCCGTGATCGAGGCCACGTTGCTCTTGGCCAATGAAAAGGCCGATCGCCTCGACAAGCGCATCATCGAGCAAGACAACGTGGTCCGCTCCGTGATCGACGTGCGCGAACGAGAAGGCTTCGGTGCCAAATGGCTCGAGTCTGCTGCGCTGCAAACGCCCACCGTGCGCGCGGTGCTACTGCTCGACCTGAGTTCGCCCCAGCGCGACGTGGTGGCGGTCGCTTCGCGCGCGCCGGGCCCGGAGCACGAACGCTTCACGCATTTGTTGGTGCACGCCGTGCTCGGCGAGATGAAGCTGGAGCGCGTACCGGTGGGCGAGCTGCGGCACATTCACAAGAGCGTGCGCGGCCAAGCGTATTTGCTGAGCCATTGGCAGCAGATGCAAGATGGCAGGCACTACCTGGTGGTGGTCTGGCACGACGTTCCGCGCATCGTTCACGACGTGTTTCCGGCGTTGTACACCGACGCGCAGCAGAGCCGCGTCAACGTGGTCGATGGTGAAGGGCGCATCGTCTTCGGCCCACCGTTGAGCCGTGGGGGGCTCACGCTCGGACGCCCCTTCGAGACCACGCTCTACAAGTGGACGTTGAACGTGAGCATGACCTCTGCCGAGGAGCTCGCCGCGGCCGTGGCGCGCCGGCGGGTCCTCGAGATGGTATTGGTCGGCCTTTCGGGGATCGTGGTGATCGCGGGGCTGGCCGTGATCTTGGTGGCCGCCGAACGCGAACGAAAGCTCTCCAACCTGAAGAGTGATTTCGTGGCCAACGTCTCGCATGAATTGAAGACCCCGCTCTCGTTGGTACGCATGTTCGGTGAGCTGCTGCAGAGCGGGCGCGTCGAGAACGACGAAAAACGCCGCCAATATTTGCAAATCATCGTCAGCGAGAGCGAGCGCTTGGGCGCGTTGATCGAAAACGTACTCGACTTCGCCAAGGTAGAGCGCGGTAAGGCAGCGTACGAATTCAGCTCGGGGCGGGTCGGTGAGGTCGTATCACGCGCGGTCGAAGCCTGTCGCGTGCGCGCCGAGCGTGAGCAGGTCGCGCTCGAACTCGGCATCGCCGAAGAGCTGCCGCTCGTCGACCTAGACGAACGCGCGATCGAGATCGCCGTCATCAACCTAGTCGACAACGCGCTCAAATACGCGCCGGACGGCGAGCTCGTCAGCATCAGCGTACGGCCGCAAAACACCAGCATAGAAATCCGGGTTGCCGATCAGGGCGCCGGGATCCCGGTCGAAGACCGACGACGTATCTTCGAGCGCTTCGTGCGCGGAAAGACCGCGTTCGGCAAGCAGGTGCGCGGCAGTGGCATCGGTCTCGCGTTGGTCAAACACATCGCCGAAGCGCACGGCGGCGGTGTCTGGGTGGAAGATGCGATTCCGCACGGGAGCTCGTTCGTGCTCACGCTATCGCTCACTCCGAGACCTCACCCTCGTCCGTCGCGGACTGCATCTTGAGCAGCTCTTTGTCACTCAGATAGACGGAATTGTTCGGGGTATTTTCGTTCGCAGTGCCATTTCGGCCAGTGCCGACGGGCGCTGTGACCCCAGTGGGCTTCGCGCTCGCGTCGCCCACGACGGGAGCCTCTCCCGCACCCTCCGCGAGGCTCGGATCCTCTGCGCTGGCCGAGGGCGCAACTCCTGCGACGCCAGAAACGACAGGGCTGGGGTCGCTCGCGGGAGCCCCTGCGCCGGGCAGAGGCGCCGGCAAAGTGATCGCGTCCAAGAGCGGGTTGTACTTGGCCACTACGGCCATGAATTGCTCGCGTTGCTCTTTGGTCAACACGCGCATGCCGTCCAAGTTCAGCGTTTCCGCGTCGAAGAACTTGCCCTCGCGCTGCGCGCTGAAGTGCAAATGCGGACCCGTCGATCGACCCGTGTTGCCAACGTAGCCAATCGTCTGCAGGCGCTTCACCTTGTCACCGACCTTGATGCCGGTGACGTAGCGCGAAAGGTGGGCATAGCCGGTTTCGATGCCGTTCGCGTGCATCACCTTCAGCAGATTGCCCGCGGGACCACCGGGCCCGATGTAGCTCACCGAGCCCGGCGCCGAAGCTCCGACCGGCGTGCCGAGCGGCGCGCCGATGTCGGTACCCATGTGCGGCATGACCTTGTGCAAGATCGGATGCATGCGCCGCGGGTTGAAGGCAGAAGTGATGGCTGCGCCCGGGATCGGCTTGCGCCAGCCGCCTTCGTAGGGACTCTTGCCGGTTGCGTCGTAGTAGCCGCGCAAACTCGCATCGTCGAAGTAGTACACCCGCAGTGCTTCGCGCTTCGGATTGGCCGCCACCACCTCGACGGCTTCGATACCCGTATAGCGCGCGAAATCGCCCAAGACCGTGACTTCTTGGCCGATCACGCGGAGTCGATCCCCACGCTCCAGCTCATCCATCGAGAGGTGTCCCTGAAGCGCCAACGAAACGACGCGTCCGAGCCCGGTGTCGAAGCCTGCTCGCTCCGCAGACGCATCGAAGTTCTTGCCGTCGTACACGAGCGCGCCGCTGATCTGATTGCGCTCGACCTTCAGATCGAGCTTGCTGCCCTTGAGGAGCCCGTCGTCACCCTCGCGCGCTTGGTAGATCTCTTCGGGAGTAACGGTATACTCGAAGGCCTTCAGACGCGACGAGCCGCGCTCGATCAATGCCGTGAAGCGGTCCGACTTGTTGCACTTGTCGAAGTCGCGCACGCCCTTCATGGCGGTGAGCACGCGATACGCTTCTTTTTCCGCGACACCCGCGCCGCCGAGCGCCTTGATGAACGGGTCGGTCGAAATCTTGCCGTCGACCGTGCGCAGGTTTGGATCGCCCTTGCTGTCCGCGATGCGCCACGGGCCCGGCACCTTCTGCCGCACTCGCTTGGGTATCGCGGGCGCCGCCTCGATCGGCGCCGCGCTGACGCTCGCTTGCGGCGTGCCACTCGCGGTCTTGCCGAGCGGCGCTGCGCGCTGTCGGTCCAGGTTGATCAAGAGCGCGATCAACGTCAGCACCGTGGCGATGCCGATCAGCGTGCCGAAGAGCGCGATCAGCGTCGGCGAGAGTTGATTGACCGCGCGCTCGGCCAACGGCGCCAACGCGGCACGTCCGCCCGAACCTCCGACGGCCTCGAGTTCCGCGTCATTGGCTTCCCGCGTTTCCGCTCGGCCGATCTCTTCCAAGCCGCCGCGCACCGGACCTTCGGCTGGAACGTCCGGCCGGGCAGCATGGGCGCGAGCCAACAGCCGTTCGCGTGCTCGTTCGCCCCCTTCAGTGCGTGAGGCGCGCGCAAATTCGTCCGGCGCTGCCTCGTCGGTGGCAGCGACTTCCGACGCCAATTGAAGATCGGGTTCGAGATCTCCGTCGTCGCGTACTGAGGGATCGACGACACGGCCGACGTGACGTGATCCCCCGGCTCCCGGAGAAGAGGGCACGGACGCGGGGTAGCAGTGGACGCGAAGCGGGGCAAGCGCGGTGAACGCAGGTCAGCCGGAACGCCTGCCAGAATGTTTCGCGATAATCGATACTTGAAAAATGCTCCCCGCGTTGGAACGCCTTTTGCGCGGTTCCCGCCATCCGGGCGCCGAGTCGGCTGTTCGCGGGGCTTTCGCACACTCGCCCTTTGAAACAGACTGCAGTTCATGGACGACCATCTGAAGCAGCTGCTGCTCTTGGGGCGCGAGCACTATCAGAAGCGCGAGTTCGACAAGGCAGAATACTTACTCAAGCAAGTCGTTCAGCAGACGGATCGTTTCGCTGACGTGTTCGACATGTTGGGCGTGATCGCACACGCGCAGGGTGACTTCGGACAAGCAGAGCAGTACTTCGAAAAAGCCGTCGCGCTGAATCCGAACTACACGGAAGCTCAGCTGAACTTGATGGTCACCTACAACGATCTCGGGAAATACGATTCGGCGCGCGAAATCTACGCGCGTATTCGCGGTCGTGCGGCGGGTGGTGACGGGCCCACCGATCCGTTCGCGATGGGCAAGATTGCGAATATGCACGCCGAAACGAGCCAAGCCTATCAAGACGCCGGCATGCCCGCCGAAGCGGTGAGCGAGCTCGAACGCGCGGTCGCCCTGTGTCCGTCATTCGTCGACCTGCGCACGCGCCTCGCTACGCTGTATCGCGACATGGGCCAAAAAGAGCGCGCGCGCGAGCAGTTGGAGATCGCCAAGCAATACAACCCGAACTACGTCCAAGCTCGGGTGCTGCTCGGAGTGGCGCTGCTTTCGGCAGGCGAACACAGCGCGGCGATCGAAGAGTTCCAGGCGGTGATCGAGCGCGACGTCGACCACAAGGGCGCGCAAATGTACCTGAAAATTGCGCAAACGCAGCAGCGCAACTCGGTTCATCCTCCGGCTTGATGGTGCTCGTTGGCGTCTCAGTTGCGCCGTAATTGGCTGCGCATTTGGCGGCGTCTGCGCGGCGATCGGCAGTCGCCCGCGCGCGTCGCGCTGGCCGTCGCGCTCGGCCTGTTCATCGGTTGCCTACCCGTATACGGCTTGCACTTCGTGCTCTGTTTGCTGATCTGCCTACCGCTCGGGCTGGATCTGGTGCTGGCCTACCTGGTGGCGAACATCTCCAATCCGTTGGTCGCCCCGTTCTTGATCACCCTGGAGGTCGAAGTCGGCTCGCTGCTGAGCACTGGGCAGCACGCGGCGTTCACTCTGGAACGCGCGCGGCAGACTGGGATTTTGGGGTTCGCATTTCAGGCTGGGCTTGGCAGTGTCGTCGTCGGGTTCGTGCTGGCAGCCATCGGCAGCGCGCTCGCCTACGCGATCGCGCGCAAGCGTCGTGCAACCGCTGCGGTCCCGAGCGACGACGCGCCTGAAAACGAGCGTGACGCGGCGGTGCAGCGCACGATTGTGCGCTATCGCACGGCGCCCATCGGCGACCGAATCTACGTGGCGATGAAGCTCAACACGGATCCATTGACGCTGCTGTTGGCCAAGCTGCCCGGCGACCTGGGACGCGTGCTGGACGCGGGCGCGGGTCGCGGCCAGTTCGGGCTATTTTTGCGCGAATTGGGCCGCTGCAGCGAGCTCACCGGCTTCGACTCGGACGCGCGCAAAGTGGACATCGCCAGACGTGCCGGCGCCGAAGCCGCGCACTTCGAAACGCGCGACCTACTGGACTTGCCCGAGCGGGCGCTCGACACGCTGCTCTTGATCGACGTCTTGCACTATCTGCCCCTGCCTGAGCAAGACGAGCTACTACGCCGGGCGGCGCGTGCCGTGAGCAGCGGAAGGATCGTGATCCGCGAGCTCGATGCGGGCAACGCCGCGCGCAGCACCGTCACGCGCAGCTTCGAGTGGCTGGCGAAGATCTCTGGTTACAACCGCGGGCGCGCCGGGCGTCACTATCGCCCTGCGCAGCAAATCGTCGATCAGCTGACGAGCAGCGGTTTCTCTTGTGAGCTGTCGGGCGCTTCCGAGGGCACTCCGTTCGCCAACGTGCTGATCGTCGCTGCGCGCAGCTCGGGCGTCTCGTAGCCGAAGATTTGCGAGAGGATCGGCAACGCGCGCTCTGCGGCGCTCTCGACGCTCGGCGTAGCGCCGGTGAGCGAAGCCACGGAGCCGACCCCGAATTCGGTGATGCCGCACGGCACGATCAGCCGAAATAGCGACAAATCAGTGCTGAGATTGAAGGCAAAGCCGTGCATCGTCACCCAGCGCGAGATGCGCACGCCGATGGCGCCGATCTTCACCGGGGTGCGCGCGGCTTCCACGCCAGGCCACGCGCTCGGCTCGGCCTGGTCTGCCCACAAGCCGATGTACTGCTCGATCGTGCCGCTATCGATACCGTAGCTCCGCGCGAGCCCCATCATCACGCGGTTCAGATCTTTCACGTAGCGCCGCACATCCATGCGGTCGGGGTGCAGATCCAAAATCGGGTAACACACGAGCTGCCCCGGCGCGTGCAGCGTCACGTCCCCGCCTCGTCCGGTCGAGACCAAGGCGATCCCGGACTCTGCCAGCGCTGCTTCGGAAGTGAGTAGATGCTCTGCCGTCGCGCCGCGACCGAGCGTGATCGTCGGCTCGTGCTCGACGAATAGCACCGTGTCCGCGATGCGTCCGGCCTTGCGCGCCTCTTGCAGCTCGTGTTGCAGGGCATGCACGGGCTCGTACGCCGCGCGTCCCAGCCAAAACGCGCTTAGAGGTCGCTCGCTCGTCATTCCGGGATCTTGGCACCAGAATCGACGAGTTCACTGCGCAGGCCGTCGATTTGCTCGGTGAAAACGTTGGCCACGTCAGGATCGAACTGAGAGCCCGAGCAGCGCAAGATCTCGTTCACCGTCACTTCATGCGGCAATGCTCGGCGATAAGCGCGATCGCTGGTCATCGCGTCGTAGCAGTCGGCGACCGCGATGATCCGCGCGATTAGCGGGATGTCGTTGCCCGCGAGCCCGAGTGGATAGCCTCGGCCGTCCCAGCGCTCGTGGTGTAGGTGCACTCCGGGGATCACGGGTTGCAAAAACTTGATCGGATCCAAGATTTCGCGCCCGTAGGTCGGGTGGCGCTTGAACACTTCATACTCGAGGGTGGTGAGCTTGCCGGTCTTGTTCAAGTTCATCACGCAGCCGATCTTGCCGATGTCGTGCATCAACGCGGAGTGCCGCACGTGCTCGATTTGCTCGGCGTTCAAGCCGAGCCAGCGCGCCAAATTGACCGCGTAACGGGCCACGCGCTCGGAATGACCGGAGGTGTAGCGGTCCATCTTGTCGATGGTGCGCGCGAGGCTGGTAATCGTCTGTTGAAAGGTGGCCTGCAAATCCTCGTACAGACGAGCATTCTCGATCGCCGCCGCTGCGCGCGAAGCGATGATACTGAGCAGCTTGCGCTGCCCTTCGTCGAAACGTTTACTCGCGGTGAGCGAGACCACCGCGATCCAGCCCAGCAGGCGGTCACGCATCTTGAGCGCGATGATGGTGATGCTCTGCACTTGCCGCGACGGGTGAGTCGCAAACAACTCGCGCGCACGCGCACCGTGTTCGACCAAGAAGCTCTCCTGCTTCAGTCGCTCGGCCACGATTTGGGCGTCCAATTCGCCGACGTCTTCGCCTTCGGGGAAGGCGCTGGCCAAGCTCACATTACGCGAGAAAAAGGCGCCCTCGCCGTTGTCGAGCCAGGTCATCACCATGTCTGCGCGGATCTCGTTCAACCCGCTATCGGCGACCGTCGCGATCACCTCGTCGAGCGAGAGACTGGCCGTGATGGCTTCGCTGACCTTGTACAGCGAGAGCGCCTCGCGCAGGCGTAGGTTCTCCGCCGCGAGCCGGCGCTTCTCCAGCCCGCGTTGCACGATGTGCACGATCTCCTCCACCTTGAAGGGCTTCAAGATGTAGTCGTACGCGCCGCGCTTCATGGCATCGATCGCAGTTTCGACCGTTCCGAATCCGGTCATGATCACGGTCAGCGTATCCGGATGGGTGCGCGCCACTTCGCGCAGCAAATCGAGGCCGCCCATCTTGGGCATCTTCAGATCGCTGATGACCATGTCGTAGCGTGCGCGCTCGAGTTCGTTCGTAGCGCTCACGCCGTCCTCGGCGGTGCGCACGATGTAGCCCTCCATGCCGAGGAAGTCGGCAATGATGTCGCGGATGAATTTCTCGTCGTCGACGACGAGAACCCGCGGGCGTTCTTCGGGGTAACTCGAGTCGGACTCGGCCATCCTGGATGGGTTCTTTTCGGTGGAGCTCAGAATGGTCAGACTACCCCTTCAATCGTGCGCCTTGCACAGGTCCGTGAGCAGCGCTTCGCTGCATGGCTCGAAATAGCGCGAAAATCAGCTGCCGGCAGCTTTTTCCGCCGCCGGTTGCCGAGCCAAGAGCCGACCGGGACAGACTCTCTACCGGGGTTGACTGAGCAGGCCACCCAGGGGACGCCGACGTGGCTCCGGGTCGTGGCTCTTGAGGTACGACAAGTTCAGGCAATTGATCAGAGCGTGCGCCGCAATCGGCCCGGCAAGCGACCCGGTCAATTGGAACGTCGCCCCGAAGGCGAGTCCCATCACGGTCGCCCAGCTGATCCACGCCCAGCGACTGGGGCCGCGCAGCTGCGCATGAACGATGCCGAATATCGCCGCCTGTGCCCACAAGCCAAGCCACGGTTCCAAGATGCCGCGGAACCAGAGCTCTTCACCGAGCGCGCTGAACGCGGCGACAGCGACGATGCCCGCGGCGCTCAGATCCCGAGCCACTGGACGCAGCTCGCTATGCAGATTCCGAGCCCAAGCGTAGCGCGCTACGAAAATGCGGGTGCTGAAGGCAACCAGCCCGCCGAGAGCGAGTCCGATGACCAAACTGTAAACGTGGCTGAGCATCCCGGGCAGCGTCAGCCAGGGCTCCCCCGCATAGTTGAACGGCGAGCTGCCATGCCAAAGCACCGCCACCGCGGCCGCACTCGCGCTTGCGGCGAGATAAGCGACTGCGACTCTGCCCCAGCGAAGCATTCTCGTGCTGGGAATATGGCACGAGCGCCTCGCGCTCGCACCTGCGCGATTTTTGCCGAACCCGCGGCGCGATTTTCCTACGAACCGCGCGCAGCAAGCCGGAACGGCCACGGCGCCGCACGCGGCGGAAACAACGCCGGAACGTTGAAACCTGCTGCGCGCAGGGCAACAGCGGCGAAAGCTAGTGATGCGGTGCATCGGAGTTTGTTAGAGTCGCGCCCGCGTGGGAGAGACCAAGGAATCGCCGGAAGTACGTGAGCGGTTTTCGTCAGCCTTGGGGCTGGTGGACATCATCGCGCGCCAAATTCTGCGCACCCTCGGCGGCTCTGCGGAGCTCGAAGAATTGCTCAGCTTTGGGCGGGAGGGCCTGTGGGATGCGGCGCGTCGGTTCGATGACTCACGCGGCGTCCCATTCCGTGGCTACGCGAATTACCGCGTCCGCGGTGCAATCATCGACGGCGTCCGCGCGTCGGCGCGCCTTTCGCGACGGACTCACGAGCGCCTGAACGGCTTGCAAGCGGCCGCGCGAATCAGTGAGGGCGCGTTCGAAGACGCGTCGGTGCCGCGCCCGCCCGGTTCGGGGCCGGCGGAAGCAGAGACGGCACTTTCCGATCACTTGGCTGCCATGGCAACTGCGATGGCCGCAGGCCTAATCGCACCCACCGCGCACGCTGAGGGGGGCGAGCGAACGCTCGTCGACACCAGCGACAATCCTGAGGAGGCTTATGGCCAAGCCCAGCTTTTGGCCCTGGTTCGCAGCACCATCGCTGAATTGCCGCACGAAGAAGCCGAATTAGTCCGGCGCCATTACCTCGAGGGCGCCCGCTTCGATCATGTCGCCAGCGAACTAGGCCTGAGCAAATCCTGGGCAAGCCGCCTTCACACGCGCGCCCTGACCCGCCTCGCAAAACGCCTCCGCTCACCGACCGAGTAACCATTCGGACCCCGGGTCGGTCCCCCACCCATTCCGCGCGACCACACCCAGGGTGTGCGCCGCGGATTCGCACACCCTGCAGGACCGCACCCGGGGTGTGCGCCGCGGATTCGCACACCCCGGGTGCGGTTCCGTTCGGTCCCGTTCACGTTCACGGGGGCGATTTCGGGTGCGGTTCCGTTCACGGGGCGATTTCAGGACCGCACCCGGGGTGTGCGCCGCGGATTCGCACACCCCGGGTGCGGTTTCCGTTCGGTCCCGTTCACGTTCATGGGGGCGATTTTGCGAAGAAAGGCGCCCCGGGTTCGAGGT
>Ga0247766_1000271_pt1 | contig 11178 bp, 10 predicted proteins | sample UWRJL223509R6_FD_179946 | JGI IMG/M metagenome (GOLD analysis project Ga0247766, IMG submission 179946) | Plant litter microbial communities from Arlington Agricultural Research Station in Wisconsin, United States - UWRJ-L223-509R-6 | ecosystem: Environmental > Terrestrial > Plant litter >...
ACGCGAAGAGGCGCGCTTCGAGCTTGCGTTACGCGACGCGCCCGAACGTGCGCTCGCGCTCGCGCTCGAAAACTTCCGGGTACAACGCGAGCCAGCCGACGTTCGCATTGCCCTCGAAGCAGCACTCGCCGCCCGGAGGCCAGAGAGTGCACGAGAAGTGGGGGCTTTCGCGCGCGCCTCCGGCTTGGAAGATCCGCAGATCGGGCGGCTATTGCCGAGGCTTCCGCGATGACGCGCGCGTTCGCTGCACTGTGCTTTGCGATCGCCCTACTGGCGCCCTCGTTGGCCGAGGCGCACAAGCCGAGCGACAGCTACTTGAAGCTCGAGAAAACCGCCACAGGTATGCGCGGACGCTGGGACATCGCGCTGCGTGATTTGGAGCCGGTCATCGGTCTCGACGCGGACCAAGACGGAAGGCTCATTTGGAGGGAATTGAGAGCTCGCTTACCCATGGTCGCGGCGTACGCAACGGCGCGTCTGAGCGCGAGTAGTAGCACTGGAGTTTGCCAGCTGTCCGCGCAACCGCAGGGCGTCGTCGCACACTCCGACGGAAAGTACGTCGCGCTGTCGCTCGACTTCAGTTGCCCCGCTGACGCAACGGCGGTGACCCTGGTGTATCAGCTATTGTTCGACGTCGATGCCCAACACCGAGGCGTGCTGAACTACACGGACGAGGGCAAAGTGCAGCCGTTCGTATTTGGAAAGGCTCGGCGGAGCGTGGTGCTTTCGCGGCTAACTCCGCGCTTCGCGAGCATCGTTGCCTTGGGCATCGAGCACATCTGGAGCGGCTACGATCATCTCCTGTTCTTGACGGCGTTGTTGCTGCCCGCGGTGCTGCGACGACGAGGGGGAGCCTGGCAGCCGGCAGCGGACTTTCGCAGCGTGCTGCTCGACGTGCTGAGGACGGTCACTGCTTTCACGCTGGCGCATTCACTGACGCTCGCGCTTTCGGCCGCGCATTGGGTGGTGCTGCCTTCGCGCTTCGTCGAGTCGGCAATCGCCGGCTCAATCGTTTTGGCTGCGCTCAACAATCTTTTCCCAGTGCTCGACGCCGATCGCACACTTGCGTTCGGCCTCGGACTCTTGCACGGCTTCGGGTTTGCCGCCGTGCTGAGCGACGTCGGGTTATCCGGGCCGAGCTTCCTGCGCACGCTCTTCGGGTTCAACCTGGGCGTGGAGCTTGGCCAACTCGCGGTCGTGGTCGCGTTGTTGCCGGTGTTGCATCTCCTGCGTCGCAGCCGACGCTACCCAACCTGGGGTCTGCCCGTCGCGTCGACTGCGGTGATGTTGGTGGCTTGCGTGTGGCTGGCTGAGCGCGCCTTCGACGTGAAGATTATTTCCTAGTGGCCAACGCTGAAAGACGAGCGAAGCGTTCGAAGAGCTTTTCCGTCGCGGCGTCCACGGCGGGCGACTTTTCGATTTCACGCACGGTCAAAGTAGTGGCCTGATTGACGCGAATTTCGCGGTTGGCCAAGAGCAATTTGCGCGACATTTCCGCCCCCTCGTTCGCAGCAGCCGAGTCGACGTATTCACATACGCTGAGCGCGAGCACGTTGCCGGACTTGGCGCCCACGCAGTAGCGTGCACCGTACGGCCGCCCGAGGTGCTGGCGCACCGAATCGAGCGGTATTCCGGCCTCACGAAAGGCCGCGAGAGCGTCTTCCACCGTGATGGTGCCGCCCGGTCGATGCGCCGCTTCGTTCTGGAACATCGCGCCGAAGTCGCGTGGGTCACGGGTCGGCGGTGCGGTCGTGAGCCGCGCTTTCGCGCTTTCGCTAACTTCGGGCGAGGCAACGAAAGTCGAGTCATCCGATTTCGACGCGGGTGACTTCGAGCAGCCAATCGCTGCTCCGCAGAATAGCCACGCTCCTAGGACGCTCCGCTTCGTAGACCGATGCATGGCTGCCGATACGAACGAGCAGCGCGAACGGATCGAAGCTCGCAGAACGTGAGCTAATTTCGAAGCATGCAAATCTGAAATGCGACTCTGCACGTAGTCTCTCCGCCGCATCTGTGTGCGGTCAGGGAGAGATGCATGAGAAATCGCAGCTTCGTCAGTTCAGGTTTGCTCCTAGCGACACTGGCAGCGCTCGGCACATCGTCAATCAGCGATGATGCCGCCGCTTCCAGCCATCGCGAGGCGCCGTTCATCACCAAAAACCCCAAAGTAGATGGTACCGACTTCTACATGTTCAAGAGTTACGAAACCGGCCGCGCCGGCTTCGTGACGTTGATCGCGAACTACATTCCGCTTCAAAATCAGTACGGAGGGCCCAATTTTTTCGCCATGGATCCCCAGGCCTTGTACGAAATTCACTTGGATAACACCGGGGACGCCAAGCAAGACATCACCTTTCAGTTCCGCTTTCAAAGCGCGCTCGCCGGCACGAAGATCCCAGTCGGCAACAAGATGGTCGCCATCCCGCTGATCAACTCCGGGCCGGTCACGGGGGACGGGCTGAGCGACCCGAGCAATGCCAACCAAACCGAAACGTATACCGTCCAGATGCTCAAAGGCGACAGCGCGACGGGCACGCTGACTGACGTCGTTTCTGCGACGAATCCGGCGACCAAGACCTTCCGCAAGCCGCTCGACTACATCGGCAGGAAATCGTTTGGCGATCCCGCGGCGTACGAGGCTTATGCCAGAAAGCACATCTTCGAGGTCAAGCTCGACGGCTGCAGCAGCAATGCACGGGTGTTCGTCGGCCAACGCAAAGAGACCTTCGCCGTCAATTTGGGCGTGATCTTCGACTTGGTGAACATCGACGCGCTCGGCTTGGGCGCGGTGGCGCAACCACTGGCTGACATCTTGGATCCAGCCAAGACCAACCGCGCGAAGTTCGCCAATCCGATTGCCAACACGAACACCACGAGTATCGCCATGGAAGTGCCTATCGATTGCGTCACCGGCTCGGCAAAGGCGGGTGCCGCGGCGGATTCCGGGAAAATCATCGGCGCTTGGTCGACGGCGAGCGTGCGTCAGGCGCGCGTGATCAATCCCGGCCCGAGCTTCGCGAAGCCGACTGTGGAAGGCGGTGCTTGGTCGCAAGTGTCGCGCCTGGGCTTCCCGCTCGTCAACGAGGCGGTCATCGGTTTGCCGGACAAGGACAAGTTCAACTCGAGCATGCCCAAGGATGATTTGAGCAATTTTGCCGACTATGTCACGAACCCGACGCTACCGGCATTGCTGGAAATCTTGTTCGGTGCGGCAGGCTACGCGGCTCCGCCAGTGCCACGCGACGACATGGTCGCCGCAGCAGTCACGGGCGTTGCTGGCGTGAACATGCCCGTTGGCGGCGGCGCCGGCGAAATGCAGCGCTTGAACGTGGCCTTTGCGCCCAAGGCATTGAAAGATCAGTTTGCGCTCGGTGCGGCAGGCTGCTTCTTGGGCCCCATCATCGCTACGACGAATCCGTACGGCATCGACACCGCGAACGCTGCCTGTGATCCGAATGGGTTCCCGAATGGTCGGCGTCCGCTCGACGACGTGACGGACATCATCTTGTCGGTGGTCGCCACCAACTTCCTGCGCACAGCGGACAAGGTCGTCTTGCACGACGGCGTGGCGGAGGAACTCGGCTTCCGTACTCCTACGGGTGATCCCGCGTTCGCGGGTGCCGAAATGTTCCCCTACCTCCCGACACCCAACGGCGGCACGTGAGAAAGGACCTGGAGATGCGCCCACACAGCGTATTTTTTGCACTCAGCCTGCTGGCCACACTCGCTGCAGTAGCTTGCGGCAACGACGACGACAGCTCGCCGGGACCAACCGCTGGCAGCAGTGGCAAGGGCAATGCCGGGAGCAGCGGCAAAGGCAACGCCGGGAGCGGTGGCAAAGGCAACGCCGGCAGCAACGGCAAAGCAGGCAGCGCGGACAACGGCGGAGAAAGTGCCGGTGGCAGCGCCGGTACGGATGGCGGCGCCGCGGGTGACTCAGGGCAACCCATGGGCTGCGTGCACTTGAGCGAGTTCGTCCACTCCGTAATCAGAGACGACACGAACGGCAAGAGCACGCCTCGCCCCGTCAACGACGTCGTGTTCTGCGACGACCTCGCGGATCCGGCAGCGTATAACGATCTGTTCTAGTCGCGCAGCGCGACCGAGTCGGTCGGCGTCCCGTGCGCCGACCGACTCGCGCTCCTGCCGCTCACTCCCGACTCCTGCTCACCCTCGACGACGAACGAACGATGGCCTCGTCAGCAAGCGTCTTTACCGCGCCGGCACACGCCGATCAGCGTGACAATCCGTCGCCTTCAGGGTCGCGCCCGAGCGGCGCAACCGTTGCGGCAGCGCTTTCGATCATCCTTCATTTGTGCATCGCGCTGCTCGCGACGCGCCATTTTCGTGGAGCCGCAGTCACACCCGAGCTCGGTGACGAGCCAATCGAGCTACTCACGATGGAGCCCGAGCAGCTCGCGACCGATTTCGAGCCGCAGGTTGAAACTGGCGAGGCATCGCCGTTGCCCGTGCAACGTCCGTCCACGAACGCGGTGCGCGTCGTCGCGCAAGGTGCAGTCGCTCGTCCAGTGGCAGCAATAGTGTCCGCAAAGCTCACGCAGGCCGAGCCCACAATCTCGAAGTCCGAGTCAGAACCGACACCGGTGGCAAGCAGCGCCGCAGAGAGCCCGGCGGCGCGCTTTACCATCACCGTGAGTCGAACCGTCGGAAACGCGGGCTCCAATCCGGCAAGTGGCAGCGCCACGAGCTCGAATTCAGCCTCGCCTGGCGGCACTGCAGGCACAGTGATTCCGTCGACGAGCGTCGATATCCCTGCAAGATTGCGAACCGGAAGTGTCCCGGCTTACACGCCCGCAGCGCTCGCGGCAGGCATCGAGGCCAATGTCCCACTCGAGCTCGTCATCAGCGAAGCTGGGCTAGTGACCAGCGCGCGCGGACTCGAACACGTCGGATACGGACTCGACGAGGCCGCTCGCCAAAGTGTGCTCGGCTATCGCTTCACACCGGCGATGCGGAAGAACCGCCCCGTGCCCGTGCGCATGCGTTGGTTGATGCGCTTCCAACTGCGCTGACTGCTCAGCTCAGCCATAGCGTTTTTGCGCGCCGCCGCTGCCGTCGGGTCCGTCGAAGGGCGGCACGGCTAGGGTCAGCGCCTCTAGCTTCGGCAAGGCGAGCCGGATCCGCGCGCGCACGAACTCGGTATCGAACTCTGCTTCCAACCAAAGAACGATCACGTACAATGCCGCGAACGACTCCGCGACGTAGCGGTGCGGCCCCGACGCACGATGAATGCTCAGCCGGTGTCCGTGCAGGAGCGCCTTGATATTGGGCGCGATCTCGGCGCTAAAAAACTCGGCCACGGTTTCTGGCGCGTTTTCGGGCGTGGGGACGGTACACCACACGACGCTCGACTCATCGACGATCGCGCCGAGCGTGGCGCCGCAGTCGCGCACGAGCTCTGCAAGCGCGTGGGTGAGCGCCTGGAGCTCGGGTGAAGGCGTCTCCATACCCGGCACTGTACACGAAGCTGCGCGGTTCCGGCGACCCATGACATCAGCCAAATGAACCTGCGGCGCTCCTGGTCGGACGACAGTCCTGCGTGTTAGCGTCGCTTGCGTGCGTGCGGTCGCGGCCTCGATTTTGCTGTGTGTGACGGTGCAATCAATGCCCGCGTCAGCTGCGGACCCGGCGACCCACGCCGACGCGCCGCTGAGCGCCGAGCCCGAGGTCACGCCCCCGAGTGTTGCAAACCCGATACCGGCCAGCCCCGCCAAACCTTTAACACGTGATCGCAAGGTCGCCGCGGCAGCCGCGGTGGTGCCAGGCCTCGCGTTGCACGGCAGCGGCCATTACGCGCTCGGGCACCAAAAGACGGCGCTCGCGTTGTTGATCAGCGAAGGTGTCGGGCTGGCGTTGCTCTTGGGTGGCTATGCCACCCTGCGCGCCACCGGCAACTCCCGATACGTAGCAGGGCCGGCCGTAGCCGCTGTCGCGCTCGGTGCGGGACTCGTACTCGGATCGTTCGGCGCCGATCTGTATGGGACACTCGCAACCGACGGCGGCGCGGTCGATTTGATATCGCGTGCTCCGCCGCGCTTGGAGAGCGAGTTCGGCTACCGCTATGTGGCCGACCCCCATTTCAGCTACGGCCACTTCGTGGTCGAGCGCTTCACGCTACGCCAAGGCCATTTTCGGCTCGAGCCGTCGGCTTGGTTTTCGACCAACTCGTCCAATGTCCGGTACCGAGTCGAAGCCGCCTATCGACTCATCGGGCTCGCGCCCGGCCAGATCGGCAAGCGCGATGATCATGTGGAACTCGTGCTCGGCGGTTTGCATCAACGCTACTTACCCGAGCACTTCCAGCGTTCGGGGCTCGAGCTCGCGCTCGACACTCGCTTCGATTTGTCGCACCTCGGTGACACGCTGCGCGGCTCTTTCGTAGACTTGGCTCTCGGATACGCCGTCGCGAAGGTGACGTATGACCTTCAGGGGCTCAGCGTGCCGGCCGATACCGACGACCTCTTGCTCGCGAAATTGGGACTCGGGGTTGCGCTGCGCGGCCGCGCGGCCCGGGGCAGCGAAGCGCGCGTGTACTACGATCATCGCCACGACGACTACGCCGCGGGCTTCCTGACACCGGGACGGATCAGCGGTGTCTTCGGCAAGTTCGGCGCGGATTTGCGCTGGTATTTCACGCCGCGCCTGGGCGTACTCGTCGACGCACAAGTCGGCTCGGCGTGGGCCTCCGGTTTGTCCCTGCTGCTGCGTGAAGGTACCGTGACCGCACTCGGGGCATCGCCATGATTCGTCGCTCGAACACAGTCGCGTGGCTGTTTCTGCTCGCCGCGCTCGGCTGCTCGCGACCTGCCGAGGAGCGCACCCGTGAAGATCTCCAGGTGGGCCACGCGCAAAATGCCGCGCTCGAGGTTCAGGTGGCTTCCGGCCTCGCGGCAATACGAGGCTTGGCACACGACCAACTCACGCTCTGGCTCAGCGCGCCGAGTGCGGAGGTCTCTCTCGTCGTGCACGAGACCTTGCAACTCGAACTGCGCGTCGAAAACGCGATGGCGGCGCTCGAGCTCAGTGATCTCGATGCGGGCCAGGTCCTGCCCGTGTCGAGCGGCGCGGGCGGGACGAAGAAGTCCTGGGCTCTGACGCTCACTCCGGGTTCCTGGCACTTTGGGCTATCCGCACCCGGCGCGGCGGAAAAGAGCCACTTTCGCTTCGCGCTCATGAGCGACGTGCAAGAGGCGATCGATCGCGTGCAAGACGTCTACCGAGTGATCAACACTCAGGCCGATCTCGATTTCCTACTCGGCGCGGGCGATCTGACCGAGGAGGGCGAGGTCGATGAGCTGGAGCGCTTTCAGCACGAACTCGCGACACTCAGCGTGCCGTACTACACGACGCTCGGCAATCACGAGCTCGGCGAGCGCCCGCCCGCGTACCAGCAATGGTTCGGGCGCGCGAATTTCCAATTCGCTCATCGCGGCGTTTACTTCACCTTGCTGGATTCAGCGAGCGCGACCATCGACCCACTCGCACTCGAGTGGCTCGACGGCTGGCTCGCCGACGCGCGCGATTCCGTGCACGTGGTGGCCATGCACATTCCGCCATTCGATCCGGTGGGCACGCGGAATGCTGCCTTTGCCAGCCGTGCCGAAGCCGCCGCCTTGCTGGCAAAACTCGCTGAAGCGGGCGTCGATCTCACGCTCTACGGCCACATCCACGCCCACTACTCGTTCCAAAACGCCGGCATCCCCGCGGTGATCTCGGGTGGCGGTGGCGCGTCGCCCGAGCGCGGTGGCGACATTGGCCGTCACTTCGTGGTGTTCGAGGTCGATGCTACACGCGGCATCGTCAGCTCGGAGGTCGTGCGCGTCGATTCAGAGGATTGAACTTCGCTCGAGAAGCGAGAAAGCGAAAACACGATGGCCAAAACCGACTTCAAATCCGTCGCTGAGTACCTCACGACGCTACCCAAACAGACTCGAGTGGTGCTGCAGCGCGTTCGCGCCGTCATCCGCAAGGCAGTGCCCACGGGCGAAGAAGTCATCAGCTACCAAATTCCCGCCGTGAAGCTGGAAGGGCGCGCGCTGATCTACTTCGCCGGCTGGAAAGAACACTATTCGCTCTATCCTGCGACCGAAAAGGTCAGAGCTTCGCTCGAACGCGAACTCGCCGACTACGAAGTTCGCAAGGGAACGATTCGCTTTCCGCTTTCAGAGCCCGTCCCAGGCGAACTCATCGCGAAAATCGCCAAGATCCGCGCGAAAGAAACGGCGTTGCTTTCGGACGAGCGTCGAGCAACGCGCAGCAAAGTCTCCACGAGTAAGAAGAGCGCGAGTAAGAAGAGCGCGAGTAAGAAGAGCGCGAGTAAGAAGAGCGCGAGTAAGAAGAGCGCGAGTAAGAAGAGCGCGAGTAAGAAGAAGAAAGTTAAGTTAAGCTAAGTGAAGAAAAGGAAAAGGAAGCGCGGCCGCGAGGGAAGGGGGTAGCCTCGCGGCCGCTCGTGAATTAGTGAGACGCCCACGGAGCGGAGGGGAATGTCACACCGCAGCGTCTCGATTTCTGGTAATTGCATCGCCCGTGCCAGAGCCTGCTTTGGCGCTGTTTTCCCGATCGCCACCGCGCTAAATCCGAGATTTTGCGCGCCCTAGACGCTCGACCTCTGACGATCGGATCATGGGGTGTCGCAATCGAAACTCGCTGAGCACGCGAGTTACACACTGCGCATAATCGGCTGCGCACTGCCGGTCGATGGCGAAACAGCTCACTGCGATATGCACGAGTCGAGTCGGCGTCCACTCCACCGCCGAGTGACATTTGCTATGCGGCAGCGCTGCAAGACGCCGAAGGACGGATTCTTGGGGTTGGATGGTCACGGGCCACGTCGCAAGCGTCGCAGCCTTCGGCGTCGTATGACGGCGCGCCGCCATGCGCGCGGAATCCCACGCGCTTCGAGCCCGCGGCAAGAGCGCTCCGTTCAGCTGTCACCGGAGCGCGTCGTGGAAAACGAGCCGTTCTTCGGGCGCGGCTAAGAAGTATTTCACGTTGCACTTGGCGCGGTCGAGGGCCGTGCTTTGGCCAGACCTTAGAATCGTTCACGTTGTGTCTGGCGCGGTGGGATCGTCTCGCGACAGATTGAGTTCGAGTTCGAACTCAATCTTCGAACTGTAACGGCGCACTCCGCGCAGACTTCGGCGTCAAGCCCTCAAGTGAACGGTATTAGTTCTGAGATTGGCCCCTAGCTTTCGCAGATCTTTCGTCAGAAATTCGGGTCGGAATTCAGCGGGCCCGGCGACGGCGAAGTGCGCTGAATAGGCCGAGGACGCCAAACAAGGCGAGCGCGGAACCCGTGCTACGTGCACCAGGGGTCACCGAGCAACCCGCACTCGACGTCGAATCGGCATCGCTTGCGCTGCCTTTGTCGTCAGCGTTGTTGGTAGGGGGCGTAATGGCGCCATCCGACGCCTCGCCGCGGGTATCCGAGCCCGACGTGGGGATCCCCAGCGAATCGTGACTGATGCCGCGAGTATCGCCGCCGATCAGCGAGTAATAGGGAGGAACGCATTGCTTGGTCTCGGTCGGGGGCGGGCAATCAGGGGTTGGGGTCGGACCGGCGCCGCCTCGCGCACCCGCGCCCGGGTCCGAGTCGGGCGCGCCGCTCGCACAAGGCGCACTCGAAACGAACGTGGCGCAGGTCCAACCGGAGAGGCAGTCGCTATCCGCGGCGCAAGTCACGGGGTCCGTGTGACAGGACTTTTCCTTCGAGTCTTCGCAGGTGCAGCTCGGCTCTGGCGGGGGTATCGATGCGCTGCCGGCACTCGCGCCGCTGCCGTTGCCACCAGGGCTAGGCGCAGAGCCGCTGCCGCTGCACGAGCACTGCTCGGTCGACTCACAGCGAAATCCTGCACCGCAGTCGCTGGCAGTGGTGCACGGCAAGGCGTAGCGCGGCGCGCACGCACTCTGCGTGGTGGTCGTACAGTCTGACACCGGCTCCGGGCACTCTTGATTGGGCGCGCAGTCGGAGACCGAGCAACTCTGACTAGTAAACGTGTAACAGACCATCCCCTCCGCACAGTCACTGTCGGCGACACACGGCGCGGGCTGACAGGTCTTGTACTCCGAGCGGCCGCAATCAGCTGGTTGCGAGTCACACTTTTGACCGGCCGGGCAAGTGGGGACCGCACACTCCACGGCGCCGCTGTCGTGGCACGTCCACCCCTTTGCACAGTCGGAGTCCGCACTGCAGGTCTTTTCAGCGCGCGCCAAACTGGGCACCAAGAGCAACGGCGAAAAAGCCAACAGTGAGGCAAGGGTCGAGAAAGCGCGCATGGTTCAAGCTCCTGGAAAGCGGTCCAGCCACACTAGAGCACGCGACGTGCCAAGCGAAACGCCGGAGGTTTCCCCCGAAATACCCACGTTTTCTGGCCTCTGTGCCAAAGCTGTGCCGCATGACCCCGACCAGCCGGTCACGGTGAGTGCGCAGACTACAGCCGTACCTGGGCCTACTCGCTCGGGTCAGTCGTTCGCTCGTCCGCGCCGCCGAAGGCTATGCCGGTCACGCCGAGACGCGTGACCATCAACCCAAACTCCCCACTTCGTCCGGACTTGCCGAGCGAAGTGGGCAGTGAGCGAGCTTAGAACTCGCTGGGTTGCAATCAGGGCTTTGGCGTCTTCACTGGGTCGTGCCAGCGGCTGCCTGGCGCGAGCAAGCGGTTCGCGTCGCCCGGACCCCAAGTGCCCTTTTCGTACTCGTAGATCGGCGCGGCGTTGCCGAGGATCGGTTCCACGATGCGCCAGGCGGCGATCACGCCGTCTTCACGCGCGAACAAGTTGGCGTCGCCTTTCATGGCGTCACCGATCAAGCGCTCGTAAGCGCCCATCTCGGTCGCGGTTTGGTTCGAGAGGTACAGTTCGACGTTGTCGCCCGACATCGCTTCACCGGGGTGCTTGGCGCGAGCGCCGATGGCGATCGCGAAATCCGGCCCGAGACGGAAGCGAACGTAGTTGGCGCGCTCCGCGAGCGGCTCGGAAAACACTTGATGGGGCGGGCGATGAAACTCGACCAGCACCTCGGTGGCCGTAACTGGTAAATTCTTGCCCGTGCGCACGTAGAACGGCACGCCGGACCAACGCCAAGAATCGATGTGCAGGCGCAGCGCCGCGAATGTCTCGACCGTCGAATCCCGAGCAACGCCCTCTTCCGAACGATAG
>Ga0247766_1000272_pt1 | contig 11163 bp, 8 predicted proteins | sample UWRJL223509R6_FD_179946 | JGI IMG/M metagenome (GOLD analysis project Ga0247766, IMG submission 179946) | Plant litter microbial communities from Arlington Agricultural Research Station in Wisconsin, United States - UWRJ-L223-509R-6 | ecosystem: Environmental > Terrestrial > Plant litter >...
CGCTCCTCTCCGTCCGAACCCGCTGGAATGTTCCATTGTTTTTGTTGATGGTCGCGCGACCCGTCGAGTGGCGTCCGAGCCTTCGGCGTCTTTGACGTCCTGAAGTTGAAGACGACAATCCGCGGATTTCTCCCTGAGCGCGACACGCGAACCGCGTGCCCAAGAAGCCCGACCGCACGCGATCGAGCTTCACGAATGTGTCAGGCGAGGCTCAGCGCGCCGTGGTTGAAGCCGGGTTCGCCGTACGTGGTGCGCGCGTCTCCGAACAGGTTCAAAATCGCGACCAGCAGGTCATTCGAGGTGCGTTGACCGCCGGAGAACTTGAGGTGCCGACCTGTCTTCAGGCCACCCCCGTTGCCGGCCAGAATGAACGGCATGTTGTCCTTGCGATGGTTACCTGGGTGGCTCAACTCGGAGCCAAAGAACACGACGCTTTCATCGAGCAAGGTGTGGCCACCCATGTCGACCTTGTCCATCGCTTGCAGCAAGTACGCGTGCTGCTCGGCGTACCAGGTATCGATCTTGGTGCACTCGTCAGCTCTGAACCCGCCGTCGTGCTGGTAAAAGTGATGGTGGCTGTTTAGATTGAGCCAGGGGAAGGTGTGCTTGGCCTCGGTGTCGGTCCATTGAAAGGTGCCGACGCGAGTCAGGTCGCAAGCCATCGCCATCACCATCATGTCCATCATGAACTGGCCGACCTTGGGGATGAGCGCGTCAGTCGACGTATCGACGACGGAACCATTGTCCGAAGACTGCAAACCGGTCGACGGATTGTAGCCCTTGGTATCGACCGCAGTCGGCGCCTTGCACACGCTGGTGCCCTGCACGATGGTGTCCAGGTTCAGTTCGATTTTTCGGATCTTGTCCAAGTGCTCTTGGAGTTTGAGCTTATCGGCGGCGCCCAAGCGTGCGGCGAGCTTGGTGTAGCGCTTGTCGAGCAAGTCGAGCACGGATTTGGTGCGCGCGGTCTCGATCGCGCGGGCGCCCGAGGTGTCCGGCGCCAGATTGGCGAACATCTTGAAAATCTGCTGCGGATCGATCTGCGGCTGGATCGGGCTGTGCTTCCCCTCGTAGGCGAAGTTGAGCGAGTTGATCGCGGACAGGCGCCCATGCGACTTGCCCGTCGCCCAACGCACGGCCATCTCGAGCGTGGGCTGAGTATACGGGGTCGTGCCCGTCGCAAAGCGGTTGGCCAGGACTTGATCGATGGAGGCATGGCCCGAGTAGCTGTCGGCGCCGCTCACCTGCTTGCTGCCCGTCAGCAGACCGACGATGCCCTCTTGGTGCTGCTCCCCGGTACCAGCTGGCCCCATCTTCAGCCCTTGCAGGAACAGAAGCTTTTTCTGGATGGCCGCGAGTGGCTTGTTGATCGTGTTCATCACCGGCGCGTCGCTCGTGCCGGTAGGCCAGAAGCGATCCGAGGGAACGGTGCCATTCTGATCGCTGAAGGTGACCGTGCCCCCGGGTTGGAACACGGTGAGGAAGCGTTTGGCCGTCGTTACCGATTGCGCGCTCGCCGTCTTCTCGGGGCCCATGATCTCGAGCCAGGGTAGAGCAATGGCGACGCCCGTGGCGCCGCGCAACATGGCCCGCCGACTCAGCCGAAAATTCCGCATGACCATTACTCCCGCACCGCTGGTAGATAATTGAAGGCGTCGCTCTCGGCCACGGAGAGCAATAGCTTCTGCACGTTGTAGCCGGAGTCTTTGAACTTGGTTTGAACCGAGAGCACCGAGCAAGTGTCCGCCCCGGTCGAAGGGAGCTTCCGCCCGTAGGCGTAATTTACCCAGTGTGAAGCCAGGCACGCCTGCGCCACGGGCGACTCGGCCATGCGCTGCGCGAATTCGCCTGGCCCGTTGAACGTGCCGAGCAGGGGCGAATCACCCGAGGCGTCGATGGGCTTGTTCTGCTCGGTGTCACGCCACTGACCGATGGGGTCGTAGTTCTCGAACGCAAAGCCCACCGGGTCCATGTTGCTGTGGCAGCCTCTGCACACCCCGTTGCTGCTGTGCTCCGTGAAGCGTTCGCGCGTGGTCTTGGTCGGATCGTCCGGCGGAGTCTTGACCAGGGCCGCGATCTCGCCCGTGGGCAGCGGAATGTTTTGACACAGCAGCTTTTTGACGATGAAGCCACCGCGCGTGACCGGGTTACCCTTGTTCGAGGCCAACGGCCCCGCGACCATGCCCGCCTGAGTCAGCAGACCGCGGCGATGGCTGAGATCTAGAGGGACTTTGCGAAATTCGGACCCGGTCACGCCGGCCATGCCGTAGAACTTTGCCAGGTCCTCATTCACGTACGTGTAATCGGCGGTCAACGCCGCGGGCCACGTCCCTTCACCGTCGAAGATCACGTGCTCCAGGAACGTCTCGGTTTCCTGCCGCATGGCAGCGCCGATCTTGGAGCTGAAGCCGGCAACACCCGTTCGTTCCAGCTGCGCAAGGTTCGCGATCGGCAACAAGTTGTCGAAAAAGAACGTGACCAACTTGCGGGCCTTGGGATCGGCCAGCATGAGCGCGGCCTGGTTGCGCACGCCCTCGGTGGTGTCGAGAGCGTGCGCGGCGGCCGCCGCGCGCAGCGAGTCGTCCGGTTGCGTGCCCCACAAGAAGTAGGACAGGCGCGTCGCCATCTCGGTCCCCGTCGGGCGCAGCAGGTCCGCACGACCCGCGACCGGCATACCGAGCTCCGGTCGGTACAGAAAGTCAGGTGACTGCAGCGTAAACTCGAGCACCGAAGCGACGCTCTTGGCGAAGGTGGACGCGACACGCGAGCTTTGGAACAGCGCAACCACTTCATCCGCTTCACCCGCTTCGAGCGGGCGACGGTAGGCCTTCGGCAGTAAACCCTCCACCAAGCCGCGCACGCACGCAACTTCCGCCGAGGCTGCGATGTTCGCCGCGCAGGGCAGGAACTTGTTCAACGTGTCCGGCGCGGTGAGTGCGGCGGCGATGCTTTCGGCGACTGCCTTGTAGTCGGCCGCCGTGCGGTCGGAGACGGGCTGATTGTCCGCGTCGTTACCGAAGCCGTTGCCCTCGACCTCTGCGGCAAGGTTCACCGCCTGATTGGTGGTGTCGAGCTTCAAGTCGACGACGGTGTTGTTGTACTCGAAGCGCGTCAGCCGCCGCAGGGGCGCCCGAGTCGGCACCGGACTTTGGCAATCCACAGCGGTGACCGAGCCCCCGGCCCCGCTTTGGCCGCCGCTGGTCAGCCCGCTGCCGCCGCTGCCGCTCGATGAGCCCGGCGGGCCACCGCCAGTGCCCGTGATCCCCCCCGTGCTGGGCCTATCCGAGGGCCCGGGTGGGGAGCCACCGGCGTCTCCCAGGCACCCACAGAGGCCCAGAGCAGCAATTGGAGCGGCAAATTTCAGCCCGCTCAGCCGCGGTGAAAAATATCTCATGGACATGGATTTTCCGCGGCGAAAGCGCCGCCCTTACCCCCCGATAGTGGGCGGGGGGTGGGCGAAGGTTTCCGCAATCTTCAGTGACGCGAGAGGGGCTCGAAAAACGGCCAGGATCCCCCTGCCCTCACTCAGTCACAAGTCAGCCGCGCCTCGGCCCAGTCCGCGTGATCGTGATTGTTGTCGCCGTTCGAGCCGACGAACAGCCGCAAGTCTTGACGTCCTTGCAGCGAGACGTCGACTGGTAGCGCCGGACTCGTGCCAGTCAGCGTACCGCTGTCGAACAGCTTCTCGCCGTCGGACCAGACTTGAAAGACGACGGAGCCCTGGCTGCCCACCTCGTCGTCGACGCCGATCTGTGCGCTGAAGCGCGTGCAGGCGCCAGCGAGTCGAAAGCGCAGCAGCGAGGGAGCATGCACCCCCAACCCGCTTTGGTAAGCCTGGTCGCCAATCTGCAGGGCGCGACCATCGCCGGCCTCTTGCTCACCGTTGCTGCTGTTCCGCTCCACGGGTCCAAACCCGTTCGAAGCGTAAGTCCAGGGCAGATCGCCGAGTGCAGCTTCGCCGACGGGCCTTGCGGGCTCCGCGCCGACCACACGCAGGGTGAGTACGTCGTGGGGTTGAACCGTCACGGCAAGCTCATCGTCGGCCGGCCCGAGCTCCTGATGCGCCCACAGATCGCGGACGCTCGCGGAGCCTGGATCGAGCCAAATTTCCGACCAGGTCAAGGTAGTGCTGATGGCAGCCTCGCCGCGGTTGAGCAGCACCACCCCGCGCGCCCCGCAGCCTTCGATTGGTTTGGCAAAAATCTGCAACGCGCCCTCGTCTCTCACGAGTGCTCCTTGCAGGCCGATGGGATCCTGATCCAGGGCGATGACTTCTGGGTTGGTGAGGATGCCCCGCGTCGTCTCGGTCATCGTCGTCAGATCGTGGCCCGCGAGCAGGGGTGCCGACAAGATCGACCACAGTGAGAAGTGACTTCGCTGCTCGCTTTCGCTGAGCGTGCCATTGCCGACCTCGAGCATGTCCGGATCGTTGAACGCGCCGGGCCGGCCATAGGCAGCAAACTTTGCGTTCGCGTCCAGATTCGAAAGGATGGAGGCCCAGGTCGGACTGATGACGTTGCCCGTCCGAAAATGCTGAGCGACGTTCGGTAGCCAATTGGCAAACGGCGAAACGGCCAAGCTCAACACGATCGGGCGCCCGCTCTCGCGCAGCGCCGCAGCCATGAGCTCGACGTCGGCTCTATCGTTGACCGCGTCGTTGCAGGCCACGAACTTCAGCAGGTCAAGCCCCCACGCCGCGTACGTGGTGGCGTCCTCGGTATGGTGATTGGCCGGAATTCCGCCGCAGTCGCTAGCGTGGCGAAAATAACCGAATTGGAAGCCATTGTCATGGAGGTGAGCGCCGAGAGCCGCCATGCCACTCGGAACCTTTGCGGGATCGATGCGAATCTCTTCCGTCTCGCTTCGCGAGAGCTCCCAACAATCGTCGAGGTCGACATAGCGATAGCCCACGGCCCGCATGCCGCTCGCGATCAAAACGTCGGCGCTGTCTCGCACTTTCTGCTCATCGAGCACGGTCGAGCAACCGAAGGCGTTCCAGCCATTCCAGCCCATGACTGGGCGGGCCGCGAGCAACCCGGCGGGCACCACGGAGTCGCACCGCTCCGTTGGCTGATTGGGTTGACCTCCGAAGCCACCGCTTGGCATCGCCGGCGGGTCGGCGTTGGGATAGAGCTCGATGTCTATGCGTCCACATGCACAGCAGGCCGCCCACGCGACGAGCGCGATGGCGTTCTGAATCGGTGGTTTAGAGATCGATGCCAAATTTGACTCCGAACTCGGCTGCGATTGGCCACAGACTCAAGACCGTCTCGCCTTGCACCAGGTAGCGCTGAGGTCGCGGCAAGTACGATGCTTTCACGCCAAGACCCAAGTGCAAAGACCCGCCCAGCATGAAGGCAAGGTCGCTTCCCGCATCCAACGACGGCACGACACGGTGCGACTCAGCCGCCTGTCCGATGGCATTTGAAACACCGAAGAGCTCGGAGAAATGCGCCGTAAACCCGCCGAACAACGAGCTTCGGAGCAAACGATTCCCCACGAGCTGCCCCGTCAGTGCCGCCGACAGCGATAGCTCTCGATAGCTGCCAGAGAAATTTGCAGTCTCGATCGCGACGCCCGCACTCGAGGCGGCGGACAATCCCGCACCAAGCCGGGTGGAGCCGGGTCGAAACCACCACAGCCCGCCGATCCCACCGGAGACCAGCGTGGAGCCTGGTGCGAAGAAGCGCACGTTTGCCGAGCCGTCGAGTGTGAACCGATGATTTGCCGTCTGAGGCACGCCGGGTGGGGCGCCCAGGCGCTCGATTGCGGGAGCAACCGTAGTCGTGCGTAAAAGCGCCTTGAGACTTAGGGCCACCGATGCCGCGGCGGGGCTCGAGAACGGCGGGCGCTCCGGGAGCTCGCGGGTGATGACCTCATTCGTCTCCGCGTCATAGATCCAAAGCAGCGAGCCCTGTTCCGACGCAGAAACCCAGACAATGACGCTCACCGACAGCTGCTGACAGAGCGCAGCCGCGCGGTGTGCTGCCATGGGTAAGTCGACGCCGGGCGAGGGTTCGTGTGTGAATCGAGCGGTCACTCCCCAGGGAGACAGGGCAAGCAGGATGGCGTGGGCGAGCTCCTGGTCGGCATCGATCAACGCAATGCTCCGATCCTGTGCGAGCGCTGGGCGCGCGAGGAGCATCAGGCAAAGGAGGATGGCGCTTACGAACCGAGAGCCCAGGAGCAGCACGTAGGCGGACGTTACTCCAATCTGGAGAGCAATAGCCGTGCGTCTGGAGCATTTGCTCCGGCGGGGAAACGCCTCAAATATTGGGTCAAAATCCGACGTGCGGCGATGCGGTTGCCACGCGCCGCTTCCAGCCGCCCGTGTGCGAACAAAGCGTTGGACGCCCAACCGCTGGAGCCGCTCTCGATTCCTTCGTAGAGCCGAATGGCTTCGGCCGGCTCTTTGGCTTCGATTCGCGTTGCCATTTCGAACTGATGTTGGACGCTAGGTGGCGAAGCCTCCGTCGTCGCATTCTCTTCTTTGGCCTCCTTGGCCTCCTTGGCCTCCTTGGCCTCCTTGGCCTCCTTGGCTACCCGCGGCCTTGGTGCCGGCTCGCGTGGGCGGAGCGCGCTGGCGGATGAGCCAGCGGAGCTAAGGGCTTCCGGCAGTTCGTGCGGTCGGGGAACTTCAGCTACCGAGGGCGTCGAGCTGGCTGCCGTGGTCAGCGGTGGTGGCCATGTTTCGCCGGCCTTCACGGAGCTCGAGCGTCCGCGGAACTTCACCCGGACCAGCCCCTCCTGGACCGTCACGCGGGCAACTTCCTCTTGGCGCGTTACGGTGAAGCGCGTACCCACCACCTCCACGCTCAGCTCTCCGGCCTGCACGAATAGCGGTGCCCCGGGACGTCGATGAGCCACCTCGCACGTCACCTCACCGCGGTCGAGCACGATCAGAGCACTTTCTTCGGCACTGCCGCTCACGACGACAGCCGACTGTGGGCTCACGTCGAGCAGCACGCCGGGCAAGGCCACATGCGAAGCCGTGACGCCCGTCGAAATGCGCGAAACCGTCGGCGCAACGCTACGATTCGAGCGACTCAGCGCGAGCACCACGAGCAGCAGGCTCGCCGCCAGGCCGAGCGCCCACACACTCGCGCGTCGTGTCGAGAACGGCGCCCGCTGATTCGAGTCGTGCGTCGAAGGCAGCTCGCCCGCGTCGAGTCGCGCAAAAACGCGCTGCTCGATCTTGTTCCAACGCGGCTCCGAAAGCGGCTCGAATTCCAGCTCGAGTACGCGGGCCCGAGGGCTTTCGCTGCTGTTTTTTAGGGGCGGATCAGACTTTGACATGATTCATCTCTTCCGAGAAACCTGGGCCGTGCCGACGACGAACTCGCTGAGCAGCGGGTCGTTCTCCGCACGCTTTTCGATGTTGCGGCGGGCGCGAAACACCCGAACCTTGGTGGTCACGAGCGACGCCTGCATCAGGCTTGCCACCTCTTTCAGCGGCTTGTTGTCGAGCTGGTGCAAGGTGTACGCAATGCGTTGTGACGGTTCAAGGCGATCCAGAAGCGCATACAGGCGGCGCGCTGCCTCGCGATGCATGACGCGCTGCTCGGCGCTGGCGTCACCCGCTACCACCTCGTGCACGGGCTCCAACCGGGGCACCAGGGCTTTGCGACGGAAGTAGCCGTAGGCGACTCGCACCGTGCAGCGCTCGACCCAAGTGGAGAGCCGCGACTCACCGCGGAACGTGCTGAGCGAGCGAAACACCTCGAGGAAGGCATCTTGAATCAGGTCCTCGAGGTGCTGGCTGTGGCCTAGAATGCGAAACAGCGTCCAATGGACGTGATCCCGCTCGCGCGCGAACAGTGCCCGCTGGGCCTGGCGGTCGCCCGCCACGCAGCGCCTGACCAACTCCAGATCTTCCGGAGCAGTCACTAGCCCTGGGGGCACCGGACGCAGTCCTTCATTCGTCACTTCGCTTTAGTGACGATACGCCTGGCTCAGGTTACGGAAGATTCGTGGCTCATGACGTTTTTCTCAGCCAGCCACGACTGCGCAAACCTTTGAAATTACTGATGATACGATCATGGCAGTTGATGTCGCTTCAGCACGGGCCAGCCCAAGGTGGCATTGCCTTGCTCGTGCCCGCCACCCGTCTTGGTACAGACGATTGACTCGACGCCGCTGGGACATTGCGCTGCCGCGAAGCCCTGGCAGTTGTTTCCGAGGTCCTTGGCTTGCCCCGTGCAACCATTCAGCTCGCCCCACTTTTTCATACTGTTGATGGCCCCCAGGAAGTGGATGGGGCGCACGAGATCCGAGAGTCCACCGTTATAGATCGCCGCGGTGTCCTGGGTGCCACGGAACGTGATGACGGTAATGGGGCGAGTCGGCTTGCAGGTAGCAAGGTGCTCTTCGAGTAGATCGAAGGCAGCGGGTGCAACGGCCGCGAAGATATCCGTGGCTCGGCAGGCAAGCTGGTGCGACATGGCGCCGCCCATTGAGAAACCGGTGGCATAGACGCGCTTGGGATCGACGCAGCCGAGGCGTTCGACCTCAGAAACGAGTGCCCTGGCGAAGCCGATGTCGTCGATGTCATCGGCGCAGCACGGCCCCATGTTCCAGTCGCCGATCGCCGTTGGAAAGGCCATCAGCACACCGTCAGCGTCGACTACCTTGGGATACGGAGAGTCGCTCGCCTGGCTCATGCCGGTTCCGCCGTGTCCGTGGAAATCGACGACTAACGGCACGGGCGCCGTGCCCTTGTATGCCGAGGGGACGTGGAGCACGTAGCTACGGCTCTTGCCGCCCACCTGTAGCGTGCGGTTCGTGTTACCCGGGTCTAAAATCTTGGCGGGACAGGACACCGAACCCGAGCCTGCCGAACCTGAACCACCGGAACTCGAGCCTCCCGAACCCGAACCACCGGAACCCGAACCACCGGAACTCGAACCACCGGAACTCGAACCACCGGAACTCGAGCCACCGCTCACGCTCCCGCCTACGCCCGAGGTTGCTCCTCCTTCAGAGCCCGCACCCGCGGTCGCCGGAGCTCCCGCAGTCGGTCCGGGCGCGCTCGTGCCGCCTGCTCCTCCCTGCCCTTGGCCTGGTGCCGCGCCAGCGGCGCCGCCGGCGGGGATCCCGGCAGACCCCGCGCTCACCGTGCCGGAGCCCGCAGTGCCTTGCGAACCCTTCGGCCCGCCTGCGTCGCCACAGGCTGAAACGAAGGTCAGCGCACCAGTCGCAATCAGGCCAGACGTGAACTTCGACCAGTGATGCATGGGTGCGATTCCTTTCCAGGTGGAGTCCGGACCATCGCACTGCCGTTCGAGTGGCGCAATGGGAGTGCTCGGGTATGTGTGCGCGCAGCAGGCCTGAGCGATCCGGAAGGCCGCAACTGGCCGCTCGCGATGGTACTGGACCCGAGCGTCTTGATCAGCGTCGCTCGAGCGCAATTAATGGGCCCTGGCGCGCGAACGGTGCATAGCCTATGGCCTGCAATTCGTCGACGTCACGCAGGCCCGCGAAGCTGACGATGAATCGTGGCCGAGTCTGCCGAAGACAGCGCTCGTGCGAGCCCTGCCACTCGTCGCGACGGTACTTGAGCTCAGGATCGTGCAGCGGGAACTCGGCGAAGAAGCGACATGGCGAACCCAGACCAGAGACCTGATAGATAGCCGGCTCGAAGCCCCGCACCTGGAGCTCGTCTCCCGCCCGCGCGCGCGTTCGGATCTGGCGTCCGAGCTTTTCTTGGTCGGCGTAGACATAGCTGTACCCGCCCACAAATGGGCGAAGGAACTGCGCGCGCTGGTCGATCTGGAGCGCGTAACGGCTGAAGTCCTCCACGTACCTCGGGTAGGACTGAAAACTATTCGTGAGCCACGGTGGACCGAAACACATCACCGCCGAACACCAGGCCACCGGTAGCCAGCGTTGCCACGCCGGTCCGAGCCAGTCGAGCGATTGCAGAACCAGCTGGACCAAAAACAAGAGCACGACGCCCCAGTGGTACCCGTAGAGCTTGCCTTGCGCCTCGACTGCCGCGACCGACACGCTCAACAGGGCGAGCGTCGTCGCGAAGCGCAGGAGGGGCACCGGAGCTCGCGCCGACACGACGCGCCAGGCGACGAACAGCGAGGCGACCAGCACCGGCCAGAACAACACCCAGCCCACGACCAGCCAATACTGCAGCGTCGACCACAGCAGCACAGCGTGCGGCAAGTGCTTCTTTTGCACGTAGAACGCGTTGTAGCCAATCAGGACGTCGTACGCTTCTGCCAGTCCGCCACGCAGCGCGAAATAGCCAACGAAACCGAGCGGGACCAAGACGGCTCCGATCGAAAAACAAAGCCAGCTGAGCGCGGTCCCGCGCCAGCCGCGACCCGTTCTGAATTCCTCGACCGCCAGCACCGCGACGAACACGGGAAACGTGAGCAGCGCGGGAAATTTGAGCACGAACGCGAGCCCACTCGCGAGGCCGACGGCAAGGGCCCGGCGCCGGGGCGGCGAACGCTCGAGCGCGAACACCTGCGCGCACACGAGCGACAGACCCTCCCAGAGCTCGCACTGCGCGGTGTCCCAGTAGTCGAGCGTTCCGAAGTAGAACGTCGCAAGCAGCGCCGAGCCTGCCCACGCTTGGCGCCCATTCGGTCGGGCACCGGTCGCTGCACGCCAGAGCACAAAGCCACTGCCAAGCACGGCCGCAAGCTCGAACGCGCGAATGCCCCATTGCGCGTCGCCGCTGAGCCAATTCGCCAAGCGATGGATGGCGTAAATGCCCGGCGGTTTTTGGTCGAAACTGTCTCGATAAGGCAGGGCGCCCCGCGTCGCCCACTCGCGCGCAACGTAGAAGTAAAGCCCTTGATCACGCCCAAACGGATAGCAAAGCGTTGGCGCGAACCACAGTGCGAGCGCTAGCCAGGCGAGCCATGGGCGAAGGGGGCGAATGCGCGACAGGGCCGTGCGCAGTCCGGGGGTCATGGGCGAAGGCGGTGGAGAGATCGACGGTCAGTATTTTCGCTCGATCGTTCGTTGGTTGCCAATCGAAGCCCCCCCTTCCTCCGACTCTAGCCTCGCCCGTTGTATAGGCTCGGACGCCCGCGCGGCTGGGCGCTACACGACACCAACGGAAGGAGCAGCAGCCTCCTCGAAACATGCAGCGACCGCTCGGACTTCGACGGTCAGCCACTCTGCCGCTGGGCATTCGGCGGC
>Ga0247766_1000273_pt1 | contig 11159 bp, 6 predicted proteins | sample UWRJL223509R6_FD_179946 | JGI IMG/M metagenome (GOLD analysis project Ga0247766, IMG submission 179946) | Plant litter microbial communities from Arlington Agricultural Research Station in Wisconsin, United States - UWRJ-L223-509R-6 | ecosystem: Environmental > Terrestrial > Plant litter >...
CGTGGTCGTCGTATTCCAAGGCGTGACGCGGTTAGTCTCTAGATCGAGGAGGGCGACCTTGGGTTCGCCCTCGCGCACGTCGCGTTCGCCGACGATCGCCGCGATTCCGCCGTTTTCGCGTGGTAGCCAGAACAGCGGCTGCCATACCCCGAGCAGCGCTGGGGAAACATTCAGCTCGGTCCACACGCCGACACTTCGCCGCACGCAGGCCGCGCCCTCGGCTGGAGCACCCGAGCAACTCGCGAGGATGCTCAGCGTGTGGCCTGCGAGAAATTGCGGCGAGCCCGGGAAGGTCTTTTCGATCACGGGGGCCCCGGTGAGCGCGCGTGAAATTACCGTCGTGATCGGCTTCGAGCCATGGTTCACACACACGATGAGCCCTTCGTCATCGAGTGAAACCGGCATGCAGCTCGAGCCTTCCGGGCCGACTTCTTTGATCGCCGAGGCGCTCCCCGTATGTAAATCGACGATCAGCGTGCCGCGACCTTCCCCCACCCAGGCGCGCATCCCGGAGAGCGGTAGACCGTCGCTGAACGCTCGCCGCAGGCGCTCGGCGTCTTTGACTGGGGGGCGCCAAGCGCGCTTTTCGCCAGCAAATGCGCGGCGAGTAAACTGGCCGTCTGGCTGCAACCAAGCGCCGCCCCCTGCCACCGCGAGCGCGATTTCATTGCCTTCTTCGCGCAGCCCCGCAACGGACGTTCCGAGCAGCGAAGTCGCGTCCTTCCAGCTCTTGCCAGCGTCGGTCGAGCTGAGTGCGCGACCGGTCGCGTCCAAAGCCAGGGCTCGGCCGTCATCGGTGGCCAGCACCTCAATCACCCCCTTAGGTGATAGTGGCAATCGCCGCGGCGGGTCGAGGGCAAACGCCCGGCGCGGCGAGCCAGAGGTGAGCAACAATAGATAATTCGGCCCGAATTCGACACCGATCGCGTTCGTCGGCAGCGACGTGACCGGCGTCAGCGGCGCCGTGAACGAGCGCGCGTGATAAAGCACGTCGCTCCAAAAGACGAAGCCTCCACCGAGGCGAGCGGGTACCGGCACACCACCCATCAAGTGCTCGCTCGTGCCAGGAGCTGCGACCTCGACCGAGCCGTCAGGGTTGACGATCGCGCGACCGGGCGCACCGTCTGTAATGATGCCGACGCGTCCGGCTTCGAGCCCGCGATGCATCATGAAGTCGGTGACGCCGAGAGACGCGAAGCGGTACACCGGTTCGACCGCGACCGCTGGCCTGACTGCGGCAATCGCAGGCGCAGCGGTGTTCGTGTGGCGCGCACCGCACCCGGTCTCGAGAGCGAAGACGAACAGCGTGAATACCCAACGCGACACCCCGAACATGACCGGCACGCTACCACAGGCCGTAGCAAGCGAGTCTGCAGCCACGCGACGCCGAAGGCTGCGCCGCGCTGCGGCTTGCTCGGTGACCATCGAAAATCAAGCCCCGGACCCGAGCGAACGCAACGCCTGCTCGATTGCCGCAATCGTGTGGCGACGGGATTTTGGCACGTCTTGCTCGCGGTAGCGCAGTGGCAAGGGCGAAGCGAGTGCACTTCGAAAAGCGTCGCTCGGACGCCGACCCAGAACCAACACCTTGAACAGCGGATTGCCTAGAAATCTCGCCAACGCGTCACGCTGTGCGCTCGCGCGCTGCAACTCGGGCAGCGCGTCGCCCGTTACGTCGCGTTCGGGCCCAAAGTGCACGACTTGCAAGCCTGAGTTTTCGGCAGCTTGGGCGAAGTCCGTGAAATTGACGTCCGCGGTCAAGTCTTGTGTACCGGGCGCACGGTAGGGATCGTTGGGCCTCGGCACGTAGTCCTGCCACTCACCGTAGACTCGAAATGGGAACTCGCCGCGACGCGTGCCTTGCAGCAAGCGAAAGGTCGAATCGCCGTAGTCGAGCGTGACGATGAAACCCGCGACCAGCGACTCGGCGAGCTCGCTGATGAACTGGGCAGCATGCAGGTTCACGTAAGTCACGACGCCCGACTCTTCGGCGGCGAGCGCGAGTGCATACTGCGCGGCGTTGGCTCTCAGATGCGCCGCCAGCTCGGGAACCGCGCTCGCGCAGACATACGCTTCCTCGAACCAAAGCCCGCTGAAGAGCGCGGCCCGTTGCTCTTCTGGCAGGCGGGAGAGCGCGCTCATCACCTCGGCGTAGGTCGCTGCGTCGAGGTAAAAATCGGCCGAATTTTCGACAATTTTGCAGTCGGCGCGAGCAGCTCGGTCACTCGCCTCGATGCGCTCCGCGAGCGCCTCACCGAGCGCGTCCTTGACCCCTGACTCCACGCGCGGAACGACCAGCGCGACCGAAGCGCTGCCTCGAGCGCTGAGGATCACTTTATGCACACCGAAGGCGTCCGGCAGCTCGTTGCTGAGCACGAATCCCGTGAGCCCGTGCGGGAAGTCGCGGTGCAACGTCTGGAGCGGAGTCCGCGCGTCCCCTGCCAAGACCGACGCGGCCGAACCGAGCAGAGCGGCTTGCTTCTCCCGCAATGAAGCGGATCGCTCGTAGATGCGATACCGCACGCGCGAAACGAACGTCAGCCAGCGCAGTCGGTCGTCGCCCCTTCGAGCCTCCGCTCCTTGCGCGACGGCATCCAAAAAGTCGCGCGCGAGGCGGCCGTTCCCTGCGCCGAACTCGATCACCGGAAACTCTGCAGTGTCTGCGAGCTCGCCATGCGCGAGCAAATCAGCCCAAGCCTGGAAGGCCCAGGCGGCCATCCACTTGCCGTAGTCCGGCGACAGCTCCTCAGGATGCGTGTCGAAGTGGCCCGACTTTCCGATCGCGACGCGACCCGCGTAGTAGCCAAAATTCGGGTCGTGAAGCGCCGTATCCATGTACAGCTCGAACGTTGGAAACGTCCGAACCGCAGCGACGCACTGTGCCGGGTCGAGAGAGAGTTCGCTGAACAGCTCGGGATTGGCGAGTACGCGGCTCGCTGCGCCCTCCTTCGTCAGCGGCGACAGACTAGCCAAGGTGCCCTCGTCGGTGTCGGAAAGCACGCGACCGAACGAGATGCGGCTCTTCATACGGCGCAGACTACGCGCACCTGGAACCAGCGCGAGCAGCTGGTCCAAGCTTCGGTAGGGCCAATGCGCGAGCAGCTGGTCAACGACGGCTTCGCGCTCGTCGCTCGGCGCCGCTTCGAGCAGCCGCAGCCAGCCGTCACGTCCGAGTTCGTTGACGCGCAGCGCGTGGGCGTCTTCTTGTGGAAAGCGCCCAATTTCACGCGCGAGGCGCTCGAGAAAATTCCTCAACGTGCGTGCCGAGTGAGCCTCTTTCGAAGCCGGCTCGCGTCGCTCGGCGAGTTCGAGCACGCCGAGCTTCGTCTGCAGCGGCATCAACCGCCACCAACGCTCGCGTAGATCCCCGCCGAACGAAGGCGGCAAACGCCCGGCGAGGAAACGCTCGACCCACGGACGATACGCGCGACCTTCCAGCGAACGCCCGAAATCGGCGACCCAACGCTGGGCCTCGAGCAAGGCTTGCTCTTCGCGCAGGCCGAGATCCCGATAGCGGTAGCGCAAGCCGCGCACCACCCCCTCGAATGCCAACGACGGATTTCCGAGCAAGACCGGAAGCCCGACCAGCTCTTCGTTCACGCTCCAATCCTCGTACGCCATCAGTTGCACCAGGTACAAAAGCAGCAGGTTTGGGCCAACGCCGGCTTCGCGTGCGCGCGCGGCGAGCAGTCTCAGCTCGAAGCTTCCGTCGCTGCGACGCTTGACCGCGAAATCGCCATCATTGACGTAGACATCGGCGATGGCCGTCCCGCCTTCGAGATCGGGGTCGTAGTGGTAGACGAGGGCCGCAATCATTTCGGCCAGCAGATTTGCCGTCGCCTCGGCTCCGAGTCCCAGGACCCACGATTTGTTGCCCTCCGACAGCTCGATCTGGATCGCGCCCAGACCGAAGGTGATGGTGTGGTATTCCGGCAAGGCCTCGAAGATCGCGCCTGGGACGCTGCCGACGAGCGTCACGAGGGCTTCGGGAGCGACCGCAAAGCGCGTGAGTCCTTTGGCGATGAAGGCGCTCAGGTGCTCGAAATTCAGCCGTGGAACTTCGCGCTTCGCGCGACCGCGCGCACCCAGCTCATCCAACACCCTGGGCACTTGCAAGACGAAGGGCCCGCGCTCGCTTTGGCACACGATGTCCCAGGTGAATACACCCATGCGCCCCCAACCCATTTCGCAGGGTCCCCGCAGGCGCTGCAGATCTTCGACCAAGTCAGGCAGCGACTCGAGTTCGATCTGCTCGCTGACCCGTCCGTCGTATAGGCGCGCTGGATGAGAGCTGACCAGGTTGTCGCGCGACCATCGACTCGACAGCAGCGAAGAGGGTGCAGAAAGGCCGATACGCGACGTCACGCGTCGGCAGCGTAGGCCATCTGCCGCGCGGATCCGCCGGAAATGTTGACGCGCCCGGCCGATCTCTGAATGGTTTCTCCATGCATTCGGCTCGCGCAGCTCAGGCATTGTCTGCCCACCAGCTCTTCGTTCAACGCGATCTCGCCCAGCTGCTCGAGCAGCACGCGAACAGCGAACCCGATCGGCATTTGCTCGAACTATTCGAGCGCACGGCGAGAGATGTGCCGGCCTACGCGAAATTTCTAGAGGAGCACGGCATCGAGCCCGCTACAATTCGCACGCTCGAGGACGTTCGCAAACTGCCGCTGACTACCAAGGCCAACTATCACCATCGCTATCCGCTTACCGAGCGTTGCCGCGAGGGAGACTTGAGCGAAAGCCACATGGTCGCCGCCTCTTCGGGCTCGACCGGTGAACCCACGTTTTGGCCACGCGCCTTCGTGGACGAGCTCGCGGTCAGCGCGCGCTTCGAGCAAGTGTTCCGAGACAGCTTTGCCGCCAACACGCGGCGCACCCTAGCGGTGGTCTGCTTTCCCCTCGGCACGTGGGTGGGCGGCATGTTCACCGCAAGTTGCTGTCGGCACCTCGCAACCAAAGGCTATCCAATCTTGCTCGTCACACCGGGCAACCAAAAGGCAGAAATATTTCGCGTCGTGCGCGCGCTCGGGCCGCTCTTCGAGCAGACGGTGTTGCTCGGCTATCCGCCGTTCTTGAAAGACGTGATCGACGCCGGCCTGGTCGAAGGCGTGCCTTGGCATGCCTATTCGCTCAAATTGGTGCTCGCAGGCGAGGTATTCAGCGAGGAGTGGCGGTCACTCGTCGCTGAGCGGGCCGGCATGCGGAACCCCGTGACCGATTTCGCGTCATTGTACGGCACCGCTGACGGCGGCGTGCTCGGCAACGAGACGCCGCTGTCGATCGTCATTCGTCGCTTTCTGGCCGAACGCAGCGATGTCGCGCAAGCGCTATTCGGCGAAGCGCGTTTACCCACGCTGGTGCAATACGACCCGTGGGAGCGCTACTTCGAGGAGCACGAGCGTACACTCGTGTTCTCGGGCGACGGCGGGGTACCGCATCTTCGCTATCATATCTCCGATTCGGGTGGCATCTATGCGTACCAAACGCTGGTCGATCGCCTGCGTGAGTTTGGCTTCGATGCCGAACAGGAAGCCCAAAAAGCCGGCGCCACGCAGTTACACCGCCTGCCGTTCGTGTACGTCTTTGGTCGTTCGCACTTTGCGGTCTCGTACTACGGCGCAAACGTGTTCCCCGACACGGTGAGCATTGGTCTCGAACAACCGGAAACGCGCGCGTTCGTCACCGGCAAGTTCGTGCTCGAAGTGAAAGAAGACGAGGAGCGCAATCGACAACTCACGATCGCCGTCGAGCTCGCGCCCGGAGTCGCGGCCGAGCCCGGGCTCGGCGAGCGCGTCGCAGCCGCAATTTTGGCCGTGCTGCTGCGCCTGAACAGCGAGTTCGCCAACTACGTGCCGGCGGAACGCCGGCTGCCAGTCGTGACGCTGTGGCCCGCGGGCGATGCCGAGTACTTCCCCGTCGGTGTGAAGCACCGCTATGCGCGAAAGTAGTGGCCGCACGCTGCCCGCCCTTCCGCAGCCAGAGGGCTGAACCGCCGCGCAGGGGCCGAGCAGCTCCGAACAGCGCCCTGGATGCCGCGTTCGGTGATTTTTTGGTAACGGAGTGATTGGCTGAATTGCCACGCGCGCGGGCCCGCGCTAGCTGTCAGCGCGCGGAATGAAACGCAGCTCACCAATCCCTCGACCACTCCAGGCCGCCCTCGGCCTAGCGGTGATCGTGCTGCAGGTGCTGAGCGCGTTGCACTTCACGCTCGTGCGCCACGGCTACTCGGCCGCGCTGGGTGGGGTGGTACACGTGCACGCTTCCACGCGCGCCGCGCAGAAGTCGGCTCCGAAGCTGGCGTCCCCGCGAACCGCAGCGCTCGTCGCGGACACGCCCGCGTGCTCGGCGGAGCTGTGCCCGGACGGGAATGCGCCGCAAGGCGCTGCCCCCCATTTCGAGCTCCTTGCCGCGGGCTCGATCGCATTCGGCGAAGCGCGCTTACTGAGTGAACGCGCGGCGTGCACGAGTGAGTCGCGGCGGGTGTTTCTGAGCGCACCGAAAACCTCGCCACCCGTCTGAGTCGCTACTTCTACTTCGAAGTTTAGTGGTTCAGGTGAGTTCGTGCGTTTGCGCGAACGTGGCTATTTCCTGCTTTTTTTGGTGCCTCATGGTTCAACGACAGTCGTTGGCGCGCCCGCTGGGCGTCGCCATTTGCTCGGTTTCTTTTTCGATCTCGTTACTCTTCGGAAGCGTCGCGCACGCGGCCGACGTGATCGTGCCGCCACACGTCCGCGTCCAGACCGCTCCCGAATGGCCGGCAAACGTGGCTGCGGACCGCGATCTGGACGTGGTGGTCGTGGTGACCGTAGCGGCCGACGGCACGGTGCTGGACGCACACGTCGATGACAGTGCGGGCGCCGCCTACGATCACGCTGCGATCGACGCGGTGAAGCACTGGGAGTTCGACCCCGCAACGCGCAACGGTCAGCCGATCCCCGCACGCGTGCGCGCGCTGGTTCACTTCGCGCCGGAGGCGACGCCCGCGGTACCATTGCCCCCCGCCGAACCTGCCGCGCCCGCGGCAACCCCGAGCACTTCCCCTTCGGCAGCGGGCACCACAAGCGATCCTGTCGTGCCCGACAGCGCCTCGAAGGAGGCCGCCGAAGATCCTCACGGTCCCACTGAAATCACGGTCGCGGGTCGTGCGCGACCGCCATCACGCGGCGCTTCGGACTATTCGATCGACGTCGGCGAGCTCGCGATCATACCGCGCAAGAACGCTTCCGATCTGCTGAGGCTCGCCCCCGGCATCATGCTGACCAACGAAGGCGGTGAAGGGCACGCCGAGCAAGTGTTCATGCGTGGCTTCGATGCCGGGGACGGACAAGACATCGAGTTTTCACTGGGCGGCATGCCGATCAACGAGAGCGGCAACTTGCACGGCAATGGTTACGCCGACACGCATTTCATCATTCCCGAGCTGGTGTCGTCATTGCGAGTGGTCGAAGGGCCGTTCGATCCGCGGCAAGGCAACTACGCGGTGGCCGGCAGTGCCGCGTACGAGCTCGGCCTCGCGCAGCGCGGGTTCACCGCGAAATTTTCGGGCGGGAGCTTTGGTACCCAGCGACTGCTGTTGCTCTGGGGACCAGCGGGCGAGAGCAAAGGCACGCTCGCCGGCGCCGAGATCTTCAAAACCGATGGCTTCGGCCAAAATCGCGATTCGCAGCGCGCAACGGCCATGGGGCAGTACGAAGGCCGGCTGGGCAGTGAAGGCTCTTATCGTGTGCTGGCAAGCGCCTACAGTACTCACTACCACGCCGCTGGCGTAGTTCGCCAAGACGACTACCAGAGCGGGCGCATCGGCTTCTACGACAGTTACTCCGCGTCGTCGTTCGCGCACCAAACGATCCCCGAGGGCGGCGATTCGTCGCGCTACTCGCTATCCGCGGATCTCGATTCGCGCGCCGCCGACACGACGCTGTCGCAGCAGCTGTTCTTGACCTATCGCACCCTGCGGATTCTCGAGAATTTCACGGGTTTTTTGCTGGACACGCAAGAACCCTTACAGAGCACGCATACCCAACGGGGTGACATGCTCGATCTCGCCGTCAAAGAGATCACGATCGGCGCGCGTGGCTCGGCGCGTTGGCACGGGCGCGCGCTCGACGAGCCACAGCACCTCGAACTCGGATACTTCGCGCGCGGTGATTTTACGAGCGGTGTGCAGCAGCGGCTGGCGGCGGCCACTGGTCATCCCTACGTGACCGAGACCAACCTCGACGCCACGCTGGGAGATATCGGGTTGTACGCAGATGCGGATTTGAAGCCCGTGCATTGGCTCAGCGTGCGCGGCGGCGTGCGCGGCGATCTGTTCACTTACGACGTCATGGACAACTGTGCGGTGCACGACGTGGATCATCCTTCGGCGTCGAATCCGCCCGTCGACCAGAGCTGCCTGCGTCAAGAAGATTACGGCAAGCCGCGCGAGCCAAACCAACACGCTTCGACCTCGAGCGTTGCGGTGCTACCGCGAGCTTCATTGCTCTTCGGACCGTTCGCCGGCTTCACGCTGACGGCCAGCTTCGGGCGAGGCGTGCGCTCGATCGATCCGAACTACATCACGCAAGACGTGAAGACGCCGTTCGCGAGCATCAAGTCCTACGAGGGAGGTGTGATGTACGCGCACCAGGGCGACCGCCTTTCGCTCTCGGCGCGTTCGATCTTCTTCCTCACCTACGTCGACAAAGATCTGATTTTCAGCGAGGTCGAGGGGCGCAACGTGCTCGGCGTCGGGACCACCCGCACCGGCTGGGCCGGTAACGTGCGCGCCACGGGCAGCTTCTTCGACGAGTCTGCCAGCGTGACCTTGGTCAGATCCGAGTACAACGACACCCACCTGCTGGTTGCGTACGTGCCGAGCGTAGTGTTCCGCTCGGATACGGCAGTGTTCGAGGAGCTACCCTGGCAGCTACTCGGGCAGCGAGCACGCGCGGCGCTCGGCTTGGGCGCCAACTACGTCGGTCCGCGCGCGCTACCGTACGGGCAAAGCAGCGATGCGGTGTTCACGCTCGACGCTTCGGCCACGCTGCATTTCTCTCACTTCGAGTTCGGCTTGACCGTGACCAACCTGCTCGATTCGCAATATCACCTGGGCGAATACAACTACGCCTCGGACTTTCGCAGTGCTCGCTCGCAAGCGGGCGGGGCTAGTTCGCAACCCACTTTGGTGCCGGAACGCACGTTCATCGCCGGCGCACCACGGGCAATTTATGGCTCTTTCGCGATCAATTTCGGAGGCGTGTGATGGGTACTCGGTTCGTTTCGTTCTGGCTGTCGCTGCTCGCATTCGGACTCGGCACCGCGGCGTGCGGCGGCACGACCGGCGAGCAGGTCGTCGACTTCGACGCGGTCGCCTCGGGACCCGCAGACGCTATCGCGGGAGAGCCCCTTTCGTTCGAGGGATCACGCGGTTGGCAAGTCACCCTCAGCCAGGCCAGCATGCACATCGGCGCGCTGTATTTGGCAGAGGCGATGCCGGTCTCGGGCGCCCAAGCCACGAGCTGCATTCTTCCAGGCAGCTACGTCGCGCAAGTCGTAGAGGGCCGTGACATCGACCTACTGTCGGCGGAGCCGCAAGCCTTCCCCGCGCGTGGTCGTGGCACGACGCTCGAAGCACGGGCCGGCCAGGTTTGGCTCACCAGCAATGACGTGAACCTGGCCAACGTGCCCACGCCGCCCACGGTGATCTTGAATTTGCTGGGCAGCGCGCTGCGCGACAGCGAAGTACGACCGTTCGAGGCCAAGCTGACCATTGCCAGCAATCGCGTGGACTCGAGCGGCAGCGTGGCGGGCGGTTCGCCGATTTGCAAAGAGCGCATCGTTTCGCCTATTCCCACGGCGATTCGTGTCGAGACCGACGGCGCCCTTTGGTTACGCATCGACCCGCGCCTGCTGTTCACGAACGTTGATTTCGGCGCGCTCGAAGCCCAAGGTGACGTGTTCATATTCCAAGACGATGCCAGCGATCAACCAAGCGCGAACCTGTACAACAACCTGAAGCAGGCCGGACCGTTGTACGATTTTTCTTGGGTCGCACAGCTACCCTGAGCCTGCGCGACGCTGCTCGCCGCTCAGGGCGCCAGCACCGGCGCCGGCTGGGTGCCGGGACGGGGCGTTGGATCTTTTCTGTTCTTCGCCGCTTGAGCGATATCTTCACAACGCTCGATGAACGCGCGAGCGCTCTTCGGCATCGACACGCGAGCGCGGGCCATGGAGGAGACCAACACCGAGCCCGCGCGGAGCAGCTCGCTGAATTGAGCACAAAGTTGCTGTTCACTCCCCGAACCGCTGGGCGGCAGCGGTTGAAAGCTGGACAATGATTCGCTAGCCACCACGAACGACGACCAGACCTCGAACACGTCGACGTCGGTGCGCAAGGTTTCGGTTTTGAGCTTGGCAGCGCGCACGAAGGAGTCGACCACCGGGGTCAGCGATGCGAACGGCGGCAACACCGCAATCGTGCTCTTCAGCGCGTCACCGATGGCGTCGATCGCGCGCATGGTGAGCGCAATTTTCACGTACCGGCTCTTGTAAAACTCCTCGATCGGATAGGCGAAAGCCTTGAATGGCTCCCCCCACAGCTCGTCGATCCCTTCTTCACCGCTGCGGTGCAGAACCATCTTGCCGAGCGCCAGCGACTCCTGCAAATGCTCACCGCATTGGCGCATCAAGGCGTTGTCGGATTGAATCTCCACCCCACACGCTTGTAGTTCGACCAACTTGGTGAAGATGTCGGTCGCGCGGTTGAACAGAGCACCGGCCAACATGCCGCCCTTGACGCGCTTTTTGGCCTGATCCGTTTCATCCAAGAAAGCGCGACGCGCTTCGTTCAGGCGTGCGCCGGGCACGTTGAGTCCGTACTCGACGTGATTGAACAAGCGATGCGTGAGCGCTTCGATCAGTCGCTTCTTGGCCAGCAACGTGTCCGCGGGCACGTCATATTTCTTGATCCAGTAGCCATCGTAGTAAACGCGATGCTGACCGTCGATCACGCGCTGCTCGCCTTGCGGTGTGTCGGTCTCGGTCATGGGTTCGTCACCTACGGCAGTGATGTGGCTCACGCCAGTGCATGATCACAAATGTTCGATCGCGTTGGAACAGTGGAGATACGTGCAATCAGCACAATCGTTCCGCAGAAGCGCGGCGGCGTGATCTGC
>Ga0247766_1000274_pt1 | contig 11136 bp, 9 predicted proteins | sample UWRJL223509R6_FD_179946 | JGI IMG/M metagenome (GOLD analysis project Ga0247766, IMG submission 179946) | Plant litter microbial communities from Arlington Agricultural Research Station in Wisconsin, United States - UWRJ-L223-509R-6 | ecosystem: Environmental > Terrestrial > Plant litter >...
TCGATTTGAGCCGCACCGCGACCACTGACCCGCGCCTGGGCATCGTCTATCACACCCTGCTGTCGCCGCTATTTGCCGGTGTCGCCGCGCGCCATCTCCAAGACTACGATGGTCAGCGCGCGCGCACAGAGCTCGTGTACCATCGCGGTGAGCACGTCGTTTTACTTTGGTATGGGCACACCCAGGGTGAGGCCGTTCGCTGCGTCATGCGCAGCGAACTTCAAGACGAGCGCGTCTCGCGCCTCCGCATCTACTATTTCTCGCCCGACCTATTGACCGAAGTGACGGGCGAACTCGGCGTGCCCGTGCGCACGAACGGCTACGGTACGGACGAGATGGCAGGCGCTAGCTGAGCGAGTTCCACTCGAGCGCGAGTAGCGCAACCCACGTCAGCGAAATTGCGGCGACCAGCAGGAGCGTGCGCCAGGTGTGCTGACCTGACGAAACCTGGGTGACCGGCGCCGGGAAGGCCAGGCTCGTCAGCGAATAGCCGGGTGGGGCATCCCAGAGTTGACGCTCGTCGAGGGCCTGCATCGCGTCGCTTGCCGCTTCGCTCACCCAGTTCGGTCGCGTCAGGACCAGACTGATCCGCGAAATTGCCGGGTGCGGTTCTTCGAAATGCTCAGCATCTCGTTCCTGGTTCACGGCTGCTGACACGGTGGCGTTCCTTTCTGCGCGCTGGTTCCACCCAGTGAGTGGCAGCTCAGCGCGCAGCTTATTGGACGCGCGAAGGAATCACGCGAATTGGGTAGGCGCTGAGCACACCGCTACCGCGGCTCGAATGCGATCGGCGATCAATCGTAATACGTGAACTTGAGCGCGGTAGTCCCGCCAGTGAACTGCACGAAGTAGTCGCAGCCTGGGTTGGTGCCGGACTTGAGCGTCACGCTCGTATAGTTGGCGGGGAGCGAGCCGGTGCCCGCAGCGGCGCAGGTGGATGAGAAGCTGAAGGGCACAGGATAAACGGCCGTGCCGGGCTGGCCCTGCAACTGGATTGCGACGGTCGCCCAGCTTGGATTGACCGCGAGGCGCACGCAGTCGTTGGCCTTGCCGGTGTAGGTCGTGGAGGTTGCGATCGTGGCGAGCGAATGCGCCGCATCGCACAACACGGTGCTGCCGCTGCCACCCGCGCCGGCAGTGCTTCCGCCTGTACCAGCGCTCGCTCCGCCGCTACCGGCAGTGCTTCCACCCGCACCGGCACTTGCTCCGCCGCTACCGGCAGCACTCCCACCCGCACCGGCACTTGCTCCGCCGCTACCGGCAGCGCTCCCACCCGCGCCGGCACTTGCTCCGCCGACGCCCGCCGTGCCACCGCTCGCAGCGCCCGCAGCACCGCCACCAACACCGCCGGTACCCGCGCTCGCGCCGGCAGCGCCGGCACTCGCACCCGCAGTGCCACCTGCGCCCGCACCGGCACCTGCCGCACCGCCCGATCCAGCACTGGCGCCTGCCGTACCGCCCGTTTCAGCACCCGCGCCGGCTGTGCCCGCGCTCGAACCTGCCGCGCCCCCCGTGCCCGCGGAACCACCTGCGCCAGCGGTTGAACCCGCTGCACCGCCTGTAGCCGCGCCGGCTGCACCGGCAATTGCACCGCCAACGCCGCCAGATCCAGCAGCGATCCCCGCTGCACCACCGTTTACCGTCGTCCCTGCGCTGCCGCCGGTACCGCCAGTAATGCTCGCACCCGCCGCACCGCCGACGGTCGCGCCGCCGATCCCGCTGCCGGCAAGACCACCGCTGCCTGCTTTGTTACCCGAGCCTCCGCGGGCAGGGGAGTCTGTGTTCGAGTCATCCCCACCACACGCAATGGCCAAGAGCACCGGCAAACCCACGCAAGCGTAACGCGCACCCGCACGAAGATTTCGCAATTGCATGCCGACGACTCTCGCAGAACTCGCGCGCGTCAGAAAGATCCGAATCCGCCAAATCCCAGGAAACACACCGAATCATTGTGCAATCTGGAACTGGAATCGACCCTTACTAGCGCGCGAGTCGGGGCCGCGGTGCGCTCGCGGCCCCGGTTGGTCGCCTTACAACGCGCAGCCCGGTTGAGTTGCACACTCGACTGAACTCAGCGTGGAGCACTGGGCCGCAGTTCCGGCGCAGGCCCTCCATGAGCAGCCTGGCTCGTTCGAGCAGGCAATTGCGCCCGTGTTCGAGTCGCATGCGGCTGCGTTGCCGCCGCACGAACTCCCATTCCAGCTGCAGCCGGCCGATTGATTGCAGAGCGGGGCCGAGACGTGCGTGGAGCACTGCACCGGCGTGCCAGTGCAGCCCGGGTTCCATGAGCAACCCGAATCGGCGCAAGCGGTAGACGTGACCAGCGTCGTACACGTGGTCGGCGTGCCCGTGCATGATGTCCCGAAGACGCAGCCGGCAATCTTTCCGCAGGCCGTTGCGTCGTTGGCCGAGCTACACAGTTTCGCTGTTCCCGAACAGCTGTTCGTGGAAGCACAGCCTTTGGCGGCTCCGCACTGTTGGGCAGAAAGATCAGAGCACGCGGTGGCACTGCCGCTGCAAGACAGAGCGGCGCCGCCTGAGCCCGCGCTCGCGCCACCCGAACCCGCGACAGCCGTACCGCCCGAGCCCGCGCTGGTGCCGTCGCTGCCACCGGTGGTCGCGCCACCCGAACCCGCGCTTGTGCCATTGTTGCCAGATGTGCCCGCGGTGTTGAGCTCTCCGGCTTGGCCCGCACTGTCCATGCCCGTTTCCCCGGCGACAGCGCTGCCTCCCTCGCCCGCGCTGCCGGGCATTCCGCCGTCGTCCGTGCCGGCAGCGCTATTTGCACCGGAAGCGCTGTGCCCCGCGCTGTTTTTGCCCGCGCTACCGGCGCTTCCCCCTGAACTATCGTTCGTCGTGCCCTCGCTCGAGCTGCAGTTGACGACAACCATCAGGACAGAAGGAACTACGATCAACCAGCCAATTCTTCTCATATTTTAACGCCTCGCGGGTTTATTACTAAGTCCAGGAACACAGCTTCTTCGCTGACGGCCTTCGGGGGTTTCCAGGTCGGAGCGTCGTCGTCGAGCTCGCGCAACCAGTTCGGTGGCGGCATGACAGGAGTGACTCGCGACTTTGACTCGTCAGCGTCGTCCGAATCCTCCGCGTTTGGTTCGTGCACTACGACGCCCGACACGATCGCGTACCCTTTCTGCGCATTGAATTCGCACAGTCAGTGGCGAGTCTCGGACGTGACTTATTACGGGCGCGAAGAAATCGTAAATTGTGTGGTCGGGACGCGCACTCTTCGCGCTTACGGAGCTACCAGGGGCGTTGACCCGAGGCAGCACTGCGAGCGGAATCCCGCCGCCTGCGAGGTGCGTGGCTGGAGTAGGAGCGCCCGAGTGAGCGCGCGCCGAGCTTCACGCGCGTAAGAAGCCGTTCACGTGCCGATAGAGTTCGTCCGGCAAGAATGGTTTGGGAATGAATTGTTCGTGTGCTTGCAGGACGCGCAAGCTGTCGCGCTCGGCGTAGCCCGACATGAACAGCACCTTCAAGTTCTCGTTCTGTGTGCGTAGCGCGTCGGCGAGCTGCACTCCGCTGATGCCGGGCATCACGATATCAGTCACCAGCAGGTCGATGGGATCGGCATGGGTCTCGGCGAGCGTGAGCGCTTGGACGCCGTTCTTGGCCTCCAGCACGCGATAGGCTCCGAGGCGCAGCACCTCCGCCAGCAAGCCGCGGACGTCGTCCTGGTCGTCGACCAGGAGCACGGTCTCGAGCGCGGGCCGACAGGGGACATACGTGCTGACCGCGGCGGGGCTCGATGCGCTGGCAGGCTGCGCGGAGTCGGCGGTGGCGCGGGGCAGGTACACCGTGAACGTGCTGCCTTGTCCCTCCGAGCTCACGACCGTGATGCTGCCGCCGCTCTGGCGGACGATGCCTTCGACACTCGCCAGACCGAGTCCCGTGCCATGTCCGAGCTCTTTTGTCGTGAAAAATGGTTCGAAAATTTGCGGCCGAGCAGCCGCCGAAATGCCGCTGCCGGTGTCTCGGACGGCGATTGCCACGTAGGCGCCGGGAGCCAGGCCCTCGACGCGCGCATCGTCCGTGTCGGTGACCTGCGCGTCGAAGGTTTGGAGCGTGATGCGTCCGCCGTCCGGCATGGCATCCCGCGCATTCAGAATCAAGTTCATCAGCACCTGCTCGAGCTGGCCGGAGTCGGCCAACATCGGGGATTTTGCTCCCAGCTGGGCGATGATTTCGATTGGCTCGTCGATCACGCGCTCGAGCATGCGGCGCGTGCCTTCCACCACCGAGTTCGCGTCCACCGCTTGCGGTCGCAGCATCTGCCTCCGGCTGTAGGCCAGCAGCTGTCGCGTGAGCTCGGCGGCGCGCTTGGCGCTGGAGACCACGATCTCCGCGTGAAACGCCTGGGTGGCCTCGCTGGCGCTTCGCTGCAGAATGTCGGCGTGGCCCATGATCACCAGCAAACGATTGTTGAAGTCGTGCGCCACGCCGCCCACGAGCCGACCGATGGTTTCGAGCTTCTGCGCTTGAAACAGGCTGTCTTGCAGCTTTTCGCGCGCCTCGAGCTCGTGTTGCCGGTCGTGAATGTCCGCGCAGGTCAGCACTCCGTAGCGCACGCGCCCCTGTGAATCACGCACGGCGCTGTACGCGAGTTCTCCCCAGCGAACTTCTCCACTCTTGCGTACGAAGCGCTTGCGCAGGCGGTACGTGCTGATCTCCCCCGCGACCACGCGCTGCAGCTGAACGAGCTCCGCCTCGCGATCGTCTGGGTAGGTGGTATTCAACCAGAACTGGTAGGGGTCGCTGTTGAGCAGCTCTTCGCGCTCGTAGCCCAGGAAGTCACAGTAATGCTGGTTGGTGTCGAGGAAGCGATTGAGCTCGAACGACGCAATCAGGAACCCCGCCAGCTCGTTGTCGAGCATTGACTGGTAGCGCTCGCGCTGTTCTGCGAGCTCGTGCTCGAGACGCCAGTTTTCAGCGCGTAAGCGCGCAAGCTCCTCCGACTCGTCGACCATCTGCGGTTAGGCTACCGTTCAGGTCGGGCCGCTGCAAATGAAGAGTGAGCGCACGTCACCGCGACGGTGGAGGATGCCCGGATAGCGCTGCCTCGACGGCGCGTGCCAGCGCGCCGCTGGTGTACGGCTTGGCGAGCCAGCCGAGTCCTTGCATGATCGCCGCCGCAGCGCGATCCGGCGGCGCATTGCCGCTGGCAATCAGCGCCCGCTGGCCCGGAAAATGTGCGCGGATGTGCTCGATCACGGCGAGCCCGTCGTGTTCCTCGTTGAGCGCCATGTCGACGATGATCAGATCGTATGGGCTTCCGTTGGCGCTCCATGCGCTGCCGTTCGTCCGCTGCTCGACGGCGCAGGCCGCGAATTGCTCGCACGCGGCGATCCCGCTACGTAGCGTGTCGATCTCGTATCCCAGCTGGCCGAGCACGCGAGAGGCGGTGCGCAGCTGCGTCGGTTCATCGTCGATGACCAGCACCTTGGCGCGCCCGCGTGGCAGCGAAGACGTCTTGTGCGCGGCCTCCAACGCTACGTGAATGCGCGGGAAATACAGGCTGAAGGTCGTGCCTTGCCCGGGCTGACTGGTGACGTCCAAGTAGCCATCGTGCTCCTTGACCACGCCATGGACAACGGCCAAACCGAGACCACTGCCCGACGTCTGACGGATGCGCTTGCTGGAAAAGAAGGGTTCGAAGACGCGCACCAGACCTGCGGGAGCGATGCCACGTCCAGTGTCGGACACACTGACCACGGCGTAGCTCCCGGGCGCGATCACCTCGTAACCCAGCAGCGGGCTCGATAGATCGACCGCGCGGGTAGTCACGTCTACCTTGCCCGGTCCGTCGATCGCCTCCAGTGCGTTGCGTACCAAGTTGGTGATGGCGCGCACCAGGTGAGCCTCCGCGGCCCGCACGACCAGGGATTCTTCGCATAAGAGCTGACAGACTTCGACTTGGGTCAAATCTTCCGGCAGGAAGCCGAGGGTCTCCAGGGTGAGACAATCAGACACCAATGCATTCAGGTCCAGCGGCTCCGTGCCCACGCGCCGTTCCCGGCCGAGGGTCAGCAGGTCTTTGATCGTCTGAGCCGCGCGCAGGGAAGCGCCCTTGATGCTGCGCATGTCGTCGCAAATCTCCGAAAGCGTCGGTAGAGATTCTTGATCGAGGTGCGCCAAATCTTCCAAGATGACATCGGGCAAGGCAACCATGGGCCCGAGCACGTTGTTCAAATCATGGGCAACGCCGCCGGAAAGCACGCTCAAGGCCTCCATGCGCGCGGCGGTCGCTTGCCGTTCCTGCACGCTCCGCTCGTGCAGCACCGTCTTCTCGACCACCTGCTTATGGAGCCGGATGCTACTGAGCGCGACGCTCACTTGGTCTTGGAGCATTTGGAAACCTCCAGTGCCGCCCGTGTATTCGAACACTGCCACGCCCCAGCGCTCGCCCTCGCACAAGAGCGGGAAGACCAGGCGCGTACGGCGTCTATCATCCAACCACAGCCCCGGGGGCACCAGCTCGCGAGCCGCAAAGCGAACCTTGGGGGGATCGAACGGGCGACCATCCAGCATGCACACCCACGGCTCGAGCTCGACGTTCGAGCCGTCCGCGTAGCGCGAGAAGGAAGCGTTCGAAATGCCGAGCGACGGCATCATTCGCAGCAGTGCCTGTTTGAGCGACGGCAAGTCGGTGGCGCGGGTCAAATGCCGGTTGAGATCGACGATGCGCAGATAGTCGTTGTCCAGGTCGATGCGTTCCTGCACTTGCCCGCGTTGGCTGCGATGCGCAATCAGATCGCGTGCGTCGTGCCACAGGTCCTCCAGCTCCGGCTCGCTGCAACCGCGGAACTCTTCGCGCAAGCGCGCGAGGGTGGCTTCGAGCGCGCGACACGTCGACCAATCGTCGTTCGCGCTCTCCAGCAATTGCTCGATCGTGTGCAGGAATGGTTCCGGGCTACCGACCAATGCCGGCTCGAGTGCTCCAAGCAGAGGTTCTGCAACGCGCAGGCTTTCCTGTACGTCGATGCCCGCTGACGCGGTGAGTGCCTGGAACAGCGAGCTCGCGTGGACACGCAAGTATTCGGCAGGGGAGAGCGTCGTGCGCGGACGATCCGCAGGTCGCACGAACCTCGAGCGTACTCCGCAGCCGCACGACTGACGGACCACGAACAGCGCGGGGAGCTCGACGCATTCGGCGACGGGGCGCCCCGCGAGTTGATCCAAGATGACGCGCACCGCCTCGTCGGCCATCGCGGCGAACGGCTGAGCGACCGTGGTCAGCGGTGGGCTATCGAGGCGCGCCATCTGCACGTCGTCGAAACCGGTGACCGGCAGCTCGAGCGGCACGCGACGACCGTGTTTTCGCAGCACGGACATCGCGCCAAACGCCATGTTGTCGCTGGCGGCCGCCACGGCGTCGAACTCGACGCCACTGGCCAATAGTCGCTCCATCGCCGCTTGCCCGTCGCGGTTGGTGAAGTTCCCATCGACGACGAGGGCGGGGTCGATCGACAGTTCGTGTCTGCGCAGGACGTCGACGTACGCGCTGAAGCGGACGTCCGCTTCGGGGTTGCCTGCGGCGCCCGCGATGAACGCCGGACGGCGGCAGCCATGTTCACCGACCAGGTGTTCGAGCGCTGCCTCCATGCCCCCCCGGTTGTCGATCACCACGCTCGGCACGCCCGGGATCTCGAGCCCGATGCTGCACAGCGGAAGGGAGCGGTGCAGGTGTGCCAAATGGTGCACGCTCTCGAGCCCGAACAACGAGGCCAGGCAGCTCGAGATCAGGATCAGACCATCGACGCAGTCCGGGTGCATCAGGTCGAACACCGAATTTTCGTCGACGCTCCACAACCGCGGGTCGCCCAGGGCGCCCGCGTAAACCGTAAGCAGGTTCAGGTCGAGCTCGCGGCACTTGTCCTGAAACGCATTGCGGATTTGCGCGTCGTAGGTGCCGGTGAACAGCGCCAGATAGCCCATCAGCACGCCGATGGTTCTGCGTCCTACTCGTCCCTGCACAGCTCGCCAAACGGACACCGCCGAGAGAGACTTCAGGCCAAAGCCGTTCCCAGCTGGGTGCTCGCCCTACATTTGCCCACGCCGTTCCCCAGCGTGTTTTTTTCGGTAAGGCGCCGCGAACGCAAGCGTTGCGACGCCCGACCTGGCGCTCAACCCCCGATCAGAACGCGTAGCCGACCGAGAACAGAATGCGCGGTCGCGTACCGCCTCCGGCGATCAGGGCGCTCGCGAAGTTCAGTTGGTCGGTGTTGATCTCGTGGCTGGTCTTTGTGTACTGGATGCCGAAGCCGCCGCCAATGACGAAGCCGCCGCCGATCACGGCTTGACCGCCCACGTCGATCGCGCCGCCGACGCTCGTGAACGAGTCGTCCTTGGTGCCGGATTGGCTGGCAGAGTAGGAGCCGAACAGGAAGGACGGACCTACGTAAAAGCCGTTGGGACCCTTCTTACCGGTATAGAATTTATAGCCCAATTCGGCGCCACCACCGTTTAGCGAGCCGGCGTCGTACTCTTGGCCAGTGCTGACGTCGGTCACCTTGACTGGCGTGTGGTTGTAGAAAGGCGTGAGCGAAATGGCGTGATGCAGCGCGGGCATGTATTCACCCGTGATGCTGTATCGGCCGACGAACAGGCCGATTGGGTTGACGGTGAGCGAGAACGGATGGGGTTCCTCCGGTGCACCCGTCGGGACGAGCACGGCTCCCGGCGGCGGACCCGGTGGTGGCGCTTCAGGGGCGGCCGCGGCTTCGGCATCCGGGTCCTGGGCGAGCGCGCTCTGAGTGGCGAGAGAGAGAAGGGAGAACGGCAAGAGCGTGGAGACGAGAACCACTGCAAAACTACGCATTATTTGACTCCTCGAGATACAGACATGCCCGGCCCGCGACACCAGTGAACGCGCCCCCGAGCCATTTGACAAACTGGTCAGCCCCTCAGGGAAGACCCCACACGCGTACTGAGACGGGACGCACCGGGACGATATTCATCACCCCGAACCCTCACCCATAACAGTCCTCGGGCGTCCGCCCAAGTCCCTTGTGTCCGACTTACATCTACCCCCGTCAGCGGACAATGGTCCTCCTCATTGCGGGGCCGCGTGACTACGAGTTCCGGACGCCCGGCCACGAACCCGATAGGGGATTGGGCGGGCGCGAAATCAGCGGCTCAATCGCTGTGCTTTCCAGCGCGCGCCCAGCGCGCTGAACGCGTCACGCAGCACGGCCAGTTGAGCGCAGTGATCGGCTCGATCATTACCGGCGTAGCCTCGAACTTGGAACTCACCCTTGCGGTAGAACTCCACGAGTTCCAAGCCGAACGGGTCCGTGCGTCGCACGGGCTGGGGCTTGCCTCCGAGCGTCGAGATCAAGTAGTGCGCACACTCGGTCGTCGACGCAAAGTCCGGCGGATCAATCGAGGAGTGACTGACGAAGAACGCGCGCTCACCGCGAGCCGCCTGCGCCGCGAAATCGACGAAGGGTTTCATCTGAGCCTTGAACGCCGGATCATTGTTGCGTGGCGCGTGCAGGCCGTCGATCAAGATCACCGCGTCGATGTCCTTGCCCGCAGGTTGGGCCAACGCGGCTTCGATGCCGACGAAACCGGCGCTCCAGGCACTCAGCGCCAAGTGCCGAACGTGGGCAGGCTTGCCGAGGCGCTTGCTCAGTGCTTGTTCGACCCCGGCGACAATCGCTGCCTGAAACTGAGTGCCCGTAAAGAGCGGCGCGTACCCTTGATTCGGACCCAGGGTGAGGGAATAGAGCGCGAACGGTTGCTGGCTTGCGACCAGCTCGCGTCGGATCGGCTCGTCACCGAGCAAATGGATGATCAAGTCGAAGCCGCCGCTTTCATCGAGCGAGAGTCCGCGCGGCGCGATGAATTTGCCTCGACTCACCGCTGTCCAGTCGTCGAAAGCGCTCGTGTCCACCGCTTGCTGCGCGCACGGCTCGACGCCACCGCGCTGGGCGGCCGAGAGAGAACTTTGAAAAGCCGGTCGAGCGGTGAGCCAGCCAGCGGTCCCCAGCTGAGCTCGTGGTGCGTCGTCGACTTTCATCGGCCGATGCGGATCCAACGGGTCCGAGATGGTGCCTGGCGACGTGGCCGGAAGGGCGGCGGATGCGACTGGCTTGGGTTTCGCGGCTTCAGCGCGCGTGGGGTCGTGTTTGTCGCACGCGATGAGTCTGCTCAGTAGCAGGAGTGCCGCGCCGAATAGCGCGGCCTCCGTCGCTCGATACATGACAAGAGTTTAAGCCAAGAATGGACGCAGTTAAACGGTGCGTCGACCGGTCACCAATTGAACGGCTAAAAGCACCACCGCCGCGACCAGCAAGAGGTGCAGCACCCCGCCGAGCGTGTACGAGGTCGCCAAGCCCAATGCCCATAACACCAGCAATACGACTACCAACGTGTACAGCATGATCTCCTCCGTGTTTTTTTGGACTAAGCACGCCGCGTGCCAGTAGTGTTCACTCGCTAATCACGCGCGATGTCCAACTTCCGGTAATACGCCGGGTGCGCGGTGGCGCCCCTGCCGAGGCGGATGGCCTCGCGCAGCGGGGCGGAAGAGCGACATCGCCACGCTTTGCACGGGGACTCGGCGCGCTTTGCCGGGCCCTCCGAGGCAAAGCGCGCTGGCACACGGAGTGCAGTCACTGGGGCGAGGAGACGCAAATGTCGAAGAGCAGTTCACTCGCCGAAGTTTCCGCCCAGTCCAGTGGACTGCGCGGCGAACGCAAACCCTTGCATCGCGAAGTCAAACCACGCCGGCGTGGGACATTGGCCAATCGCGTCGAGGCCGTCGGTAGGGAGCTCTCGGCGCTACCGATGAAACCGCTCTTGATCGGCGCTGGCATTGGCGCAGCCTTGGTCGCGGCGCTGGCCGCGAGCTCGAATCGTCGCGCCCATGGATCGCCGCTCAGCGGTATGAATCGCGCGCTGACCAAGACCGCACTCGTCGCACTGGCGCGTGTCGTCTCCGGGCAAACCGTTCGCACGGTCGCCAGCAGCGCCTTGCTCGATGTCTCAGACGCCTTGAAGAGGTAGCCTCAGCGACTGAGCTCCGCTTCGAGCGCCATCCAGCTTCGCTCGAACGACCGCGCAGCGTCGCGCCTTGGCTCTTCAATCTTTTCGGCGAGCTACGATGAATAGGCG
>Ga0247766_1000275_pt1 | contig 11027 bp, 7 predicted proteins | sample UWRJL223509R6_FD_179946 | JGI IMG/M metagenome (GOLD analysis project Ga0247766, IMG submission 179946) | Plant litter microbial communities from Arlington Agricultural Research Station in Wisconsin, United States - UWRJ-L223-509R-6 | ecosystem: Environmental > Terrestrial > Plant litter >...
TGGCCGTGATGACGGACGACACGCCCGTCGCGAAGTCTGCTTCGGCCATGAACAAATCGCTGTAGCCGCTCAAGCGCGAGTCGTTGTCGGCAATCGCGGTGCGGAAGGCTTTGCGACCGAAGTTCTTGATGAACAGCTTGGCGCAATTGGCGTCGAGCGTGCTGCAGGTCGCGAGCTGCTTGAGTTTGCTGAGCTGCGCGTCGGTGGTCACCGCCCAGTTGGCCACCGCTTCGGCGTTGGTCATGAGCTGATCGGCGTTCAAATCCTGCACGCGCAGGGTGGCTGAATCGACCGTGAAGCCGAGCACGCGTGAATCATTGAACACTTGCGCGACCGGGGCGGTTTTGTCGCCGAACAAGTCAGCCACAGAGGCTGCGAATTCGCCCGCGGTCAGGCGTCGCATGACGCGAGGACCGGGGCTATTCGAGGTGCAATCTTGTTCTGCAGGCAACGCCGTCGGCGCTTGCACGGTGTTGCCGTTGCCGCCGCCTGCGCTGTTGCCGCCGCCGGGCTGTTGTTGCCCGTTTCCGCCCGGAGTTTGGCCCCCGCCGGGCGATTGCGTGTCGCCTCCGGCTTGTGAACCATTGCCGTGCTGGTTGGTACCGTTGGCAAGCGAACCAGACACACAAGCGCCTGTCAGCGCCAACATGCCGATCGCACCGAGGAAACCAAACCGGGCGAGGAAAAGAGAGCTCTTTCGCTCCAAACGCCGATCCATAGTCACCTGCGGAGGCTACCACGTGTCGGCGTCCTGGCGAGCACACGTGTCCACCTTTGAGGGTGATGACCGATGGTCAGAACCTTTCCGATGTAGGTCTGCATCACAATGGAACAGACCGCGACACTCTCGCGGGAAAGTTGCACCCATCTAGAATGACCGCGCTCGAATCGTCCAAGCGCGTTGCGGTTACATCGAGCCGACTTGGTCCACGGCAGCTGTCTGCAGAAAGGAAAACTGCGCCCAGGTGCGGAGAGGTCGCCTGCTCCGCGCGGTCGCCGGTTACGGCAACAACATGGCCATCACTGTCGATTCGTGAGCCGCTCGACGAACTCGCCCACGTCTGCAGCCGAGAACCATTAACGTCGTATTCAAATCGCATGCGCGGAGAATCAATGAGACATCGCTTTGGGATCTTGGTGTTGGGCTTGGGCGCGGCGACGGCCTGCGGCGGCAGTTCCGACAACAACACAGGCACGAGCAGCGGCGGAAGCTCATCGAGCGCAGGTTCGCACGCGACTGGGACCGCCGGTGCGGCCACGAATCCCGGCACCGGGGGCTCGTCGAACGCCGCCGGAGGCTCGCCCGGCAGCGGCGGATCGTCGCCAGTCGTAACTGGAGGCTCGAGCCAGGGCGGCGGCTTCCCCGCGCTGGATCCGTGCGACGGCACGCCAATGACAGGAGACGCTTGCACGCCGACGAACATGGGCACGGGCGGTGGCTTCGCAGGCATCAGCGCTTGCCAGTCGGGCACTGTGTTTTGCACCTGTCGCAATAGCGCATACCTCTGTTTCGACACGGGCAACCTGGGCATGGGCGGCTTCAGCTTCGGCCAAGGTGGCTTCAGCTTCGGCCAGGGCGGCTTCAGCTTCGGTGAAGGCGGCTTCAACTTCGGCCAGGGTGGCTCGAGCAAAGGTGGCGCGGGCGCGGGCAGCGGCAAAGGGGGAGCCGGAGGCGCGGACACCGGCAACGGCGGAGGCGGCGCCAGCAGCGCCGGCAAGGGCGGTGCGGGAGGCAGCAGCGGCTCCTCAGGTGGCACCCCCTAGCTCGATGTGAGCGCACGCGGCACACGCGCCCGCTCATGATTTTTAGCCGCCACTAGGCGACTGTCGATTCGTTGAACCGGATCGGCGACGCGAAGGTACGTCCGTCGCAAGGCGATGAGAACAGACCAAGCGCGCTTCTGTTCGATCTCTTGCGGCGCGCTCTTCGCGCTCGCGTTGGGCTGCCACTCGGCCGAGCCCAATGCCGGCGGCAGCGGGGGAACCGTGAGCGGCCCCGCGGGCGGCGGAGGATCGCCCGAGGCGCCCGGGCAGGTCCCAGTTGGAAGCAATCCGGGCGGCGTGACCGTCGCTTGCGACTCGAACGCAGCGCCCGGTGTCTCACCGCTGATGCGGCTATCCACGCTGCAATATCGGAACACGGTGAAGGACTTGCTCGCGGCCGTGGGCGCTGATGCGCTACTGCCCACCCTCGACGCCAAGCTCGAGTCGATCCCGGACGACAGCTTGGCCGACGGTTTTCGCGGCTTGGATAATCGTACCGCGCTCGAACACGTGCAGGGCTACTTCGACGTCGGTCGTGCGGTCGGCGATGCGCTGGCGAATGATCCCGCGCTGCTCGCCAGGGTGGCGGGGCAATGCGCGAGCGAGACGAAACTCAGCGACGCGTGCGTGGACGGCTTCCTCGATCGCTTCGCCCGCCTCGCCTATCGGCGGCCGCTCAACCAGGCCGAACGCGCTGACTTTGCGGCTTTGAACGACGGCATTCGCTCACCCGCGCAGGCGATCCGAGCGATGGTCGTGATTACGTTGTCATCCCCGCGCTTCGTGCACCAGATCGAAATCGACGGCAGCGCGTTGCCCGCATCTGACGACGTGCTGCAACTCGGCGCGTACGAAATCGCCTCGCGCTTGTCGTACACGTTTTGGCAAACCATGCCGGATGCTGCGCTGTTCCAAGCCGCGGAAGATGGCTCGCTCGCAAGCGACGACGGCTTCGCGGCGCAACTCGAGCGCGTGTTTACCGACCCGCGCGCTCAGCAAACGCTCTGGAGCTTCTGGAATGAGTGGTTTCGCTTCGAGAAGTTCACCGGCTTCGAAACCACGCGGCCTGCCTTGCAGGCGCTCGCTCAGGGCGAGTCGCTGGGGGTGACTGGACACGACCACTACGCGGACATGGTGCAAGAAGTGCGTGACCTCACCTCGCTGTTCACCTTCCAAAAGCGCGCCACGGTTTCGGAATTGCTGAGCACCGATCTGTCGGTCACTCGATCTGCCGATCTGGCGCATTTGTACGGCGTTTCCGCGTGGAATGGTCAGGGAGAATACCCGCGGCTGCCCCCCAACCGCGTCGGACTGCTTCAGCGTGCCGCCTTGCTGGTGTCGAACCTGGAGCAAACCAACCCGTTTCACCGCGGGGCGTTCGTGCGCCGCACCTTGCTTTGCGATCCGCTGCCCCAGCCGGACCCGAACTCGCTGCCGCCGGGGTCGCTCGACCCACCGGTGCCGAGCAGCGCTCAGACGACTCGTCAACGCTTTCAAGCCAAGGTCGAAGGCAATGGCTTGTGCCAAACTTGCCACGGCAACTTCAGTGACATCGGCTACGTGCTCGAGTCTTTCGACGCGCTCGGGCGCTTTCGTACGGTGGAGCAGGTATTCGACGAAAAGACCGGCAACAAGCTGGCTGAGTTGCCGCTCGACACCCGCGCCATCCCCAAGATCACAGCCGATGACACGGGCGCGGTTGCCGGCGCGGCGGACCTCAATCAGCGCCTGATCGACAGCCAGAAGGTCGAAGCTTGCCTGGCCGCGCGCTACTTCGAATTTGCAGTTCGACGCAGCGCGAGCGCGAGCAGCTTGGACGAATGCGTGGTGCAAGATCTGACCCGCGGCTTGAAAGACCCCACGGTCGGCCTCGGCGGTGCATTCCGACGCTTGGCCCAATATTCGAGCTTCTTTCAACGAAAGGTGGGACCGAGATGACTGGTTTGGTTCGTGACGGCGTGTCGCGACGACTGTTCCTGCGCGGCGCGGGTGGGGCGCTGCTCGCGTTGCCGTTCCTTCAGTCGCTGCTGCCCAAGGCAGCCGAAGCACAGGCGATGACCTCACCCAAGCGCCTGATCGTATTCAAGAGCTTCAGCACGCAACTCATCAAACAGTGGTACCCGGCTTTCACCGGCAACGGCTACGCGTTGAAGAATTCGAAGTACAAAGACAGCCGCGGCGACGACACGACTCTACTGACGAAGAAGCTGGTCTCGGGTGCGAACTACACTTGGGCGCCGCTCGCCGACTTCAAGACCGACCAAGGGCTCTCGGGCATTTTGGGGCCCAACCTGAACCCGTTCCTGGACAAGCTCACCCTGATCCGGGGCTTGGATTTCTTGCCATCGGTGAACCATAACTTTGGCGGGCTGCTCGGCAATTTCTCGTCTTGCACCAAAGCGACGCCTTGCGATGCCGACTCGCTCCTGGACGTGCCGACGATCGACCAGGTCCTCGCATACTCACCCAAGTTCTACCCGGACACGCCCGGACTGCGCTCGCTGCATATCTCGCAGGGGGTCGTCGACGCCATGTCGTACTCGGACGGCGGCAAGCTCGGTGCCGCGGTCGAGCAACTGAAGACGCGCACCAACCCACGCGACGTCTTCAATGATTTATTCGCAGGCGTGATGACGGGCTCGGGGCCCGCCATGCCTGATCCGGATGCGCTGTTGGTCGACAAAGTCGTCGAACAATACCGCGCGCTCAAACAAAACCCGCGGCTGTCCGCGGAGGACAAAGCCAAGGTCGAGCAACACATCGGCTTTCTCGCGGAGGTGGAGGCCAAGCTCAGCACGACCAGCAAACTTTCCTGCGTCAAACCCGCCGAACCGAGCACGTTTACCAACAACAGCGGCACGGACCCAGCTGACATTCGCAAGAAATGGGAGCTATTTTTGGATTTGGTGGTCGCGGGCATCGCCTGTGATCGCACCCGTCTGGTGACGATCGGCGTGCACAAAGCGCTCGGGCCGGGCCCCGATCCGAGTGATCCGAAACTGGTCGGGCACTACCACTCGGAAGACGCGAGCGGCGGCACTTGGCACGGCCTGGCGCATGACTTCGGCAACGAGAATTCGCGGCGCATGCTGGCCGGGATCAACCAGTGGATCGCGCAAGAGCTGTTCGCGAAACTACTCGAAAAGCTGGACGTCGCGGAGGCCGGCGGCAAAACCTTGCTCGACAATTCGCTGGTCTACTGGGGCAACGAGCTCGGCTTCAACCACATCGCCTACAGCGTGCCGTGCTTGCTTGCGGGTAGCGCCGGCGGCTTCGTCAAGACCGGTCGCTACCTCGACTACATCGATTGGGACGGCCGCTCGTACTTCTCGCAAGAAGACGGCAACGTCATCAAAGGCATTCCGCACAACCGCTTCCTCGTCACGCTGTTGCAAGCCATGGGCCTCAGCCCAGCGGATTACGAGCGCGGCGGCCAAGCGGGCTACGGCTCGACGAGCACCAACGGTCGCGACCCGGGTGCCTGGCCTACGGACTACGACCTTTCCAACATTGGCCAGGTTTTACCGGGCATTCAGGGCTAGCTCGCGCACGTTCAAGGAAAGCCGAGCTTCGTCAGTTCGTTCCTGCGCATTTTACCCGGGAGCCCCAGCTGACCAGCGGCGTTTTCGCCCGTGCACGCGACGTCACCCTGTAGGGTGACTGCACAGGTAAACATGCGACCGACCGCGACTTGCGCGTAGCCGGCGCCAAGCGGCTCGGGTTCGAGGCGTTCGTCGTTGTCTGCCGTGCCAAGCTGACCCTCGATGCCGCGGCCCCAGCAATAGAGCTGTCCGTCCGCGTCGATGCCGCAGCCGTGGAAGGTGTCGATGGCGACTTGGGTCCAAACCCGCCCGGGCGCGACCGGCGTCGGCTCGAATCGCTGATCTCGGTCACCCAGACCGAGGTTGCCGAACGAGTTGCCGCCCCAACAATACAGGTTGCCAGCGGCGCGAAGACCACAGCTCGAGTCTTGTCCTGACACGACGCTCAGCCAATCTTCGTCGTCACCAATGCGTGTCGCGGAGCGGCGCTGCTGATCGTTGATTTGCCCCAGGCCGAGATTTGCCGCCGTATTGCGGCCCCAACCGTAGAGCAGCCCGCCCCCACGCACACCACAGGTGTGGCCATCACCCGTGCCCACGACCTGCCAGTCACTGAAGTTGCCCGAACGCACCGGCGACAGCTGATCGACTCCCGGATGCGTGTCGGAAAGCCCGATGTTGCCCTCCCAGTTGCGCCCCCAGCAGTAGAGCGCTCCGCTCTCGAAGACCGCGCAGGCGGTGTTCGCCTCCGAGCTCAAGTGCGCGACTTTGCCCGAGAGTGGCACGTACACCGGCAGACTCGAGCTGTCCGTCGTGCCTTGCCCAAGCTGACCGACGGTGTTGGAGCCGAAGCACCACACGCTGCCGTCAGTCTTCAACGCGCAGGTGTGCGCAACGCCGGTTGCGACCGAGAGCCAATCACTGCCTTCACCCACTCGGGTGGGTGAGTCACGATCGTCCGTGTCGCCGAGACCGAGTCGACCATCAACTCCCCTGCCCCAGCAATAGAGAGCGCCGTAGCGAGTCGCACAACCGTGGCCGTCACCGGCGTCGACCGAGACGCCGAGCATGGGGTCGATGGGCCGCGCGCCGCCGCTGGCCGACTCGCCACCGTTGCTCGTCTTTTCCCCGGCGGCGCCCGAAGATCCGTCGTTCGCGCCAGCTGCGCCGGCAAGCGAGGACGATTGACCGCTCGTGCCGCCCGCCGCGCTCAGCACTTCGACGACCTCGCGACACGCGCATTGTGCGGCCGCGAGCAGCAGAACGCAGCCGAGCGTGAGGCCGCGATTCACCGCAACTCCAGCGCCAGGCCGGTCGTGGCGAACAATTCGAGTTTCGACGCGCCGGTCACCGTGACTCCAGCATCGGAAGCGGAGAATGATTTCAGCGGCAGGCCCGCGCCGAGCGTGGAATACGCCCGAACCGCGCCCAATTTTCCAAACGCAAACCCCAGCCCGGCACGCGACGTCACGGCCCAACCACGCTCGCCGCTGGCCGTTGCACCCGACTCTGCCTCGGGCTCGAACGCCAGGCTCAGTACCCGGCCCGACACGAACGCGCCGAGCTCGAGTCCGTCACGTTGCCAGAAAGAAAGCGACAGGCCGAACTCGGCCGAGAGCCCGCTCGCGCCGATCGCACCGTGGGGGGCTTGCTCGGAGAGCGCTCGGCGCACGCCGAGTGCCAAAAAGCCGCCGGCGTGCCGTCCCAACGGCATGACGCCGAACAGGTCGACGCCGTAGTGCGTCTGGCCCCCCAAAAAGTGTTCGAAAGCGACCCGTCCCCCGAGTCCCACCGGTCGCCGAGGCGGAGGCGATCCGTGCTCGGACTTCTCGACGATCGCACGCACTTCCGGCGGTGCCGTCGCGTTTGGACGGTCCGCACCGTGCAGCGCGAGTTCGGCCCAAGTGGCTCGCAGCAGCTCCTCGGCTGCCACCGCCAATGCAAACGCTCGACCGTCGGCTGGCAGATTTTCCAGCGAAAGGTCGCGCGCCACGCGCTTGTGCGTCACCGAGTCCGTCACTTCCAAACTGTAGCGCGCGCCCGCGCCGACTGGTTCCACACTGACGCGAGCCAGCGGCTCGGCGCCGGTGTCGTTCGGCTCTTCGCAGACGTCGATGTGGCTCGGCGCGAGGCCTGCGCGCAAATCGGAGCGCACGGCCTGAGCAAAGGCTGGCGACAGCCGACCAGAGACCGCCACCCAAGGCATTTTCCCTGAGCATTCGCCTGCTGCAAGCACCTCTTGCGCACTCAGCGACAGCAGCAACGGCAGGCAGGTGACGATGGTCAGACACTGCTTCACGTCGTTCGACGCTAACAGGTTATTGGTCGCGACCAAAGCCGGACCATCGTCGAAATCGGCGCTCGTTTCTGTTCAAGGCGAGCCGCAACGCTTCGCAACCGCCGCGCCGTGCACACCGGCCGGGTAACTCGACAAATAGCGATCGCGCGCGCGCTGACACGCGGCGTGATTGCCCTGCGAGGCATACACCGACACCAAGCGCGCCAACGCATCCTCACGGAAGCTCGGACCGATGTTCAGCGCGACGGCGCGTTCCAACGCCGCGATCGCGCCCGTGAGGTCACCCAGACGATCCATGCGTAAACGACCGAGTTCGAAGGCGGCGAGGCTCGCGCGCGCGTCCCCGGGGTGCACACGGAGCAGCTCTTCATAGGCTCGGGCCGCGCCGACCGCGTCACCCAAACGCCTACTTTCTGCGGCTTTTTCGAACAATTCTCGCCCGCTCGGAATGCTCGCGGAGGGCGTTGGTGCGACGGGCAACGGCGGCGGCTCGTCGCGCTTCACTGGCTCGGAGCTCGCGAGCTCGTTGCTCGGCACCGTCTGAGTCGAGGGGGCCGACTCCTCAGCGTCTTGGCTCCAGCTTTGACCTGCTGCGACACGCGCGACGACTCCGGGGCGGCGCGCGCTTCGCACCTCGACCACGCCGCGCGTGACGCTGACCTGTACGCGCGGACTGGGGTGAGGTGTGCTCTTGACGCTGAAGCGAGTGCCGACGACGCGCACTTCGACATCGCCGACCACGACCTTGAATTTCCTTCCTTCGCGGTGCGTCACGTCACACCATAGCTCGCCGCGCGCAAGCTGCAGCGAGATCGCCGACGCTTGGCCGCTCTGCACCTGAACTTCGGTCTGGGCGCCCAACGTCACGGATGAACCATCACCCAAAGTGACCGTGAGTTCGTCGCTCTTGGTTTCGAGCTTGGCGTCGGAGAGCACGGCGTGCTCCCCGAAAGCTCCCACCGAAATCGGCCCGGGCTGCGATTTCAGCCAGAAAAATCCCCCCGCAGCAGCAGCCGAAACGCCCGCACTCAGCACCAGCCAGCGAAAAACATGGCTCGGCCGCGCGTCGAGGCCTCGCGACACGTTTTGCCAAAGGCGCTCGACGCGCGCTTCGTTGACCTCGGGTTGCACATAGCGATTGGGCGGCGTGTTCATCGCTCAAGCGCCCTTTCGAGACGCGCCTCGGCGGCATTCAGCCGCCGCTTCACGGTGGAGGTACTGAGCTTCATCTGCTCGGCAATCTCCGGGATTTCGAGCCGCTCGACCCGTCTGAGCACGAGCGCGATGCGCTCCTCGACGCTCAGTTGGTCGAGCAGGCCATACACGGCGCGCAGCTCGGTCGCGATGTCTGGTGGCGCGGTGCGCGAGACGACCTGCTCGACATCGAGGGGCTCGCTTCGCAGCAGCCCGAGGCGAACCTGAAGCCGCCGTCGCCTTAAACGCTTGCCGGCCGTGCGCACCACGATCGACGACAACCAAGCTTGGAACGCTTGCGGATTGCTCAGGCGATCCAACCGCTGAAACGCAGTGAAGAAGCTGTCTTGCACCAAATCGTCGAGGTCGGCATCGCGCGGGAGGATGCGGTAGGCGAGCCCCAGAACCAACCGGACATAGCGGCGAAACAGCGCCTCGCGCGCCCATTCTTCGCCCGCGCGAGCCGCCAACACGAGGGCAGCGTCGCTCGGACCGGCGCCCGACTTCGTGGCTTGGGGCCGCAGCGAATGGGACAGCAGCTCTTTCATGGGCTCGGAGGGTGCGAACGGTCATGGCGCGGCGGCGCCAGCACGGCGCCTCCGCAAAGTATGTGCCGTGGTCCCGGCCAAGTGGTTCAAAATACTCGAATCACGCTGATTTTACGTGGTTTCGCTACCCTCCTCGCGCTCGGCTAGTCCGCGCAGGCCGAGGTGTCCGTAGCGATGGTAGCTTACGCTCACCGCCTGCTCGCGCAGGGTGTAGAGCAGCTCATAGCGGCTGACGGTCGGTTCCGCCGCGACGACGTGCAGTCCGCGCGCGCGCGCAATACCCAATGCCCGGTGCGAGAGCGGCGCACGACAACGCACCCGTTCAGCCGTAGTGGCCGTGAGGGCGGCACACAGCGAGTCTTCATCGCTGGCGTCGGAACCGACCGAGGTTGCACCGAGCGTGGCTGCGAGCGCCTGCGCGGGACTCGTTTCCAGGCTGATCAGTGAGATCGGGCATTCGGTAACGCACGCCGAAAGCGCGATCAACGCGAGCTCGGTTTCGGACATTCGTGCGTCCGCAAATACGAGCAAACCGGCGAGCGGACGGTGAACGAGCAAATTGTCCTCGCCGCGCAGCTGGCTCTCGTCGCACGCACTCGCATAAAAGCGCGTGTGCGCCGCAACGAACTCCGCGGCAGCAGACTCGAACGCGGTCGAATCCTGCGTTCGGCTCAGCAGACTCAGTAGCTCCTCGACTCGCTCAGGCAGCGCCGGGCGCAACGCGAGCGGAGCACTCTCCTGCGCGGCACGAAACTCGACGAATTGCGCGACATAGTTCGGTCCGCCCGCCTTCGCTCCCGGCCCGAAGCTCGATTCCTTCCAGCCGCCGAAAGCTTGGCGCCGAACGATGGCGCCGGTGATTTTCCGATTCACGTACAAGTTACCGGCTTGCATGTGCTCGATGAAATACTCGTGCTCGCGCTCATCCAGGCTGTGGAGCCCAGCCGTGAGTCCGTAGTCTGTATCGTTGGCCACGCTCACGGCATCGCCAATGTCTGCCGCTTCCAAGACCGAAAGCAGCGGGCAGAAGAACTCGGTCCGATGGCTGCGGCTTCCTCGCCTCACGCCAAACTTGATGCCCGGGCTCACCAGACGCGGGTTGCCTGTATCGAAGCGCGGCTCGAGCAACCAGGATTCGCCGGGCTCGAGTTCGGTCAACGCGCGCCGCTGCAACTCCGATGCTGGATGAATCATCGGCGTCACGAAGCTGGACAGTTCCCACGCCGAGCCCACCCGCAGGCTTCGCGCAGCGTCTGCTAGCGTACGCCGGAAGCCCGCGTCTGCGTACACTTCGCGCTCCAAGATCAGCTGGCTCAGCGCGCTGCACTTTTGTCCCGCGTGGCCGAAGGCCGACGCCAGAATGTCTTGGATCGCCTGTTCGCGATCGGACATGGCCGAGACGATCAGCGCGTTCTTGCCGCCCGTTTCTGCCAACAAATGCAGCTCTGGGCGCAAACGATGAAATAGGCGAGCGGTGCTGGTCGCGCCAGTGAGCACGACACTGCTCGTGCGCGGATCGGTAATCAGCTGCGAGCCCACACGATCCTCGCACACGATGAACTGCAGCATGGCTTCGGGGATCCCCGCTTCCCAGAGCAGCTCACAAGCTCGTTGCGCGACGAGCGGCGTCTCGAGCGCCGGCTTGAGGATCACGGCGTTGCCAGAGACGAGCGCGGCAAG